>LXNI01000194.1_pt1 | contig 76239 bp, 29 predicted proteins | sample 809091 | NCBI WGS metagenome assembly LXNI01 (sample SAMN04870527, study PRJNA318959) | sponge metagenome | biome: 01000161; feature: marine sponge reef; material: water | host: Sarcotragus foetidus | place: Greece: Milos, Mediterranean Sea | collected 2013-05-29 | depth 5-7 m
TCCGTCGATGCCGCACGGACCGTGTCGTGCATCGCGCTCAGCGTGCCGTCTGCAGCGCGAACCAGCGCCAGGGGCACGATCTCAAGATCCGTATCGATCAGAAGGCGCACATCGCCCATCTCCGTGCCGATACCGCCAGTCAGTCCCAGGGAGGCGTTGCCCGACTGCAGGTCCGTGGCCGTGAACTCCGCCGCCGCCGAGGCATTCAACGTGAAGGTGGCCGGACCGGTGCGATTGCCCGCATCGTCCACGGCGTAGATCTCCACCGTCCCGGACTCCGCCGTGCCGTTGAGGATACGCAGCATCCCCTGCGGCCCGCCCGACGCGCCCGGCGGGACCAGCAACGGCACCGTGTAGTCCGCCGAATGGGCCTCGGTGTCTGCCGAAGGCTCCTCGGTGGTTTCCTCATCCTCGTCGGTGGCCTGCTCGCTTGTAAAACTGATCCTGGCGATGGGGTTGTCCAGGAACCTGCCCGTGTTGCGGATGCTGGCGATGACACCCTGCGGAAAGGTGGCCGCATTGCTCAGCGACCAGCCGGAACCCTGCTCGGTCCCGGCATCGTAGGGAAATAGCTCAACCACTCGGTTCCGCCAACCGTTGTCGTACAGATTCAGGTTGGAGACGCCGACGAACCAGTCCGGCGAGGGGGCGACCATGGACAGGACCGAGACCAGCGGATGGCTTGACGTCGCGGTGAAGGTGCCGGTAACCGTCTGGGTCGGCGAGATGAAGGAACTCCCCGCCCTGACAACGACGTCGGCGTTGGTGTTTTGACCGATCTCGCTGACCAGGGCGATCACGACGCCCAGTTCGGCGACATCCTCAACGCCGTCGCTGGCCATGCCGCCGGACGCCCATATCGTCGTGTCCGAATTGTGCGTGGCGCCGATCACTTCGGTGAAGTGCGCACCGCCCGGCATGACGATATCGGTGATGTCGTCGACGGTCCAGAGGCCTTCGAAGGTGATGGTGTAGGTCGCGGTTTCGGACTGGGCGTGTGCCAGGCCGGGTGCGAGGGTGAATGCGAGGGCGCACGCGACGGTGAATGCGAGGGCGGTGGGCAACAGCGACGCGACGGCCTTGAATGCGGATCTGATCATGGGTTGCTCTCAAGTAATGTGACCGGTGGAACAACGATTGGTTCGATGAATAGCGGTGTGCCTTGCGCGTCGAGGATAGCAAGGAACACAGGCGTTAGTTCGGGCACCGGCACGCGCACCGCCCACGCCTGTCGCGTTTCCCCGTGCGTGGGTGTCAGCAACGTCATTCGTTCCCGATGGATTTCCCGCTGATAGGCGTCCTGAAGGGTGAAGAAGTATTCGCCGGCGGTACCTGGCGGCCTCGGGGGTTGTGCGCTGGCGTCGATTTGCCCTGTGGACCACAGTCCATATTCATCCACGGACCCCGCGAACGCAAGACTGGGGCCAATGTCCTCGCCGGTGTCGGTGAGTGCGGCGCTTGCGCCGGAGGCGGCTGTCGAGGCGGCTGTCGAGGCGGCTGTTCCAGGCAGCGAGGCATATCCGGGACTCCGGGTCACCAGTGTGGTCGCGGATACCGCAATCGCGGAGTTCGGTCCGAATTCGAGGCTCGGCCCAATCCGTCCCGTGCCGCTGGACGTCGACTGGCTGTCGCCCAACCGAAAAACTACCATCTTGTTGTAGTTGTAGTCCGAAATGAATCGCGGTTCGCAACGGCCCATCAGATCGTAGTATTGATGATCGGCTCCCGGATTGGCGAATTCGTTCCGGCTTGCAACCCATCCGCGGCGCGGACCGATACCGGCATCGTCATAGGGGAAGTCACGATCGGACTCGCCGCCGGCGGCGCAGCGGTACGGCAGATGCACCAGGCCAAAATTGTGCCCGAGTCCGTGCGCCTGAACGCCATCGCCACAGAACAGGCGCTCCACCTGGCACGGCCCTCTGATGGCGTCGCTGACGGCGACGTGCCCCCCAACCTGCGCAGCTTCGCCGAATACCCCGAATAGTCGGAGAGTGGTTGCCTGATCTGTGGAAATCATCAGCCCCTGGTAATACTCGTTCGCGGCGGCTTCGGCGTTCCACCGCTCAAGCAGTTCGCCTAGCGCGGTGTCTCTGGCCGATCGCCAGTCAGACGTACCCAAATTTCGGTCGGACAGGTCCAGCAGCCGCCCGACCTGCGCCCGGTAGTTACCGATGGGCAGCAGGTCGTCGATAACAGCCATGTACGTGTCGGTATCGATGGCGTGGGGATCGCCGGAAAACAAGATGGGCACAAAGGTCACGTTGAGCACCGGCACGGTGTATCCGTCCATTGTCAGGGTGGCCGTGTTGTCGTCTTCGTCGGTTTCTTCGAGCCGGTTGTAGGGGTCGATCGAAAAAATGGCCCGATGGCCGGAATCCGCCCAGTCGCGCGGAAGTTCGTAGACGTATTCGGTTTCCCACAATCCGCTTCGGGAGTCGCCCGCCACCGAAACGATGCCTGGACCTCGCACAAGTTCAGCCTCGCTCGCCCATGCCCTGCCGGCGGCGTCGCTCAGGCTGACGGACAACTCCGGTATCGGGTCAGGGATTTCGCTGCCGATCCGCACCGCCACCGCCGTCGCACGCCGGAGAAGGGTTTTCGCGTGATCGGCGCCGGCAGCTTGTGACTCATCGACTTGCCACTGCCACACCATCGGACCCTGAAACACTTCCAGGGCCACGATCCGGGCGTTTATCTCCGACGGGCTCGCTCCGGGATCCCCTATCCAGTTGGCCCCGAGCCCCAACAAGAGCCCTGTCGCGGCATGATTGCCCGCCACCGACGCCGCGTGCAACGCCGTGTTGCCGTCATTGTCGGGCGTGTCCGGATCCGCGCCGGCTTCAAGCAACGCCGCGACCGCCGCCGGGGTGGAAGGACCGCCGTCCCGCTGCCCCGGGGCGTCCAGACTCGCCGCCAGGTGCAACGAGGTTCTGCCACGTTCATCCCGTGCCTCAACGTCTGCTCCTGCTTCCACAATTGCGCGTACCATGATAGGTTCGCCCGCCTCCGCGGCCTTGTGCAACGCGGTCTGACCGGCATAGTCCCGCAACTCGAGGTCCGCGCCTGCTGCGGCCAACGCCACGACAACTTCCGGATGGCGCAAGTTCGCCGCCCTGTGGATCGCCGTGCTACTTCCGACGCGCATATTCAGATCCGCCCCGGCGTCTGCCAGTGCCGCGATCATCGCCGGGTTGCGCTCCAGCGCCGCCCAATGCATTGCGGTGCGCCCGAAGACGTCGCGCGCGTTGACGTCCACTCCAGATTCAATCAGTGCCGCCAAGACATCCGATGCCATTGAAGGGTCCCAGCCCGCGACCCAATGCAACAGGGTGCGGCCCTCGTTGTCGCGCGCGTTCACGTTCAGGCCGGTGTCCGCCAGCGCCGCCGGATTACCCACCGCCCGCGCCACCACCAACGCGAAGTTGCTATGCACGTCCCCGGCAAGCGCCTCGGCCTCCGCGAGCGCCACTATCGCCGCTCTGGCGGCGTCGTCGAACGCCCAGCCGTACAACGCGAGCTGCAGCGCGGTGCGCCCTTCACGGTCGCTTGCTGCAGGGTCGGCTCCCGCTTTCAACAATGCCGCAATCGCCGCAGGCTCACGCGCTTGCGCCGCCAGATACAGCGCGGGCATACCGAGCATGTCACGTTCATCGAGGTTCGCCCCAGCCGCCGCCAGAGCCGCGATAGCCTCCGGGCTGTATGTGGGAGAGTGTATGGTCAATCGAGCGAACAGGTTTCTGTGGGACCGAAATCTCGACCCCGCTGCCAACAGCAATGGCGTGTTGCCTTCGTTGTCGTGCGCGTCGACTTCAGCGCCGGATCTCACCAGCGCGCCTATCGGGCCCGGACTGTTTGCCCGTGCCGCCGCGTGTAGCGCGCTGTAACCAAACTCATCGCGTCCATTCGGGTTGCCAACCATGCCGCCGTCATTCGCTTGCAGCAGCGCCAACATGACTTGCGGGCCGGACCCCGGTGCAATCTGCATCGGCGTGCGACCCGCATTGTCGCGTGCATCCGGGTCAGCGCCAGCATCCAGCAACGCCGCTATCGCGCCCGCCGCCGAGACTCGCGGCACACTGAGCACCGTGGTGTGCGCCGCCGCATGCAAGGCGGTACGGCCGGCATTGTCCCGCGCGTCCACGTCCGCGCCGGCGTCCAGCAGCATGCCGATCCTCGCCGGCCTGTCGAAACTCGCCGCGAGATGCAATGGCGGGACACTGTCGGCATCGCCCGGTTCGAGGTCGGCCCCGGCTTCCACCAACAGCGCCAGAGTCTCCCGGTTTCCCCCGTGGACGACCCAGAATGACAAGGGGGTCCAGCCTTCGGAGTCGGACGCATTCGGGTCCGCACCGGCGTCCAGCAGTGCGCGTACCACCGCCGGTCTGTCGCCACCTGCCGCCACATGCAACGCGGTTTGCCCGCTTTCGGTTGGGTTCGGGTCGGCGCCGGCGTCCAGCAACGCCTGCAGGATCGCCATGTAGCGCGAGCCGGTATAGTCCCGGACGTCGCCCGCTCCGGATGCCGCTGAACTCAATGGCCTTCCAGGCCGCTCGGAGCGCCCGTTCGGGTCAGCGCCGGCTTCAAGCAACGCCATGATCGCCTCGATAGCCGGGGGTCTCCTGCTACTCAGCGCATACTCCAATGGGGTACTCGTGAAACGGTCGGGGGCCTCGAGGTCCGCGCCCGCTTTCAAGAGCGCGGCGATCGCCGCCGGAGCGTTCTCCGCCGCGGCCAGATGCAACGGGGTGAGGCCGTTGTTGTCGCGCGCGTCAACTTCCGCGCCCGCCCTCAGCAGCCCCGCGATAAACCTCGGAGCGTTCGCCATCGCCGCTGCGTGCAACGGCGTACGTCCGGTACGCGAGTCGCGCACGTGCGGGTCTCCCGTAACCGCCAACGGCCGCTCCGAGAGAGGCGGCTCCCGTACAATGATCGCAACGGATGCCGATACGCGTCGATCCAGATCGGAAACGATCGCGGTAATCATTGCGGTGCCGTTGGCCCGCGCGGTTACCAGACCCGCTGCGTCTACCGATGCCACCTCGGGATCGGATGTCGACAGGCTCGCATCGACATCCATCGGGTTTCCATTGGCGTCCACCGCCACGACTTGAAGCTGCCTGGTTTCGCCGAGCAAGGTCAGCGTCACGCTGTCCGGCACGATGACGATCCTCGCCAGTGCCTGCCGGACCGTGACAGTGGCGGTATTGGCGAGGGAGCCGACGCTCGCGGTGATGGTCGCGGTGCCGTTGGCGTGCGCGGTCACCAGTCCCGCCGCGTTTACCGATGCCACCTCGGGGTCGGATGACGACAGGCTCACGTCGGCCGGCATCGGGTTTCCGTTGGCGTCCATCGCTATTACCACAAGGTTTGTGCTCTGACTGAGCGCGGTCAATTCAACATTTCCAGGCGCGAGCGTGATGCCGGCGAGCACCTGCATGACCGTGACGTTGGCGCTGACGGAAAGGGCGCCGGTGCTGGCGGTTATGGTGGCCGTGCCGTTGGCCTGCCCGGTAATCTTGCCGTGCTCGTCCACCGAGGCGACAGCAGGCTCTGCCGACTCCCAGGTCAGTTCCGCCGCTACGGCATTGCCGTTGGCATCAAGGACACTCGCGTCAAGCTGCTGCTCGGCGCCCAGGGCCGTCAACACGACTTCGTCCTGCGACAATGCGATGGTTGCCGGTTTCTGTTCAACGGTGACGGCGGCGGAAGCGGAAACGGAGCCGCTGCTTACGGTCACCGTAGCCATGCCGTTACCCGTTGCGGTGACGAGTCCGTCGGCATCCACCGTGACGACGGCGGACTCGGACGAGACCCAACTGAATTGCACCGACATCGTGGCGCCGTTCTGGTCCCTCGCGGTCGCTTCGAGTCGCTCCGAGGCACCCAGTGCGTCCAGGGCCAGATCGGAGGGCGAGACGGTGACGGTGGTTAGAACCGGTAATTCGGGTCCCGGTGGCTCGTCCCGACCACCACCGGAACTGCCGCCGCCGCAGGCGCTTATGGCGCAGCAGGCCAACACCGCCAGTAGAAGCGACCGAGGAGCAGGATACCGGATCGTCAGAATCACTGGATTACCTTTTTCGCCGCACAGTTCATCGGGTTCAGCCGGGAAGCCGATCCCGAATTCCAGCGCACTCTACGGGATGATTGACACAATATCGGCGCCGCCCGACGTTCCACTCGCCGCACGCCAGTATTCCAGTGCCTTGCGATAGTTGTAGTCGGACACGAACGCGAACCCGGACGGCCCGCAACCTGCCATGATGTCGCGAGCCCCGTCCCCGGAGGGAACAAGACGTCGCCATTGGCGGTCCCAGCCGGGGTAAGGCCCGATTCCGCCGTCGGTGTAAGGATAGGCTTCGTCAATGTACTGCGGGTCACCGCAGCCATGACCCAGACTGAGGTTGTGACCGAATTCATGGGCAATGACAAACTCGCTGTGAAGCCCGCTCACGGCGGCTCGTCCCGGCGAAAATGCCCTGCCCTGCGATTCATATGGCGCCGGGGGCCAGGGTATATGGAAAATGCCATGAAAAAACCTGTTCGGATCCGGGTTGACGCTCCACATTGCCCTTATTTCTCTGACCAGGGCTATAGGGTCCGCCGCATCCGATTCGACCGGCGCGGTGATTTCCGCCTCAAAGTCATCGGCGATCGGCCAGAACGCCCAAATATTGGCCATCAAGCCCGCCGGGTCGAATATCGGCGCCGCCTTCCCCGGGTGATGCATCGGAACGAATGTGACCCTTAACCGCGGTACCTTGACCCCGTCCAGCCGGACCGGTTCGCTCACATTGTCAGTCTCGTCGGTCTCGGGCATTTCGTCGTCCGGGTCGATCGCGTGCACGATCTGATTGCCGGCCTGAAAGAGCGCACCCGGCAGGTCGAACACGTACTCCGTGAGCCACTCGTTGCGTCCTCCGGTCGGTCGTCCCAAGGGCAACGTGCTCGGCGGCACCGCCTCTGCGAGGCGCTCCAGCAGCACTGCGCCCTGGCTGTCGAGCACCCGGGTGATGACCAACGGCGGCTGCGGCAGCTCGTGGATGACCTGCACCGCAATGGCGGCCCAGCGCCCGAGGACCGGCCGCTGGAGTTCCTCGGGCTCGAACCCCCACTCCCTCCGCCACACCAGCGGTCCCTGGTAATAGGCCACCGACTTGTGCGACGCGTTGCCGTTCGTGGCCGGATCGGGCGAAAAGACCCGGCGCAGGTTTTGCTCCGGAGGCGGACCGATTCCCTCGATGAAGGTGTTGAAGAAGGGGAGCTCTTCCCCAAACGGCGGCAACTCGAGATCGCCTTGCTTGACCCGCTCCCATAGGACCCAGGGAAAGGTCCCGATCAATGAAGTGTCCGTCACGTCGAATTCCCGAAGATTGACCAGATTTGCAAGTTCCCGCGGTAGCGCTCCGGTCAATGGGTTTACGGCGAGGATCAATGCTTCCAGTCGCCGCAGGTTGCCCACCTCCGCAGGTATGGGACCGGTCAACTCATTGCCCCACATCGACAACGCTTGCAACCTGTCCAGTTGTCCCAACTCCGGAGGAAGGACCCCGTGCAACCTGTTGTCGCCCAGGCCAAGCCGGATGACGCGGCCATCGCTGTCCGTGGTGACGCCGTACCACTGATCCAGCGGTTCGTCGCTCAGCCAGTTCCCGTTGCGCCACCACCATCTCGTACCGCCCGTGGCGTCATACAAGGCCTCCAGAGCCGCCCTGTCCCCTGCTGCGCTGCCTGTGGATGGCGGTTCCTCCGGCTCGGCGAGTGAGGTCTGAATGATTGCTCCCATCAAGACAGTGCGATTTTCGAACCGAATCAGGCAAACGTCGTGAGTCCCGCACGTGTACCGGTAACCCTCCTCTTCGAAAAACCCTCCCGGGACGAATCCGATGACCAATTCGCCGCCCTCAACAACCACGTCTGCATTCGATGTCACGTCGGGCGTCCAGTCGCCGTCGGGCAGGTCGGGGATCACGGCGCCCCTGGAATAAACCGTCGGGCCGACCCCGTTATCACTGCCGGTGCCCGTGTCGGTGCCGCCAGTGCCCGTGGGCGGTTCGGTATTGCCGCTGCCCGTGTCCATGCCATCCCCGCCGCCGGTACTCGTGTCCATGCCGCCGCTGCCGCCCGTGGGCGGTTCGGTGCTTCCTTCGACGCGATCGATGCGCCACACCCCGTCGCCCTGGTGAGACGCCTCGAAGTCGTACACACGCCCGCCGATCGTCTCGTTGTCGATGCGGATCCGGATTCCCGCCAGGCGGTCCAGAAACCGGCCCCGTCCGCGCACGTTGACGGAGAACTCGTCCTCCGTGCCGGGGTAGGTGCAACTCTCGCCGGGCAGGAGCAGAAGACTCGCGTAGCAAACGCCTTCGGCATCGGCGTTGGACGACACCACCGTGAGGGTGAACATCAGCGTGTCGATGTCCCCGTCGCTGTCCGTCACCGTGTAGGTCATGGCGTAGCGGCCCGGCTCCGTCGGCGTACCGGAAAGCGTGCGCGTCTCGGCATCGAAGCTCAGGCCCGGCACATCGGGCGAGAGACTGTAGGTCAATTCACCGTCGGCGCCGGTGGCCGCCGGCAGCGTCAACGTGTCGATGGCGGTGCCGGTCCTGTAGCTCCGATCGCCCGGACCGTCCTCGCCGAAGACAGGCGGGGAATCCACACCGTCGCCGATGAACCAGGCCCCGGCCAGCCAGGTCCCGTCCGGTTGGTCCGTGCCGGTACAGTGCGAGGCAAACCAACCGCCGGTGCGCGAGGAGAAGTAGAAATTCGCCTGGCATGCGTTGCCGTCATCGTACGCAAGCGTCAGCCGGCCCGCGTCCGGCCCGATACCCTCATAAGAATAGCCGCCGGTCGAGCTCATGGAGACATCATCGACCGTCCCCGTCTCAGTGAACCGGTCGCCCTCCCGAGGGCTCAGAGTGAAACGCCCGCTGTCCGTCCCGTACACGACCGTGAGGCCCGCCACGCGCGCGTTGAACGCTCCGTGATCGGCCGGCGCAGGCCCTTGCACGGAGGTCGTGGACAGGTTGTTCCACACACCTCTCGGGGTCACCGCCACGTTGACCACCTGTATGGAACGATTGGCCGACACCGACAGCCGCCAGCGGCCCACACCGGCACCCAGCCGGCCCATGATCGAGACGTCACCGGCCTCAAGCTGCTGCGCGGTCAGCGTCCGGGAGCCGCCGGCCGGGAGTGCAAGCTGCACCTCGCCCCCGGTGGCCGCCGCACCGGTGTCGTCGCGCCCGGCGATCGTGACCTGTACCGCCGCATCGTTCGGGTTGATCAGCCGCAGCCGGCTCACCTGCATGACGTCGGTGGACGGATTGAAGATCGGCACCTCGTATGTGGACTGATCCGACCCCAAGGTGCCCCGCACCGTGTCATGCATGACGGCAAGCGTGCCGTCGGCGGCGCGTACATAGGCCATCGGCTCCATCGGCAGTTCGGTGTCGATCTCCAGGCGCCAATCGCCCGTGCCGCGGCCAAGACTTCCTGAAAGCCCCTTGGCGGCGTTGCCGCTGGCGAGATCCGTCGCGTCGAACTCCGCCGCGGCCCTCGTGCCGAGCGTGAACGTCACGGGACCCGTGCGCGTGCCGGCATCGTCGATGGCGTACACCGACACCGCACCGGACGCGTCGCTGTGGTTGAGCACCCGCAACACGCCCTGAGGCGTCCCGGGCGCCGTCGCCGGGAGGAACAGTGGAAGCGAATACTGCTCCGCCACTGCCACCGTTGTGCACAACCACAGTACGAGTGCGCCCGGACACCCAAGCCGTATACGCGCTCTATCCTTGATCGTGTAGCGATTGCGGTGCACGCCGTTCATCCATGAGCGTCCAGCGGTTACGGTCAGGTTAATAGTGCCATGATTGAGGACACGGGATCAGTGTCGCTCGAATATCGGTTGGACAAGAGGGGCTGGCAGCGCATTGAATCCAGCGTATCCACATTTGGAATCACGGCCAATGAGAACTCGCCTTCGTCTGGTGTCAGTTTACGAGGGCAACGTCATCCGGCATCTCGATTGGTTCGATGTATAGCGGCGTGCCTTGCGCGTCGAGGATCGCAAGGAACACGGGCGTAGCTTCAGGCACCGGCACCCGCACCGCCCACGATCGGGACGCTTCGCCGTGTGTAGCCGTCAGCAACGTCATCGGTTCACGGTAGATTTCCCGCTGAAAGGCGTCCTGAAGGGTGAAGAAGTAGTCGCCGGCGGCATTCGCCGGCCTCGGCGGTTGCGTGCTGGCGTCGATCCAGAATGTCGACCACAGTCCATACTCGTCTACAGCGCCGGTGAACGCCAGGCTGGGACCGATCTCGTCCACCACATCTGCGAACGCAACGCCAGGGCCTGAACCGCCGGAAGACGCGCTCGCCCCGGCCGGGGACGCGTACGCCGGGCTAGGGGCCGACTCTGATGCCATGGATGACGCAACGGACGGATTAGGGCCGATTTCAAAGCTCGGCCCGAGACGTCCCGATGCGCCGGATGGCGCCTGGTCGGAACCCAGCCGATAATCCACCATCTTGTCGTAGTGGTAGTCCGAAACAAATCGCGGTTTGCAGTAACCCATCAGATCGCGATAGCGATTGTCCTCTCCCGGCGTGACGAATTCGTCGCGGCTGGCAACCCACCCCCTGCGCGGGCCGATTCGGGCACCGGGATAAGGGTAGTCGCGATCGAAGGGTTCGGGTTCGGAACAACTGCCCGCCGCATGGGACAGACCAAGATTGTGGCCGAGTTCGTGCGCGTGAACGCCCTTGCCGCAGAACGTGCGTTGCTCCTGGCACAGATCGCTGATGGCGTCGCTGACGGCCACGTTCCCGGAGAGCACGGCTTGCCCGCCAAACCCGAACACGGTGAGTGCTGCAGTGGATACCAACCCGTGGTAGTACTCGTTCTCACCGGCTTCGGCGTTCCACCGGTGCAGCAATTCATTCAGCGCGGTCCCTACGCTCGATCTCTTGTCAATGCTGTCCAGATTCCGGCCCGACAGGTCCAGCGGCCGCCCGACCTGTGCCCGGTACTCCCCGATGGGCACCAGGTCGCCCATGACGGCCATGTACATATCCGTGTCTACGTGGAGGGGCTCGCCGGAAAACACGATGGGTACGAACGTCACGTCGAAGACCGGCACAGCGTACCCATCCATTGTCAGGGTGGCCGTATTGTCGTTTTCGTCGGTTTCCTCGAGCCGGTTGTAAGGGTCGATCGCAAAACTTGCCCGATGACCGGACTCCGCCCAGTCGGCCGGAAGCTCGTAGACGTACTCGATTTCCCACAATCCGCTTTCGGAACTGCCCGGCACCGAAACGACGTCCGGACCCTGGACAAGATCAGCTTGCGCCGCCCATGAGCGACCCCCGGCATCGCTCAGGCTGACAGACAGCTCCGGCATCGGCTCTGGCATTTCGCTGCCGATTCGCACCGCTACAGTCGTTGCCCGACGCAGCAGGGTTTTCGTGTGATCCGTCATGCTTCCTTTGCGCATGCCTGACCCCGCAGCCTGGGGCTCGTCGAGTATCCACTGCCACGTCATCGGGCCTTGAAACAGTTCCACGGCCACGGTCCGGGCGTTCACCGCCACGAGGTCAGTACCGGAACTGCTCGTCCAGTTGGCCCCGAACGCCAGCAAGATCGTTGTCCCTGCCTGATTGCCTGCCATGGCCGATGCGTACAGCGGAGTGTTGCCGTCATGGTCGAGAGCATTCAGAGCTGCCCCGGCGTCCAGCAATGCCGCGACCGCCGCCAGCGTGGAATCATGGCCGACCAGCAACGGATTGTCCCTGCTCGCCGCCAGATGCAATGCGGTGAGTCCGCTGACGTCACGCGCCTCAAGGTTCGCTCCGCCTTCCACCAACGCCGCTACGGTGACGGGTTGGCCTCGATGCGCCGCCAGATGCAACGCGGTCCAGCCGTTCGAGTCGTGTACTTCGAGGTCCGCGCCCGCCGCCGCCAGCGCCGCTACGGTCGCGGAATTGCCCCAAATGACCGCCACATGCAACGCAGCTCCGAATCGGTTCCGCACGTCCAAGTCCGCCCCGGCTTGCGCGAGCGCCGTTATCATCACCGCGTTGCGCCGGTATGCAGCTTGATGCAGGGGGGTCCAGCCTCTATTGTCACGCGCCCCGAGGTTTGCCCCGGCTTCCGCCAGCGCGGCCAACGCCGCCATCCCCGCCGGTTCGGGCCACGCCGCCAGCCAATGCATCACGGTACGGCCTTCATGGTCGCGCGCATTCAGGTCCAACGCGGAGTCCGACAGCGCCTCCGGATTCCCCGCCGCCAACGCCACCACCGCTGCGAATTCGTTATGGTCGCCACCTTCGAGGTTCGCCCCAGCCTCCGCCAGCAGCGCTATCGTTGCCATGTAACCACGGCCCAGTGCTATGTGTAACGCTGTGCTACCGTTGACGGTGGGCGCAGCAAGGTCCGCTCCGGCTTCGACCAATGTCGGTATCACGGCAGTCCTGTCCCAGTAGGCTGCCAGGTGCAACGAGGTTTGACCGTAGCTATTGCGTGCCTCAAGGTCCGCGCCCGCCGCCGCCAAAGCTGTTATCGCGGCCGCGTTGAACGTTTGGTGCGGTACGTTATCGCATACGTACATTCGAATCGCCCCTGTTGCCACCAGCAATGGCGTATGGCCGTCCAGGTCGAGCGCGTCGACGTTCGCGCCGGCTTCAACTAGCGCGGTGATCAATTCCGGATTGTTTGCCCGCGCCGCCGCATGCAACGCCGTGGAACCGAACCAGTCGCGTGCATTTGCGTTGCGCACGGTCCGGCCCGCATGCGCATCCAACAGCGCCGTCATCAATGCCACGCTGTCCGCCGGTGCCAGTTGCAGCGCCGTGCGGCCTGAATTGTCACGTGCGTCCGGGTCCATGCCGGCCTCCAGCAGTGCCGCTATTGCCGCTGCCGCCGCCACGGGAGCGCCAATGTCGGAGTAGCCCGCGGCTACGTGCAACGGCGTACGCCCGGAACTGTCGCGCACATTCAAGTCCGCGCCGGCCTCCAGCAGCGCGTCGATGATCTCCGGTCTGTCGCGGGCCGCCGCCAGGTGCAACAGCGGGCCGCCAGCGGCGTCACGCGTCTCAATATCCGCACCGGCTTCCAGCAACGCCGCCATGACCGCCGTATTGTCCGACGTGGCGACCCAGAACCAAAGAGGGGTCTTGCCCTTCGCGTCGCGGGCATGCGGGTCCGCACCGGCGGCGAGCAACGCCTCTGTTGACGCCAGACTGCTCGCCATCGCCGCGAAATGTAGCGGGGTGAGTTCTGTATCGGTGCGTGCGTTCGGGTCCGCGCCGGCTGCCAGCAGCGCCGCCTGTTTCGCCATCGCTTCCCCCCGAGACCCTGACGCACCCGCCGCCCACGCCGTTCGATGCAAGGCCGTGCGCCCGGTAATCGAGTCGTGCAGGTTCGGGTCCGCGCCGGCTTCGAGCAACGCCGCGACCGTACCCGTAGCCCCGCTATCCCCACTGCCCCAAAACGACGCGTACTGCAATGGCGACTCCCCGAAACGGTTGCGCGCATGGAGATCCGCCCCGGCTTCCACCAACGCCGCTATCGCCGCCGGACCGGCCAGCGCCGCCACATGCAATGGGGTGAGGTCATCCTCATCTCGCGCCTCAACGTCCGCGCCCGCCGCCACCAGCGTCGCTATCAATCCTGGGCTGTTCGCCATGGCCGCCACGTGCAACGGCGTGCGCCCGGTACGCGAGTCGCGTGCGTTCGGGTCCCCCGTCACCGTCAGGTCAAGGGGCGCCGGGGGTGCTGGAGGTGTCGGTTGTGCCGACAGCGAAGGAATTCCACGGGCACAAAGTACTACCGCGAACAATGTCAGCAATCCGATTCGCTGCGGCATGATCCCTTTCCGCTGTCCCCTCCGGGCGAGTACGAGTAGTTCTTGTAGGAACGAATCTGCTCCTCGAATCATACGTAAAGGGGTCAGACGTTCACAAGGACGCATTCATGGTTGCGGTGGCGTCGCCGCGCCGGAGCCTTGGTGAGCCTTCCTGAAAGGGTTGACGTGACTGGACGGAATCACCTTCTGTAAGGTTCAGTTTCCGAGCAGATCGTTAGCTGGCACGTTGACTGATTCGATGAATAACGGCGTGCCCTGGGGGTCGAGGATCGCCAGAAAGGCGGGAGCGCCGTCAGGCACCGGCACGCGCACCGCCCATGCCCGGCGCGCGTCCCCGTGCACCGGCGTCAGCAGCGCCATCGGTTCCCGGTAGATTTCCCGCTGAAAGGCGTCCTGAAGGGTGAAGAAATACTCGCCGCCGGTGCGCGGTGACCTCGGCGGTTGGGTGCTGGCATCGAGTTGGCCAACAGACCAGAGGCCGTATTCATCCACGGTGCCCGCAATCGCGAGACTTGGGCTGACTTCCTCTACGGTGCCCGTGACCGCACGACCAAGACCGGAAACGTCCGATGTGGATGCTGTCCCAGGCGGCGGTGCGTATGCGACGGTCGGCGCTGCGAGGGTGCTGGAGGATAGCGAACCGGACTGGACGACGCCGATTTCCAAGCTCGGCCCGCGACGCTCCGAGTCGCCGGGTTGATCCTCGACGCCCAGTCGAAAATCTATCATCTTGTTGTAGTTGTAATCGGAAACGAACTTCGGGTAGCAATAGCTCATCACATCTTGATGGGGATTATCGTCGCCCGGATTGACGAATACGTTGCGGCTGGCGGCCCATCCCCGGCGCGGGCCGATACGGGCACGGGCATAAGGGTAGTCGTGATCAATTGGTGCGGGTTCGTCGCAACCGCCTGGCGCATGTCCCAGACCGAAATTGTGGCCGAGTTCGTGTGCCTGCACGCCATCGCCGCAGAACTCACGCTCCACCTGGCAGCGCGTGCCGATGACTTCGCCGACGGAGACGTTTTCCTGCAGATAGGCTGCTCCGCCGAACCGGAAAGTGAGTCCTGAAACGGATATCATTCCGTGGTAGTACTCGTTCTCGTGCGCCTCAGCGTTCCACCGGTGCAGCAATTCGGCCAGCGCGGCAGATCTGCCTACATTCGTGGCCAAAGCGCTCAGATTCCGGTCCGACAGATCCATTACCCTGCCGATTTTGGCCCGGTAGTCCCCGATAGGCAGCAGGTCGCCGATAACGGCCATGTAGACTTCGGCATCCGCTCCGCGAAAATCACCGGACAACACGATGGGTACGAACATCACATCGAAGATCGGCACAGCGTGACCGTCCATGGTCAGGGTCGCCGTATTGTCGTCCTCGTCGGTTTCTTCGAGCCGATTGTAAGGATCTATTGCGAAACTGGCCCGGTGACCGGTATCCACCCAGTCGGCCGGAAGTTCGAAGACATATTCGATTTCCCACAATCCGGTTTCGGAATTGACCGGCGCGGTAACTATTCGGGGTTCGTGCACAAGTTCGGCCTGTGCCGCCCAGGCCCGTCCTGCCGCGTCGCTCAAAGTGGCCAATAACTCCGGCATCGGGTCGGGGGCCTCGCTGCCGATGCGCACCGCCACGGTCGTCGCCCGACGGAGAAGGGTTTTCGCGTGATCGACGACGTTGCCTTCGGACTTGTCCGACCCGGATTCGGACGCAGCCGACTCGCCGGGTTCCCACTGCCACACCATCGGACCCTGAAACAGTTCCACGGCCAGGAACCGGGCATTCAGGGCCGCATCGGGGAGCGGGTCGCTTGTCCAGTTGGCTCCGAACGCCAGCAAGACCCCAGTCGCCGCCTCGTTGCGTGACGACGCCGATGCATACAGGGCAGAACTGCCGCCACTGTCGCTCGCATCGATGTTCGCACCCGCTTCCAGCAACGCCGCGATCGCCGCTGCGGTGGAACGATAACTGATCCTGCGCGGGTCGTCCCGACCCGCCGCCAGGTGCAACGCCGTCCTGCCATCCTGATCCCGCGCCTCAACGTCCGCTCCGGCTTCCACCAGTGCGGCGATCGCGATCGGGTTGCCCTCGTACGCGGCCAGCTGCAACGCCGTCCAGCCGTCACCGTTGCGCGCCTCAAGGTCCGCGCCCGCTGCCGCAAATTCCGCTGCCGCGTTCGGATCGAACGACGTGACCGCATAACGGAGCGGAGTGTCACCGATGATGTCCCGCACGTTCGGGTCCGCCCCGGCTTCGACCAGCGGCGCGACCATCGCCAAATTGCCCCGCCCCGCCACCGAAAACAGCGGTGTATGGTCTAAACGGTCGCGCGCGTTCGGGTCCGCCCCGGCCTCCAGCAGTCCCGCCAACGCGGCCAGCGCCACCGGTTCGTCCCACGCCGCCGCCCAATACAGCGCGGTGCGGCCATCTTCGTCGCGCGCGTTGGGGTCCAGGCCCGACGTCGCCAGTGCCGCCGGATCGCTCACCGCCAGTGCCACCACCGCCGCGAACTCGCGATAGTCACCTGCCTCACGCTCCGACGCGAATCGCGCCAGTATCTCTATCGCTGCCGTATTGCCCTGTGCCATCGCTGACTCCAGCACGGTTGATCCGCGACGGCCCAATGGCTCCATGCTCGCCCCGGCTTCCAGCAGCGCCGGTATCACGGCGACTTCGTTCCTTACCGCTGCCAGATGCAATGCCGTGTGCCCATTGGTGTTGCGTACCTCAAGGTCTGCGCCTGCCGACGCCAGAGCCGCGACCGCGGCCGGGTTGAACGTGGCGGGTGGGGCGTTTATGTCATGACTTCGTCGCGCCCCGGCGGCTACCAGCAAAGGCGTATGGCCGTCATTGTCGAGGGCGTCGACGTCCGCCCCGGCTTGCAGCAACGCGGCGATCAGCCTCGGACTGTTCGCCCGCGCCGCTGTATGCAATGCGGTGTATCCGAACCTGTCGCGCGCATTCGGGTCAATCACGGTGCGGCCCGCGTGCGCGTCAAGCAACGCCGTCATCAATACCGTGCTTCCCGCGGGCGCCAACTGAAGCGCATTGAAGCCTGAATCGTCCAGGGTGGTCGGGTCCGCCCCGGCTTCCAACAACACTGCAATTGCCGCTGCCGCGACCGTATTGCCCACCGCTGTACTGGCCGCGGCCGCGTGCAAGGCGGTGCCGCCGGTGCTGTCGCGAGCGCCCAGGTCCGCGCCGGCTTCCAGCAACGCTACTATGGCCGCGGGTCGATCACGCTCCGCTGCCAGATGCAGCAACGGATCGCCGTCGTTGTCAAGCGTCTCGATATCCGCGCCAGCTTCCAGCAGCGCCGCCAGGATTGCCGGATTGTCGCCATGTCCCACCCAATGCCGCAGCGGGGTCCAGCCATCGGGGTTGCGTGCATTCGGGTCCGCACCGGCGCCCAACAGCGCCAATACCGCCGCCGGGTTCCTTTCCGCTGCTGCCGTGTGCAGCGGGGTCCGCCCCACCATGTCGAACACGTTCGGGTCCGCACCGGCTTCCAGCAAGGCCACCAGAGCCGCCATCAACCCCAATGGGTCATTCTCCCGCCCACGACCCACCACCAGAGCCGCCAGATGCAACGGTGTCCTGCCCAGCGCGTCGCGCACATCGAAGTCCGCACCGGCCTCCAGCAACGCCACCAGAGCCGCCGCCGAATCCCCCTGATTGGCAACCTGTAACGGCGTTCTGCCGTCATGGTTGCGTGCTTCGAGTTCCGCCCCGGCTTCCAGTAACGCCGCGATCGCCGCCAGACGGTTCGTGAAAGCCGCCGCATGCAGCGGGGTGAGCCCGTCCCTGTCACGCGCCTCAACGTCCGCGCCCGCCGCCACCAGCGCCGCGATCAACTTCGGAGCGTTCGCCATTGCCGCGATGTGCAACGGCGTGCGCCCCGTACGCGAGTCGTACGCGTTGGGGTTCCCGCTCACCGTCAACGGCCGCCGAACGGTGATTTCAATCGTATCCGACGCGCTGCGTTCCTGGTCGAGAACCGTCGCGCTGATCGTAACGGAGCCTGGACTGTCCGGTGCCGTGAACAGCCCGGTGCCCGAGTCGATTGAACCGCCGGTGACTTCCCACGCAGGAGGTGCGCTGGTCCCCCCAACCATGGCTGTGCATTGAGAGGTTCCGGACACAAGCACTTCCAAAGTCGTGCAAGTGATTGTCAGGCTGATGGGCGGGAGCGGCGGCGGCGGAGCAGGCCCGTCAACGCCACCTCCGCCACCTCCGCCGCCACAAGCGGCGAGGATGACGGTTGCGATACATGCGCCGACACCGAACAGTCGTGTCAACATGGCTTCGAGTACAAGTCCTTTTGCTTGCTCGGCAGGGCGCTTCACCGGATTCTCCCGATGGGCGTCAGATGACTCGACAATATAGCAGGAGTGAAATAGCGATCAGCTAAAATGCCAGGCCACGACGGGAATCAATCGGGCAGTTGACCATCAAGGTTGCGCTGTCCTCGGGTCTGCCCGAAGCGGCGCGGGCGGGGATTGAGGGCTGTTTGCCGATTTCAAGGGGCGTGGTCGACCAGCCGCATGGAACGATTCGCACGGCGTGCACGAAAGCACCTTCATGGACGAGCAGCGAGCAAATTTTCGGTACGGCAGCGTCTTGTCCATGATGCTCTGCGCGCTGTCCTTGCCGTACGGAGCACTCGCGGAACAGTATCGCCTTCCCTTCTTGCCGTCATCCTCCGATCCCTTGCGCCAGGGCATCGTGCGTATCGTGAACCATTCCGCCGACGCGGGCGAGGTGGCGATCACCGCCATTGATGACGCAGGCTACGTCTACGGTCCTGTCACGCTCACTGTGGCAGGCCAGCAGGCGATCGAGTTCAGTGCCACGGACCTTGAACAGGGCAACGCAACCAAGGGACTTCCGGGCGGCGTAGGCGCCGGCCAGGGCGACTGGCGGTTGGTGCTGGAGACGTCACTGGACATCGAGCCTTCGGCGTACGTTGAAACGACGGTGGGCTTTGTGGACCGGGTGCACGATTTGCTGCCGCCGACGTGGTTCTACCATCGCGTGGCGCTCGTGGGTCCGGACGATGCGGGGCAGCACGACGGTCAGCTCAGGCTGATCAACCCGGCGGATACTGAGGCGCAGGTGGTCATATTCGGCCTGGACGAGGAAGGCAACACGGTGCCGGGCCAGGTGTCTCTGGCGTTGCCAGCCGGCACGGCCCGCACGGTCGCGGCGAGCGAGTTGGAGGACGGGGCATCCGGATTGGCCGGTCAGCTCGGTGAAGGCGAGGGCGACTGGCAGTTGCTGGTATTTGCGAATCCGTCGGTGGAGGTGATGACGCTGCTGGACAGTGTATCCGGTCCGCTGTCCAACCTCTCGGTGGCGGTGACCGAGCCTGGGGACATAGCGTTCTTTCCGTCGACCGGGAATGCCTCTCGCACTGGGCAGCTGCGCATCACCAACCGCTCCGGGGCCGGGGATATCGAGATCCACGCCAGTGACGACGACGGTACAGGCTACGGTCCGGTGACGCTGAGTCTGTCGGGCGAAGGGACGAGGGAGTTGAGTTCGGCGGATCTGGAAAACGGCAACGCGGAGAAGGGGCTGCCGACAGGGTTGGGTAGCGGCGAGGGTGACTGGCGTCTCAGCCTCGAAAGCGATCTGGATCTGGATGTGGTCGCCTACGCCCGCACCGAGGACGGCTTTGTCACCGCCATCGACGATGTGGCCGCCCAGGGCGACCGGCGCCATCACGTGCCATGGTTCAATCCAGCAAGCGAGACGCAGCAGCTAAGCCGGCTGCGGCTCATCAACCCGACCGACAACGCTGCAGAAGTCGTCATCCGGGCGTGGGACGACGCGGGGAAGGCGGCGCCTGACGGTGCGGTGAGTGTGACACTGGACGCGGGGGCATCCAGAACCCTCAGTGCACAAGCACTCGAAGAAGGCGCCGAGGGGCTTTCCGGGAGCCTGGGAGACGGCGAAGGCCGGTGGCGGTTGGCGGTACAGGCGGATCGGGCCATCCGGGTGATGAGCCTGGTGGAGAGTTCTGCGGGGCACCTGACCAACGTCTCCACGCCATCCACACTGCCCCGGTTTCTGAACTCTTGCATCGGCGGCCCTGCGGATGCGGACGGGGACGGAGTGAGCGACCATTGCGATCGGGATCCGGACACGGCACTGCGTGAACTCAGCGGGTGCGCCGACGGGTCCTATGTCGCGGATCCGGACGGCAATCCAGGACTACTCGGGGACTGCGAGGTATTGGTCGGGTTCGCCAACCTGCAAGCGCAGAGCGACGAACTGCCGGACGATCATGTGCTGCGCCAATGGGGCAACGACGAACAGGCGCTCATGGGTACCTGGGAAGGGATCACCATTGCTGACGGCCACGTCACCGAAATCCGAATGGCCGGCACAAGCGAGGAGCCGGGTGGATTGACGGGGTTCATTCCTCCTGAGCTGGGGCAGTTGAGCGAGCTGACGATATTGAATCTCTCGCACAACAAACTGACCGGCCCCATCCCACCGTCGCTCGGGGGGCTGACGAAGCTGACTCAACTCTTTCTCAATGACAATGAGCTGTCCGGCGCGATTCCGGCGGAACTCGGACAGCTGACCGACCTGACTATTCTGTACCTCTTCGACAATATACTTAGCGGTACGATTCCCGCACAACTGGGAAATCTGACTAAATTGCGTGATTTGCGACTTCAGCGCAATCGCTTGAGCGGTCGGATTCCGGCGGAACTCGGCCAGCTCTCAGACCTGTGGACCCTGCACCTTGCGGACAACAACTTGACCGGCTCAATCCCCGGTGAACTGGGTCAGTTGGGCAGCCTGGCTCACTTGCAACTTTACGACAACGCCTTGAGCGGGCCCATACCTACCGAACTTGGACGATTGGTCAACCTGACGCATCTGTACCTCTTTGACAATGCCTTGAGCGGCCCGATTCCTGCACAACTCGGGCAATTGGCGAAACTGAAAGAGTTGCGACTTCAGGACAACCGGTTAAGCGGCCCCATCCCGCCTCCGCTCGGGCGATTGGGCGAGTTAACCGTATTATTCTTGTCGCAAAATGAATTGACCGGCACCATTCCCGCGCAATTCGGCCAGCTGACAAATTTGTTCAGTTTGAATCTCTCTCAAAACCAGTTAACCGGGCTGATACCGGTTGAACTCGCTCAATTGGGTAATTTGATTCAACTTTACATTACGCACAATGAATTGACCGGCCCGATACCCGGGGAACTTGGAAATTTAGCGAAACTCCAGGATTTGCGACTTCACGTAAACCAGCTTAGTGGCTCGATACCTGCGCAACTGGGGAATCTGCGTAGTCTGACGCGATTGAACCTCCGCGACAATCGTCTGAGCGGTGCCATTTCATCGGAGCTTGGGGGGTTGGCGAATCTGGTGGAATTGTTCCTCAACGGAAACCAGTTGAGCGGCTCGATACCCTCGCAATTGGGGAACCTGGGAAACCTGACTCATATGATCCTCCGCGACAATCGTCTGAGCGGTGCTATTCCGTCGGAGTTTGGGGGGTTGGCGAGTCTGGTGGAGTTAGATCTCACTGGGAATCGGCTGAGCGGTTCCGTTCCAGGCGAACTCGCAAGATTGATGAACCTGTCTCGCTTGCGCCTCTCGTTCAACCGCTTTACGGGCACTGTGCCATGGGTCATTTGGGAGCGTGTCACGCGACGCGAACTGTCGATCGAAGTCACTGGAAACCTGATCAGCGGCGTCGAGCCGCCACCGCAACGCGGCACCCGCCCGGAGTTCTCGGCAGATGTCGCCGACAACGGCAACGCGTCGCATCATTCCGTGTCCTACTACCAGGGACCGCTCACATGGTCGTGGAATTGGCAGGACGAGGCGGTGGAGCATCAGAAACCGATCCTCGGCCGCTGGGCGGCGCTGGCGGTAAGCATCGATCACGACGTGGCCGAGCCACCGCAGGTCATCACCCGTGTGCTGGACAGCGACGATGACGTACTGGCTGAGCGCCTCACCGAGGCCGCGCCGCCGACCACGGTCTCCGCGGGATCGGGACAATGGCGCACGGAGTACGTGTTCGAGTTGCCGGGATCGCTGTATGCGGCCGGGAACCAGCTCGTGCACGTGATCGACCCTGACAGCGAGATGGCGGAGACCGACGAGGACGACAATGTCGGAGAGGCTATCGTCTTGTACGGGGAGACAGCGCCCAGGTTCAGGGTGACATTCATTCCCATTCATTTCCCGGGCGCCGAAACACTGTCGGTGGATGCAGCGACGCTGATGGCGGGAGTGCGGGCGTTTTGGCCGATCGCGGATGACTTTGAGGCGCAGGTCGGGTCCCCGCTTGAGACCGATCCGGTGGATCGACACGTATTGAATGCGGAGTTGCTCGCGCTGTGGAACGCCGAAGCGGATTCGGACGAGTTCTACCATGGCGTGTACTTAAGGCCCCGGCCGGCCAGCGGCGACCGGCTGCGCATTAGCGGAGGTGCCGCGTACAGGCCCGGATACGTTGGATTCAGCCAGATCAGGGTGCACGATGTAATTCCGCACGAATTCGGCCACAACCTCAGTTTGGGCCACGTGCCTGGGTGCGGCGCCGGACCCCCGCTTGACCAGAACTACCCTTACGTGAACGGCGGTCTAGGGCCGCACCGCGGCTGGGATCTGAACTGGCGCCGATTCGTTTCGACGGCCGACGGATACGCCGACATCATGTCCTCGTGTTCTGATCTTGATTTTCCATCGGACTATCACTACCGGAAGGTTTCAGACTATTGGTTGGGTACGCGTTCAACGACGGGAGATGAGGTTGAGATTACAGGCGAAGTATCGGGTTCGAGTCCGTTTTCGACCAGCTCATCCGCTACGGCTGCGAGCCAGGCAATCCTGGTTCAGAACGCCACCGGCGGGTTCGCGTTATCCGGTCTCGTGGACGAGTCCGGCGCGTGGAGTTTGACGCACAATCAGAGCACGGAGAAAGGACCACGCCCGCCGGCGCCTGACGGGGAATTCACGCTGATCCTGTTCGACGAAGGCGGCTTGGAGCTTCATCGAGAGCCGCTCTCGGTGATGGCAGTCAGCCATAGCGGCGAAGCCGGTTGGGCCGCGCGGACCCCGACACCGGTGCGCCCGGCGCGGGAGGTGGTAATCCTCAACGCACAGGGCGAAGCAGTGCTGCGCGAGGAACTCGCGGCGCTCACTTTGCCCAGGTGATCGGCGCCGTCCACTTCACCGCCGTCGACACCGCAGGGCCTTTCCACCTCCTGCACGCCGATACAAGTGTTCCCGGGGCTGGAAAAAACCTGGACTCTGTGCCTGCGGCCGTGTTGCGGGCCATACGTCATGACGGTCCCGAAGTCGGCATATACCGTGTGTTCAGGATCGCCGGGAAATGGGAATGAGGCATTGGCGGCGATGACGGTCTTGCGCAGGTTATCTGCCTGTGGAGACGGGTACGACAATAGGTTCGATGTTTAACGGCGTGCCGGAAGCGTCGAGGATTGCCAGGAACGCGGGAATCTGTTCGGGGACCGGCACGCGCACCGCCCAAGACCGGGACGTTTCGCCGTGTGTAGCCGTCAGCAACTTCATCGGTTCACGGTAGATTTCCTGCAGACTTGCGTCCAGTAGGGTGAAGACGTACTCGCCGCCGGTGCTGTGCGGCCTTGGCGGCCGGGGACTGGCATCGCTTTGCGCGATGGACCACAGGCCATACTCATCCACGGCTCCGGCGAACACCAGGCTGGGGCCGAGTTCCTCAATGGCGTGCGTGGCTGCCGTGCCGGGGCTTGAACGGTTCGAATTCGCGGCGGTACCGATTTGCAGCGTCGGTCCAATGCGGCTCGCGTCGTCGGGCGGCGACTGACTATTGCCCAGTCGATGATCCACCATCTTGTTGTAGTTGTAGTCGGAAACGAATCGTGGGGCGCAATAGCCCATCAGGTCGTAATGCGGGTTATCTGGTCCCGGGTTGACGAATTCGTTCCGGGTTGCAACCCATCCCCGGCGTGGACCAATTCCGGCCTCCGCATAGGGAAAAGCATGATCGAGCGCACCGGGCCCGGTGCAACGCCCGGGCAGATGCACCAGACCGAAATTGTGCCCGAGTTCGTGGGCGTGCACGCCATCGCCGCAGAAAACGCGATCCACCTGGCACGGCTGGCTGATGACGTCGCTGACGGCCACCTTCCCCCCAAGGTACGCAATCCCGCCAAACACGCCGAACCCTCCAATGACGATGCTTTGTTCATCGGAGGACATCAGCCCATGGTAGTACTCGTTTTCGCCGGCTTCAGCGTTCCACCGGTTGCGCAGTTCACTTATCGCGGTATCCCTGCTCAAGTCCCTGTCAAACGTTCCCAGGTTACGGTCCGACAGGTCCAACGGCCGCCCGACCTGCGCCCGGTACTCCCCGATCGGCAGCAGGTCCGCGATGACAGCCATGTAGGTGTCCGTATCCACGGCGGGCGGATCGCCGGAAAATACGATGGGTACGAACGTCACCTCGAACACAGGTGCCGTATACCCGTCCATGGTCAGGTCGCCGGCGTTGTCGCTTTCGTCGGTTTCTTCGAGGCGGTTGTAAGGGTCAACCGCCAGAGTTGCACGATTGCCGGATGCCACCCAGTCGGTCGGGAGTTCGTAGACGTATTCGGTTTCCCATAGCCCGCTCTCGGAACGGCTCGGCACCGACGCGATGCGGGGAGCCCGCACAACAGAGACCTGCACAGGCCACGCCGTGCCGTCGGCGCCGATCAGGCTGACGGACAACTCCGGCACCGGTTCGGCGGCTTCGCTGCCGATTCGAACGGCAACGGTCGTCGCTCTGCCGAGGAGTGTCTTCGAATGATCGGTGCCGACCGCTCGTGCCGCCGAGGCCTGCCACTGCCACACCATCGGCCCCTGGAACAGTTCGACGGCCACGATCCTTGCGTTTACCGGCGTCCGGCCCCCATCGGGATCGCGGGTCCAACTGGCCCCGAGCGCCAGCAAGATCCCCGTCGCCGCCTGGTTGCCCCCCGTCGCCGAGGCTTGTAGCGCTGTGGTGCCATCACGATCATAAGAATTGATGTCCGCCCCGGCCTCCACCAATGCCGCGACCGCCGCCGGCGTGGAACGACCACCGTACCATGGCGCCGTATGGTCCCGGCTCGCCGCCACCTGTAGCGCGGTGCGGCCAAAGAATTCCCTCTCCTCGAGGTTCGCTCCGGCCCTTACCAACGCCGCAATCATGGCTGGCTCGCCCTCTTGCGCAGCAAGCTGCAACGCGGTCGCAAAGATGTCTCTGCGAACTCGCAGTTCAGGGTCCGCGCCAGCGGCCGCCAGCGCAGCAACCGATTCCGGAAATTGGTAAAGGATCGCCTGAAGCAACGCTGTGAGGCCACTCGCGCGCACGTTCAGATCTGCGCCCGCTTCCGCCAGCATCGCGATCATCGCCGGATTTCGCCGCCACATGGCCCAATGCACCGCGTCGCGGCCGACAAGATCTCGCGCGTTCAGGTCCGCCCCGGCGTCCAAAAGCGCCGCCAGCGCGGGATACGCAACCGAATCGTCCCATCCCACGACCCAATGCAATACGGTACGGCCTTCATTGTCGCGCGCATTCAGGTTCAACCCGGAGTCCGACAACGCGGCCGGACTACCCACTGCAAGTGCCACTACCGCTGCAAAGTCGCTCTGCTCACGCCCCCCGAGGTTCGCCTCGGCCTCTGCCAGCGCCACAATCGCCGCCTTGTCCCCCTCATCGAATGCCCACTCTTCCAACGCCACCTGCAGCGCGGTGTACCCGTCACTCTCAATCGCCCCAGGATCGGCCCCAGCCTCCAACAGTGCCATTATCGCGGCGCTTTCGCCCGCGATCGCCGCCCGATGCAACGCGGTACGACCGTACGTGTCGCGCGCATCCAGGTTCGCGCCCGCCGCCGCCAGCGTCGCTATCGCCGCGGCGCTGTAGGATGGGCGCGGGACGTTTCGACCGAGCCTCCCTGTCGGTCCCGCGGCCAGCAACAAAGGCGTGTTGCGTTCGTTGTCGAGCGCATCCACGTTCGCCCCCGCTGCCAGCAACGCTTCGATCTGCCTGCGGCTGTTCGCCCGCGCCGCCGCATGCAGCGCCGTGTAACCGTAGGGATCGCGTGCGTTTGGATTGTTCGCGACGCGGCCGGCATGCGCGTCCAAGAGCGCTCTCACCACCGCCGAACTGCGTCCCGACGCCAGTTGCGACGCAGTGATTCCCGAATCGTCGCGTGCGTCTGGATCCGCACCCGCTTCCAGCAATACTGCGAACGCCGCCGCCGCCGACACCACCGGCAGGCTTAGTTCCGTGGTGCTCGCTGCTGCATGCAATGCAGTGCGCCCGGCACTGTCCCGCGCGTCAATGTCCGCACCTGCTTCGAGCAGTTCGACGATGGTTGGCGCACTGTCCCGCTCCGCCGCCAGATGCAACAGCGAGTCGCCGGACAGGTCGCGCATCTCGATATCCGCGCCGGCTTCCAGCAACGCCGGCATGATCGCCGGGCTTCCCCCAAATCCCACCCAATTCCACAAAGGGGACCAACCCCGGCCCTTCGTTTCGCGCACATTGGGATCCGCCCCGGCTTCCAGCAAGACCCTTACCGCCGCCGCGTTGTTTGTCGTCGCCACAGCATGCAACGGTGTTTCCCCGCCGGTGTTTCGTGCATTGGGATCCGCCCCGGCTTCCAGCAAGGCGGTCAACATCGCTATTGCTGCCGAGAGTCCATGCTCGTGCACAAGACCCGCATGCGACGCCGCCCGATGCAGCGCGGTGGTATCGGTACCGATGCCCGCGTTCGGGTCCGCCCCGGCTTTCACCAATGCCACGATTGCCTCCGGATTGATATTCCGCGCTCCGTAAACTATCGGGGTCTCCCCGAAACGGCTGCGTGCTTCGAGGTGTGCGCCGGCCTGCACCAATGCGCCTATCGCCGCCGGAGCATTTGCAATGGCCGCCGCGTGCAACGGGGTATGGCCGTCGACGTCACGCGCTCCAACTTCCGCGCCCCCCTCAATCAGCGCCGCTATCAGCCTCGAAGCGTTTGCCATGGCCGCCCAGTGCAAAGGGGTCCGCCCGGTACGGGGGTCCCGCACGTTCGGGTCCCCGCTGACCGTCAACGGCGCGCTGGAAGCAGTGAAGACCTGTACCGTAATTGCTACAGAACGGGAAACACGACCGTCCTCATCGCGAACAGTCGCGGTGATCGTAGCCGTGCCGTCGCCCTGCGCGATGACCACACCGATCGCATTCACCGATGCAACCGAAGGATCGGACGACGACAGCGTCGCGTTAACCGACATCGGCCTCCCGTTGGCATCCACTGCCCTGATCACAAGCTGTGCGCCTTCACCGATCTCAGTCAGAGTTACGGATTCGGGCTCGAGGATGAGTCTGGCGAGCACCTGCATGACCGTGACGATCACGGCAGTGGAAACGGGGCCGACGCTGGCGGTGATGGTGGTTGAGCCGTTGGCAAGAGCGGTCACCAGGCCGTTCGCGTTCACCGATGCGACGCCGGGATCGGATGATGACAGGCTGACATCGACGGCCATCGGGACTCCATTGGCATCCACAGCCCGGACCTGAAGCTGCGCGCTTTCGCCGATCGCGGTCAATGTCACTGATTCGGGCTCGAGAGTTATTCTGGCGAGCACCTGCATGACCGTGATGGTCACGGTACTGGAAAACGAGCCGGTGCTCGCGGTGACGGTGGTCATGCCGTTGCGTACTGTGGTAACCACGCCGGTCGCGTCAACGGTGGCGACCATCGATTCGGAAGTGGTGAAGGTGATGTCGGCGGCGACCGGATGGCCGTTGGCATCCAGTGCCATTGCGTCAAGCTGAACACGCTGACCGAGCGCGGTCAGTGTCATGCTTTCCGGACCCAGTTCGATGCTGGCAACCTCCTGGCGAACCGTCACGGTGACGGAATTCGATATCGACCCGACGGTGGCGGTGACGATGACCGTGCCGTTGGCCTGCGCCGTGATGCTTCCGTCCCCATCGACCGTGGCGACAGCGGGGTCCGATGACTCCCAGGTCAACTCCGTAGACACGGCATTTTGGTTGGAGTCAAGGACATTCGCCTCAAGTTGCTGCTCGGCGCCCAGGGCCGTCAACAGGACCTCGTCCTGCGACAATGCGATGCTTGCCGGTGCCTGTTCCACCGTCACGCTGGCGGAGGCGGACAAGGTTCCGCTACGCACGGTCACGGTGACTGAACCGTTATTGACCGCGGTGACGAGTCCGTCGGCATTCACCGTGACGGCGGTGGTGTCAGACGAACTCCAACTGAACTGCGCCGACATCGTGGCGCCGTTCTGGTCCCTCGCCGTTGCTTCAAGTTGCGCCGTGGCGTCCAGCGCGTCCAGGGTCAGTTCGGAAGGCGAGACGGTGATGCTCGTGAGCACCGGTTGAGCGTCCCGTTCATTGCTGGAACCGCCGCCACCGCAGGCGCCAACGGCAAGGCAAACCAGCGTTGCCAGGGACATGGCACCGCGATGTTGATGGATAGCCCGCCGTTCGTCCATGAAGGTGCTTCCGGGTGGTTGTGCGCCCGAGCCAGAGGCGAAAAGTATCGTTGGTCCGCGTGTCCCCCGCAACCGGGCAATCCAGGTGTCCATCGCGTCCTGCGAGATGAACTCGCCCTTTCCGGCCTCTGCGATGGCCGCGCGGATGGCCGCGCGCCTTTCATTCGGAGCATAGCTCGCTCGTTTCCCGGGGAAGCCGGATCTCGATGTCCACCGGATCGCCCTCGCCGACCGCGACCGCGACGGCGGAGGCGCGTTCACGAAGCGTCGTGAGCCCGTCCGTGCCGTGATACCCGAGCCAGCCGCAGTTCGCCGCGCCGCCTGCGTGGACGTTCAGGAGGGTCGAACCGGTGGCTCGCTCCGGCAGGCGGATTTCGAACGTGCCGTCCGATTCGGACTGGCCCCATCCCCAGAAGGCGTCGGCGTGAGCCGAGATGCGGATCCCTTCGACGGCGTTGCCGTTCGGGTCCTTCACGGTGCCCCGAATCGCCACCGCTTTTCCGGCGGCGTCCGTTAGCGGCCGGTGCGCCGGATTCCATCCGACGAACGGGGACCTCAGGAGCCGTTCCTTGTCATCGGGGAGCAGATAGGTGTACGGATAGTTGATATAACCGAGATGCATCAGCGAGTCGTAAGCGCACGTCGCGAGCCCTTCTTCGCAGCCGGGCGGATGCCGAAGTCCGAACGCGTGGGCAAGCTCGTGCCCGAGTCCGCCCGTGTAGCGTCCCAGGGGGCTTATATACGGTCCGCGGCCGCACGGGCTGAAGTGAATCATCCGGTTACCGATCAGGCCTTCGAGGCCGTTGGCGTGGAGGATGGTGAGGCCCGGCCCGCCGCGCCCCAGCGACCCCACCTGATCGCACAGTGGATCAAGATCGGGATAGACGACCCACGCATGGGTTGAAGTGCCCGCCTGCACGGGGGCGCAGTGTTGCAGGCCTTCGACCACCTTGCTCCAGGGATCCTCATCGAAGTAGTCCGCGGACTCGCTCATCTGGCACTGCTCGGGCGTGGTGTCGTAGATCGAGAACGTCAGTCCGCCGGTTTGCCGGCGATACCACGACTGCAGATCCACCACGGCATGCCCGACAGCGTCGCGGTAGTCGGACCGAAACGCCCGGTCCGACGGCACCGCGTAGATGACGCGCACTGTTCCCGTCTCGCGCACCGATATGCGCACGGAAACCTCGACCACGGCCTTGTGTCCCCGGTAGGTCGCGACGATCCTTGCGTTGCCGCCTCCCGCGGCGGTCACGGTCCCGTCGATCACGGTGGCCACGGCAGAATCGGCCGAGACCCAATGGGCGGACTCGCTCGAGATGGCCTGGCTGGATCCATTCAGCATGTGGGCGGTGGCGGCAAGCTGGATCGTTTGTCCGATGGAGGTCAGCGGCGTCATGCCGGACACTTCCAGGGAGGCGACGCCGGAAGCGTCGTCGCAGGAGTCGCCGCTGTCCAGGGGACAAGGGTCGTCCAGATCGGGCGTGCCGTCGTTGTCGTCGTCGGGATCGGAAGCGTCCGGAATGCCGTCGCCGTCGGTGTCGTCGTCGACGACCGATGGCGGTTCGGTGCTGTCGGCCACCCGATCGATTCGCCATACGCCGTCGCCCTCGTGCGTGGCCTCAAGGTCGTAGACGCGGCCTTCGATGGTCTCGTTGTCGATCTGGATGCGGATGCCGGCCAGGCGGCCCAGGAACCGGCCGCGGCCTCGTACGTTGACCGTGAACTCGTCTTCCGTGCCCGGGTAGGCGCAGCTTTCGCCGGGCTGCAGGAGCAGGCCCGGGACGCAGTTCCCGGCCGTTTCGGTAACGGGTGAATCCGTCTCTTCGGCACCGCCGGCGAGCGATTCCTTCAATCCGCGGCTGAGGTTCGACAGGAAGATCCTGCCGTCCATGCGTCCGTCGGCCCTGTCCAGGTGCGGGAGATCCGCTGCCACGATCCGATAGATCACGCTCGCCGGAGCAGGCAGTCCGTCGTCGGAAAACGGGAATATGGCCAGCAGGATATCGCCGAGACCGTCGGCATCGACATCGCCAGCCACGGCAATCCTTACAAGCGCGTTCGCCAGGTAAACCTCGGGCGCATGGACCTGGTAGGAGCCGCCGCGGTCCACCAGATCGTGCAAATCCGTCACGTTGTCCCGGCCATCGTCTCCATCGCCAACGAGCGCCGAAGCGGAGATGAAATGGGCCACCAGCGTGTTTCGGGGATCCTGGATCTCCACGAGGAGGTCGTCCCGACCGTCGCCATCGAAATCCGTCACGCCGGCAATGGAAGCCGAGTCCGTCACGGACCACGTGAGCTGGCGGTGATGGGCGGAACGGTTGCCGGTCAGGCTGACTACACCGTCGGTGGCGCCGTCTGTCCCGTCCATCCCGGCGAGAGGTCCGGGCAGTCCCGTCAGGATGCTGAACAGTGGTTGGCCGGCGGAGCCCAGGCTGTTCATGATGAGGTCCCGGCGTTGGTCGCCATCGAGATCGCCGGCCATGATCTCGCGGCCGAACGTACTTTGCGCCACGTCGACGACGAGTTTCCAGGAGTTTGGCTGATCCTGGACCCGCGCGAGTTCAATTTGCCGGTCGGAGGCGCCGTCGGCAAGGTCTGCAGAGGCCAGGTCGGCGCCATCCAGCAGGTAGATTGCGCCCTGGTCCTGTCGCGCCGCGTCGTTTCCCGGTGCGCCCACGACAAGGTCGGCCTGACCATCCCCGTTGAGGTCGGTTATCAGGATACTCGTGCCCGCACGATCGCGGGGCGCCTCGCCGGTCAGGCGCCAAAGCTCGTGTCCTTCGCTTCGAGACAGCGATAATGTTCCGTCCACGTTTCCGTGGAGGGCGTCCAGCATCGGCAGCGCACTGGCTGAAAACACCTGCGCCAAACCGGGCGAATCGCCGTCCCGGATGTCCGCCTGACCGATCGCGAACTCGACCGTTCCGTCCCCGTCCATATCCGCAGGGAAGGACGGCTGAAGCGGCCCGCCCCTCCAATATCCCTGCAGCTTCCACGAGGCGGGCTGGCTCGCGACGTGGGCGAGACCGATCGCACCGTCGGCCGCACCGTCGGCCGCATCCGCCGCAAGCAGGTCCGCGCCGGAGATCACATAGCCGGCGGACGTCAGCGCGCTGGCGCCGACGAGAAATTCTTCGCTTCCGTCTCCGGTCAGGTCGCCAAGCGGAGCCAGGACGGCGCCGGTGACGAAACCGTCTTCGCCTGTCAGTTTCCAGGAGTTCGTCCCGGCCAGCACCCGGTGCAGTTGAGCGGAACCGTCCAGGGCGCCGTCCATGCCGTCCGCGCCTGCCAGATCCCCCGCACCGATCACGTAGACCACTTGCGTGCCTGTCGCGTCCGGGGCGGTGATCAGCATTGCTCCCGTCCCGCCGCCATCGAGGTCACCGGCGGCGGCGATGCTGAAATCGGCGAAATCTTCTGCTTCAAGGCCCAGGTTCAGTCGGACCGACGTCAGGTCCGAGCGCGAGGCGTCGAGCGGGAAGAGGTCCGATGGATCCGCCACGCCGTCGTTGTCGTCGTCGGTGTCCGCGTTGTCGCCGAACCCGTCGGCATCGGTGTCATCCGTCTCGCCGGCATCGTCCGGAAATGCGTCATGCGCATCCGCCACCCCGTCACCATCGGCGTCGTTCGATGCACCGGCGTCCAGCGGAAAGTTGTCGTCGACGTCGAGTACGCCGTCGTTATCGTCGTCCGTATCCGCGTTATCACCGACGCCGTCGCCATCGTGGTCGCGGGTTTCGGTCGGGTCGGAGGGAAAGGCATCGGCATTGTCACCGACACCGTCTGCGTCCGTGTCGGCACTTTCTGCCGGGTCGAACGGGAAGGTGTCCTCGCCATCGGAAACGCCGTCGTTGTCGTCGTCCGTATCCGCATTGTTGCCCGTGCCGTCGCCATCGGCGTCCTCGGACTCGGTGGGGTCGATCGGAAGCGCATCTTCGATGTCGGGCACGCCATCCCCGTCGTCGTCCGGATCGATGGCGTTCCTGATCCCGTCGTTATCCGTGTCGAGCGGCCGGGCGTCCTCGCTGTCGACAATGCCATCACCGTCGTCGTCATCATCGGCGAAGCGGTCGCCCAGGCCATCGCCATCGGTGTCGATTTTTTCCCGCGGGTCGAACGGGAAGGCGTCGGCATTGTCGCCCCACCGGTCGTTGTCGGAATCCGCCCACTCGTTCGGGTCGAGCTGAAAGGGGTCCAGCACGTCCGGAGTGCCGTCGCCGTCATCGTCCCGGTCGAAGGTGTTCGAGATGCCGTCGTCGTCGGTGTCGCCCGCCACGTTTCCAAGGAACAATCGTTCATCGATTCTCGTGTCGATCCGGTCCAGGGCTGCCAGATCCGCTGCCAACAGCAGGTAGACCGCGCCGGGACGATTGTCCACGGACTCGCCCGGGTTGCCTAGCAGGAGGTCCGAGGCGCCATCGCCGTCCACGTCCCCGGCGGTGGATGCGCCGACCTGTGCGAGCGGCCAGGCGCCAAGAATTCTTTGCGCGGCGCCTGAGACATTGAGTTCGTTGGAGGAGACAAAGCCGTTCAGCACATGAACCGCGTCGGCCCCGGCAAGCGTCTCGGGAGAAAACAGGAAAGCCATGCGCAGGCCGTACGACGTGCCCCAGGCCAGGAGGTTGTCGCCGCCGTCGCCGTCCGTGTCGCCGACCGGCACGGCCGGTTCGGTCCGCAGCTTCCATGAGTTGGGCTCCCCGACCAGGCGAGCAAGATCGACGACACCGTCCGTGCTGCCGTCGGCGGAATCCGTGGACAGCAAATCGGCAGACGAAAATACGTCCTTTCCCGTAACGAGCCAGGAAGTCGAATCGGCTTCGTCGTTGGCAATCGCCATCGGCCGTTGCGACCAGCCGTTGGTGTGGCCGTTGTGCAGCTTCCAGGACTTGGGCTGACCGGCTACCCGACCCAGATCGACGACATGATCGCTCTGGCCGTCTGCTTCGTCGGCGGCGTCCAGATCGGACAGGGAAACCAGGTAAACGGCTCCGGAAGACACGTCTTCCGCTTCCCTGGCGTATCGCGCGTGGATGGAAATTTCCTCGGTTCCGTCGCCATCCACGTCGCCGGGCGCGGCCACGGGCGAGCCCGCCCGATCGCCGGACGACTGCCCCACAAATTTCCAGGATGCAGGCTGATCGGCCACATGGCCCAGGTCGATCAAGCCGTCCAGCATCCCATCGGCCTCGTCCGCCGTGGCAAAGTCGCTGCTTGTCACCAGATACGACGCGCCAGCCGTCGAGCGTTCCCCGGGGTTGTGCGCCCACGCGCCGATAAGCAGCTCGGCCTTGCCGTCCCCGTCCGTGTCGGGAACGGGCGCCACGCTGATGCCCGCTTCGTCGTGGTCGTTCTCGCCAACGAACTTCCACGAGCCCGGTTGAGATGCAACGTGATGGAGCCGGACCGTGCGATCCCTGAACCCGTCCGCTACATCGGCAGCCGCAAGATCGGCGCCGGAGACGAAGTAGGCAGCGCCCGACTGGGCTCCGTAGTGGGGCGCGCCGATGAGTACGTCGGTGTGGCCGTCGCCGTCCATGTCGCCCGTTGAGGCGAGGCTTTGACCCGCCCTGTCGCGGCCGGTCTCGCCCACCAGTTTCCAGGAGTTTGCCCCGGTGACGACGTTGCCCAATTCAATGACCCGATCGAGGCGGCCGTCCGCGGCATCCTGTGTCACCAGGTCCGATGCAGACACCAGGTATATGGCACCGACGTTCGACCGCCCGATTACATCATGCTGCGGGGCGCCGATCAGGAAACTGGCTGCGTCGCCGCCTCCGGCTTGCGAAAGGATTGCCCCGACCTGGTCTCCCGGCGCCTCGCCGGTGAAGACGTACGAGGCGAGATCCGACCTGGCGGGGTCGAGCGGGAAGGCGTCCATATCGTCGGCTGCACCGTCCCCGTCGTCGTCGCCATCGGCATTGTCACCGACCCCATCGCCATCCGTGTCTGTGCTCTCGGCCGGATTTTCCGGCCACGGGTCGGCGTTGTCGCCCACACCGTCGCCGTCGGAATCGGCCGATTCCAGCGGATCGGCGGGGAAGGCGTCCGCATTGTCGCCCACCCCATCCCCGTCGGCGTCTGACGTCTCGCCGGGGTCCAGGGGGAACACATCGGAGTTATCGCCCACACCGTCGTCGTCCATGTCGGCGGTCTCCGACGCGTCGAACGGAAATGCGTCGTCCTGGTCGATGACGCCATCGTTGTCGTCATCGGTGTCCGCGTTGTCGCCGACGCCGTCGCCATCCGCATCCAGCCACTCCGTGGAATCGGTGGGTAACGCATCCACGGGATCCACGAACCCGTCCTCGTCGGTATCGGGCTGCGACTCGCGGTACGCGGCGATCTGAAAACGAACGGCGTTGAGCGTCGTGACCGCATCGGCGCCGTCCGCTTCCTCGCCGTCGACACCGCACGGTTCTTCCACCTCCAGCACGCCGACGCAAACAACAGAGGGATCGGAGAAAACTTCGAGCCTCGGGACGTTTCCGTTTTGCGGACCGTACGACATCACGGTCCCGAAGTCGTAGTCGACAGCGTGCCCTCGCGACCATCTCCAGGTGCCGGTACTGTCCTGCCAGAATGAGTGACTGAGCCCCATCAAATGACCCAGTTCATGGGCAAGCGTTCTCGCGCCGCACTGTCCTACGACCACGGCAAAGCGTCGCCCGTCCCGTTCAGCGTCGAACCGGCCGCGTGCATGCCGGGCGTTGGTGGGTGCGATGCCGCAGTAGCCGAGATTCGGAGCCGGTCCACGGAAAACCACCATCAAGTCGGCTCCGTGCCGGTCCCGCTCCGCTTGCCGAAACTCAACGTCAAGACTGACGAGCCTTTCCGATTCATCGACCTGAACCGGCACCGTGCCAACGAGGCGCAATCGTATGCCGAGGTTGCTGTCACGGTAGATGTTATTGGCAAGGGTGACGACGTGCTGGATTCGTGTCGTCGCGTCGCCGTCGTGGAAATCTTCGAAGACCTGGCTGTACAGGGCCAGGACGTCGATCATGGAAGGGCCGGGCGCGGACTCCGGGTCAGAGGGGTCGGTGCCTTCGAGCCGTTCGTTGACGTCACCCACTCCATCGCCATCGGTGTCTCTCAGGTAATCCAGATCGGCGACCTCAAACGCGCCGGACAGATCCACCGGGGTCTCCATGCGTACCCGTTCGCGTACGGACCGGCGCTCGCCGTCCTGTTCGTAGAGAACCAGTTCGATTTCGCGCTCGCCCGCGTGATCGGCGGGGACCTGAATCTCGACGTCGTACGTATTGCGTTCGAGCGTGGCGCCGGACTCCAGTGCATTCGCGACTGAAACTGCCGCATTGTGGAGGCCAAACCAGTGGCTGCTGGCGGGATCGAGGCCTTCGGCGCGAAGGAAGAGTTCTTCGCTGTCTGTCGAGCGAAAACTGCGCACGCCCGCCGTCACGCGCAGGGTCGAGCCATCGCTCCGGATCTCGCAGGGGCAGTCCAGGTACAAACGGTCGCCGTTCGCGGCGGCGGGCGTCGTGCCGAGCATTGCCGCCAGCAACGGCAAGGCTGCCTGAACCGGCTGCCTTATCGAACGCAGAATTCGTAACCCTGCTGGCGGCAGCGTGTCGCGATTTCTTCCGCTACGGCAAGCTCCGCATCGGAAAGCTGCCGGGCAATCGTATTGCGAACGCTGAAGGCGTCGTCATTGCCGTTGGTCGCCGCGATGCTGGTCCAGACATACGCCAGTACGGAATCCTGAGTCACGCCGGTCCCCCTGAAGTACTGCACGCCCAGACTATATTGTGCCGGGACGTATCCCTGCACGGCCGCTTGACGATACCAGGTCACCGCCGCAGAGCTGTCCTGTTCGACGCCCAGTCCATCCAGGTACATCACGGCCAGATTGTATTGTGCCCGGGCGAACCCCTGCTCGGCAGCCCGGCGGAACCAGATCACCGCATCGCCATGATGCTGCTGGACGCCTCGTCCGGTGGTGTACATCACGCCGAGGCTTGCCTGGGCCTCGGCAAAGTTCTGCTCGGCGGAACTGCGGTACCACCGGACCGCTTCACCAAAATTCTGTTCGACACCGGCGCCCTGCTCATACATTGAACCGAGCCTGAACTGCGCCTCCGCGTGTCCCAGCCGCGCAGCCCTCGCATACCACCTGGCGGCTTCGGCGAAGTTCTGCACGACGCCCTGCCCTCGCTCGTACATGCCCGCGAGATTGAATTGGGCGAGCGTGTGTTCCTGCTCCGCGGCAAGCCGTACCCAGGCCGCCGCGGCCACATTGTCGCGCACGACCCCCTGGCCGTTGGCATAGATCGCACCGACGAGGTTTTGCGCCGTCGCGTTGCCCTGTTCGGCGAAGGGCATCAGGTCCCGGAGCGCACCCGCGTAGTCGCCGCCCTGAAACTTCACCAGGCCCTGGTCCATGTTCTGGGCACTCGCGGCAGGGGCGAGGGAAAGTGCGAGTAGTGCCGCGATGGCCGGGAATGCCGATTTGATCATGAGGGGCTACAGGCGTCCGGGAACTTCAATCCCGAAAGGATTTTACAACGTAGCCGTGCTGCGGCGGCACTGCCGAGCGAGGGCCTGCCGACTACGTGAGCGGGCTAGAACCGTCCCAGCAGCCGCACTGCAACTGCGTCCGTATCCGCCGAACCGGCGAGATACCGGCTCCCGGAACCGGTGCGGATCAGTTCGACTTCAACGGCCGCGTTGCGAACGAAGAACCAGTTCGCCGACAGGCCCACCAGGTCGCTGGATCCTAGGTTGTCGTGATCCAGGTTAGAAACGGTCAGACGTACGCCCATTGCCTGTGTCGGGAACAGCGCGCCCGACAGGCTGACCTGGCGCGCGCGCTCAGACTCGGTAATTTCGACGGGTGTCGACCCCGGACCAATGACTACCAAGCCCCGATCAGGAGGATCGAAAGGGTCGAATCCCGTGAAGATGTCGGGCGGCGCCGGCACGAAAAGGCGCGTATCCGAGCGGCTGGAGCGGATACTCGCCGACAGCGAAAACGTCGAGCCGCCGAGATCGCCGACGTGGCGCACCGACAACCGCGCGTTCTCAGTCTCCGTTTCCACGCCGCTTTGCAGCGGAAAGGGCACGATGCCGGGTATGACGGGTGAAACGTTGATACCGAATGTGGGACCGAAATCAATCGGATTCACCTGTACTTCCTGGTTCATGGATTCGGATCCGAGGCCCAGTTCCAGGGTCGTGCGCGGACCGAAGTACCTGCCCGCGAATACTCCGGCGCTGTCCTGGTCCATCGTGGTTTGCGCGAAAAACAGGTCCGGCAACATGTCCGCAGCGCTCCGCCGGGCATTGGCACCTGCGTACCAGCCGGAACCAGGCCAAACGTAACGGCCGCCCAGAGCGTACTCCGAGGAGTCGATGCCGGACTCCGCGGGCAACGGGCCAAACGCGGGAGTCACGCCGCCGAATCTTCCCACGGTGATCCAGTCGTCGGGCAACATGCCATCGCTGATGATCGAGTCGGAGACGATCGCCGGAAACAGTTGTTCACGCTGCTTCGAGCGGGACGTGTCCACCGTCACGTAGCTGCTGCGGTTCAGGAAGGGCGCAAGCTCATACGGACCAACCTGATCGTCCACCGCGGAGGGGTACCAGGTGGCGCGTACCGTCGAGCGGCTGGATTCCACCGCGCGCTCTGCGTCCTTGTCCTCGTACCCGCCCGCCACCTGCCAGGAGTATTCCTCGGCGACGGCAGCGGGCAGTACAAGGCCGCTCGCCAACAGGGCGATGGCGGGAGCGGCAAGCGATTCGATAGTGCGCGGCATGACTACTCGTGCGAATGATCGTACACATGGTGATGCGATTTGTCGTGCATCTCGGCATGGTCGGACCAGACGTCGCGATCGATGAGCCACTGGCCGCCGTCGAGACGCCAGATCTGGGCGAAATGCCCGGATTCCATTTCGGCGCCGCTGGTGCGGTCAAGCATCCGGTAGGTGCCGTGCACGAGGGTCATGTCGGTTCCGTCCAGAGTGCTGGTGACGGTCAACACCGACAGGAGATCGCCCTTGCCAGGATCCGCCTTGAAGTTTGCGCGGATGGAATCGCGCCCCACCAGCGTCGCCACATTGTGCTGCGACACCTCGGCATCGTCCCGGTAGAGCGCCGCCAGCACGCGGGCGTCGCGGCTGTTGAAGGCTTGCGCCCACTGGTCGGCCAGCGCCTGCGCGTCGTCCATCGAATGAGCATGCAGGCCGGTGGAGGCCAGCGAGATGCCCAGGGCCGCGAAAAGTGCATACAGATGTTTCATTGCTATCACGGTTCATCTCCTTGATAAAAGATGTGTCAGTTACGTGATTGGAGTCCCTGTTGGGGACAAGGTTCCGGGCGATTGCGTTCTGGGGGCAAGGGCGGTGCAGAACTGCGGAACCGGTAGACGCAAATCTGCCCGGATTGCCCGAATTGCCCGGATTCGCGAAGTGGCATTCCCGGCCCGCGTGGTAGGATTTACAAAGACCATGAACGCCTCCCCGATGGAACGCTGAATCGCACCGAGCACCGCACAGGCTAATGTCGGCTCTTCGGCACACAGGCACCAGCGCCCTGGTGGTTTTCCTGCTCTTCGTTCCGCTCTTTTCCCAGGCGGACACCTACCGCCTCCCCTTGCTGCCATCGGCGTCCGACGCCCTGCGCGAAGGGATGGTTCGTATCGTCAACCATTCCGACGAATCCGGTCAGGTAGCACTCACGGCCATTGACGATTCGGGGCTTGCCTTCGGGCCGGTGACGCTGGAGATTGGCGCCCGCCAGGCGATTCAATTCAGCTCCATGGACCTCGAGCGAGGCAACGAGGCGGTGGGGATCGCTACCGGCATCGGCGGTGGCCAGGGGGACTGGCGGCTGGTCCTGGACACGCCGCTGGATATCGAACCGCTGGCTTACGTCAACACGGCGGCAGGTTTCGTGGACAGCCTCCACGACGTGGTGCCGCGCCGGTCGTTTTACCATCGGGTCACGCTGCTGGCGCCTGACAGCGGTCTGCCCCACGGCAGTTCGGTGCGGCTGATCAATTCCACGGACGCCCGGGCGGACGTGACCATCTTCGGCGTCGACGACGCCAATGCGCTGGCTTCCGGGCAGGTCTCCATGGTTCTGGCGGCCGGGGCGGCGCGTACGGTCACGGCCCGGGAGCTTGAGAACGGCGCGGCCGGGCAGGTCGGGCGGCTCGGCGACGGGGCCGGCGACTGGCAGCTTCTGATCTTTACCGACGCGGCCATTGAGGCGATGACGGTACTGGACACGGCCGCAGGGCCCCTCTCCAACCTCTCCGCGGCCCAGGCGGAAGAAGGAGCGATCCTGCTGTTCCTCGCCGCAGGCGACGCGCTGCACGAGGGGCGGCTGCGTATCACCAATCGATCGGCAGCCGGCGTAATCCGGGTCCACGGCGTGGACGACACGGGGCAGGCCTTCGGCCCGGTCGTCCTGCGGGTTGGCGGACGACGGACCGTGACGCTCACTTCCAATGACCTGGAAACGGGCAATGCAGGGAAGGGATTGCCGATCGGTCTCGGCGCCGGCGAGGGCGACTGGCGGCTGGTGCTGGAGAGCGAGCTGAGTCTCGACGTTTTCGCATATGCCCGGTCGCCGGACGGGGTGGTCAGTACCGCCCACAACGTGGCCGCGGAGGGCGGTCGGCGCCATCACGTCCCGTTCTTCAATCCCGCCGGCGAGGCCCCTGACGGTGAGACGGGGCAGCGGAGCTGGTTGCGGCTGGTCAATCCTTCGGAGGGCGATGCGCAGGTCCTGATCCAGGCATGGGACGATGCCGGCGATGCGGCGCCCGAGGGGGCGGTGAGGCTCATCGTGCCCCCGGGCACCTCCACATCCGTTGGCGCCGAGTCCCTGTCGGACGGTGCCAGGGGGCTGAGCGGGAGCCTCAGAGAGGGGCAAGGCGCGTGGCGACTGGACGTTCAGTCCGATCGGGACATCCAGATCATGAGCCTGGCGGAGAATCCGGCCGGGCACGTGACCAACCTGTCCACCAGCTCGATTCGACCGCCGTTCCTGGACCCGTGCGTCGGCGGCCCGGACGACGCCGACGGCGACGGCGTGAGCGACCACTGCGACCGTGAACCGAACACCTCGCGCACGCTGGAGCGGTGCAGCGACGGGCGCGCGGTCGCGGACCCGGAGGGCAATCCCGGACTGGTTCACGATTGCCGGATACTGGTGGGGTTTGCCAACTACCAGGCCCAGGGCGACTCGCTGCCAGCGGACCACGCTCTGCGCCAATGGGGCACGGGCGCGCAGGTGCGGGTCGGCTCGTGGTCCGGCATCGAGGTCATCGGCGGGCGCGTCACCGCCCTTCGATTGGCCGGGACCGCGGATGAGTCCGGGGGACTGACGGGCTCCATCCCGCCGGAACTGGCCCGGTTGTTCCAGTTGACGGTGCTCGATCTCTCCGGCAACGGGCTCTCCGGGCCGATTCCCTGGCAACTCGGGAACCTGGCCAACCTGTTGACCCTGGACCTCTCCGGCAATCGGTTAACCGGATTCATTCCGCCGGAACTGGGGAACCTGACCAATCTGCGCAGACTTCATCTCCAGTCCAATCGATTGACGGGGACGGTGCCGCGGGCCTTGTGGGCGCGCATCATGGACCGTGAACTCCTGATTCGATACGACGGCAACACGTTTCGAGGGTTCGAGCGCCCCCTGCAGGACGGCATGCGTCCGGTCTGGTCGGGGAGCGCCGCGGACAACGGCAACGCGGCGCACCACTCGGTGGCCTATTACCAGGGACCGTTGATGTGGGAGTGGAACTGGCAGGGCGTTCCGAGGGAGCATCAGCGGCCGATCCTGGGGCGCTGGGCGGCGCTGGCGGTGAGAATCGAGCACGACGTGGCGGAGCCGCCCCCGGTCATCACCCGTGTGCTGGACAGTGAGGGCGACGTGCTGGCCGAGAGCCTCGACCAAGCCGCGCCGCGAACCACCGAGTCCACCGGCTCGGGCGGGTGGCGTACCGAGTACGTGTTCGAGTTGCCGGGCAGCCTGTACCGGGCCGGCAACCAGGTTGTTCACGTCATCGACCCGGACGACGAGCTTGCCGAGACCGACGAGGAAGACAACACAGGCGAGCCGATCGTGCTGTACGGCGACCGGCTGGAACCCTTTCGGGCCACGTTCTTTCCGCTGCACTACACGGGCGACCCACCGCCGCAAGTGGATGCCGAATCGCTGATGTTCGCAACCCGGGCGTACATGCCCATCGCCGAGGACTACCACGTGGAAATCGCGGCTCCGATCGAGTCGAGCGCCACCAGCCTGACTCAACTCCTGAACGAGATTCGCGCGCGCTGGAATGCCGAAGGGGATCGGAACGAGTTCTACCACGGCGTCTTCCTCTTTCCGTGGCCGGGAAGCGGCGAATCGGGCCGTGTGCGCACCGCCGGCATTGCGGAAGTGTCCGGCAATGTTGCCGTGAGCACGCTATCGTCATCCGCTACCATCGCCCACGAATTCGGACACAACCTGAGCTTGCGGCACCCACCGGGCTGCGGCGCGACCAATGTGGACTCGGGCTATCCCTACGCCAACGGAGCCCTGGGGCCGGTGGCCGGGTGGGACCTGAACTGGCGGCGGTTCGTTTCCAGCGACGACACAGACTACACGGACCTGATGTCCTACTGCGGCCGGTACGAGTTCATATCCAGTTATCAGTATCGAATCGCTTCGAGCCGGCGGCCTCGCAGTTTCTCGGTGGCGGGCGCGCCGGGTGTGCAGTCGTCCGGGCAGGCGGGCGGTTCGGGTCCGCTATCGGCCGGTACACCCCTGCTCACGCCGGAATCGGACGCCGACGGCGGCCTGGCGATTTCAGGACGGATCGATGCCTCCGGGCAATGGAGCCTGACGCATGCCCAGGGCACCGACCGGGGCCCCAGGGCGCCGGCGCCGGACGGGCAGTTCACGCTGATCCTGCTGGACGGCGACGGCGCGGAACTGTACCGGGAGCCGCTATCCGTCAGCCTTCTCAGCCACACTGACGAGGCGGGCTGGGCTGCGCGTACGCCGGTACCGGCGAGTCCCGTTCGCCAGGCCGTGATCCTGGATGGGCAGGGCGTGGAGGTCCTGCGCGAAGAGCTGCCGGCCGAGTTGGAGTGAGGCGCGCCTTACCTATTGAAAAAAATCTCCGCGTCGCAGACACTTTCGGTGGTGACGGTCGAGACATTGCCGGCTACGGAGAAGCTTCTCCTACCTCCGGCTGGAATGTCGCCCAGGAAATCCGCGCCCAGATACTGACCGTCCAGATACCCCGCGACCCGAACATTGAACAATTGCCGATTCGCCCGAATGGTGCCGGTGAAGTCCACGCGAAAGCTGGTGGGATCGACACGCATTGCGTCACAACGAGCGTCTTCCACACTTACGTCCCGGCTCTGGCCGGTGTCGGTGCCTCCGTCAGTGCCGCCGCCCGTCCCGCCATCATCTTCGCCTCCGTCCACCGTGACGGTGAAGCCGAGCGTATCGGTGTCGCCGTCCGCATCGGCTACGGTGTAGATCATGTCGTATACACCGGCCGTCGACGGTGTGCCGGTGAGCTGGCGCGTGCCGGTGTCGAAGGTCAACCCCGGTACGTCGGGCGACAGGCTGTACCTCAGCGTACCGTTGCCGCCGGTTGCCTCCGGCAACGTCAACGTCTCGATGGCGGTACCAACCGTATAGGTCTGGTCGTCCGGAGCCGTTGCCGCGCCGAAGCTCGGCTCCTCGGTCCTGCCGGCCACCCGATCGATCAGCCATACCCCGTCACCCTGGTGCGAGGCCTCGAAGTCGTATACGCGCCCGTCGATCGTTTCATTGTCGAGACGGATGCGGATGCCGGCCAGGCTGTCCAGGAACCGGCCCCTGCCGCGTACGTTGACGGTGAACTCGTCAGTGGTGCCGGGATACGAGCAACTCGCACCGATCCCCACCAGCAGGCCCGGATAGCAATCGCCTGCCTGCGGCATCCCCGTCGGCTCTTCGGGGATGGTCTCGTCGCGCTCGACCGTGGACCAGCTTCCACCCGACCAGAACCCGTCCGGGTTGTCCATGCCGGTGCACCTGGAGGCGAACCGGCCGTCCGCGGGAGACTCGAAGTACAGGTTCGCCCGGCACACGTCGCCGTCGTCGTATATCAGTGTCACCAGCCCCGCATCGGGTCTTACACCCTGGTAGCGGAAGCTGCCCGTGTGGGTAAAGGCAACGCCGCCGGACTCTCCGGACTCCGTGAACCGGTCGCCTGCCTGGGCGATGAAAGTGGAGCGGCCCTCCCCCCTGAGATATTCGATACCGCCGGTGCCGAGGCGCTCGGTGAACGCCTGGTGATCCACTGGCGCCGCCCCCCGCACGGCGGTCGTGGAGAGGTTGACCATGTAGCCCGAAGTGGCAGTCACCACGTTGACCACCTGGATCAACCGGTCCGACGACACCGACAGCCGCCAACGGCCCACGCCGGCGCCCAGGCGGCCGGTCAGGTTCGACTGGTTCGGCTGATCCGCCTGGCCGGTACCGCCGGACTGGTCGGTTTGGCCCATGGGTCCGTTATCCCCGGCCTCCAGTTGCTGCGCGGTCAGGGTCCGCGCGCCGCCGGCCGGCAGCGTGAGCTGCACGGTTCCCCCGGTGGCCGCCGCGCCCGTATCGTCACGGGCCTCAATGGTGATGGCCGCGGGCTCATCCTCCGGATTGATCAACCGCAGCCGGCTCGCCTGGGTGACCTCGGCCGCGGCGTTGAAGATCGGTACGAGATATCGGTAACCGCCTCCTCCTCCGGCGGCCACACCAGCACGCACGGTATCGTGCATGGCGCCGAGCGTGCCGTCGGCCGCGCGAACGTACGCCGACGGCACGATCTGCAAGTCCGTCTCGATCTCCAGGCGCACATCGCCGGACAGTGCCCCCAGCCCCTCGGACAGGCCCTTCATGGCATTGCCGGAAACAAGATCCGCAGCATCGAACTCCGCCGCCGTCCAGGCGTTCAGCGTGAAGCTGGCCGGACCGTGGCGAGTGCCGGCATCGTCGATGGCGTGGACCTGCACCGAGCCGGATGTCTCGGTGTCGTTGAGTATGCGCAGTACGCCCTGCGGGGCGCCGGGCATCGTCGACGTCACGAACAGAGGCAGCGTGTAGTGCTCGGCAAGAGCCGCCGTACTCCACAGCACGAAGGCCGCGAGTATGGTGAGGCGACGGCGTAAACGATTCATGAGCGTCACGGTCGAACGTAATACGACTTTATCACACTCCTGTTCCGACCTTTGATGTCCCGGCAGTCCCTGATACTCGCCGAACGACGGGGTTCCGGCAAAACCGATGGCCGCCTGCGCTATAGTCTGCCGCCCTTGCCCTTGCCCAACGTGAATTCAAATATGCTCTCGAAACACTTGACGCGTGTCGCGCTTGCCGCGACGCTGATCGGACTGGTGCCGCTTGCTTCGGCCCAGGAACTGCCCCTTCGGACCACCCAGGTAGAAGACCGGACGGTGGTCATGATGCCCGCGGCAGGACCTGGACTGACCGGGGGACTGGAGTTGCCTCTGGAACCCGGGTTTTCCGGAGCGTCTTCCCTCGCGGGCGTCGATGTCCAGGTATCCAGGGAAGGGGAATGGCTGACGTACCGGGCCGACTACCTCGGCAGGACGTACACCGCGTACGCCAACATGTCCGGCCCGCCCGCACGTTTCGCCTTCGACACCGCCGAGCGCCGTTTCCGGACCGTCTCGCCCACGATCCTCGTGGAGCTTGACGACTACGATGTGCTCGAGCAACTGGTACTTGAGCGCGGCGCGCTGATGGCCAAACCCTACCCGCAACTGGGCTTTGCGCTGATCGAACTGCCCGTGGAGGCGGACCCGGCCGAGGCGGTTGAATTCCTGGATGCGGATCCACGGTTGAGGGATGCCAGCGTGCTGTTCGAGCCGGCGGCGCGGCGGCCGATGAACGTTCTGGCAAGGGACGTTCGGCCACTCTCCGTGCCGGGGGCCGGGGAGGCGCCGGCCAACGCCAAGGAATCGCTGACTCCGAATGTATTCATGTATACGCGTTATGGAACGCCGAGCGACCCCGCCCTCGTCGCCGTGCCTTTCGTCGTACGGAACTCGGGCGGCGCGGATTCCGAAGCCGCCTCGCTTCGCGGCGCGGTCTTCACGCTGGTACCGGACATTACCACGCCGGACCCCGACGATCTGCGCGCCGACGTCAAGATACGGCTCGCCAACCCGATTCCCGCGCTGGACGCCAAGGGAGCTCCCTACTCGGCACAGTTCGAATTGGGCACGCTTCAACTGGATGCCAATGCGACTTATTACGTGGATCTTGTCGTCTACGAGGGTACGGAGGTCACCGAAGAGTCCGAACGCATCGCGCGGTCCTTTACCGGTTTTACCCTGGACAGCCTCAAGCGCGTGCAACACGTCTGCGTCGAACCGGGGCGTAGCGGCGCTGCCGGCACCACCGACCCGTTGCTGGCCGGCCAATGGCACCTGAACAATACGGCCCAAACCGCCTATGCCGATGCCGGCGGCGTCGCAGGCGAAGACCTTGGGATGGAGGATGTGCTCGCCTCTGGGCCGAACGGCGAGGGCGTGAAGGTGGCGGTGGTGGATACCGGCTTGGAACTCTGCCATCCCGACCTGCGCGACAGCGTGGAACACGGCGCGTCGTTCAATTTCAACGCCGACGCGGCGCTTGCGGATTCGGACAGGGCGTCGCTGGTCCGGATGGATGTCTCGGACCCTTTCAATTTCGAATCCACCGGCGGGCACGGCAACAGCATCGCCGGGCTGATCGCGGCGACTGCCGAAAACGGCATCGGCGGCCGCGGCATCGCCCCGGAGGTGCAGCTACGCGGCTACAACGGTCTGAACGCGGAACGGCAGTTCCGCGGGCTGCTCGATTCGCTCGGCGTGAGCACCTACTTCCCCGACTCCACCGACGCGCACGTGTTCAACATGAGTTTCGGCAGCTCTGCGCCGGAACCAAGCAACATCGATGTCTACTTCGAACGGGTGTTTACCCATGGCGTGAGGAACCTTCGCTCGGGCCTGGGGGCGATCTTCGTCAAGGCGGTCGGCAACGACTTCAGGGACTGTTCCTCGCTGATGCGCGACATCAACGAATCGCTGGGGTGCGGTTCGTCCAACGGCGACGACTGGAGCAACCTTCCGTACGTGATCGCGGTTGGCGCCTTCAATGCCGACGGCGTGCGGTCAAGCTACTCAAGCGCCGGCCCGAACCTCTGGATCAGCGCCCCGGGCGGAGAATACGGCGACGCCAAGCCTTCCCTGCTGACGGTGGACCAGATGGGCTGGGACCGGGGCTTCGGCACGGTGCTGACCGGCAACCCGCTGGACGACGAATCCACCGTGAATCCCGACGGCGATTACACCGGCCGGATGAACGGCACGTCGGCGGCAGCGGCCACCGTGACCGGCGCTGTCGCGGTGCTGTTGTCGGAACAGCCCGAACTGACCTGGCGCGACGTCAAGCACATCCTCGCCGGGACCGCACGGCAGATCGACCCGGACATTGCCGCGGTGTCGGAAACCATCGGCACCGTCAGCCGTACCCTGCGCCTGGCGTGGACCGAGAACGCAGCCGGCTTCAAGTACCACGACTGGTATGGATTCGGCGCAGTGGACCTGGACGCGGCGGTGGAGATGGCCGAGGACTACACGCCGGACTCACTGGGCGAGTTCCGCGAGACATCCTGGTTCGAGCAGGCGACTTCCATCGCGATCCCCGACAACGACGGCACGGGGGTCACGCAGACCGTCAATGTCAGCGGACTGCCGGACGACGCCACCGTCGAGGCGGTGCTGCTGGAAGTGGATATATCCCACGAATTCCCCAACGACCTTGGTATCCACCTGGTCTCCCCGGGCGGCACCCGCAGCGTCGTCAACCAGGTATACAACGAGACGCTGGCGGTCGATATCGACCCGATCCGCTGGCGGCTGCTGAGCAACGCCTTCTACGGCGAGGACCCCGGCGGCGATTGGCAGATCGAGGTCTTCGACGCCGATGCGGAGGATACGGGGGACCTGGATGGCTGGCGGTTGAAAATTTACTACGGGGCGCATCCGGAAGAGGAAGAGGATGACGGCGACACCGGCGATGGCGGCGATGGAGACGGTGGGGGCGGAGATTCCATGGGGTGAGAACCGGTGACCGGTAGCACTGCCCACCGCCCCGGCGATCTGGATGTCAGTGCGAGGCGCGAGTCGCAAATTCGACTCGAATCAGTAGATCATTGGGATTTCAGCGCTGCCGCTCCCGAACCAGGTTGGAAAGGAAAATCCGGCCGTCCGACCTGCCATCGGCGGAATCCAGCAGGGGCAGGTCGACTCCCATGAGCAGGTAGACACTGCCGGAGTGCGGCGTACCTTCCTGGTCGCCCCATATGTAGGGGACCACGGCCAGGAGGACGTCGTCCTTACCGTCGGCATCGACATCGCCCGCCGAACCCACCTCGATCCACAAGTCCGTGGTCGTGGCTTCGGGCGCGTAAATTTCGTATGAGCCGCCGTCGCGAAGCACCGGGTCCAATCCGGCCGTATCGTCCGCGGAAGTACCGTAGCTGCCCAGGAGTGACGAGGCGGTGACGAGGTGCGCGGCCTTCGAGTTCACGTGGTCGCGCCGGAAGCCGATGACGAGATCGTCACGGCCGTCGCCATCGTAGTCCGCCAGGTCCAGTCTCTGGAGCGTCGGCACATCATCGAAGCCGGTGAGCGTGGCGCTGGCGCCGGTTCCGCTGCTGTCCAGCGTGACGGTGCGATCCCCGGTGCCGTCGGCTGCATCCAGAATCGCGAGATCCGCAGGGTCCCCGGATACGACGGACACCACGGGCTGCTGACCCGGTGAAGCCTGGCTGACCAGCACGAGGTCCGGCCGCCCGTCGCCGGTGAGTTCGCCGACGTGGATAGTCTCGCCCAGATACCCGTAGAGCGTATCGCCGACGAACTTCCAGGAATTCGCCTGGGCTGTTACGTGCTCCAGTTCGATCCGTGCGTCTTCCGCTCCATCGGCCAGGTCTGCGGCGTCGCGGTCCTGACTGGACAGGAGATAGACCGCGCCTTCGTCCTGGTGCACCGCGTTGTACAGGGGTGCGCCGACCACGAGGTCGGCTGTTCCGTCCTGGTCGAAGTCCGCCATCGCCAGACCGTTGCCGGCCGCATCCCGGGGCGACTCGCCCGTGACGTTCCACGCCACGCGTTCGGAAGCCAACTGGATGAAGCCGTCGACGCCGTTGCGCGCATCGAGCGCGGACAGATTGTCCACTCGAAACAGCAAGACGTTCCCGGGCGACTCGCCCGAGCCGATGCCAGGCTGCCCGACGGCCAGGTCCTGCGCACCGTCGCCGTCGAAATCGGCCGGGAAGGCCGTACGGACGGTGCCACCCCGGAACAGTCCCCGCAGTCTCCAGGAATTGGGTTGAGACCAGACGCGTCCCAGTCCGATAACGCTGTCCGCAATTTCGTCAAGCGCATCGGCAGCGAGCAGGTCCGCGCCCGACACGATGTCTCCCGTCGACTCGAATCCGCGTCGGGATTCGAGGAATTCTCCCTTGCCGTCGCCCTCCAGGTCACCGAGCGCCGTAGCCGGAATTCCAGTGTAGTCATCTTCAACGCCTTGCAGTTTCCAGGACGCGTTCCGAGCCGGAACATGTTGCACTTCGATGGAGCCGTCGGACACGCCGTCGGCATCGTCGGCGGCCGTGAGATCGCCACCGGAGACGATATATGCCGCCGTATCCTCGTCGGCTTCAGGGGCGCGGAACAGGAACTCGTCGCCTCTCACCCCGTCGAGATCGCCGAGGCCGGCCACCCCCGGCACAAAACCATCGTACGCCGGTGTCAGGCGGAACCGGACTGAGGTCAGGTCCGATCGTGTTCGGTCCGTGGGGAAGAGGTCTTCGGTGTCGGGGACGCCGTCATTGTCGTCGTCGGTGTCCCGGTTGTCGCCGAATCCGGCGCCGTCGGTGTTGGCCCACTCCCTTGGATTGGTTGGGTAGCGGTCGAGCGAGTCGGGCACACCGTCGCCGTCGGTATCCATCGAGATGCTCGCATCGAAGGGGTACAGGTCGTCGGAGTCGGCCACGCCATCGTTGTCGTCGTCCGTGTCGGCGTTGTCGCCGATGCCGTCGCCGTCGAAGTCGGCGGTTTCGGCGGCATCGCCCGGGAAGGCGTCGGTGTTGTCGCCCACACCGTCGCCATCGGTGTCGACGGAGTCGCGGGCGTCCAGCGGCAGGGCGTCGTCGTTGTCCGCCACGCCGTCGTTGTCGTCGTCCGTATCCGCGTTGTTGCCGACGCCGTCGCCGTCGGTATCCGCGGATTCGGTGGCGTCCAGCGGCAGGGCATCGTCCGCGTCGGGCACGCCGTCGTTGTCGTCGTCCGGATCGTCGGCGTTCTCCATGCCATCGTTGTCCGTGTCCAGTGGGTATGCGTCCACGCTGTCGGGGATTCCGTCACCGTCGTCATCGCTGTCGGCGCGAAAGTCGCCCAGGCCGTCGCCATCGGTATCCAGCCGCTCGTGCCGGTCCGCGGGAAAGGCGTCGGCGTTGTCCCCGGTGCCGTCGCCGTCGGTATCCACCCACTCGGACGGGTCGATCTGGAAGGCGTCCAGCCAGTCCGGGATCCCGTCGCCGTCGTCGTCGCGGTCCAGGGTGTTGGTCCGACCGTCGCCGTCGGTGTCGCCCGCAAGATTGGCGAGCAGCAGGTCCTGGTCCGTTGCCCCGTCGGACCGGTCCAGCGCATCCAGATCGGCGCTCAGAACCAGGTACAACGAGCCGGCGCCGTGCGCGGTGGACGGCCCGGGGTCTCCAATCAGCGTATCGGCAAGGCCATCCCCGTCGATGTCTCCGGCCGTGGAAGCCGTGAGCTCTACCCTTGCCTGCGCCGCGTGCAACGATTGAATCGGCCACACTTCACGCAGTTCTTCGGGAGCGAGCCAATTCTGGCCGGACTCGCGCACCGGTTCGGCCTCATCGAGAATCGTGGATGGAAGCAGGTGAATGGCCGGGCCCACCTGCGGCAGTTCAAGACCTGCGAGATCTTCCCTGCCGTCCCCGTCGGTGTCGCCCACGACGGCCAGGTGATACACGAAGACATAGCGGGAATCCGGCTGGCCCGCCAAGAGGTTCAGGGCGATGACGCCATCGGAGAGATCGTCTGCGGCGTCCGCGGCTGGAAAGTCGGAAACGGCCACCGCGAAGGACTCGACCACAAGCCGCTGAACGGGATCGCCGGGCTCGTCGGTATCACCGGGATCGCCGGCGCCGTCAGGATCATCGGCCCCGTCGGCGGCGGTGTCCCCATCCGTCACGCCGACCGCGTAGACTGGTTGCTCGGCCCAGAACGTTCTGACGCCGCTGGTCAACTTCCAAGAATCAGGCTGACCGGCGACGTGGCCAAGGCCGATGACGCTGTCGCTATGCCCATCGACCGCGTCCGCCGCGGACAGGTCGGCGGATGACACCAGGTAAACGGCGCCGATTCCCGCTCCCTCAACCCGATGGTTGATGCTGTTGATCGCGACAAATGCGCCTTCGCCGCCTGCAATGCCCGCCGGGGCGGCTACGGTGACACCAACGCGATCGTTTCGATTTTCGCCAACAAACTTCCAGGAGCCAGGCTGATCGGCGGCGTGGCTGACATCGATCACGCCATCGACGGTGCCGTCGGCCGCATCCGCGGTGGCGAAATCGCTGCTTGCGATCAGGTACGTTGCGCCAGCGCCATCCAGGTCAGTGTCGGGATCATGTCCAGGCGCGCCGAGCAAGATCTCCACCGAACCGTCATCGTCCAGATCGGGCACGGACGCAACCGCGCGTCCCAATTGCTCATGGCTGGCCTCACCGACGAATTTCCAGGAGCGGGGCTGGGCCGCGATCCGGCCCAACTCGACGACGTGGTCCGACGTGCCATCGCCCGCGTCCGCGGCGGCGAAATCGGCGCCGGATACGAAGTAGGCGGCGCCTTCGTTCACCAGACCGCTGTCACCCTTGAAGAACTGCGCACCAACGATCAGGTCGGTGAAACCGTCGCCATCCAGGTCCCCTCCGGAGGCGATATCGCTTCCGGCCCGGTGGCGCCGGTCCTCGCCGATGAACTTCCAGGAATTCGCCCCCGAAGCCACCCGGGCCAGATTGATGACCCGGTCAGTGCTTCCGTCCGCGGTGTCCAGCGCCGCCAGATCCGTTCCGGCCACCAGGTACACGGCTCCCGAATAGAAGTGGCCGCCGCCCTGGTGCTGCGGGACGCCGATGACGAAACTCGCCCGCTCGCCCTCCCCGCCCGGCGCAAGGACGGTGCCGACCTGGTCTCCGGGCTGCTCGCCGACAAAGATGTAGGACGCCAGATCCGTCCTGGAAGCATCCAGCGGATAGATGTCAAGGTCGTCCACAGCCCCATCGCCGTCGTCGTCCGTGTCGCCGTTGTTTCCCGTGCCGTCGCCGTCGGTGTCGAGCCATTCGGACGCGTCTTCCGGCCAGGGGTCGGCGTTGTCGCCCACACCATCGCTGTCGGCATCCGCCGTCTCCGTGGGATCCAGGGGGAACTCATCCGCGTTGTCGCCTACGCCGTCTGCGTCCGAATCGGCGGTTTCGGCCGGGTCGGCGGGAAAGGCATCCCCGTTGTCGCCCACGCCGTCTGCGTCGGAATCGACGGTTTCGGCCGGGTCAAGTGGAAAGGCGTCGTCAGCGTCGATTACGCCGTCGTCATCGTCATCGGTGTCGGCATTGTTGCCGGTACCGTCACCGTCGGTATCGGCCCATTCGCCGGAATCGTTCGGAAGTGCGTCCACGGGATCGACGAAGCCGTCCTCGTCGGTGTCTGGAATGGATGCGCGGAAACCGGCGATCGGGAATCGCACGGCGTTGAGCGTGGCCACTGCGTCGGCGCCGTCGACTTCATCGCGGTTGATGCCGCAGGGCCTTGATCCCCCAAGCAGACCGGCGCACCGGGACCGCGGATCGGAGAATACGTCCAGCGACCTGTATCGGCCATTCTCGGGGCCGTAGGTCATGATCGTGCCGAAGTCGTGGTCGACCGCGTGCCCCCGCGACCATCGCCACGTGCCCACGTCCTGCTGCCAGAACGCATGCCCGAGCCCCATCACGTGACCGAGCTCGTGTGCCAGCGTCGACGCGCCGCAGCCGGCGAACACCGTTGCGTAATTGCGTTCTTCCACTGACAGCTCGAACAGGCCGTGTTTGCGAACGCCGCCGATTCCCCGCGCATATCCGCAGATCGAGATACCGAACGGCCTGGGCCGGTAAATTACGATGATGTCGGCGCCGTGCCGCTCCGCTTCCAAAATCCGGTCGTCCAGGTCAGGCTGGCTGACCGTTTCCGATTCGTCCATCTCCATTTCGAGCAATCCGACGACCCGGAACCGGGCCTGAACATCGCTGTCAGTCAGTATCCGGTTTGCCAGCGTGAATTCGTGCTGGATCCGGGCGGTGGGGTCTCCATCGAAAATTCCGGGAACGCTCTGGCTGTAGAGGACCAGCACGTCAAGGGTTGAATCGGGCGGCGTGGAGTCAGCGTCCACCGCGTCGGTGCCTGCGGCGGTTTCGTTGTAGTCGCCGACGCCATCGCCGTCGCTGTCCGTCAGCAGGTCCAGATCGCCAACCGAGAAGGCGCCGGCAAGATCCACCGTGGACTCCATGCGCACCAAATCGCGCTGCGTGAGCCTGTCGCCTATCTGTTCGTAGAGCACAATTCCAAGCACCTGCTCGGCGTCCACGCGCGAGCTGACTTTCAACTCGATTTCGAACGAGTCGGAATCGAGCCTGCCGCCTGCCTCCAGCGAATCCGTTATCGACGCCCGTCCCAGGCGCTCGTGAATAAGGCCGTCGTCCAGGATGGCCCGAATCTCGACCCCGAGCGGCCCGGTTTCGGTCGCCCGGTAGCTGCGCACACCGGCGGTCACGGTTGCCGTAGTGCCGTCGCTGACGATCTCGCAGGGGCAGTCCAGGTAGAGAAATTCACCGTTTGCGGTGGCGGGCGCGGGGGTCAGTACGCCGGCCAGCAGGACCCATGGGACCAGGCAAGCCTGGCGGATACGGCGGCTCAGGCGAATGCGGCGGGACGGACGCGTGGTTCGTTGTGCGGCGTGGTGTGCGGCGTGGATCAGAGTGCCATTGGTACGCCTTGAAGGACCTTTTAATTGATAGCGGTTCAATGCACGGCGCCACGCTCATCCGAAGCCCGTCAGCCGGGCAGTGATGGACGAGTCTACTACGTACCGGGCCATCGCCTAGTCCTCAATGGCTCAATGGGATTCTTGAGCAGCGAATCCGGTCGACGATGTGCCGGGGCGGCCTGGATCGGGTTGTCGAGACGATGATTGATCGGCATTGAACCCGATCGAAGGGCGACCATTGGCGTGAATGGCGTTTCCGCGGAAACATTGCCAGCCATGCCAACGAACGAGGAACGCCGTTCGTTCGCTGCGCGTTGCGCCGGCTTTGCAATTCAGACATCGTTCAAATAGGGTTTGATCGACTCCGTACTACATGGGAGCGCCATGTCCTGGACCAGGAAGAAAACGAGCCTCGCCGTCTCCGCGGCGCTCGCCGGCACCTCAGCCAACATCGCCCACGCCCAGATCGAGGAAATCATCGTCACCGCGTCCAAGCGGGCCGAAAGCGCCCAGGACGTGCCGATCTCCGTGCAGGCGGTCACCGGCGACGACCTCCGGGACCTGCGGGTCGAGACCTTCGATCAGTACGTCGAATTCCTGCCCAACGTGGTGGCCACCGGCAACGGTCCCGGCAAGAAGGAGCTCTACATCCGCGGCAGCGCCACCGAGCAGTCCGGCGTGACGGTGGCCCCGGCCCAGGGATCCGCGCCCGGCGTGGCGCTGTACGTGGACGAGCAGCCGGTGTCGTTCGGCGCCCGCAACCTGGACGTCTATGCCGTGGACCTTGAGCGCGTGGAGGTGCTTTCCGGGCCCCAGGGCACGCTGTTCGGGGCCAGTTCCCAGTCCGGCAACCTGCGCCTCATCACCAACAAGCCCCAGCAGGGACTGTTCGAGACCGGTTTCAACGCCAAGTACAGTTCCACCGCAGGAGGCGCCGACAGCGGCGCCGTGGACGCCTACCTGAACCTGCCGCTGGGCGATCGCTCGGCCGTACGCGTCGCAGTCTACAGCGACACCCAGGGCGGCTGGATCGACAACGTGGCGAATGTGTTCACGCCCAGCGGCGAGGTGGTGGACCGCAACGACTTCACCCACTTCGGTCCCAAGCTCACCGGCGCCGATTCGGTTGTAAGCGCCCGCAACGACGGCCTGGTGCAGGACGACTGGAACGAGGCCACCTACCGCGGCGCCCGCATCGGCTTCGCCCACGACATCAACGACAACTGGGACCTGCTGGTGCAGCACACCGCGCAGACGCTCGAGGCTGAAGGCTCCTTCCTCGCCGAGCCCAATATCGCCGAAGATGCCTCCGGCAAGTTCGCGCCCGAGTACAACCGCGACGAGTTCGGTCTGACCACCTGGACGCTGAACGGACGCCTGTCGCAGCTCGAGCTGATCTACACCGGCGGGCTGCTCAACCGCGAGGTGGACAGCCTCATCGACTACACCCATTACAACAACGGCGGCGGCTACATCACGTATTACCTCTGCAGCGGCAACATCTACGACCTCACCGACCCGAACCACTGCTTCGATCCCAGGAAGTTTTACGTCGAGGACACCGCCAACCGGCGCGTCACCCACGAGTTCCGCGTCCACACCGACCCGACGCGGCGCTGGCGGGTGCTGGGCGGGGTGTATCTCAACGATGTGGAAACCAACCACATCGGCGATTTCAGCTACTACTCGACCAACCGTGCGTTCGGCGAGCACGCCAACAACTACTACAACGACAACAGCGGCGACGGCTTCATGGTCGGCAATATCACCATCCCCACCGATGGCGTGAACACCTCCGGGCCGCGCAGCCCGCTCACCACGTTCCTCAACGACTTCACCCGCAAGGAGTCGGAGACAGCGTTCTTCGGCGAGATCGCCTTCGACGTCACCGACTCGGTGACGGCCTCGTTCAGTGCCCGCTCCTACGACCTGCAATCGTCCCTTCAGGGCGCGTCGAACTTCTCCTTCGGCTGCCGTTACGGCATCGGCGGGTTCGGCAATTCCCACCACACCGAGGACGGGCGCTGCAACAGCCACGCCTTCAGCAACGACGTCACCGCGCGGCTGCGCACGCTGGGACAGTACAACAATGCCGGCGACGACAGCATCATCCTCGACGCCACGAGTCCGGACGGGGCGCGCAACATGTTCCGCGGCGGCGGCAACAACCAGGCAACGCTCGACGCTATCGGAAACGGCCACCTGGACATCGGCAAGCTCAATTCCGACGGCTCCATCACCGAGACCGACACCATCGTCAAGGCGACACTGGACTGGCAGGTCAACAACGACGTGCTGCTGTTCGCGACCTACGCCGAGGGTTATCGGCCCGCCACCCTGAACCGCAACGCCGGACAACTTGCGACCAACCAGACCGGGGTCTACGAGAACTACGTCGTGCCCGCGGTGGCGCTCACCGACAGCCTGACAAGCTTCGAGGTGGGCCTGAAGAGCTACCTGCTGGACCGCTCGCTGCGGCTCAATGCGACCTGGTTCCGATCCGTCATCGACGAACTGCAGGTTTCGCGCTTCGACCCGTCCAACGTGGCGTTCCTGTACTTCATCGAGAACATCGGCGACGCGAAAACCGGCGGCCTGGACGTCGACTTCCAGTGGGTGCCCACGGGGTCGCTCAGCATCGCCGGCGCGTTCAGCGTGCTCAACACCGAGCTGACACGAATCAATCCCCAGTTGCAGGGCATCGCCGTACCCGTCGGCAGCGAACTGCCCATGGCGCCGGCGTTCGCCGGCAACCTGCGGCTGCGCTACGACTTAAGGCTCGCCAACGCGGACGCCGATGCCTACCTGGCCGCCAGCCTGAACTACCGGGGCCAGAGCGTCTCGGGCATCGTCGGCAGCGCCGAACTGATGGACGACACGCTGTTTCACCAGTCCGGCGCGTACTCCGGGCTGGGACTCCAGGACGAAGGCGGCACCTTCGGTACCGTGCGCATCCCCGACGGCGCAGGAGGAAGGCGGCTGCCCGCCAACACGCGCTTCATCAACCCGGCGGCGACGACGATCGGCGTGGCTTTCGGGATGGAACGGGACACCTGGGGCGCGGAGCTGTTCATCGACAACCTGAACAACGAATCCGCGCCCGTGATGCAGATCGCGGGGCACTACACGCCGGCCATTACCGTGCAGCGGCCGCGGACGATCGGGCTGAGGTTGTCGTACGACTTCGAGTAGCCGCTGGGCCGTTCAGTCCCTCGCACGGAACAGATCTTCCCGCCATTACCTTTTGGTTGAGAATTTGCACTTCGTGCCATGGCTCACTTCGCCGATCAGCCGGTAAGCTCAAACGCAACAGCATCAGGAAATCCGTAGAGGTGAGGAAGCGCTGGGATCGCGATGAGCGAACAAGACGCATTCGATCGCATCCTGGCGTCGTTGCACCAGGCCACGCTGGACGATGCCCATTGGTCGGAAACGTCGGAGCTAATGGACGAGGCATGCGGAACGAAGGGAACCTGCCTCCTTTACGGTGATGGAAACTCCGACGGCGATGTGCGCATTTTCCTGACGCGGTTCCTGTTCAGGGGGCAACGCCGCAAGAGACTGGAACGCGAATACCTCGACGTGTACCACCCTCTGGACGAACGCGTCCCCCGCGTGAGACGTCTGCCCGACAGCCAGTTGGTCCACGTTGCCAATCTCTTCACCGACGATGAGATCAGGACCTCCGTGGTCTATAACGAGGTGCTTGCCCGTTGCGGCGGCCAGAACAGCCTGACCGTGCGTCTTGACGGGCCGCACGAGTCGCGCATCGTGTGGACTATTGCCGACCCCATTGACGGAGACGGATGGACTTTCGCCAGAACGAAGAAGGTCCGGCGCCTGCTGCCCCACCTGCGACACTATGTAACCATTCGCCAGGCGATTGCCGAAGCCGGAGCTCTGGGTACGTCGCTGACCGGGCTGCTGCTGCAAAGCGGGATCGGCGTCATCCAGTTGGACGGGCGAGCGCGGATCATGGCAGCGACTGACCGCGCCCGGAGTCTCCTGCTCGAAGGCAATTGCCTGTCCGATCAGGACGGACTCCTGCGTGCCCGGTCGCGGCGCGAAAATGCCGTTCTTCAGCAGCTACTGGCTCGGGCACTGCCGCCAATCGGCAAGCAGGGCGTCGGCGGCTCAATGATGCTGAGCGACTTTCGAGCTTCTCCGGGACTTGATGTACATGTGCGGCCCGTGGGTGATGGAGAGCGGGAACTCGGTGCCCACCGTATCGCGGCGCTCGTCCTGATCACGGAACCGGCTGGCTTGACGCGGATCGATCCGGCTCTGCTAAGGACCACGCTGGACCTGACACCGACTGAAAGTCGCGTGGCGGCGCTGATGGCGGAAGGCAGAACCGTTCGTGACATCGCCGAGTTGATGGCACGGAGCGAAAACACCATCCGTTGGCACATCAGGCGCATCTACGACAAGCACGGAATCTCGCGGGAGGTGGAGCTGGTGCGGCTGGTGCTGGCGGTGAACGGACCGTCCGGGCGCTCGTCAGGACTACAGCCAACGCCTCGACACTTCAGTCAGGGCCCAATAACTTCCGAGAACGCCAAATAACGGCCGAACACGCCTCAGGACGTCCGGCAACGCACCGGCAGGGATTCCAGACCTCTCAGCACGATGCTCCTGTGAAACCGCAACCGTTCTGCAAGCAGGTTCATCGACGGAAACCGGTCCAACAGCATCTCCAGAACGATCCGGCCTTCCAGCCGGGCAAGGGGGGCGCCCAGGCAATGGTGGATTCCGCGGCCGAACGCGAGGTGGGAGCGCTGCCCGCGCGCGACGTCGAGACAGTCGGGATTCTCGAACACTTCGGGGTCCCGATTCGCCGCCCCGAGCAATACGACAATGTTTTCACGTTTGCGAACCGGAAAACCGTTTACCTCACAGTCCGCGAGCACGCGCCGGAAGTCCGCCTGTACGGGCGAGTCGTAACGCAACAGCTCTTCAACCGCCGACGGGATAAGGGCGGGGTTCTCCCTGAGCCGCTCGAGCTGATCGGGGTTGCGCAGCAGGGCAAGGACGCCGTTGCCGATGAGGTTGGTGGTGGTTTCGTTGCCGGCGGCCAACAGCAGGCGAAGCATGTTCAGGGTCTCGCGTTCGGTCAGGCGTTCGCCCTCGTCCTCCGCCTGAACCAATGCGCTGAGGATGTCGTCGCGCGGCTCGGCACGCCGCGCCTCGATGATCGCACGGAAGTAGGCGTCGAATGCCCTGCCCGCCTCGTTTCCGAGCTTGCGTTCGCGCCGGCTGATGACGGGTTCAAGAAGGCGCGCACGTTGATCTGACCAGACTTTGAAGCTGCGCCGGTCCTCGGGCGGCACGCCGAGCATTTCGGCGATGACGATCACCGGCAGGGGCTGCGCCACCGCCTGCATGAGATCGAACCCGGCGGGGTCCTCGATGGCATCCAGGAGCGATCCCAATGTGCTGCGAATGCGCGCTTCCAGAGAGTTGACCGCCCTCGGGGTGAACGCCTTGTTGACCAGCGCTCGAAGCCGCGTGTGGTCCGGCGGGTCCAGCAGGAGCATCGTAAACTCATGGGGCGGCGGCAGTATCGCCTGCTGCCGGGCCGAGAGGGTGCCGCTGCGCGGGTCGCTGCCGAAGCGGCGATGGTCGCGCAGGATGGCGTCCACGTCCGCGTGACGCGTGAACAGCCACGAGTTCATCAGCCGGCTGCGGTGCACAGGACTGCGGGCGCGCAGGGTCGCGTACACCGGATACGGGTCCTGGGCCATCCGCGCCGACAGCGGATTGTAGGCCACCCCGCTCTGCCAGCGCTCCGGCAGTAGCGCCACGCTCGCTATCGCGGACCTTATTGTCTGATCAACCGGAACCACTCGTGCCCCTTCCACGCAGATGTGCAGTGTAGTCGGCCCAAGCTTCGTGTCCAGTCCATTAAATTTGATGGGTCCAAATACCCGCCGATCACGTACCTTTGGGGCATTCCATAAAGAGTAAGATCGTGATGCTCAGGAAGGGAATGCACAGCGGTACGCCGACAGTTCGCCGACGCACCCTCGAACTCAAGCAACGCATTCAGGAGTCGGCCGCCCGTGGCGCTGCCAGCGCGCGGACGCGAAGGATCTTGCTCGCCGAACCGGGACCACCCACGTGGCCGGAGCGCGTGCTCAGGGACTCGCTGCTGGAACCGGTAGACAAGATGGTCTGGATAGCGCTTCGCCAGAGTGCGATCAGGAGGCGATTCCCGACCTACGCGCAAATCGGGCAAGCCGCAAACGTCTCATCGAAGTCGACGGTGTCACGTGCGATTGCCATTCTGAGAGCCACGCGATGGCTGGCACGGTGCGGGACGCCGGGAACGCTCGAGGCAAGCCCGGGAACGCGCGGAGCCAGGCGAGGGGCGAGCCCTGATCTGAGACGTAGAACGAGCCCCGACTTGAGACGACGAACGAGCCCTCACGCGAGCCGAGGAGCATTCCGCGAAGCGGACCCTGTGGCGAACCGTGGAACAAGCATGGTGGTGTACGCGCTGCACGATGCGCCATTGCCCGTGCCCGACACCCTGTACCTGGATGCAAGCTATCTCACCTTTCTGCAATACGCCCAGGCACACCCCCACGCCCGGGTGCGGAAAATTGTAAAGGAGATTCTGGCGTCTCTGAAAGAAAACGTGGACGCAGGAATTCGTCGGGCGAGCAACATGCGGTAGCTCGCTTCCTGGCCAGGCCGGTCTTCGGTCTTCTCGAATCCTCCTCTGGTACTCCATCCAACTGATAGTTACGGATCAGCGCGACCACAAGCGTGCAAATGCGCGACGCCGGCTCACCGACGTATTGGGCGTACGTCAAGAGACTGCAACAAAGCAGATGCGCGCTTGTGGACGCGCTGATACGGCGTTATAAGGTTGATGCAGCACTTGCAGCCTGCGACCCGAGGACTGGACCCGCAGAAGATGACCGAAACCCGGAGCGCAATCCGCAGAGCCCGTGAATTGCTCGGCGACGGCCGACCGGACCGTGCCGGCGAACTCCTGAGCGATGTGCTGGACAAGCAGCCCGACAGCACTGAAGCGCGCTACACGCTGGCGGTGGCGCAACGGCACCGCCACCGGTGGTCCGAGGCGCTGGCGACGCTTGAGCAGGTGCTCGCTGCACGCCCCGGCTACGGGCGCGCCCGCCAGGAAGTCGGCTACAACCTCCTGGGCAGCCAGAACTACACAGGCGCCGCAGCCGCCTTCGAGCGCGCCGTCGCGGCCGACCCGTCGCTGATCAATAGCTGGAAGTGCCTGGCAAGGCTCTACGGCGGCCGTACCGATCATGCGCGGCTCAAGCCCGTACTCGATCAGATCGAGTTTCTCGAAGGGCTGCCGCCGGAGCTTCTGACCGTCATCAGCTATCTCTCCGAGAACCGGCTGGACGATGCGGAACGCCTCTGCCGGCAGTTCCTGCGCGCCAACAAGACCCACGTCGAGGGGATGCGGCTGCTGGCCGAGATCGCCACTCGCAGCGGGGTCTACGGCGAAGCGGAATTCCTCCTGGAAAGTTGCATCGAGTTCGAACCCGGGCACCGCAACGCACGGATTCAGTTCACCAACCTGCTGCTGCGGGTGCAGAAGTTCGCCCAGGCACACGAACAGGCCGAAATCCTGCTCGTCGAACAGGGCCACGACCTTGCCGTGGTGCGATCGCTCCACGCCACCGCCTGTAGCGGCGTGGGCAAGAGCGACGCCGCCATCGAAAGCTATGAGCTGCTGATGCAGCGCTCCCCGGGAAATCACGTCTTTCCCGTCTCGCTGGCTCACATCCACAAGGCCAACGGCGATATCGACGCGGCGGTCGCACTGTACCGCAAGGCTTACCGGCTCAAGCGCGACCACGGCGACGCGTACTGGAGCCTGGCCAATACCAAGTCGTATCGCTTCAACGATGAAGAACTGGCGCGGATGACGGCTGTTGAATCGGACGAGGCCACCGATGCCAACGACCGGGTCCACCTCTGCTTTGCCCTCGGCAAGGCGTACGAAGACCGCGGCGAATTTGCACGTTCGTTTGAATTCTACGCCAGGGGCAATGCGCTCAAGCAGGCCGGCTCGCAGCACAGTCCCGAACACCTGCAGGTCCGCGTAGACAGCCAGATCGAGGTGTGCACGGCGGATTTCCTGGCCAACAAGCAGGGCCTCGGATACGACGCCCCCGACCCGATCTTCATCGTCGGCCTGCCCCGATCCGGCTCGACGCTCATTGAACAGATCCTGTCATCGCATTCCCGGGTCGATGGCACCATGGAACTGCACAACATTCTCAACCTGGCCAAGCGGCTGCGCGGCCGTGGCGGCGACCGGCCGGGTTCACCGCGATACCCGAGGATCCTGGCCGAGATCGACGACAGCTATTTCCGCCGCTTCGGCGAGCAGTTCATCGAGGACACCCGCGCCTATCGCGGCTCGGCGCCCTTCTTCATCGACAAGATGCCGAACAACTTCTTCCACATCGGGCTGATCCGGCTGATTCTGCCGAACGCAAAGATCATCGACGCGCGCCGCCACCCCATGGCCTGCTGCTTCAGCGGCTTCAAGCAGCTCTTCGGAGAAGGCCAGGAGTTCTCCTACGGCCTGCGCGAGATCGGCAACTACTACCGGCAATACGTCCGGCTCATGGACCACTGGGACCGGGTCCTGCCCGGCTTCGTGCTGCGGGTGCGGTATGAGGATGTCGTCGCCGACCTTGAGGGCCAGGTCCGGCGCCTCCTGGATCATTGCGGCCTGCCCTTCGAACCCGCCTGCCTTCAATTCCACCGCACCGAGCGCAGCATCCGCACACCGAGTGCGGAGCAGGTGCGCCAGCCGATCTACAGGTCGGGGCTCGAGCAATGGCGCAACTACGAGCCTTGGCTCGGACCGTTAAAAGAGGCATTGGGGGCAGAGGTATTGGAGCGGTTTCCGGCAACACGGCGCGCCCGAGTCACAGAACAACCTTTCGGCCCGTCTCGAACGGGCGGGGCGGAATAATGTTCTCGCCAACAAGCGGCGAGCGCCGAAGCGCTTTGAGAATTGCACCCTTTCGCGGCAACTCTGCGGCGCCGTGTTGACGGACAGCTTGCCTGCGCGATTTTCGTTTTCCCGATGTCCGGTCCACGACTCACCTCCTTCAGTTCACCGGCAATATAACCGATCATCTTCGATGCCCTGCGGAAAATCCGTGATAGTGTTTGGCGCATCGGAAAATAGGGAAGACAAAATTATGTGCAGGCTAGCCAAAACGATAACCCTTGGCTTCCTCGTTTGCTCGGGCCTTGCCTTCGCGCAGTCCGAACCGATCCGGATCCTGACGACCTACCCCGCGACCGGATCCTCCAGCACCGCGACGACGATCCTTGCCCCGAAACTTCAGGAGCACCTGGGGCGCGAGGTCGTGTTCGATTACGGCGTGGGGTTGCAGGCCGGTGTCGCGGCTCCGGCGGACGAGCGGACCATTTTCGTTTCCACCATCGGCAACATGGCGATGCTGCCGGCGATCCTGGACTCGTTCGGCGTCGATCCGCTCGCGGACCTCCGGCCCGTAACGCGGATTACCGCCGTACCGGACGTACTGATCGCCCATTCGGGCCTGGGCATCGACACCCTCGACGAACTTCTGGAATACACAAGCGCCAACCCGGGCGAACTCACCTATTCGCATATCGCGCCGCGGAGCATCCACCGCCTCGAGTTCGCGGCGCTGCTTGGCGAACTGGGCATCGACGTGACGCTGGACGAGTCCGTCCGCGGCTCGGCGGCGGCCATGGAGGCGGTCGCCAACGGTGACTTGGACCTGGTCATCACCACCTCGCCCTACGTGTCGCCCCTGATCCGGTCCGGAGCGGCGGTACCCCTGGTCGTGGTCCATCCTCAACGCATTCCCATGCTCCCGGACGTTCCGACGATGCTGGAGCGCGGTGTCGACGGTATGCCTTCAGGATCGTGGGGAGGCTTTTTCGCACCGGCGGGCTCTTCGGACGAATTTGTCCAACAGATGTTCGAGGCCGCCCGCTTTGCCATGAGCGATCCCGGCGTCATGGAGGCGATCGAATCTCACGGCATGGAAGTCTGGCCCAGCGAATCGCCGGAGGAGTTCGAGCAGTTCATTCGGGATGAGATGACGCGCCTGGGAGACGCTGCGGAGCGTTACGGAATGCAGGTCGAATAACGACGGCGTCGGACGACGCTTCGACGGCGGCGAAAACCGCTTCCCGGCCCCCGCCGCCGCTTGCCGGGGAAGCGATCGAATCAGGTATCTTCGGCAGCTATCGCGGGACGCAGTCGTACGTCTTGACGTCCTCGTCAAACAGCCCGTAGCTGCGCTGCGTCGTCACGGGCTCCACGAAGTTGACCGGGTCCGTCGTCAAGACGCGGATGACCATGCGGCTGCCCGACTCATCGATTTCGAAGCGTTCGTCGACCACCACCTCCTCGCTCACTGGAATGCCGGTGCGGTCGAAGTACGGCCAGTTGATGTTGGTCGTGCGTACGACCAGGGTCGAGCCTTCCCAGTGGCCGACCGAATAGCCCAGCGGGTTTGGCGGCTGTGCGGCGGCGGCGGTGTTTTCCCCAAGCCAGATCGTGCGGACCACGTCGTTTTCCTGGATGTTGAGCGTGATCCGATCGCCGCCGTCGACGAAATGCATGGGATGGGGGTTCGACATCGTCGAGGGCATGCCGGGCTTGACGCAGCGTAGCGCCGGGTCGTCTTCGTCGACGTCATAGGCGGCCAGGCTGGCCTCGCCGGCCGGAGTCAGTTGCAGACGCAGCGGTCCGCCACCGCGGGCTTCCGGGTCGATACTCCAGACATGGAACAGGCTGCGCTCGGCATTGTCCGTTTGCAGTGTCAATTCGGCCGAGCCCACGCTCTCGGACCAACGCGTGGGCCGGTTCGGCAGCATCAGCGCCTCCCTGCCGTCGGGCAGGAGCATGTTCGTGACCAGCATTTCGTTTGGCCGGACCGTGGAGACGGGTCCGGCAACCCTGACCTCGTCGCCGACATTGAACAGATCCCGCCCCAGCCCGGAGTAGCGGCCGAGCATGTAGGTCGAGCCGCCTTCCAGTTCCCAGATCGCCTCCTCGCCCGAACCGGACAACGACCTGATCGTGAACGTCACATGGGGATTACGCCAGTCGACCTCCACGATCTCGGCGTCGAACTCGACGATTTCGTCCCCGTAGTGAGCGCGGGAATGGTGAGCCTGCGTGGCAAGCGGCCCGAGCGACGCCGCGCAGAGAACCAGGCCGATCCGATGGATGAGTTTCGAGTGGGACATACGATTTCCGCGTTGTGGTGACGGAGCGGATCACATCATAGCGCGGAGTCGCCACGTATTTCGACGCGGCCTGGTGCGCTATCCAACTGATCATCACGGAATGGCGCGCCCACAAGCAATCCCGGCAGACCATGGCGCCGCGACCGGCGAACGGTAGCCGGACATCCTGTTGACCGCGCTTCCGTGACGGGTTTTGATATAGTCGCGACGACACGCCGCCACGTTGAGATTCGATATGGACAGTCGCGCAACTCCCCTCGCCAGCGTACTGATCGCGCTCCTGTTGTGGCTCCCGCCGGCGGCCGACGCTCACCACTCACGGACCCGATTCGTCATGGACTCGCCGATGGAAATGGAAGGCACGATCACCGAGCACGCCTACCACAATCCCCATGTCTACCTGACTTTCGAGACCACGGACGCGGCCACGGGAGAAACCAGGGAATGGCTGCTGGAAGCCAACGCGGTTTCATCGGTGCGCAGCATTGGCTGGCGGGCCGATACCTTCCTGGTAGGGGACCAGGTCAGCGTGCGGGGCTTTCCCCATCGCGACCCGGGTCACAGCACGCTGTTCGTGGACGTCATCACCAAGGCCGACGGCTCTTCCTACCGGTCATCGGGCCTCGCGCCGGGCTCGTTTCAGGCGCCCGAGGCGCCGGTGGGCGGTTCCACCGATTTCTCCGGCGTCTGGCAGCCGGACTTCGCCAACCGCAACGTCGCTGCCGGATTCATGCCGGACAGCCTGCCGCTGACTGCCAGTGCCCAGGCGGTCCTGGATGAGTACGACCCCGACGACGATCCGGCGGTCGACTGCATTTCCGAATCGCTGCCCGGCACGGTCCTGCCTGTGTATCCCGTACAGTTCAGCCGCGTAGGCGAGGATGAATTGCACATCTGGTACGAGCAGTTCGACGGGCGGCGCGTCGTTCACCTCAATATGAGCGAACATCCCGCCGACGTTGAACCGAGCTACATGGGCCACTCCATAGGCTGGTTCGAGGACGGCGTGCTGGTGATCGACACCCGCCACTTCGAGGAAACCGTCTGGGGCCTGGACCGGGGCACGCCCAGCGGGACGCAGAAGCACCTTGTGGAGCGCTACACGCTTTCAGACGACGGCATGCGCCTGGATGTGGAGTACTGGTTCGAAGACCCGGAATACATGACCGAGGCGGTCACCGTGACCGGCGGCGAGATGCTCCTGAAGCCCGGTTACGAATTCGAAGCCTGGGACTGCGACGCGGAGGCGGCGAGAAGGCATCTGGCGGTGGAGTAAGTTACAGGGCAGCCAGATTTCGGAATTTCTGGCCTGCGGCGCAAGCTCCCAGCGCCGCAATTACCGATCCCCTGGCAAACTCGAAGGCCTCCGGCCACTTGCTGGCCCGCGGTCCGGCCACGTTGAGTACGCGAACGCCGCTGCCGTTCACGAATTCAACCAACGCGTCGGCCGCCCGGGCGCCGCTCAGCGCCGCGGCATCGATGACCACACTGGGACGCCCGTGCCGCTCGCAGAACACCCATGTGAGCCGCGTACCGCCTTCAAGCTCACCATCGTGGATGATTGCCGTGCCATCCGAATCCAGGACGTTCTGGAGCGTGCGCTCACGATATCCAGCGCCCGCCAGCTCCACCACGGGATAGACGGGCGGAATCGGGCCTTCCTCCGACATGCGCCCTTCCGGGCACCAGCCACCGCAGGGCGCTCCCGCCTCGAGCGCCGCGGCAAGCGCCCCCTGGTCCACGCCGGTCTGTCCACCGGAGACGATTTTCAACACGCGATGGGCGCTCCTTCAAGCACGCACACAGCACGGCAACCGCAGCGCGGAGCCCTGCGGACACAGAATATAGTACGATCAGTGTGGCATGTCGGCTGGCATCTGCAGACCGACGGGCAACGCACAAGATTGCCGAGGGATTGCATCGATCCGGCGGCGGATCGATGACATGACCAGGGACGACGACCGAACGCAAAAATCCCCTCCCCGCCCGGGCAACTCAGACCCGGCTGCCGGCGGCGACGCTGCCGGTCCGGACACTCGAACCAACGACACGTCCAGCGGCCTGCAGATGCCGCCGGATCTCATGCTCGATCTCGCGCGCCGGGCCACGGAGCTGCTCGTGGGGCGGATTCAGGAACTGCCCGGCGATATCGCCTGGGACGGTGAATTTCGCCAGGAACTCCTGGACCACTTGATGGAGGACCCGCCCGAGGAGGGCCGGCCGGGCGCGGAGGTGCTCGAACGGGCCGCGCGCGATGTCCTGCCGCTGACGCTGCGGCTCGATCATCCGCGATCGTTCGCATTCGTCCCCACGGCGCCCACCTGGCCGGGGGTGATCGCCGACTTCATCGCCGCGGGCTACAACATCAATGCGTGTACCTGGCTGGTCGCCAGCGGCCCGAGTCAGCTTGAACTGGTGGTGATCGAGTGGATTCGCCGCTGGCTCGGCTATCCGGAAGGCGCGGGCGGGCTCTTTACCAGCGGCGGCTCCGCGGCAAGCCTCGACGCCTTCGTCGCGGCCCGGGAGGCGGCGGGGCACCCGGACCGCGGCACGGTGTACATGAGCGACCAGAGTCATTCGTCGTTCCTGCGCGCGGCGATCATCGCCGGGATCCGGCGCGAGTGCGTCCGCAACGTGCCCACCGACCGGCATTTCCGGCTGGACGTGAAGGCGCTCGCCGACATGGTGTCACGGGACCGCGCCGAGGGCTTCAATCCCGTGGCCATTTGCGCCAACGCGGGGACGGCCAGCACCGGGACCGTGGATCCCCTGGGAGCGATGGCGGACTACTGCGCCTCGGAGGGCATCTGGCTGCATGTCGACGCCGCCTATGGCGGCTTCGCGGTCGTGACCGAGGCCGGCAAACGGCTCCTGGCAGGAATCGAACGCGCCGACTCCATCGGGCTTGACGCGCACAAGTGGCTGTTCCAGCCCTACGAGGCGGGTTGCCTGCTGGTCAAGGACGTGCGCACGCTTGAGAACGCATTCGGCGTCCACCACGATGTCCTGCAGGACACGATATGGGGTGCGGACCACCCGAATTTCTCCGACCGAGGCCTGCAACTGAGCCGATCCTTCCGCGCCCTGAAGGTCTGGATGTCGATCCAGACGTTCGGGATGGCCGCGTTCCGGGACGCGGTGGCAAACGGCATGGAGCTGGCCGCGCGGGCGGAGGACTACGTGCAGGCGAGTCCGGTCCTTCAGGTCGTCAACCCCGCTTCACTCGGCATCGTGTGCTTTCGGGTCAACCCCGAAGATGCCGAACTCGACGACGCCACCCTGGAAGAGCTGAACCGCAAGGTGCTCGCGCAGATCTTCTGGGACGACACGGCGTTCATCTCATCGACCAGTCTGCACGGAACGTTTTCCCTGCGTCTTTGCATCATCAATCACAACACGACCTGGAAGGACGTGCGCGAGACGCTCCAGGCGGTGGAGCGATTCGGTACGGCGGCCCTGCGCGACAGGGCCAGCGATCAGGCTAAATAGGAGGCGCCGGCACGCCCCTAGCAGCCCGTGGCAAAAGTCCCGCGGCATTCGACCGACGATTCATCCCGGCTGACTACGTTGCTCGTCGGTCGAATATACCCGATATTCTCCCTCCTCGCGCCTTGCCAGCCGGGCGACTCGTCGGTCTCGGTGCTCGCGCGACTTTTGCCACGGACTGCTAGTTCAGGTCGAACCGCTGCCAGCTTTCGCCATTGCGCCGCAGCTCGTAGCTGGGCCAGTAGTGATTGTCCAGCTTCATCGTGATCACCTCGGAGACGTTGTTCCAGGTGACCGTATTGAGCCGCACCGATGCGCGGTCTTCGCGGCCGGACACCGCTTCCAGGAACTCGTCGATGTCCGCGGTGGGCTGGCCGTCCACGGCGACGATGCGCCGGCCGGCGAAGAGCCTCGACCGGCTGGCGGGCGAGCCGAAGCTGAAGTAGGACACGTAGACGCCTTCCGCCTCGATGCCACGCTGCACGGCGATGGCGCGATGCGGCGCCTGCAGCAGCGCGCCGGCCCACAGCACGACGCGATCGATACCCGAGCCCTCGAGCGCCACGGTGGGGATGAGCGCGCTCAGCTCTTCACCGTCCCGGTAGATGGTGACGTCGACTTCGGGGCTCTGTGAGGCGTGCTCCGCCTCAAGGAACGTGTTGGCGACTTCGCCGTTGATGCTGAGCAGGATGTCGCCGGACTGGAAGAACTCCGACGCGGGCGATCCGGCAACGATTGAGGAGACCGCAAGCACCTGCCGGCGCAGCGGGTGATGCTGTTCGTATCGCTGCACCCAGTTCTCCGGCAGTCCGAAGTTGCGCGCCGAGGCCAGCGGCACGAGGTCCCATTCCACCTCAAGCGAGCGCAGCGGTTCGCCGGCCTTCATGCTCTGCACCATGTCGATGACGAGATTCGCGGGCACGCCCATGTTGAACTGCGTCAGTTCGCGCCCCTGCTGGAAGGCGAAACTCGCCCACAACGCCCGCACGGCGCCCTCGGAGTCGATGATCACGCCGTCGAATTCGTCCGGGCCGTTGACCAGCGTGATCGCCTCCAGGTTCGACTCGCGGAAACGCAAGGTTCGCGACAGCGGCAGTTCGGCGGGGATCATCGCCCGCACCTCGCTGGGCTGGGACAACAGCGTATGGTCCGCCTTGAGCCCGACGACCTCGACCTGCTCGCCGGGATTGACCGGATCCGCGGAAAAGCGGGCCGACTGCACCGGCGTATCCCCGATCAGGGACGGGTCGTAGGCCACCACCGCCAGGTTGTGCAGCGGGTGGATGTACTCGACCTCGCCGGGAATCTCCAGAGAGCCGGCGAACGTGATCCGCACGTCGCCCAGCGCCACCGGAACCGTGTTGCGGTCCACCACAACCCAACCGCGCTCGGCGTCTGCAATCACGCCGGTGCCGTAGTAGTGCCGGTCGCTGACTCCGGACACGGTATAGGGCATGTCAAAGTTGATCAGCACCAGCGACGGGGTGATCGCCTGCACGTGGGGATCGCCGCGCAGCGGAAACGTGGTGCTGCCGGGTGTCGCCTGCGCGGGCGGCGGCGCCTCCGCCAGGTCGTCGCACGGCCAGAAACCCAGCACGTCGTCGCGCTGGCAGCGCCGCGCGGGGAACCAGTTGCGGTTGTTGATGATGGAGCGCTGACGCTCCGCCCTGGGATCGTCGAACTGCACGAACCGCACGATGGCGCGCCGGCCCATGGGAAGATCCTCCACCACCCGCTGGAAATCATCCAGGGTGTCCATGTCCTGGCCGTCGATGCTGGCGATCAGGCTGCCCCGGGGGATGGCCGCGGTCCCGAAGACGTATCCCGGGTTGGCGACGTAGACGCCGGAGACCGGCCGGTTGAAGTGCCGTGCCTGCTGGTACGAGAGGTTGTGGAAGACGCCCTCCCCGTACTCGACGTATTCGTCCGAAGTGATGGCATGCAGGTCGTCCACCATGAGTTCCCGGCTCACCGCCTTGCCGCCGCGCTCGACTTCGACCTCCACCGTGCGCCCGACGTTGTCGTCCAGCGCCGCCGCCAGCGGCACGAATTCGGAGACGAGTTCGCCGTTGACCCGCAGCAGGATGTCGCCGGGCTCGAGAAAGTTGCCGTTGCCGGGGATCACATGCTCCACCACCAGCAGTCCGGTCTGATCCGGGAACGCCTCCCGTGTGAGGGCTTCGGTTTCCTCCGGCAGCCCCAGGCGCCGCAACTCGGCGTAGGGCTTGTGCACGAATTCGCTCTGCAGGGTGCCCCGCGGCACCGGCTTGCCGTCCCGCACCAGGTTGAACGCGCGGCTCACCCGATCCAGCGGCAGGAAGAAACTCGACGCCGCCTGGGAATTGCCGCCCGCGTTCAACGCCAGCACGCGGCCTTCGATGTCGATCACCGGCGAGCCTGAAGAGCCGCCCGAGGTGCCCGACGCCGCCTGCAGGTAGAAGGTATTGAAGTCGTTGTAGTTGCCGCGCCCGTAGTTGGGCGCCTGGCGGTCCAGCCGGGCAATCGTCCCGGCGAGGATGGAAAGCTGCTCGCCCGCATCGTTGCCCACGACCCGGATCTCCCGGCCGATCTGCGCCGCCTCCGGCACCAGCGGCAGTTCCGCGGGCTCGATGAACCGCAGCGCCGAGGGATCGTAGCGGAAGAACCCGAAGTCATGCACCGGGTCGCGGTACACAGGCACCAGGTCCACTTCCTCCTGGTTGAGGAAGATCGCCTGGGCCACCACCGGCCCCGGCGTCACCACGTGCCGATTCGTCAGGATCAGCCCGTATTCGGCATCCACAACGAACCCGGTCGCCTGACTCGACTGGTTACGCTCGGTGTCGAACGCCCGCGTGCTGTCCACATGGATCGAAACGACCGCCGTGGAAATCTCCTCCAGCGTGGCGTTCCATGACCGCTCCTGAGCCATGGACACACTGGTGGCTGCGGCGGCCAACATCGCCGGCACGGCGAATCGATTGATCATTTTCATGCCGCTGATTGTAACCCTTTTTACCAAACTCGAATCTCAAGAAAAGTACGCGCGGCAGCCCTCGCGAGCGTCATCGGCAGGCCGCCGGCCCCCAAACCACCAGCCTCGACAGGCGCGCCCGCGCCCACCACACCGTTGGATCCTAAGGCTGAAACCTCAAATCCGGCTGGCGCGCCGCGCGCACCTCGTCCAGGCGCCGCACCGGCATCGTCACCGGCGCGCACGTGCACGGCTCCGGGTCCACGTGCACTTCGGCGAGGATCTCGGCCATGGCGGCGATGAACAGGTCCAGGGTCTCCTTGCTCTCCGTCTCGGTGGGCTCGATCAGCAGGCATTCCGGCACCAGCAGCGGGAAATAGGTCGTCGGGGCGTGAAAGCCGCGGTCCAGCAGCGCCTTGGCGAGGTTCATGGCGGTGAGGCCGTGTTCCCTGGCCTGGCGCTTGAGCGTGACGATGAACTCGTGGCACGCCAGACGCTCCGGATACGCCAGATCGAATCCCGCCAACGCCAGTTGCGCCATGACGTAGTTGGCGTTCAGGACCGCGTAGTCGGCCACGCGCTCCATGCCGCGCCGGCCGAGCATCCGCATGTAGATGTAGGCCCGCAGCAGCACCCCGGCGTTGCCCATGAAGGCCGACAGCCGGCCGATGCTCTTCGGATGGTCGGCAGCATCCACCCAGCGATACCCGTCGGGGCCCATGCCCACGAACGGTGTGGGAAGGAACGGCTCAAGCCGCTCGCCCACGCCCACCGCGCCGGATCCCGGGCCGCCACCGCCATGGGGGGTGGAGAAGGTCTTGTGAAGGTTGATGTGGATCACGTCGAATCCCATGTCGCCGGGAAGCACCTTGCCGAGGATCGCGTTCAGGTTGGCGCCGTCGTAGTAGAGCAGGCCGCCGGCGCCGTGGATGATCTCCTGCACCTCCTGGATGCGCCGCTCGAATACGCCCAGCGTGGACGGATTGGTGAGCATGATGCCGGCGGTGCGCGGTCCGACGAGCTTGCGAAGCGCCTCGATGTCCATGTCGCCGTCCGCCGCCGTCGGGAATTCCCGCACGGTGCAACCACACATCACCGCCGTGGCGGGATTGGTGCCGTGGGCGGCATCCGGGACCAGGATCTCGGTGCGCTCGGTGTCGCCGCGGTCCAGGTGGTAGGCGCGGATCATCGCCACGCCGGCGAGCTCGCCCTGGGCACCGGCCATGGGCGTCAGCGAGAACGCCTTCATGCCCGTGACCCGGCACAGCATCTGCTGAAGCTCGTACATGCAGGACAGAAAGCCCTGCGAGACGTCTTCCGGGGCCAGCGGATGGCGGCCCAGGAAGCCCGGCAGCATGGCGTAGGTATTACAGCCCCTGGGGTTGTACTTCATGGTGCACGAGCCCAGCGGGTAGAAATGCGTGTCGATGGAGAAGTTCCGCTGGGAAAGCCGCGTGTAGTGGCGAACGGCATCCAGTTCCGTGACCTGGGGCAACTGCGGCACGGACTCGCGCAGCGTCTCGGGCGGCAGGTCAACGGCCACATCCGCCGCGGGCACCTGGGCCCCCGCCATGCGTCCGGGCCGGCCCAGTTCGAATATCAGTGGCTCGCTCATGAGTCGCCCTCCTCCGCTCCGATGGCGTCGCCCAGCGCCGCGACCCAGGTCCGGATGTCCTCCCCGGTCTTCGTCTCCGTGGCGCAGACCAGCACGGCGTTGCCCAGTTCCGGGTACCAGCCCCTGAGGTTGACGCCCCCGAGAATGCCCCGGGCCCGCATCCGCCGCAGCACCTCGTCCGCCGATACGGGCAGGCGCAGCACCACCTCGTGGAACCGCGGCGAATCGAACGCCGCGGACACCCCGGCGATGGCCGTCGCGCCGGCCGCCAGCGCCGCCGTGCGCGCGTGACAGGTGGCGGCGACCCGCCTGAGCCCTTCCGGCCCCAGCAGGCTCATGTAGATGGTGGCGGCGGTGACCATGAGGCCCTGGTTGGTACAGATGTTGGACGTGGCCCTGGAGCGGCGGATGTGCTGTTCGCGGGCCTGCAGGGTGAGCGTGAATCCCGGCTCGCCGTCCAGGTCCAGCGTGCGGCCCACCAGGCGGCCCGGAAGCTGGCGCACCAGGGCCTGGCGGCAGGTGAGGAAGCCGAAGTAGGGGCCGCCGGAACTCAGCGGCACGCCCAGGGGCTGGCCCTCGCCGCAGGCGATGGGCGCGCCCTGTGCGCCCCACTCGCCGGGCGGCTTGAGCAGCCCCAGCGCCATGGGGTTGACCACGCCGATGGCGATGGCGCCGTTGGCGCCGGCCCAGTCGGTCATCGCGTCCACGGGTTCGAGGACGCCGAAGACGTTGGGTTGCGGGATCAGCACGGCGGTGATGTCCTCGCCGGCAAAGCCGTCCAGGGCCGCAACGTCGGTCTGCCCGCTGACCGGGTCGTAGGGCAGGTCCACCAGTTCGATACCCTGGGCCGAGGTGATCGTCCCGGCCACGGTGCGGTAATCGGGGTGCAGGGTGCGGGGCACCAGGACGCGGCGCGAGCGGGACTTGCGGTTGGCCCGCACGGCCATCAGCACGGCTTCTGCCAGTGCGGAGGCGCCGTCGTACTGCGACGCGTTGGATACCTCAAGCCCCGTGAGGCTGGCCATCATGGTCTGGTACTCGTAGATGACCTGCAGCGTGCCCTGGCTGGCTTCGGCCTGGTACGGGGTATAGGCGCTGTAGAACTCGCCGCGGGTGGCCAGTTCCCAGACCGCCGCGGGTATGTGGTGCTCGTAGGCGCCGGCGCCGAGAAAGCTCAGGGCCATCTCGTCGCGGCCGGCACGCCGGCGCATGAGGCGTCCCACTTCGGATTCGGTGATCGCCTCGGGAATGCCCTCCAGCGTTTCCAGCTTCAGTTCGCCGGGAATCTCCGCAAACAGGTCATCGATCCGTTTGACGCCGATGGCGCTGAGCATGGCATCGGTATCGGCCTGGGTGTGTGGAATGAACGGCATGCGCTAGTGCTCCACTTCCGCGACGAACCGCTCGTAGGCATCGGCGTCGAGCAACTCTTCCACGTCCTTGGGCGAGGCCGGAGTCAACCGGAACAGCCAGCCCTCGCCGTAGGGATCCTCGTTGACCAGTTCCGGTGCATCGTCCAGGGCGGTGTTGACTTCGGCAATGTTGCCGGCGATCGGGGAGTAGACGTCGGAGGCGGCCTTCACCGACTCGACGACCGCACAGACGTCGCCCGATTCGACGTCCCTCTGCATCTCCGGCAGTTCCACGAAGACCAGGTCCCCGAGCGCTTGCTGGGCATGATCGGTGATGCCCACGATTGCGGTGCCGTCATCCGACTCCGCGATCCACTCGTGGTCCTTCGTGTACTTCAAATGCTCCGGAATCTCGCTCATGGGCATCCCTCCTCAGTCCGTCGGTTCCATATCCACCAGAATCCTGCCGTTACGCACGAATGGTGGTTTGACAATGCGAACGGGCAATTTGCGCCCGCGAATGAAGACATGGCAGGGACTCCCGGTTCCGGCCGGTACCCTGGCCAGCGCGATGGCACGGCCCAGGGTCGGCGAAAACGTGCCGCTGGTGACCACGCCCTCCCCCGCAGCCGATACCACCGGATAACCGGACCGGAGCACGCCGCGGCCTTCGAGTATCAGGCCGGCCTGCACCCGGGCCGTGCCTGAACTCGGCCGCTCCTCCAGGGACCGGCGGCCAATGAACGCGCGGTCGCCGCCGAAATCCACGGTCCACCTGAGCCCGCATTCCAGCGGAGTGACGGACTCGTCCATGTCCTGGCCGTAGAGGTTCATCCCGGCCTCCAGGCGCAGGGTGTCCCGGGCGCCCAGCCCGCAGGGCACGACGCCTCGGCCCTCGAGAGCGCCCCAGAACGCTTCCGCCTGCTGCGCCGGCAACATGATTTCCAGGCCGTCCTCGCCGGTGTAGCCGGTCCTGGCCAGCATCCACCCGTCGGCGCGCGCGGCGGTGAACGGAGGCAGCGCGGCGATGTCGGCGGCGCCGGGGACCAGCGGCGCCACTGTCTCGCGCGCCTCGGGACCCTGCACGGCGATCATCGCCAGGTCGATCCGTTCGGTGAGATTCACCTCGAATCCGGCCGCCTGATCGTTGAGCCAGGCGAGATCCTTGGCGCGAGTCCCGGCGTTGACGATCAGCCGGTAGCTGTCATCGGCGAGCCGGTAGACGATCAGGTCGTCCAGGATCCCGCCGCTCTCCTCGAGCATGCAGCTATAGAGCGCCGTACAGTCGGCACTGCCGCGCTGCCGGGCCAGCTTGGCCACATCGTTGGCGAGCAGTCGCTGGAGATACGCCTTCGCGTCCGGCCCGGCGGTATCCACGATCGTCATGTGGGATACGTCGAACATGCCCGCGCAACGGCGTACGGCGTGATGCTCTTCGATCTGGCTGCCGTAGGCCACCGGCATGTGCCAGCCTGCAAAGGGGGCCATTCGTGCGCCGGCGCTCAGATGCGCCGCGTGCAGTGCCGTGTGTTTCAGATCGCTCATCGCACTCCAACCGTCCGGGGAGACGATTCACCGCCTCCGTTCATCCCCGTCCGGCCGCTTTCCGGACACAAAAAAAGCGGCGGATTCGCGCGCCGCACATGGCTTGCATGTGCAGGCTCGATCCGCCGCTTCTCTGTCCGGTTACCTGAGAGATTAGGCGCATTGCGCCGCTCACCTTCGGTGGGCCCCGCAGGGCCGCTCTCCAGAGCCAATCAGAATCCGCCGTCCGTTTGCCTGAGCGTTTCCAAGCGGAGGTTGCGCCTTCGGCGCTCCGCTCACCATGCCCTTCAGGGGCGCTGTAGAGCGAAGTCTCTCCGACCGATTCGTCTGATTGAGGCACCTATTCTAACGCATGTCAGCGCTGATTGGCTGCCGCGAGCCTTGTCCAATGAGACATGAGCCTGAACGGGGGGCGTAAATCCAACGAGACATGAGCCTGTAGGTCGGCGTCTGGGATCATCGGAGGATGATTGTGACGCTACAGACGCAGCGGGTTCAGA
>LXNI01000195.1_pt1 | contig 76056 bp, 61 predicted proteins | sample 809091 | NCBI WGS metagenome assembly LXNI01 (sample SAMN04870527, study PRJNA318959) | sponge metagenome | biome: 01000161; feature: marine sponge reef; material: water | host: Sarcotragus foetidus | place: Greece: Milos, Mediterranean Sea | collected 2013-05-29 | depth 5-7 m
CGGGCCTCGCCCCTGGCATCCAGATCATCGTTCCGCATCGAAAATCACTCCTTATATATAGTGGAGTGATCCCAACTCATTGGCTCACCGATAGAAAGGTGGGGTCGGCGTAGCGCTTACGGTCACCACCAACATGTCGCACCCTTTCGGATACGTCGGGTTCAACCCGACGTCCGAGCCCGGCGATCCCGACTACGGGCTGCTGTATACCAGCGGCAGCGATCTGGGGTTCAGCAACGGCGTGGGACCGAACTCCGAGAATCCCGGCCAGACCCAGCGTCTCGACTCGGTAGTCACCGCGATCCTGCGGATCGATCCACGCAGCCCGTCGGAAACGGGCGCCACCGCGGGGCTCGGCGACTACACGATTCCCGACATAAACCCGTTCGCGGGCGACGGCGACCCCGAAACGCTCGGCGAGATCTACGCCTACGGCTTTCGAAACGCCCACCGCCTGTCCTGGGACCTGACCGACGGAACCATGTTTGCCATGGATATCGGCATGAACCAGATCGAAGAGGTCAATATCGTTCACGCGGGCCGCAATTACGGCTGGATGGCTCGGGAAGGCTACTGGGAGAACGGCAAGTACCGTCCCGGCGGCGAACTCAATCAGCTCTTCGAACTGCCGGCGGACATCCTGGAGGGTCGGACCGAGGACGAATACACCTACCCCGTCGCGTTCTACGACCACAACGAAGGCCGCGCGATCAGCGGCGGCTTCGCCTACCACGGGCGCATAGAGGCGCTGCGGGGCAAGTTCGTATTCGGCGACCTGGTGCGGGGGCGTCTCTTCGCGGCCGATCTCGCGGAGATGAAGGCCGCCGATGACGGCATTCCCAACACGGTGGCGCCGATCGAAGAGATCCAGCTCTACATGCTGGACGCCAACGGCAACCGCGTGTATGTCAACTTTCGCGAACTCATCGAACGCACCAACGGTGCAGAAACGATCCGTGCCGACATGCACCTGAACCGCACCCTGGACGGAGAGATATTTGTCTCGTCGCGTCAGGACGGAATGATCCGGATGCTCGTTCCTGACGGGGAGTGACCGTGCAACCGCTGAACATTTTGACATCACATCGGGGGCATCATCGCCCCGTCGATCAACGCAATTGGAGATCACCATGAGAACGATTTCTGTCGTTGCCGCCTGCTTCCTGCTCGTCGCGGTACCCGCCGCGGGACAGGAGGCGGAACCGGAGGTCAACACGACATCCGATCCGACGCGAGCGTTTCTGCTTTCCGCCGCGGATGTCGCCGCGACGGCTGCCGAACTCGATGCAAACGTCGCCTACGCCAACACCACCGTACTCGAGCGCGCCGATCCGGCGACGTCCACGGGGCTCGCGTACCGGCTCGCGGTCGACCGGCGAACGCCTCCCCAGCGCCCGGCTCAACATGCCGCTGAAGCAGAGATCTGGGCGATCGTGGAGGGCAGCGGCGCCATAACCACGGACGGTCGAATCGTCGACATCGTCGAAGACGGCGAGACGGTGGGAAGGCGCATCGAGGGCGGGACCGTTCACCAGGTTTCCCGGGGCGACTTTCTGGTGATCCCCGAGGGAGTGCCCCATCAGGTCACGGAGTTCGATCCTTCACTGCTGATCGTGACATTCGAATTTCCGCGCTAGCGGATTTCGCGTCGGGGGCGCCGCACTGACGTGCGGGAACGAGGTTGTACCCTGCAAGCCCGGCGCCGTTCTTGCCGGTAGAGAATCGATCTCCTATGATCGATTTCAAGCTGCTTCGAATTGTAATGGGGGACTCGAGTGAGACGTTGGTTCGCACGGTCGATGTCCACCCTGACGGCGACCTGCGTCCTCCTGCCCATGACCGGCCTGGGGCAAACCGAGGCCACTTCCTCCTACACGCCGCCGCGCACGGCGGACGGGCACCCGGACCTGCGGGGCGTCTGGCAGGTCCTCAACACCGCCGCGTGGGACCTTGAAGATCACAGCGCGAGCCTCGGCGTACCCGCCGGACAGAGCGTGGTGGAAGGAGGGACCATCCCCTACCTGGAATCGGCGCTGGAAAAAAGGCAGGAAAACTACGAACAGCGCGCCACGCTCGATCCGGAAAACAGGTGCTATCTGCCCGGCGTTCCCCGAATCACTTACATGCCGTATCCGTTTCAGATCATTCAACAGGCCGACAAGGTCACGATCGCTTACGAGTATTTGCGCGCCGTTCGCTATATCCACATGAACGGCAATCCGCATCCGCCCGGTCCGATCGACTGGTGGATGGGGGACTCCCGCGGCCACTGGGAGGGCGACACGCTCGTGGTCGATGTGATCCATTTCAACGACAAGACGTGGTTTGATCGGGCGGGGAATTTCCACAGCGACGCCCTGCACGTCGTGGAACGCTACACACCCAGGGGTCCGAATCACTTACTCTACGAAGCGACGATCGAAGATCCGAATGTTTTCGAGCGGCCCTGGACGATCAGCATGCCGCTCTATCGGCGTCAGGAGCAACATATCGAACTACTGGAATATCAGTGCCATGCGTACCTGCTCGAACAGGAGTGGGACAATCCCGAATCGACCTTTTTCGACGAGCATTGAGTTGGAAGCACAGCGTATTTCGGAGCGAGTCATCGTATGAGCCACAGGATGGGACATCGAATCTCCACGACCATCACGGCGCCGACGGTTGCCTTCATGACGTTGGCGGTGGCACTGATGGTCTTTTTCCTGGCGCCGGGACCCGCTGCCGGGCAGGCCTTCTGGCGGGAGGACGCGCCGAAGATTCCCATGGCCCCAACCTGGCTCGCCGAGAAGGCCTTGCTACCACCCTACAGCCCTCCGCGCACGCCAGAGGGCGTGCCGGACCTCCAGGGGGTATGGGGCGACCCCGGCGGCGATGGCCTCAGCTACCTGGAAGACCACGAATACGTGGACATTACGACACCCGCCCAGGAAACGTTTGTCTCCGATCCACCGGACGGCAAAGTGCCCTACACGCCGTGGGCGATGGCCAGGCGGAACGAGATACTCGCCGGCCTGGGACGAGGCTGGCCCGGTGAGTCGGACCAGCGCCTGTACGCCAGCCCCGGATCGTATTGTCTGTACTACATGCCAGATTTCTCCTTTGAGGAGGTGGAGATCATCCAGCAGTCGGGCACCGTGATCATGCTCGGCGCCACCGGCTACCGCGTGATCCCGACCGACGGGCGTGCGCCGGTCAGCGAGAATGCAAAGTTCTGGTATGGAATCTCGCGCGGCCGCTGGGAAGGCGATACGCTGGTCGTGGAGGTGACCAACCTCAACGGCAAGGGGTGGTTTGACAGTACAGGACACTTTTTTTCCGAGAACACACGCATGATCGAGCGCTGGAAGCTGGCGGACGCGAATACGATCGACTACGAGGTGACGATCGAAGACCCGACGATCTATGCCAGGCCCTGGAAGATAAACTTCCCCAAGAGGCGCCCCGGTACGGGTCCGCAGGCCAGCGGCGTTCGCATACCCAGCGCGGTTACGGCTGGCGCGCCGCGGTTTGAGGACCCCTACGCCGGCGAGTATTGGGAAGTGGCCTGCTACGAGGGGAATGCGCCGAGCGCGGCGTCGCTCCGCGCGCTGGGCTTCCAATGGTTCAGGGGGATAACCCCTCCGCCGTGACGAGCGCGGGCTCGTTCGGTTGCAGGGTGGTTCCGGCACCAGGAGTCACGGACATGTACAGGCAGACACTGGGTTTACTTTGCGTTGTCGGGGCGTTGCTGGCCGCGGCGCCCGTCGACGCGCACCACTCCTTCGCGGCCGAATTCGACATCAACAAACCGATCGAGCTGCGTGGGACGCTTACGAGGATGGAGTGGGTGAACCCGCACGGGTGGCTCTATATCGATGTCACGAACCCGGACGGAACGGTGACGAATTGGGCGATCGAGGCGGGCGGGGCGACCCAGTTGCTGAGGCGAGGCCTCCGCAGGACCGACTTTGAGATCGGCACGGAATTGATCGTCAACGGTTATCTCGCCAGGAGCGGGGAACCGGTGGTCAACGGACGCAGCGTGACAACGCCGGAGGGGAGAAACTTTTTCCTGGGGACGGATGCGGGCGGACCTCCGAACCCATGATCGAGCTCAAGGAAGTCTGCCGCCATTTCCAGGTAGGCGACCAGATGGTCCACGCGCTCGACCACGTGGACCTGACCATTCAATCGGGGGAATTCGTCTCGATCATGGGACCGTCGGGATCGGGCAAATCGACCCTGCTGAACATTCTCGGGCTGCTGGACCGGCCAACGCAAGGTTCGTACCGGCTCAACGGCGCCGACGTTGCGAAACTCGACGACAGCAAGCTGGCGGATCAGCGTCAGAAGAACATCGGCTTCGTCTTTCAGTCCTTCCACCTGATACCGCGCCTGAACGCGGTGGAGAACGTTGAACTTCCCATGGTCCTGGCCGGCGTGTCCATGGCGTCGCGGCGCAAGCGCGCCCGACAGGTTCTGGAGTCCATGGGGCTGGGCGAACGCCTCGATCACCGCCCCGATCAGCTATCCGGCGGCGAGCGCCAGCGTGTGGCCATCGGCCGGTCGATCGTCATGAATCCAAACGTGCTATTGGCCGATGAACCCACCGGCAACCTTGATTCGCACTCAAGCTCGGAGGTTATCGATATCCTCCACAGGCTGAATCACGACGGCCTGAGCCTGTTGGTGGTCACCCACGATCCTGAAATCGGCGGCCAGGCCCACCGGCGCCTTGCCATGCGCGATGGCCGTATCATCCAGGACGCGGACAGCCGCTCACCATGAAAACCACGGATACGGCTCGACTGGCATTTCAGTCGATTCAGCGTTACCCGCTACGGACATCCATGCTGTTGCTCGCCGTCGCCATCGGCGTAACCGCCGTAGTCCTGCTGACCTCGGTCGGCGAAGGCGCGCGCCGTTACGTCACCGGCGAATTCGAGTCGTTGGGCACCAACCTGCTGGTCGTATTCCCCGGCAAGTCAGATACCACCGGTGGCGCCGCGGGAATGATGATTGGCGAAACCCCGCGCGACCTGACGGTTGACGATGCAATAGCCATCGAGCGCAGCCCCCTCGTCTCCCAGGTCGCTCCCGCCATTGTCGGCAGCGGCACTGCGTCCTGGCGCCAGAGGGAAAGGGAGATCTCAGTCCTCGGCACGACCAGCAAGATGCAAACCGTACAACACTGGTCCATGCAGGCCGGGCAATTCCTGCCCGAGCTTGACATGGACGTTGCCTCGCCGGTGTGCGTGCTGGGCAGTGTCGTGCGCGACGAGTTCTTCGGGAGCGCAGACCCGCTGGGACAGTGGATCCGCATCGGTGACGCCCGCTGCCGGGTTATCGGAGTGCTTGCCCAGGCCGGATTAACCGGGCCGTTCAATACCGATGAGCTGGTCATCGTGCCGGTGGCGAGCGCTCAGCAGATCTTCAATACCACCGGTCTGTTGCGAATCATCGTGGAAGTCATCAGCAATGACGCCATCGAGGGGGCGCGCCGGGACGTGATCGAAATCGTCAAGGCCCGTCACCAGGGCGAGGAAGACATCACCGTCGTGTCCCGCGATGCGGTTCTCGATACGTTCAACGCCATTTTTGACGCGATCAACTATGCGCTTGCGGGAATCGCAGCAATCAGCCTGGTCGTCGCCGGCGTGTTGATCATGAACGTGATGCTGGTAGCGGTCAGCCAGCGCACCGAGGAGATCGGGCTGCTGAAGGCGCTCGGGGCGAAACAGCGTCAGATCATCGGGCTGTTCCTCACGGAGGCGGTTTTCCTGTCCATCATGGGCGCGCTGTTGGGGCTGGGATTGGGAACCTTCGGCGCGAGAATGTTGAACGCAGCCTTCCCGATCGTCGATTTCTCCGCGCCGTCCTGGGCCCTGGTCGCTGCCGTCGCCATTGCAGTGTCGAGCGGTCTGGTGTTCGGGATTCTGCCTGCGCGCCGGGCCGCGCGGCTGGATCCCGTGGAAGCGCTGGCAGGGCGTTGACGGATGCTCGCCCGCGACGCATTTCGGTTTACGCTGCGGTCGGTGCTGGCGCATCGCTTGCGCAGCGCGCTGACGTCACTGGGGATCGGCATTGGCGTCACGGCCGTGGTCCTGCTGACCTCCATCGGCCAGGGCGTCAGCCAATACATCGTCGAGGAATTCACCCAGTTCGGAACCAACATCCTGGCCATACAGCCGGGCAAGGCCAACACCCTGGGCGTTTCCGCCGGCGTATTCAATTCCGTGCGTCCCTTGAGTCTCGCCGATGCCGAGGCATTGCGCCGGGTGCCCTATGCAACTCACTCGGTGCCCCTGGTTTCAGGCCAGGCCTCGGTGGAGGCCCGAGGACGCGAGCGCTCGGTGATGGTTTTCGCCGTGGGCCCGGCGTTCGACATCGCCTTCTCGTTCGACGTCGCCCTGGGTGAGTTTCTCCCCGACGATGAACTGGACCGGGCGCGTCCGGTTGCCGTGCTCGGCGCGACAGCCTACGAGGAATTGTACGACTCGGAAAATCCGTTGAACGACCGCGTGCGCATCGGTGGCGACCGCTATCGCGTCATCGGCGTTATGGAACCCAAGGGCGACACGCTGGGATTCGATCTGGACGACTCGGTCTATATCCCGGCGGCCAGCGGCCTGGCCATGTTCAACCGCGACGGCCTGCAGGAGATCGACCTGCTTTACGAAGAAAACGCGCCGGTGGAGGAAGTGATCGCGAGTGTCGAACGCGTGCTGATCGCGCGCCACGGCGGTGAAGACTTTACCGTCATCAGCCAGCAGCAAATGCTGGATGTGCTCGGTTCCATCCTGGATGTCCTGACCCTGGGCGTCGCAGCGCTCGGCGGCATCTCCCTGCTGGTGGGCGGCGTTGGCATCTTCACGATAATGACCATCGCAGTCCGGGAACGCACGGCCGAGATCGGGCTCCTGCGAGCCGTGGGCACCCATCGGCGCCGTATCTCCCAGCTATTCCTCGGCGAAGCGGTCCTGCTGGCGGGCCTGGGCGGTCTCGGGGGATTGCTGGTCGGCTTCGCTGTGGTTGGAATCATTCAGGCCACCGTCCCCGCGCTGCCTGCGCAAATCGCTCCGCTGTACGTGATCCTGGCCGAAGCGGTCGCGGTGCTGATCGGCCTTGCCGCCGGCGTGTTGCCGGCTCGGGCCGCCGCCGCTCTGGAACCGGTGGAAGCCCTGACCACGGAGTGACGGGGCCGGAGATTGCATGTGCCGCACATGCGCCGCGCATGCTCAGACCGTCGTGAGCGCCTTGGGTTCTCGCTGTGTGGAAGTGCTGACCCGAACCAACCACTTTGCGATCGGCACCGTGCCCTTGACGGCTATTGCCAGGAACACCAGAGGCAAAACGATGTTCTTGATCGCGATAAGCACCAATAGCTCGGTCAATCCCTGGACATATTCGACGGCCCTTTCGCGCAAATCCGTGATCTGCGAAAAGTTCGGCATGCTTATGTCCGGCAATACATCGTCCACCGCGCCGGTTACGGTAGATAACAGACGATCGAGACCACCCAGCGTGCTGGAAACAATCCCTTGTTCGCCGGACGTCGGCTCCTGAGCGCCCTGGCTATCGGGTACTTGTTCCGCGCTTGTGTCCAAATCCACGATCTCCTGCTCGTCCATCGAGATCTCCTCCTGCAGTTCCGCAAGACCCATGCGCTCCTCTTCAATCCGCGGCTGCAGAAATTGCTGGCTCACGAGAAGACTGATGGCTACGAATACCGGGACAATGAAACGCAACAATGCAGCGAGGACGAAGATCTGAATGAGTACGCCGCGATAGCGGTCCACCCCGGCGCCTGGTTTGTTTCTGGACCGGCGGTATTCAGCTATCGACAGCGTTACCAACGTTACCAGAGCAATTGCGACAAACACCCATTTAAAGAGGTTGGCCGACACCAATTCCAGTGCGAAACGCTGCAGCAACAACGACCCGATGGCCCAGACCATGACGCCCGAAAGCCGTTCCGCCGCATCATTGATCGGATCAAGCAACTCGCCGATCTGCATGGATGCAATGCCGATACCGACTTCAGAACTCTGCAGTGTCGAAATGCCGGCGTTGATGCCCCTTGATACAACGAAGATGCCAATGGACTCATTGGTCGTATCGGACAAGCGGTCTTCGGCGAAATTGTCCAGCCACCCGACAGAGGACAGTATTGCCAGCGCAATCGCGGCAAGAATCATCGTACGGTAGAGGTGGCGATTGTCTGTCGCTCGGTCACGTGGCTTTTCCTGCATTTGACTTCTCCGTGGTTGATCCGGATTTCAGCGCTGCAAGCGGCGAGCGCTTATTGATTACCCGGTGAGATTGAGTCCCGTTGTCCGCACACGACCAAGCTTACAACTTCGTCAGCGCACCCGAACCCTCACGAACGCGGTAGACTTCCCGGTGCGCATCTTGTCGGCCCGGCTTGATCGGGTGCACTGGCGAGAGGTCGACGTGAAGAGAGAAGGAGGCGTGCGAACGAGATGACAACAATGTATCAACACGTAACCGTGGAAATTGACGACGGAATTGCAACGGTCACCATGTGCCGGTCGCATCGCCGCAATTCGCTTTCCGAAGACCATCTGCGCGAGCTGCTGAATGCGTTTCAGGCCATCGCCAGGGGCGGCGCCCGCGGCGTCGTTCTCGCGGCTCAGGGCCCGGTTTTTTCTTCCGGCCACGATTTCAACGACATGGTCAATCGCGACCTTGATGGCATGAAGCACTTGCTGGAACTCTGCGGAGAATTCATGCAACTGATCCAGCGGATGCCGCAGCCGGTCATCGCCCAGGTGGAAGGTCTGGCGACAGCGGCCGGTTGCCAACTGGTGGCATCTTGCGATCTTGCCGTGTGCGGTGAGTCTGCCCGCTTCCAGACGCCCGGGGCTTTCGGCGGCTGGTTCTGTCACACGCCGGGCGTGGCGGTGGTGCGAGCCGTGGGCCGCAAGCGCGCTCTCGAGATGCTGCTCACCGGTGATCCGATCGACGCTCGAACGGCGTCCGAGTGGGGCCTGGTCAACCGGGTGGTGCCGGACGCGGATGTCGCGGCCGAGACGCGCGCCTTGCTGGAGCGGGCCACCCGCGGCAGCACTTACTCGAAGGCGGAAGGCAAACAAGCCTTCTATGCCCAGGCAGACCTCGATACGGCGGGTGCTTACGCTTACGCGACCGAGGTGATGGCCGCGACCTCCCAGTCGGCCGACGGGCAGGAGACCATGCGCGCGTTCGTGGAGAAGCGGCACCCGGTTTTTGTCGGGCGCGAAACGGTTGATCGAAAATCGGCTTGAGAAAGCTTCGGAAGGGATCGGTCAAGAACAGGACGCGAGACTACCCTAGCGCACGGCAGACTCCCCTTCGTACTCCAGCACCTCGCGCTCGAACTCCGAGAATTCCTCGAACAGGGAATTCTCCATGCACACGTTTTCCTCAAGCCTCCAGTTGACGGAATCGAAGACTCTTCGCGCCGTCCAGGGCTCGGTAAACGCAACCGGGTCCTCGACCGTGATCTCCACGATCAGTTGCCCGTCACCGTCCCGGCGAAACCGTTCGGTCACGTGAAGTTGATCGCTGTGGGGGACGCCGCGACGGTCGATCCAGGTCCTGTCATTGAAGTTGACCGACTCCACGACCAGCGTGTCACCTTCCCAATGGCCGACGGACTCGCCCATCCAGGTTGCGGGCCGACCCGTGCGGTGGGCGCGGCCGTCCGTGTAGATGTGCCGAAACCGCTGGTGAAACTCGTAAACGATCATCACGCGATCAGCGAATTGGAAAATTTCGAATGCAGCGGGGTGTGCGTAGATTCTTGGCAGGCCCGGCGGAAGACATTGGTAGGTGGGATCGTTGGTTTCCACGACCGCGACGGCGTCGGGCCCGAAAACCGGCCGCGACGATTGAAAACGCTCCCGAGCCCATGGGGTCATCGGCGGCAGCGCCTCGCTGAATGCATAGTTTTCCCAGGCGTGCTCGTACCTGCGGATCCACACGCCCCGCAGGTCTGCGCCCTGGCCGCCCGGCAGCGGCTCTTGCGAGCGGGAACCACTCTCGATGCTTACGGCTTCTCCGCCGATCAGCGCGTGACCGCTCGAATCCACAAGTCCCCGGATGCGCATGGACGGGGCGCCGTTTCGGGCCGGATTGCCCGTGAGCTCGATCACGTCACCCGACAACAGGGAATTGGCCGTCCATCGGATCGAGGTTGGACCGCCCGCTGAGATGCCTCTTGCCAGCCGGTTCGGTGTCGTCAGCTCACCGGACCATTCCACCATTTGCCCATCCTCATCGGGGACGGCGATGTAGACGAGCACGTGCGGGAAGACGAATTGAAATCGGGTGACGCTGCCGCGAACTGTGACCGTCTGCGTGGAATCGTAGAGCGCTCCGCCGTGGTGGGCAGGCGCCTCGGCCGGCCAGTGCCCGCCGATAGCCACCAGGAGCAATATTGCGTTTATTCGTCTCATCAGCTACCGGTGAAAATCCTACGTCGATTAGCCGCCGGGCGCCAGTCCGCTGGCAGTATTCGCTTCGTGTTCGATGCGCTGACGCTCAGGAACAGAGTGTTGTTCCATGCAAGTAGTGAACCCGGCGGCGCCAGCCCGCGGACGCGAGGAAACAAGAGGCGAGGACGTGCACTTTCCGGGTTGTTCCATGGAAATCCGTCGCACATGTCCCGCTGCATTCGATCGCCTACTGCGGAACCTCCACGGCAGCGGCGGCGGCGAGTCCTTCCGCAAACTCCGCGATGGCGTCCGCAGATTCCGGATCCGCACCGGCGTAAGCAAGGTTCGCCGCGCACTTTCTCCGCAGTTCTTCGCGCCCAAGGGGCTCGCGCGCCCCGCCCCGCAGGTGGGGTTGCACCGCCTCGATCACGCGGCCGTCGGCGAGCGTCGCGCGAATCCTTCCGGAGTAGTTGTGTGGATATTCGTCGTCGGGATCGATCTCGTAGTGGACCCGTTCAGCCAATGAGATCAGATCGGGATCCCGGATCGCTTCGTCGCTGAACTCGGCGAGGCCCGCGCCGCCGCGCAGGAAGCCGGCCGCGATGCAATACGGCGTGCTGAACTTCGCCGCATACGCGCTGGGCGGCTTTCGCTTGAGTTCAAGCGGTTCCCACAATCGATGCACCGTGTCTTCCCCGACGAAGCACTTCAATTCGACGATGTCCGCAGCGCGGATGCCCCGTTTCGCCAGTTCGACCGCGCAATCGACGAAGGGCTGGGTCATCGTGCCGCAGGCATGGGGCTTTAGCGCCAGACGCGCCGACTCCCAGCGTGCGCCCAGATCGGCGGTCACTGCCGCGGGATTCGGCTCGACCGAAGGCGCAAACGCGCGCAAGAGCCCATGTTCGCCCTCGAAAACCGTTGCCGGACCCTTGAAACCCGACCGCCCCATCGCCGCGGCACGCAGACCGGACTGCGCCGCCCAACCGGCGTGCATGCGCTTGGTCCACGAGCCGTCCGCCAGGTATTCGATGATGCCCGACGCCATGCTGCCGGCGATGCCGAGGGCGTTGGCGGTTGCCTGGGGCGTCATGCGGGTTGCAGCGGCAACCGCGGCCGTCGCGCCCATCGCGCCGAGCACCGCGGTGGGGTGAAACCCCGCGGCGTGCACCCCCTTCTGCACGGCGAGCCCGAGCCGGCACATCAGTTCCTGGCCGACAGCCATCCCGCGCAAGGCGTCGCTGCCGCTCAGGCGCTGCGCCTCGGCCACCGCGAGCACGGCCGGCACGATGACGGATCCCGGATGCACGGGACAGCCCTCGAAGGTATTGTCGAAATCTTCGCCGTGGGCGGCGGTGCCGTTGATCATCGCCGCCGACCCGGCGTCGCGGGTGTCTTGCGATCCGATGACCGTGCAGGGTCCGTCGGCCGTCCAGGACTCAAGCAGCGCGGAGACGTAGTCGGTTTCGCGCGCGGCGAATGCGAGGCCAAGGGTGTCGATGACCGTGTCGATGGTCGAATCCACGACCGTTGCCGGAAGGTCGCTTGCCTCCAGACCACCGATCCATCGACTCAGCGTTTCCGCTGCCGGCGGTTCACGTTGATGCCGGTTCATCGGCCTTGTCCCGTGGCGGAAGCCGAGAGCCCGGAACGCCGCAATGCCAGCCACACGCGCGTCCCGAGCGAGCCTGTGATGAACAGCACGGCCGCGGTCAACAGACCTGTCGCGATCGGGTCTTCCAGGAAAATCCCGTGATCGCCGGCAGACAGTACCAGCGATCGCCGATAGTTCGACTCGACCAGAAAGCCCAGTACCACGCCGAGCACGGCCGGCAGCAGCGGCAGACCCACAAGGCGCATGACCCAACCGACCGCGCCCGCCGCGAGCACAAGGCCGACATCGAAGAGACTGGAATTGATCGTGTAGATCCCGGAAGAAATCAGCGCGTAGATGAACGCCATGAGCAACGCCCTGGAGCGATTCACGAGCCACAGACAGACCGGCAGGATCAGGCTGCCCAACGCCAGCAGCGACAGGTTCGCGACGAACAGCCCCGTGTACAACCCGATCACGGCGTCGCCGTTCTCGACGAACAGTCGTGGCCCCGGCAGAAGCCCGTGAATCAACAGGCCACCGAGCAGGATCGCTGCCGAGTTCGAACCCGGTATCCCGAAGCTGAGCAGAGGCACCAGCGCGGTGGATGCGACGGTGTTGTTCGCGGCCTCCGGCGCGGCGATCCCTTCCGGCGAACCCTTGCCGAACTCGTCCTTGAACCTGGACCAGCGGCGCGCTTCGTTGTAGGACAGAAAGGAGGCGATGGTGCCGCCGGCGCCCGGAATCACGCCCTCCACCGTGCCGATGGACGTTCCGATCAATTGTGGCTTGACCAGGCGGCGGCGAAGCTTGCCGCCGGGGAATCGAAGCCGTGCCGCGGCACTTGACGCGCGGTTCCACGCGGGTTCACCGGCCTGGTGAAACAACTCGCTGACGGCAAAGAGCCCCACCATGACCAGGATCGGCGCAATGCCGTCCAGCAGCTCTGGCCGGCCGAACGTGAAGCGCGGCACGCCGGAGACCGGATCGGTGCCGACGGTGGCCACCATGAGCCCGAGCAGCCCGGCCGCCAAGCCCTTCAGGATCGACCGGCCGGCCAGGGATGCGATCACACTGAGACCGAGTACGCCGAGCGCGAAGTACGACATCGGCGTAAACGCCAGGGCGAGATTCGCCAGCGGACGAGTCAGCATCACCAGCATCAACAAGCCGACGAATCCGCCGATCACGCCCGAGTAGAGGGAGATGCCCAGTGCCTCCCCACCGCGCCCTTGTCGATTCATCGCATAGCCATCGAGCACGGTCGCCGCAGCCGCATTGGTGCCGGGTGTCTTGATCAGAATGGCAGGTATGGAACCGCCGTACTCCGCACCGAGATAGGTCGACGCCAGCAACACGATGGCCGAACCTGGCTCCATGCCATAGGTAAACGGCAACAGCAATGCCATGCTGATGGAGGGCGAAATGCCCGGCAGCGCACCACCGAGAATCCCCCAGGCCACACCGGCGATGGCCGCGAGTCCGAGAGGGGTGCTGACGAGCAGTTCAAGGCCCTGGAGCACGGCGTCCATCAGAACAGCCCCAACCGCGGCCAGAGGCCCGCTGGCATGTCGATGCCCAGCACCAGGTCGAAAAAGACGAAGAACAACGCGCCGCCGCCGATCGCAATGCCAGCCAGACGCCGGTCCATGCGTTCACCCTGGTAGACCGCCACCAGGGCGATGACCGCGACGAGCGACAACGCGTAGCCGACGAAGTCGACCACGAGGACGTAGCCGATGCCGATGGCGAGCATGCCGGCCGCACGAACGAGTTTCCTGCCTTCGCCGCGAAGCTCGCCATCCGAGCCTCGGCCGGTCCCGCGGGCGAACCGCCGGCTCAGGAACGCCTTGACCGCCAAAGCGATGGCGAGTGCGGCCAGCGCGGCCGAATAGGCGATGGGCAATCCGGTCGCGCCCACTTCATCGGCCAGCGCGCTCCGGTTGATGCCAAGGCCGGCAACGTAGTAGCCGCCTGCCGCCAACAGCAGCAGCAGTGCGCAGATCAGGTCTTTATCCCGTGTGAACAATCCGTACCTAACTCGCAGCCAGGACCTGTTTACGCTATCCGGGAGGGCGTTTACGGGCCCTGGTCCGTCCGCTCCAGCAAGCGGGCCAGTTCCGTTTGCATGTCGTCGAGCAACTGCGCCGCCTCGGGAACGTCGATGATGTTGTCCATCTCGTGGGGGTCCGACTCCAGGTCGTAGAGTTCGTCCACGCCCGCAAGGTCCGTGTACCGGATGTACTTGTAGCGCTCGGTGCGTACCGCCTTGTAGCCCATGCTGAGTACGCGCGAGAACTCCGAGGCCCGCCCGGGGCCCGGTGCGTCGCGCAGATAGTTGTCGGGATCGGAATGGTGCTCAATCAACAGAGACGTCCGCCATCCGTCCGGGTTCTCCCCTCTAAGGATGGGAAGCAGAGTGGCACCCTGCATCGGGTCCTCCGGCTCCTGGCCCGCCAGATCGAGAATGGTGGAAGCCAGATCGATACTGAGCACCATCTGCTCAGGCCGGGTGCCGCGCTCGATCAGGCTCGGGTAGCGGACCACCATGGGGATGCGCACCGACGCCTCGTACGCCAGGCGCCGCTGGGCGTTCAGTCCGTGCTCTCCGTAGAAATACCCGTGATCGCTGGTCACCACGAAAAAGGTGTTATCCAGTTCACCGGTGCGTTCCAGAACCTCCAGCAGTCGGCCCACGCTCTCGTCCACGCCTGTCACCATCTCCAGCCGGTCACGAATCGTCGCATCGGTTGTTGACGTGTCCAGGCCCAGCGGAGGCAGACCCTCGACCCTCCTCATCAGGGCGGGCTTGTCCAGAGGGGGAACCCCGGCGCTTGGGGGCCGCATGATCGGCTCATCGTCATAAATGCCGAGATGCCGGTCCGCCGCAATGAAGCCGCCTTCCACCAGACCGAGGGCCGGGTCCGGGTGCACGGCCTTTTGAGAGAAGAAGAGCACGAACGGCTCATCCCGCTCGGTTTGGAGAAATGAGACGGCGTGGTCGGTGAGCACATCGGTCACGTGCCCTTCGAACGTCATGCGCTCAGCGCCCACATAGACTTCCGGATCCGTGTTCGTGCCCTGGCCGATCAGGCTGACCCAGGTGTCGAAGCCGGGCCGGGGCGTGCCGTCGGTACCCATGTGCCACTTGCCCACGAACGCGGTGTCATAGCCCGAATTGTCCAGTTGGCGTGGAAATGTATTCAGGTCGTGGCCGCGACGGTTGGTGTTGTCGATGATCCCGTTGGTGTGGGCATAGAGCCCGGTCAGGATGCTGGCCCGGGCCGGCGAACAGAGCGGCGTGGTCGTGAACGCATTGAGAAACATCGCCCCTTCGGCTGCCACCCGGTCGATGTTGGGCGTGCGCACGAAGGGATGGCCGCCGGCGCCGAAATCGTCCCAGCGCATGTCGTCAACGAGCACCACGACGAAATTAGGCCGGTCGTCGGCTTGCGCCATGGCGGGAGGCGCTGCGGCCAGTGCCAACAGGACGCCCGCGAACAGGCGCGAACCAAGAAGCAAAACGATACGGACCATGGCGATGTCCCCTGGTTTCAGACTGCGGCGATCAGCAGGCTAATCGGCAATGACGCCGATACACTCGATCTCGACGCGGCCGCCGAGCGCGAGACCGCTCGTTCCCAGCGCGCTTCGCGCCGGCAGATTGTCGCCGAAGATCGTCACGTAGACCTCGTTCATCTGACCCCACTCGGCCATGTCGGCGAGAAAGACCGTGCACTTGACGACCCGGTCCATGGAAGAACCGTGACGCTCGAGGCTCGCCTTGATGTTCTCCAGCGCCTGGCGTGTCTCACCGGCAATGCCGCCGGGGGCCAGACCGTCCGCCGTCGTGCCGAGCTTCCCGGACAGGAACAGCAGGTTACCGACCCGTACCGCGTCGGAGAACGGCAGCACTCGTCCGCCGGGTCCGGCTGCCGAAAAGTATTCGACGTCGTCGACTTGTGAAAGCGCAGGTCCTGCAAGGACCAGCAGAGAGACTATTGTCAGAATTGGCTTGTACATGTCCTTTCCCTATTGAATGACGCCGGTATCACGCAGAAACGCTTCGGTTTCGCTCGCAAATCCGGCGACGAACTGCGCGAAGTCGGCCTGCTCCATGAACGCCGGTGTCAGCATGGCCTGAGCATAGCTGGCACGATACTCCGGGTCCTCCAATACCTGCCTAACGCCCTGCTCCCAGGCGGCGACGATACCGGGCGGCAGACCCCTCGGCCCCATCAGGCCGCGGAACTTGGTGACCACGATACCGTAACCGAGTTCCTGTACGGTGGGCACCTGCGGCAGTTCCGGCAACCGAGCATCGCTGAACACCGCGAGCAGGCGCAAATTCCCGGCATCGAGCTGGCTGCGAATCTCCTGGGCTTCGCCGACACCTATATCCAGCGTGCCGTTGAGCACGTTGAGGATCAGGTCGCCGCCGCCGTCATGAGTGACGATTGCCGCGGGTACGTCAGCCGCGACTCTCAGGCGTTCCAGTGCCTGACGTTCCAACGATCCCGGTGAGGCGGCGCCCCACCGACCGCGGCTTGATCTCGCCGAATCGATGACCTGCGCGAACGTCTCGAATGGCCCGTCGCTGCGCGTATAGATGACTTCCTGATCGAAGAAGATATTGACCAGGGGATCGAGGTCCTCCCAGGTATTGGCGGGCCTGCTCAGCATCGACGTGAAAATAAAGCTCGGCGTCGCCGCATAGAACACGCTGCCGTCGGCCGGCGCGTTCGCAAGCCGGGACACGGCGCGCGCACCGCCGCCGCCAGGGACCTGTTCGATGACGAAGTCAACGCCCATTTGGGAGCCAAGATGCCGTGCCAGTTCCCGGAGGAACAGATCGCTGCCGCCGCCCGGGCTCGAATGGGTCAACAGGGTGACGACATCGTGAGGGTACGCAGCGGCCTGCGCGACGTCCTGGAGTTGCGTGCTGTCCTGGGTCTGTGCGCCGTCCTGAGCCAAGGCGGCACCGGCGCAAAGCACTGTAAGGACGCCGACGGCCACTACGAATGCGGCCTGCAACCCTCCACGCGATTCGGTCAATATACTCACGGCATGTAGCGCCCACCGCTGACATGCACTGTCTGGCCGGTCACGAATTGCTCGGCCGGGTCCGCCAGCGAGCGGACGGCGCGGGCCACATCCAACGGCTGACCGAGGCCGTACTCCGTCTCATTGGCGAATCGCGGTGCGGATTGCCCGGCCCTGCGATCCGTTTCGATCGCCCCCGGCACCACGCAGTTTACGCGGATGCGGCCCAGCCCCTCTTCGGCCAGGGCGCGTGTCAACCCGACCAGGCCCGCCTTGGCGGCAACCACGTGCGCGCGGTGCTTCGCCGGACGGTGCGCGCTGAGACCGCCGACATTGACGATCGCACCATTGCGGCCGTCCGGCAAGCGTCGAAAGAGTTCGCGAGAGGTCAGGAACGCACCCGTCATGATGACATCCACGGTCGCACTCCAGGCCTCGCGGCTCAGCGTGTTCAAGGGCTCGTAAGGCCGCTCGGCAGCGTTGTTGATGAGTATGGATACGGGGCCGAAACGCGATTCGATTTCGCCATAGGCCGCCATGACGTCGCCTTCGTTCTCGACCCTGACGATCCCGCCCATCGCGGTACCGCGAGCACCGCCCAACGTGGTCACGGCGGTCGCAAGCGCGGCCCGGTCCGAACCGCCCCAAATGCACACACGCGCCCCGGCTTCGACCAGGGACTTCGCGATCGCGAGACCGATATTTCGGGTGCCGCCCGTCACCAGGGCGACTTCGTTGTTGAGATCGATCCGGTAGGCCACGAAGGGCTCTCGCCGCCAGCAAGGCGAAAGAGTGTAACCCAACCACCGCCCCGATCCCTGACTGCCCAGGCCCCCGGCGCTTGACACGGCCGGTGTTCTATTCGACATTCTGGAACAACACTCAATCCAACACCGGGGAAGCCCATGCGCCCATCCATACTCGGTCGATCCAATATTTCCGCTGCACTGGCTGCGTTTCTGCTCGCAATGAGTTGCGGCGCGTACGCCCAGGACCCCACCGAGGGGGAAGAGGCGCTCAACATGCAACTGGTCGGCTATGACGACCTGCAGGGGCGCAGCGCCTATCAGCCCATCGTCCATCAGCAGGGCGATCGGTGGATCGCCTACATCGGTCATCATGCCGGCCTCCACGAGAACCCGCTGACCGGGGAAGTAGAAGGCAACGGCACCTCGATCCTGGACGTGACCGACCCGGCGAACCCCCAATACCTGTTCCATATTCCGGGCGGTGAGGGAGAAAGCGAAGCCCAGATGGTGCGCATGTGCGAGGGCAGCGATCTGCCCGACGGCATCGACGGCAACTACTACCTGCTGCGCGCGGTCGGCCGTAACGGGCACCAGGTGTGGAACGTCACCACGCCGGAAAACCCGTCGATGGTGTCCTGGATGGAGGCGGAAGGGCTCGTCGATACCCACAAGAACTGGTGGGAATGCGATACCGGCATCGCCTACCTGGTCTCCGGGGTCGAAGGCTGGGCGCCGCGGCGCATGACGCAGGTCTACGATCTGTCGGATCCCGCCGAGCCGCGTTTCATTCGGAATTTCGGCCTGCCCGGACAACAGCCAGGTGCGCCCAATCACGAAGAAATGAGCCAATACGAGCTGCATGGCCCCATAGCGGTGGGTAATCGCATCTACTTCGGTTACGGCACGTTTCTCAATGGCGTGGTCCAGATCATTGACCGCGAACGTCTGATCCGCGGCAATCCCGCGCTCGAAGACCCCTTCGAACCCACCGACGAAAACCTGGAGTATCCGGTCATCAACACCATGTACACGGGACCCAGGCTGGGCGCGCATACCGTGTTTCCCGTGCTCGGCATGGAAGTGCCGGAATTTGCCGACAACTCCGAGGGCAGCACCCGCGACATGCTCCTTGTGGTCGGCGAATCGCTGCGCAATGAATGCCTCGAAAACCGCCAGATGATGTACATGGTGGACATCACAGACGAGACCAGGCCCTGGCCCGTGGCGAACTTCCAGGTCCCGGAGGAAAGCGGCAACTTCTGCGAGCGCGGCGGGCGGTTCGGCACCCACTCCTCCAACGAGAACATGACGTCGATCTACTACGGCAAGGTGGTATTCCTGGCGTATTTCAACGGCGGGATCCGGGCCGTGGACATTCGCGATCCGTGGACACCCCAGGAAATCGGCTACTACATTCCTGCCATCAACGAGCGAACGACCCAGCGCTGCATCACCGTGGAAGGGGCCGAGCGGTGCAAGCGGGCGATCCAGACGAACAACCTGGACGTGGACGATCGCGGCTACGTCTACGCCGCCGACCGCGCCAATACGGGGCTGCACATCGTGGAGTTGATTGGTCCGGCGCGGGATGTCGCCGATCTCCCGTGAGACCGCACCCGGCCAAGTGAGGGAGGCTGCCGTAGCCGCAATGACACCGTACCCACTCATCAGACGGAGTGCCGCCCTCGCCGCCCTGCTCTGCGGCGGGACGATTGTCCCGGTCAAGGGCTGGACACATTGGGAGGGGTTCGAGGCGGCCGATCCCTCGACTCCGGCCGCCCTGCTGAGGTTCGAGAGTGCCACCGCGGACTACGTCGAAACGGCGATCACGACCGAATCCTGGCTCGCGCGATTCGAGGAGAATGGCCGATCCGCAGAATCAGGCCCGTCTCCCGTCGCCGAAGCCGGCGCCAGCGAGCTCGATGCAGCCGGCGCTGGAGAACACTCCGGACACACCGGCGTTGAGCAGCCCACGCCGGCCCCGATGCCTGAATGATGCCGCCGGCGCTGCGCGCGGCCATCGGCGAGCTATGTGCAGCCAGCACCGTTGGCGTTCTGGGCCTGATGAGCGGGTGCGCCACGGGACCTGGCGGGGTCGGCAACACCAGCGGCTTCACAACGGAAGCGCAGGCTCTCACGGCCGAACCACCACCGCTTACCGCCGAGCAGCAGGCCTTGTTCGATCGCAGGACGCGGCGCATCGACGAGTTGCTGTCTGAACCGCTGACCGCGGAAACCGCCGCAGAGATCGCGCTCCTGCAGAACCCCGCGGTGGAACGCGCGCTCGAGATTCTCGACATGCCGGGCTTCGACCGCCTGCTGCTGGCGTATACGGTCAATCCGGCTTTCAATAACGGCCAGCCGCCGAGCACCGTGGAGACTCGGATCGAACGGCCGCTGTCGGTCAATGCAATGACATGGGCCAGCGTTGCCGCCCTTTCCGGGGACTACACCACCGAGGAACGCGGACCGCGCCTGCAGGCCGCCGATGAAATCGTCGCACTGCTGTTTTCCGCGCGGCGGAGCTGGGTCCAGGCGGTGGCTGCGCGGCAGTCCCAGCGCTACCTCGAAGATGTTGCCGAGGCGACGGAGGCAGGCCGTGACATCATGGAGGGCATGCGTCAGGTGGGCAACGCCACCGAGCTTGAATTGCTGCGGGCGCAGACGCTGTACGCCGATGCGGTCGCCAACCTGACGGCCGCGCAACTCGCGGCCGCGTTGGAACGGGAACGATTGGTCCAGACGCTCGGGCTGTGGGGCGCGGATGCCGACCGGGTGCAGTTGCCAGAACGCCTTGCGGATCTTCCACCGGCGGCGATCGGTCCCGAGGGTCTCGAAGACCGGGCCGTCGCGCAGCGCTTCGATGTCCGCGCGGGCAGGATCGAAGGCCTCGCCGGTGAGGCCGGCGTGAACGCACGGGCCGACGTGCGCTCGGCGTGGCTCACGTACCGGGCCTCCTACGACCTGGCCCGGCACGCGCGCGATGCCCTGGTACCCCTGGCACGGCGCACGTCGGCCGAGCAGCTCAAACTCTACAACGGCATGCTCATCGACGTATTCGGTCTCGTGACAGACGCTGCCACGCGAATCAACGCAGTGAACGCCGCGCTGGACGCCCAGCGCAATTTCTGGCTCGCGGAAGTGGAACTGCAGCGGGCCATGTCGGGTGTCGGGACGCCGGCGGGCGCGGTGCAACCGGCCGTGCAAGGCGGGTTCAGGCCGGGGACTGTCTATCATGTTCACTGACGGGCGCCAAGCATGGTTTCTCGCCGCGGCTTTCTGACCAGTGCCGCGGGTGCGCTGGTAAGCGCCGGGGTGGTGGCGCGCAACGCCGCTGCGCAGATTCCCGAAGCACCCTTGGCCGAGTCCCCGGCGACGGCACCGCCGGCGGTGCCGTCCTCCGGGCAGCCGTTTCAACCCGTGGTCACGCTCAACGGCTGGTCCCTGCCGTGGCGGATGAACGGTGATGTCAAGGAATTCCACCTGGTCGCTCAACCGGTGCAGAGGGAAATCGCCCCGGGCATGACGGCCCACCTGTGGGGCTACAACGGCCAGGCGCCGGGCCCGACCATCGAGTGCGTCGAAGGCGACCGGGTGCGGCTATTCGTCTCCAACGAGCTGCCCGAATACACGTCCATCCACTGGCACGGGGTGCGCCTGCCCCACGGCATGGACGGCGTGACCGGCCTCACGCAGCCGCCCATTCAACCTGGCGAAACCTGGGTGTACGAGTTCGAGATGCAGCACGCCGGCACCTTCATGTACCACCCCCACGCCGACGACATGGTGCAGATGGCCATGGGCCTGATGGGCAGCATCGTCGTGCATCCGCGCGATGCCACAGAACGCGCCGTGGACCGGGATTTCGTCTTTCTCATGAGCGCGTACGATATCGAGCCCGGGAGCTACACGCCGCGGGTCCACACCCACACCGACTTCAACCTCTGGACCTGGAACAGCCGCGTCTTCCCGGGCATCGCGCCACTGGCCGTCCGGCAGGGCGACCGGGTGCGAGTTCGGATCGGCAACCTCACCATGACCAATCACCCCATCCACCTGCACGGTCACTCCTTCGAGGTCACCGGGACCGACGGCGGCTGGGTGCCGCCAACCGCGCGCTGGCCGGAGGCGACCATTGACGTCGGCGTCGGCCAGATGCGCGTCATCGAGTTCGTTGCCGATGAACCCGGAGACTGGGCCTTCCACTGCCACAAGACCCACCACACGATGAACGCCATGGGGCACGAGGTCATGACCTCCATCGGCGTCGACTTCGAGGAGGCCGCGGAGAAGTTGCGCCGCCTGATTCCCCAGTACATGGTCATGGGCGATCGCGGCATGGCCGAGATGGCGTCCATGCAGATGGAACTGCCGGAAAACACGCTGCCCATGATGACGGGCGAAGGACCGTATGGGCCTATCGGCATGGGCGGGATGTTTACCGTGGTCAAGGTACGCGCGGATCAGCCGCCCGGGGACTACAACGACCCGGGCTGGTACGAGCCGCCGCCCGGGTCCATGGCGTACCGCTCGGAATCGTAGAATCCGGTGGCCTCGACCCCAACAGCCGGCCCTGCACGCGACCCTGCAGGCTCAGCCGGTCAGTTTGCCACCGGCGACGCCAGCCGGTTTCCCGGTGGTGACGTCAACCAGCATCCCGCAGTGCTGCTGCAGATCACCGACACACACCTGTTTGCCTCCGTGGACACCACGCAGCGCGGCATCAACACCCAGGCATCGCTCGACGCCGTGCTGGACCGCGCCCGCGCCGACCCCCGCTGGCCTCCGGATGCCATCGTCGTCACCGGCGATATTGTCCACGACGAGAGCAGGGCCGGGTACCTGCGCTTCCGCAAGACCCTGGAGTCCCTGGGACCGCCCGCCTTGTGCATTCCCGGCAACCACGACGACCCGGCGCTTCTTGAAGAGTGCCTTTCGGCGCCGAAGGTCCAGGTCGGCGGCGATACGCGGCTTGGTGCGTGGCGACTGATCCTGTTGAGCTCATTCGGCGAGGGCGAAGTTGCAGGAAGACTGGGGTCTGCCGAGCTTGCGCGACTGGATGCGGCACTTGTGAAGTATCCCGGCGAACACACGCTGATCTGCATGCATCATCCTCCTCTCCCCATGGGTAGCGCTTGGCTCGACAGTGCCGGACTGCGGGACGCTGAGGCATTCCTTCAGCGCGTGCGACGGCATGCCCATGTTCGCGCCGTGCTTTGGGGACACGTACATCAGGTATCGGACCGTCAAATCGATGGCGTCCGATACATGAGTACCCCGTCCACATGCTCGCAATTCCGACCCGACAGCGACGAATTCGCAGTGGACAGCCGTCCACCCGGCATGCGGTGGCTGGAATTGAAACCGGACGGTGGGCTGACCACCGAGATAGTACGCATCGGAACGCCGTGAAAATCGACTCCGGGGGAATGTCGCCGCGCTGCTAGATCTCCACCATGTCGAAGTCTTCCTTGCCGGCGCCGCAGTCCGGACAGTGCCAGGACAGGGGAATGTCGTCCCAGCGGGTGCCGGGAGCAAGGCCTTCCTCGGGCAATCCCCTGGCTTCGTCGTAGATGAAGCCGCAGATCAGGCACATGTATTGCTTTGGGGGCGGGGATTCGGCTTGCATCGGGTCAATTTCTGCGAATTCTCGACTCGTAGAATTCGCCGTTGAAACCATGGAAATAACTGTCGATCAGGGAAGATCGGATAGGCTGGGGATCGTCCGAGGGGCGCAGGTTTCGCTCGGCCACGTACGTCGTCTGATCGGCATTGTCCACCAGCACGTGGTACCAGGGCCGATCCTTGGGCGGGCGGCTCCGGGCGACCTTCTCGTACCACTGTTCGCTCAGCATGAACCTGGGGTCCACGTCATAGATCACGCCCCGGTACCCGAATCGCCGGTGCAGCACGACCTGGCCGATGTGGAAGTTGCCAGTGAGCTCGGAGATTTCGTTCACGCCAGGAGTTTCCTTGGAAATGCGCCGGGGACGCAGGAGTCAATTTTCTCACAGTCCCATAGGGTCTACGAGTCCCGGGGTCGTGTTTTGGTTCCCCGTTTGCGCAGAGATTCTTCCAGCCGTCCAGGCAGTCCCTGGAATCCCCGATTGGACATGACGGCAACCTGATCGCCCTGCCCAAGCTCCTCCAGCAGCCCAGCGTGCAATTCATCCACGCTTTGCGCGGCGACGAGTTTCGTGCCCAGGTCGGCCAGCTCCGAATTGACGTCCCACGCAAGATTGCCGGCAGCCAGCACGAAAACCCTGTCGGCTTCGCTCAGCGCACCGCTCAGGCTGTCCTTGTGCACGCCCATGCGCATGGTATTGGAGCCCGGTTCGAGCACCGCGACGATGCGGTTGCCGGGCTGCGCGTTACGCAGCGCCGCAAGGCTCGCCCGGATCGCTGTGGGATGGTGGGCAAAATCGTCGTAGAGCGCGATCCCATCGCAATCGCAGCGCTTCTCCAGGCGCCGTTTGACTCCCTTGAACGCGGCAAGCGCTTCCAGCGCCGTTGACACCGGAACGCCGGCATGGACCGCACAACTGACGGCGGCGAGCGCGTTTTCGACATTGTGCGAGCCCAGTTGAGACCAACTCACGTCCCCGACACGCTCGCCCTGCCTGTGAACGGCGAACGTGGAGTTCGGTCCCGCCGGGTCGTGCCGGCCGTACCAGGTCGAATCTTGATCCTCGGCGCTGAACGACTCCAGAGGTGTCCAGACCCCCTGCTCCAGCAGCCGCTCGATGTTTCCGTCGGCGCCGTTGACGGCGACCAGGCCCCGGCCGGGGACGGTTCGGAGAAGGTGGTGAAACTGGCGCAGGATCGAATCCAGATCGTCGTAGATGTCGGCATGGTCGAATTCGATATTGGTGATGGCCAGGGTACGCGGACGGTAGTGGACGAACTTGGCGCGCTTGTCGAAGAAGGCGGTGTCATATTCGTCCGCCTCGACGACAAAATACTCCGAAGCGCCGAAGCGGGCAGAAACGCCGAAATTGGCCGGCACCCCCCCAATCAGAAAACCCGGCTCCAGACCGGCGTAGTCGAGTATCCAGGCCAGCAGGCTGCTCGTGGTGGTCTTGCCGTGGGTGCCGGCGACTGCCAGGACCCAGCGATCCCTGAGCACGTGCTCCGCCAGCCACTGCGGACCGGACTGGAATGGCAGGCTGGAGTTCAACAGCGCCTCCACTACATCCCTGCCCCGGCTCATGACGTTGCCGACCACCACGCAATCGATGTCCGCTTCCAGGTGCTCCGGGTGGTAACCCTGGCGAACGGGAATGTCCAACTCGGCGAGCAGATCGCTCATCGGCGGATAGACATTCTCGTCGGAGCCCGAGACCCGGTGACCCGCCGCCTTGGCGAGCGCCGCGACACCACCCATGAAGGTGCCGCAGATTCCCAGAATGTGAACGCGCATGAACAGACGGCCGGTCGTGGAGAGTGATTGGCTCACAGGCAAAGGATTTGGTGTACTGTCTCACAAATCCGTGACCGATTCAGAACAGATCATCGATTCAAGACAACCCATCGATCCAGGCCGTCCCGTCGATTCAGAACGACTTATCGACGACGCGCAATCACTGGCGGCCCTGGTCCGTGCCATCGCCGACGCACCCGTGGTTGCCCTGGATACCGAGTTCGTTCGCGAGCAGACGTACTACCCGCGGCTGTGCCTGATCCAGATCGCGACGCCGGACCGACTGGCCTGCGTCGACTGCGTAGCAGGCATGGATCTGAAACCCCTGTTCTCCGCCCTGCTCGCACCCGGCCGTACCTGGCTGTTGCACAGCGCCCGGCAGGACCTGGAGGCCATGCAGCGGCTCATGTTTCGCTTGCCATCCCGGCTGATCGACACGCAAATCGCCGCCGCCTTGCTGGGCAATACGCCCCAGATCAGTCTGCAGGACCTGGTTGCGGAGGAATTGAACATCCGCCTCGACAAGGGATACACCCGCACCAACTGGGCTGCCCGGCCCTTGCCGGGAGGCGCACTGAAATACGCTCTGGACGACGTCCGCCACTTGTTCGCACTGTGGGAGATTCTGCGAAAGAAACTGAACGATCTGGACCGGCAGGATTGGCTTGAGGAAGACTGCAGGACGTCGCTTGAAACGCCCGTGCTCACCCCGCCCATTGCGCTCTGGTCGCGGCTCAAGCGCGTCCGCGCCCTGGACGCCAGAAGCAGGTGCGCCGCCCTGGCGCTGATCGAGTGGCGCGAGCGATGCGCACAGAGATTGAACCGGCCCCGACGCTGGCTGTGCGGCGACGAACTGCTGGTGCGCATCGCCAAAGCCATGCCGAACCGCCCTGACGACATGTCGGGCATTCGGGAGTTGCCAAAAAAGTTCGCGCGGCGATTCGGCGACGAGATCGTGTCGGCGATTGCCGCATCGGAGACCGCAAAGAACCTGCACCTGGTCGACGTGCGAAGAGCGCCGATCCAGGAAAACCAATTCAAGCGATTGCGCGACGGGGCGCGGCAGCGCGCCGGGCAACTGAGTATCGATCCGCAGGTACTGGCAACCCGCCAGGAACTCCTCGACCTGCTCAGGGGAACGCCGTCCGGCCGGATAACCGGAGGCTGGCGAGAGGATCAGTTAAAGGGCCTCGTGTAGCGGCTGTTCTTGCCGCTTACCACGGGTGCCTGAACAGTGCCAGTGAAGAATCTGGCCGCATTGATAGCAAATCCTGCTGGCGCCACGCTCGCCAAACAATCACTATCGCTGCAACGGGTTTGGCCTCATGAGTTCCACCAATACCGTGCAAGATTTCGACCCGAGAGACAAGGCATGGGTGCAGCACGAAGCGCATCTTGTCGGCATATCGATGGAAGAATTCGTCCGTCGCATCATCCACGAAAAACGCGAAAGGGCCGTGCGCCGTACGAAACCATCCGATGCGTTCAGGCACTATTTCGGACCGGAGCGTGGAGTGGAGTTGTTGCTGCCGGGGCGCCATGGCCAACGCCGTGTTGAACTCACCGATGAGAAAGAGGCGTGACTGCTCCTGTCGCCTGGCTCCTGGACACAAGCGTCGTGTCGGAAATGATGCGTCCCTACCCCGAACCCCGAGTCGCCTGGTTTCTGGATGCAATCGCAATTGAGGGAATCGGCATTGCAACCATCACGGTCTGGGAAATCCTGAACGGAATCGCGGGTCTGAGCCTGGAGCAGCGACGAGAGGAGTTGGCCACGCGATTTCAGAATATCCTGGATGACATCTTTGAAGACCGTGTACTTGACTGGACCGCTTCCGACGCGCTGGAGTGCGCAGTGATCATGAAAATAAAACGGCGGATGGGAGAATCACTCGACCACCGCCTGCCGGACGGTATGCTCGCCGGTACGGCGAGTAGCCGCAACTTGACCATCGTGACCGGAAACGAGAAGGCATTTCGCAACACCGGCGTCAAGGCAATCAACCCCTGGGCCTCTGCGGCGCCTGCAATAGCCTTGCGCGCGTAGTTCCTTGCGGGCGCAAAGCATCGCAGGCGTAATGCACTGCGGCCCTCGGGGAAGCGGGCTCTATGAGTGGATACCCTTTTCGGCGCGCTCCTTCAGCGCCAGAGCCATCGCGTTGAAGCCGCGGCGAATGAGACCACCGAACGACAGCACCACCAGCGGTGTGAGGACACCCGTAAACGCATCGGTTGTCGTGTAGCGGCAGCGCGTATCGCTCAGCGACTCCAGGCGCTGCTCGCGGCGGGTTTTCAGTACCCAGCGTGCGCCCATGGTCATACCCCAGGCCAGGAGGCTCGGAGGGACGACATCCTGAATCAATTCCGGCTGCTTGAGCCTGAACGGCCCAAGGGACACATACAGATCAACGGATGAGCCGACCTCAAGACTCGTGTCCACCCGCGTGGTGAAGGGATTCCATTCGCCGTATCGCTCCACGTCTGCCAGGATTTCCCATACCTGCCGGACCGGAGCTTCGATGTCTACCGAATCAGAGCTCACCGTGTGCCTGAACATGGCTACCCCTTGTCCTCATTCCCGCCGAATCGTTCGTTCTTCCGGTCGTGTTGGTCACTTCGCCGGCCCATTGGCTGACTCACTGCCCCCTTCAGCCCGACCCCCCGGCGCGTGCGTCTCAAGCAGCGCTGCGCTCACTCGCCACAACCGCGCGCCGGCCGCTTCGTCCCTGGCCAGCGGCGACGCGGGCTTTTCGCGCATCAGGTGAAGGTACACGCCGCTGCGCCGTCCCATCTCCTCTGCGCAGCACAGGTAGATCACGGGCTGTGCCGCCTTTGCGGGTGATGCGAACAGCATCTTCATCACCGGGTAGAGCAGCGACTTCAGCAACGTCGGTGCTTCCCGGGCAATGTTGGAGTTGACCGGTCCCGGACAGAGGGAATTGACGGCAACCCGAATCTCGCCGTCCGGATTCAGCCGGCGCGACAGCTCATGCGCGTATGTGCACAGGCGCAACTTGCTTGCGGCGTAATGCTTGAGACCGTCCTTCAGGCCATAGTCGGAAAAGGCGCCGAAATCGTCGAAGTCGATGGGACCCGCCGATCGGTGCGCTTCGGAGGCGACGAATACGATTCGGGGCCTGTCTTCGGGGTGTGTGGAGGGCTGAATCAAGCTATCGTCCAGCAGCCGGTCGATCAACACCCGGTTGGCCAGAAAGTGCACGGCGAACATCAGCTCGTAACCCTGGGATGACCTGCGTGCGCTGCGTGGCATGAGGCCCGCGTTGAGCACGGTGATGTCCAGCCGGCGGCCCCTGCGCTTGAGCAGATCACAGAACCTGTGTACCGAGTCCAGATCCGCAAGATCGACCCCGAGCATTTCGACCCGGTCGCTGCCGGATGCGCGCCTGACCTCCTCGCCGGCCTCGGGATGGCCGCTGCGGCAGGCCATGAGGACGTGGCCGCCGCGTTTCGCCAAGTCGATGGCCACCGCCTTCCCCAGTCCGCTGTTGGACCCGGTGACCAGGCAGACCTTGCCGTCGATGCGAACACTCTCCGCCACAGGAGCGATCGTTTCCTTCTGCGACCAGCGATCGATGACAGCAGCGGATACCGCATTGGTTATCCCGCTGTAGTTCCTGGTTCGGTTCTCCATCTCCATTTGGTGTCCCCGGAAGATCCCTATCGTATGCCGGCAATGCCGGCGCCCTCATCGGGAATCCGGAATGCACGCCGGTAGAAGTCGAAAGTCTCGTCCAACTGATCGGGTTCCAGACCGAAACTGCTCAGGGAATAGAAGTGCTTTCCGTGGCGGTCCTTGGTGTTTCGAGCGGACACGGCGGCTGCCGAACGCTCGGCTCGCTCTGTGAATTCAATCCCGGCGTGCCGGTAGACCCTCCTCACCTCCTCGATCGGTGCCGCCAGGAAATCGTAGTACGACACGTCGACAAAGGCGTCGGCATTCCCGGAGCTTCGAACCGCCATGGACCGCTCCAGCATACGACGCATCTTGCGCACCCAGTGGCGAGCGATATCCCCGGGATCCACATGGTCGCTCAGGATTCCCCGGCCGTGGGCCACCATGCTGCAGAACGAAGCCACGGCCCTCTTGGGGTCCCGATGGGTCTGAACGACCTGGGCATTGGGCAGCACCCGCAGCACCACGTCGAGGTGTTCCATGTGGTTGGGGGTCTTGAGCACCCAATTCCTCCCGGGTCTCTGCCAATGCAACAGTTTCAGCATGGTGAGCAGGTACTCGTAGCTCCTGGTGTGATCCTGCCGCTCCAGCCACTGCGCGTAGCTCGGCACATTCATCATCGCTTCCGGCGATTGGCTCATGAACGAAAGGTCGAGCAGGAATACGTCTTCCTCCGGAGCGTCAAATTCGATGGGATGGATGACGGAGAACTCCGGCGACATGAACCACATTGCTTTCTGAGCCAGTTTGGCTGCCCGCTTCCGGCGGTGTGGATCGTCAAGCGTCTCGCCGCGCAACGGCAGTGGGCTCAGTGCTTCCCAGGCTCTTAGTTTCCGCATGTCGGGATCGGCGGCAACCAGTCGGTGCAGGGCGGTCGTCGCGGTGCGTTGCAAGCCGGCGATGACGATGATTCTGCCCGGATCCAGGTCGAGGATCCCGGGGTGTTTCCCGATCAGGTGCTCCGCGCGAAGCCGAGTCGAGAGAGCCGATACGATCCTCGAACCTTGTATCGCTCGACCCAAAGGCGTAAGCCGTGCTTCCTCGTTGATGGACTTGACAAGCACCGCCAGGGGCTCAAGGAACCAGTCGTCACCGAAATCATTCAGACCGGTCTTTCTCTTCGCCGCGGCGATCATCCTGTCGACATTGAGGTCGCCACCGAGGCCGATCCGCCTGGCCAGGCGGCCCGCCCGATTGAAGATGGCAACCGGCAACGGGCGGTACGGCCTGTGATAGTTGGCCGGCGTCACGACGAGTCCGGTTCCTGGCACGGCTATGGGTCTTGAATCGCCCGAATGGTTCACGGCGCCCCCTGGATTCATTGAGCCCGCGAGTTACGCAGGTCCTCAAGCTCCGAATCCTTGACGACCCTGGTCTGTGGCTGGGGATGTTCCTTCGCCTTGATCCAGCGAAAACACATGGTGCCCGAAGTATGGCCCGCCGTTTCGAGCCAGTTGGGCAGCCCGGGATCGGAGTGGGCGACCACGAGCCGGATCGAGCCGTCGTCCTCGTAGTGCGCCAGTTTCTTGTTGGTGTGGATGGTGTGGTAGCGGTAGTCCAGCGATTCCATCCAGTAGTTGTTCACCTGAAAGTTCCAGTGTTCGCACTCCGGCGGCATGACCTCGATGAGCAGCGCTTCGCCCTCCGACAGCGCCCAGTGGCTATGGTAGTAGACGATGTTCGGGTCGCCGCCCGCGGCGAGGGAAACATCCGGGTCGAACATGGGCAACGTATTGGTGTGCTTGCTGAAGCCGCGGGCCCAGTTGGCGAACAGCATCGAAGCGCCGGCCACCAGCGTGCTGGCGGACTTCAGGCCCTCGTCGATCTGTTCGGGAGTGAGCGGCGCGGGGCGCTTGTCCTCATCGGCGCAATTGATTCGCTCGATGCGCAGGTCCGCGGGATCTTCGGTCATCCGGTCGAGGAAGGTCTGGCGCACGATCAGGGTGCGGCTCTGTGGCGTCATGGGCAGCCAGTTCCCGTCATGGGGCCGGCTGCTGACGGTCAGTTCGAAGTAGCCGTCCGCGCCGACCTCGAGTTCTTCCGCTTCCACGTAGCCGGTTGGAGGCATGCCGCCGCCCTGGCCGTAGTGTCCGGCCTGAGTGCCGAAGCCCAGGTACTTGACGGTATTGCGCCGGCCTGAAATCCGGTAGTCGTAGTCGCCGTGAATGGCGGCCGTTTGGTAGTAGTTGTCCGGGTTGTCGGATCCAAGCTTGACCGTCTCGTGGGCCACGCGGTGAAGTACCGGCGCCCTGGGATCGGAGTACTCGACGAAGGCCATCAGGCCGCCCCTGGCCAGGCGGGTCAGGTAACGGTAGCCCTCGGCCTGGTTGAACGGGTCACGGGGCGCGCCCGGGTAGTTGAGCGCCGCACCGGCTGCCTTCAGCGTGTCGCAGAATTCATCCCAGGCCCGGCCGCTGACGACACGCTGCTCCGCGACATCGGCACTGGTCTTGCCGCGCAGCTTCAGCACCAGCAGAGAAGCACGCCGGAACAACGCAAGCAAGCCAATTAACAGTCGTCTCATCGGAACTTCCTGGTTCTGCGTCAACCCAATTGTGTCGCAACACTAGTAGACACGCGGCACGATCCGCCAGGGCACCTGCTCGCAGTACTGCTCCCAGAGTCGGCCGTACTTTTGCGCGCACCGGCGATCGTCGTCACGTTCCCGCGGAAACAGCAGCGCCACATAGTAGAGCGGATAGAGCCAGGGGCCAGGCAACAGCAGCCAACCCAGCGACAGCGCCAGACCGCAAGCCATGAGGATTTCGCCCAGGTAGTTGACGTGCCGCGATACGCCCCAGAAGCCGCTGTAGAGCACCCGCCGCTCGCCGTCCGAGAACGCCTTCGGCGCCAACCGGCCAAGAAAGGATTTTTCGGGATCCCGCTTAAAGGTGAATTTCTGCATGTTGGAGCCCCGAGCCAGCGACCACCCGGTGAGGAATACCAGCGCGGCGCCGACCAGCAGCCAGGCAGGCGAATTCGGGTTGGCGAGATCGGCGACGGACCATAGCCCCACCACGTAGAAATACGGGTACCAGGACAGGCAACCCCAGACCAGTTTGAAGCCCACACGCTCCGCGAACAGATCGTACGTGTACAGATGCACGCGTTCGAATATCAGGTAGTCGCAGACGAACCAGGTGAAGAGCGCAACGTACAGCACGACACCCGGCGACGGATCGTCGGGATAGGTCAGAAAGTGGTGCGCGGCGAACGAGAGCAGATTGAGTTGCAGCAGCACGGCCCCCACCAGATACAGGAACATCTTCGCGTCGACGCGGCCGTTGAGCATCTGCGGGTTCACCCGCCGGCCGAAGTACAGGTCCGCGAGCAGCGAGCCGCCCCGGCCAGGCGCCGTCAGCACGACTGCGGCGGTAACCAGCAGGCCCAGTGCGCAAGCGCCGGCCGCGCCGGACCAGCGATGAGTCCACAACCAGTCCCAGGGCATGAGGCCGCTGTAGCCGGCGGCCAGCCAGGCCATGACGCCGACCACGAGAACCAGCGGGCCATTGAGGCGATAGCGAAGCCGTTTGCCGCTGCGTTTATCGCGTACGTAGCCCTTGACGCGACGTGCCGGCAACAGGACGTGCAGCACGAAAATGCCCGCGTAGATCAGCCAGGGCGCGAAGAAACCCGCCAACAGACCGGTCATGACAGATGCCCGGTGTTTTTCGCGATGAGCCGGACAGCCGCCTTGCGAGTCAGCAGGCGCCCCATGAACTGGGCGGACAGCCGGTTGATCCACCCGGGCACAAATCGCGGACCTTTCCCGAGCGCATCGAGAGTTTGTCTCGCGGCGTCATCCGGCGACAGCATTCCAGGCGATTTCCGGTCGGTGGAGGCCAGGTAGCCCGGCGTCGGCATGGCGCCCGCGCAGCAGACGGAAACGTCGATCCCCTGCTCGCGCAACTCGCCCCACAGTGCCTCGGCGAGGACGATGTTGAACGCCTTGCTGGCCGAATAGGCGCTCACGCGGGGAGCACCTTGAAGCCCGGCCAGCGATGACACCAGTACTACCGCTCCGCGTCCGCGATCCAGCATGCCGGGCAGCAACGCTCGCGTCAGAAGCAGCGGGCCCCGCACATTGACGCTAACCAGTTGTTCGAGCGTCTTTTCCTCCATTTCCGGGAATGGGCCCACGGGAACGAGCGCCGCGTTGTAGATCAGAATCCCCAGGTCGAGATCAGCGACGGCGGACGCGAGGGCTTCGGCGAAATCCGGCTCGGCGAGATCCAGGACCAGGCAGCGGGATTCGACGCCGTACTCGCAGCGCAACCGCTGCGCGAGTTCCTCCAGGAGGTCTTCGCGGCGCGAAACCAACACGACGTTCATGCCCCGCCTGGCGAGTTCGGCCGCAAGCGAAGCGCCGAATCCCTGAGAGGCGCCCGCCACCAGGGCCCATTCTCCGTAGCGGGCCCGCAAGGATTTGCTCACGGGCCGGTTTCCGGGGGCGCTGCGCCGGCGAGAGCATCAGCGAGACCAGCGTAGACCTCGTCAATGGAGCCGCCTGCCCTCACGACGCTCAAAAGGTTGCGCCCGCGATAGTATTCGATCAACGGCTCTGTCTGGCGCCTGTAAACCTCAAGCCGATTGTTTATCGTCTCCTCGCGGTCATCGGCCCGCTGCAGGAGTTCTCCACCGGCTTCGATGCAGGCTTCGAGTTCTTCGGGGGGCGAGTAGTAGATGTTCAGCAGTTTGCCCGTCCTGGAACAGGTCCGCCGGCCCGTGAGCCGTTTCATCAGCATCTCGCGAGGCACATCCATGAGCACGGCCGCATCCAGTGTCTGGTCGAGTTCCAACAATACGCCGTCCAGGGCCTCAGCCTGAGCCAGATTTCTGGGGAAGCCGTCCAATATGTAGCCCCGGCCGGCGTCGTCCAAGACGAGCCGGTCCTTGATGATGCCGAGCACCACCTCGTCGGCGACCAGTTCACCGGCATCCATGGCGGCCCTGGCGCGCAATCCCATGGCCGTGCCGGCGCTGACGGCATCCCGCAGCAAGTCACCCGTGGAGACCTGGGGCCAACCCCGATCCGCCTGCAACCGCTTCGCCTGGGTACCCTTTCCCGAGCCCGGTGCGCCTAGCAAGACAATACGCATGCAACCCTCCGATTCCGCCGGTGCGTGGACGGGCAGACCCCGCCGGCCAATTCTTACACGGTCACAGCGTTCGCGTGCAGCCGCTCCACCTGGTACCAGGCGGACTCCACCGCGCCGGCCTGCCAGCCGGTCAGGTAGCTGAGATACGCGCCGGCGAAGTAAACACGCCCCTGGGGTTCCAGGAGGACGGGAAAGTGCTCGCGGCGCGCGTCGTCCGACCAGCTTTCCCAACCCCCGAGACTGTAAGGCACACGCTGCCAATCCACCGAGATGGACTTGCCGTCGTAGTGGCTACGGAACTGCCCGGGATGCAGCTTCTCGCCGGTCGCCAGACCGCGCTCGGTGCGCTGCCCGTGGTCCATGCTGCCGACGGACTCCGCGGTACCGCCGAACACGTAGTACCCCTGGACGACCCCCTTCCGGCCCAGGAAACCATGGGAGGGATAGATAAGCGAGCCACCGGACGTGTCCGTCTGGCTGGAACCCCCGAAGATGGCGTCGTCCTCTTCCCAGAAGCGGCGGTTCATCTGCAGGGCGAGCTTGCCGACCTGGGACTGTGTCGCCGCACCGATGGCCGCCTTGCAGCGGTCGGACAGATCGTTGGGGATGTTTCTCATGACCGCCAGCGGGATCGTTGTCACGCAGTAGTCCCCGGTCGCCGTGGCCATGTCGCCGGTCACCGAGTCCCGGTAGTGCACCTGCACCTCCTGCCCGGTCTGCCGCAACTCCTGGACCTCGGCGCGGTAGGTGATCAAATGGCCGACGCGTTCCTCGAAGGCTGCCGGAATCCGGTCCATGCCGCCCACCGGCTGAAGCATCGTGTAGGGTCGTTCGAACGAGGATACGGCGCTGAAGGTGTTGCCGAGCCCCGACTGGAGCAGTTCCTTCAGCGCCAGCGCTTCGGAAGGCTGGCCGGGTTCCAGGGGGCCTGCGAAATCCACCGCCCAGCCTCGTTCGGTCGTTCCCTTGTAGGCAAGGTCGTTGGGATCCAGATAGCCCTCGGCCACGAGATACTCGATGAGCTGTTCCTTGTCGCCACCCGTCAATTCGCCGTCCAGCGCGCCCTGGTGGGCCAGCTTGGCCAGGAGCTCGGAGGTATGGCCCCGCATGTCCATCATCACTTCGCGGCGGCGCACACGCCTGGCGGCCAGCGGGCCCTCGATGTTTTCGTGCAGCAGGTACGTCGACTCGTTCGAGCTGATCAACGTCTGCATGGGGATGCCGAACTCGCGGCAGTAGTGGAATAACGACTTGTGGTGAGCCGGTATGCGCCATGCGGCCGTATTGAACCACTGCCCTTCATCGAACTCGCAGACCTGGGTTTGGCCCCCGGTCTCGTCAAGCCGGAACCCGTTCCTCGCCGTCTGGCAGCGGCCGCCGGCAAAGGACCGAGCCTCGATGATCCGGCAGTCGTAGCCCCGTTCCGTCAGTTCGTAGGCCGTCGTCAGGCCGGCGATTCCGGCGCCCAGGATGAGCACTCGGGTGCCGTCGCCCGTGCCGCTCAGGGCCGGCGGCGCGGTGGCCGCTGACGCAATGCTCATGTCCCAGGCGTCCAGCGCCGCCATCACGGCAGAAATGCCGCTGACGGACGCGAATCCCTTCAGGAATTCGCGCTTGGTTAGGATCAATGATTCCTGGTTGTCTCGACTTTCCATTGCCGCACTTGTTTTGCTGCCGACTGGAAGCTTAAATCCAATTCAATCCCGACGAAAACCGTCAAACGCCTCTGGTATTCTCTGCGCGCCTGAAAACACTCGTTCCCCGGGAGAAATATCGTGAAGCAGAACGGATTCTACGCGCAGTCCGGCGGGGTCACCGCCGTCATCAACGTCTCGGCCTGCGGCGTGCTCGAGACTGCGCGAAGGAACAGCGATCGTATCGGCAAGATCTACGCCGGCCGCAACGGCATCATCGGCGCGCTCACCGAAGACATGATCGACACCAGCCAGGAAACCGATGAGGCGATCGCGGCACTGCGCCACACCCCGGGCGGCGCGTTCGGCTCCGCGCGTTACAAGCTCAAGGGGCTGGACGAGAACCGCGCCGAGTACGAACGGCTCATCGAGGTGTTCAAGGCCCATGACATCGGCTATTTCTTCTACAACGGCGGCGGCGATTCCATGGACACCGCGCACAAGGTGTCCCAGCTCGGCACGGAACTCGGGTTCCCCGTCACGTGCGTCGGGATTCCCAAGACCGTGGACAACGACCTTCCGGTGACCGACACGTGCCCAGGATTCGGTTCCGTGGCCAAGTACGTGGCGGTTTCGATCATGGAAGCGGCGCTGGACGTGGAGTCCATGGCAAAGACTTCAACCAAGGTCTTCATTCTCGAGGTCATGGGCCGGCACGCGGGCTGGATCGCAGCGGCGGCCGGTCTGGCGGGCAAGGATCCGGGCAGCGCTCCGCACATCATCCTGTTTCCGGAGGTTCCGTTCGACCGGCGCCGCTTTCTGGAGCGCGTCAGCGAATGCGTAAAACGCTACGAGTACTGTGTCGTGGCGGTGTCCGAGGGCACGCGCCACGCCGACGGCCGCTTCCTGGCCGAAGCCGGAACCCGGGACGCGTTCGGACACGCCCAGTTGGGCGGCGTCGCCTCAACCGTGGCCGGGCTGGTCCAGTCGGAACTGGGCTTGAAGTACCACTACGCGATCGCGGACTACCTGCAGCGCTCGGCGCGGCACATCGCCTCGGCGGTGGATGTCCAGCAGGCCTACGCCGTGGGAGAGAAGGCCGTGGAACTGGCGCTGGACGGACACAACGCCATCATGACGAGTATCGTGCGCACCTCGGATTCCCCGTACCGATGGCACATCGGCCATGCCGGTCTCGACCAGGTCGCCAACCAGGAAAAAATGATGCCCCGGGACTTCATCACCGAGGATGGATTCGGCATTACCGAGGCCTGCCGACGTTATCTGGAACCGCTGATACAGGGGGAAGACTACCCGCCTTACCATGACGGACTGCCCTGCTACGGCGGTTTGCGCAATGTTGCCGTCCCGGCGAAGCTCGGAAGCTGAAGGCGAACGCCCGGGACCGGGGGTACACGGAGTTTGCACCAACCGACACTCGACAAATCACCCGCTATATGCTCGCCAAATACCCCTGTTATTTCCAGACAAATCTACCGTTACAAATGCGCCAAATCACCCTTTATGTTGTCTCTGACGTGTGCATGGAGTAGGGTATCCCCCAAGTTGCCGTTTCGCGGAGCCTTCGCAATCAATGACTTATCTGCCGCGAATAGTCGATGCCGAACTGGCACAATTGCTCAACGCCACGGGGGCCGTGCTTGTCGAGGGCCCAAAGGCTTGCGGCAAGACAGCGACCGCTACGCAGGCCGCTGCAAGCGAGGCATTGCTGGATATAGATGACAATGCCAGGCGGATGGTCGAGATCGACCCGGCCACCGTGCTGGCCGGCGACACTCCCCGCCTGATCGATGAATGGCAATTGGCGCCGCGCATCTGGAATCATGTGCGCAGGACGGTGGACCGGCGCGGCTTGCCGGGCCAGTTCATTCTTACCGGTTCGGCGGTGCCCGCCGACGACATTACCCGGCATACCGGCGCTGGCCGGTTCTCGCGTCTACGCATGCGTCCATTGTCCCTCTACGAGGCCGGGCGGTCTTCGGGCGAGATTTCGCTTGCGGCGCTCCTCGACGGACACGAACAGCGCGCGGGGCAATCCAGCATATCGATTTCGTCATTGGCTGAACTGATTTGCGCAGGCGGTTGGCCCGGTAACATCGGAAAATCAACCCAGGCGGCCATGCGCGCCAACCGCGGCTACATGGATGACATCTGTCGCGTGGACATATCCCGCGTCAGCGAAGCCAGGAGAGACCCCTTCAAGGTGGAGCGGCTGGTGCGATCGCTGGCGAGAAACGTGGCCACCCCGGTCGCGCTGTCCAGACTGTCGGCAGATGTGGCCGGCGCCGATACCGGGACGCTGAAGCCCGAGACCGCCGCACGGTACATCGAAGCACTGCATCGACTCATGGTGGTGGAAAATCAACCCGCCTGGTCGCCTCACCTTCGTTCCCGGACCACGCTCCGGTCCAGTCCGGTCCGGCATTTCGTGGACCCATCGTTGGCGGTCGCCGCGTTACGCGCCGCGCCGGCGCGCCTGCTGGCCGATCTCAATTTTCTTGGCTTCCTGTACGAATCGCTGGTGATTCGCGACCTGCGTGCGTACGCGCAGGCCGCCGATGCACGCGTATTCCATTATCGCGAGAAGGACGGGCTGGAGGTGGACGCCATCGTCGAGGCCGCCGACGGCCGCTGGGCAGCGTTCGAAATCAAGCTCGGCGAAAGCCGCGTAACACAGGGCGCGGAGAGTCTGCGCAAGTTTGCCGGCCGGATGCAAGGCAGCGACCGCGGAAAACCGTCCGCACTCGCTGTCATCGTGCCAAGCGGCTACGGCTACTCAGGCGGCGAAGAGGTTGGCACGATTCCGCTCGGCGCCCTGGGGCCGTGACCGTGCCGGCGCGGCTGGCGCCGCGTTCATGAAGCCCAAAATGAACTGGCCCGCTCAATGTCGGGCGGGCCAGTCGTTTTGGTGGCGTAGTGCCGATGTCCGCTACGGTGCGCGATTAACGGCCTCCAACCCAGTACTGGTAACGCAGGTAGGCTTCGCGAGGCCGCGAGATATTCACGGCCGAGACACCGATGCCGGTGGTGGAGAACGAACCCGCCGTCGAGTAGATCGAATTGGTGGCATTCCTGATCCCGAAGGTCAGCGACCACTGCTCGTTGCCGCTGTTGTAAGTCGTGCTCGCGTTCACCACGTTATAGGCGTCCTCCTGCATGTCGGGGTTTACCTCAAGCCGGAACCGCTGCGCGTCGTTGTGGATCCAATCCAGCCTCGTGAGCAGGTTGCCCGTGCCGATCGGCAGCCGATGCGAGACGCCGATGGTGTAGTTCGTCTTCGGCGTATACGGCAATATCATTTCCGACTGAGGAATGCAGATTCTGCCCGCAGGACAGTTCGCCGCCGAAAGCGGCTGACCGTCGGCCCCCACGAAACCCTCATCGAAGAAGGTATATACGCCGGACTCGAATGAACCGCCCGCGCCCGACAGCGAATCAACACTGGCATCGAGCAGACCCAGCGTCGCGTCGATTCTCAGATTGTCATTGACAACCCACATCGCTTCCATTTCGAGCCCCTCGAGAATGCCGACGCCGACATTGCTGACGCCCGTTGCGCCGCTGGCCAGGTCGGCCGGCCTTCCGGAAACCTGCATGTCGTCATAGGTGGTGTGGAACAAGGCCGCGTTGAGCCGCAGCAAACCGTCCGCCAACTCGGCCTTGGCGCCGAATTCCATGCTGGTCACGTACTCCGGGTCGAACGCGGGAATGGGATCTGGCGTCCCCTCGGGGAATCGGCTGGCGTAACCGCCATCGCGAAAGCCGGTGGAGTAGGTGCCATAGAGCATGGTCGTATCGTTGAGGTCGTATGCCAGGCTCAGCATCGGGTCGACTTCGCTCCAGGTAGCGCTTCCATCCGCACGCTGAAAGACATCGTCCATCTTGTTGCGAGCGATCACTCCGTCGCCGTTGCAGGTCGTTCCACCCAGGTAATCCGGGTAGGACGGATCATTTGGGTTGTCGGGGCAGAAATCGCGATGCAGCGTCACGTCGAACCCCTTTGTATCCTCGGTGGCGCGCAAGCCGGCCGTCAGGTGGAACGGTTGTTCGAAGTGATACGTGATCTGGCCGTACAGGGCGTTGGACTTGTTGTCGATATCCCGGACGATCCTCTGGAAACTGCGGCCTTCATTGCCGGCGGATGCGCGTGTAATGGTCTGCCCGTTGACGCCGATCAGCGAAACCACCTCGGTGCCGGTTTCGGCGAAGGCGTACAGGCCGGCAGTGTAGTCCAGCCGGCCGTCGAGCGCGTTACCTACCAACTGGAACTCCTGGGACCGGCCATCCTGGTGGAAGTCGTCGTTGATATTTGAGAACAGCGCGACTTCCGTGTAGTCGTGGTCGTTACGGAAATCGGACTCGAACCCGCGATAGGCCGTGATCGACTTGAACGTGCCGATGGCGGTGTCGACCTCTATCGTGGCCGCCCCGCCGGTGACGTCGACTTCGTTGGTGGGATCGGGATCGAATTCGCCGTAAATGTCGTAGAAAACCGCCGTGGTTTCGTACGATTCCTTGCCGCGAAAATGGACCGGACCGTAGCAGGTTGGGTTCGTGTTCCGGCCTTCCGCAGTCCAGCATTCCGGTTCGCCGGAAGCGCCCGCACCCATATTAGGGCCGAACATGAAACCCATGGGCCCATTCCAGAACATCGGCCACATGGCCCCCGAGTAAAAATCCAACGGGATCATGGGCGAAGGCGCAGCGCGGCTCCTGGTGTAGTCCGCGCTCAGGTTGACGCGCACGGCGTCGGAGGGAAGAAACTCCAACTGGCCGCGGAATCCGGTCGTGTTGTCGTCGCCCAGCCAGAGGTCGTCATAGAAGTCGGGGTTCGCCCGCACATAACCGCCCTTCTGCCGCTGCATCATGGAAACCCTGGCCGCCAGGTTGTCGGTGATCGGAATGTTGAACGCGCCGTTGAACTGGGCGTAATCGTTCTCACCGGCGGCGAGCGTCAGCTTCGCATTGAATTCGTCCATCGTGGGGCGCCTGCTGATCAGGTTGAGAGCACCGGCCAGGGTGTTTCGTCCGAACAGTGTGCCCTGCGGGCCGCGCAGCACTTCCGCGCGCTCCAGGTCCATCAGGTCCATCATGCTGCCGATGGAGCGGGCGATATAGACGCCGTCCACATAAACGCCGACCGCCGGGTCGGTGTTGATGACGAAGTCCAGTTGCCCGACGCCGCGAATGAATACCGTCGGCGCAGCCGACAAGCCGCTGACCGATGCGGCCTGCTCGATATTCACGTTGGGCGTGGATTGCGAGATGTCGGTGATGTTGAGGTGGCCGCGAAGATCCATCTCATCTTCCGAATACGCGGTCACCGCAATGGGCGTGTCCTGCAGCGACTCCTCGCGCCTTCTTGCCGTTACCACGACTTCCTCGATGGCGAAGGCGTCGGCGCCCGACCCCTGCGCGCCCGCCTGTCCAAGGGGCAGGAAGGTCAACAGCAAGGGCGAAAACAAAAATCCGATTTTTCTGAAACTCACTTGGGTTTTCCTCATCTTTATCGTTGTGGAGAGCACCGGACATACCCGTCGCACGCTGCGAAACGGCGCGTTGATGACCTTGTACCGAACCACCAAACAGACGCGCGAGGCTGTACCAAAAAAGATACAACCTCGCGAGAAGCGTCCGCTACCTTAAATTATGCGCGCTTCCATCGCAACTGCAATCGTTTGCATTGCGGCGGATTCCGATGCGCCCGCGATCGTCAACGCATGAGAATCACGAGACCACGATTGCCCCTGACGACCTGCAGGATGACCGACCGCGCTTCGGCGATGATTTCGCGCGCCTCCATCAGAGACCGGACCCGCTGCCGATTGATATGCGTGATGACGTCCCCTGTGCGAAGACCGTTGGTAAATGCGACGCTTCCGGACTCGACGGTGACCGCCAGGACGCCCTCGGTGCCGTTGAAGTCGCTTCGCGCCTCGTTGTTGGTGGCCAGTTCGGCGCCGTCGAACTCCGGTGCGATTTCGGGCAAGGCCTGCGCCTGTCCCGACGACGGGCGCTCGCCGAGGGTCGCCGATGCGGTAAGGACGCTCCCTTCGCGCAGGTAGCCTACGGTCACGGTATCTCCGGGGCTGAGCAGGCCGATCGCGTTGCGAAGTGCGCCGGAACCATCCATTGGATCGCCGTCGATGCTGACAATGACGTCACCGATCTGCAAACCGGCCGCCTCCGCCGCCGATCCCGATGACACCTCGGTGACGAACGCCCCGGAGGTATTGTCAAGACCGTACACCTCGGCGATTTCCGGCGTGATGTCGCTGATACTGACGCCGAGGAGGCCCCTGCGGACGCTGCCGAAATTGATGATCTGATTCATCACGCTGCGGGCCATGTTGACCGGAATCGCAAACCCAATGCCGATGTTGCCGCCGCTGCCCGAGAAAATGGCCGTATTGATTCCAATCAACTCGCCGCGCAGGTTGATCAGCGCTCCTCCCGAATTTCCGGGATTGATGGAGGCGTCTGTCTGGATGAAGTCCTCGAAAGCCTCCTGACTGCGATTGATGCCCGTGCGCCCCAGGCCACTGACGATTCCCGACGTCACGGTATGCTGCAGCCTGAAGGGATTGCCGATGGCGAGCACGAAGTCGCCGACGCGCAATGCCTCGGAATCGCCCAGCGGCATTTCTGCAAGTCCATCCGGCTCCACCTGCAGCACCGCGACATCCGAATCCGCGTCGGAACCCACCACCGTGGCTTCCAGGACCCGGTCGTCCTCAAGCGCGACGTCGATCTCCTCGGCATTCTCGATGACGTGGTAGTTGGTCAGGATATAGCCGTTTTCTGCATCGACGATCACTCCTGACCCGGCGCTCTGAAACTGGCGACGACCGGGACGCGGCAGAAACTGCCCGAAAAAGGGATCCCGGGAAAGCGGGTTGGTTGTCACCACGCTGCCGCTGACGGAGATATTCACCACCGCAGGCGCAACCTCTTCGATGATGGGCGCCAGACTGGGCAGTTCCTGGTCTCCGACCTGTGGCGGCAGGTTCTGCCCCTGCGCCAGGGCGCCGGTCAATAGCAGGCACGCAGCCGCACCTGGCCCCGTGCCGTGACGTTTTTCGATCATTTGCCTGGTATTCATATGCTCGTCCTTCACGCTGTCATTCGGCGCGGCCGGGCCGGACCGATCCAATTCTCGCTCATCCTAATGCTAATGGATGCATATCGGGCGTCATGGGTTGCACCCTCAAACCAACGGCAGGTCTGCTCCCGCACCGACAACCGAATGTTTTCGTCTGTCAATTGGCCCAAAAGATGGGGTGCAAAGCCCGTTTTTTCAAGACTGATCGCGAATGGGCCGGGTCAACCGGGGAGCCGTATCGCCCGGAATTGTGAATAAGTTGTGCACCAACCATGGAATAAAACGGGGATATCCCGACACAATATGTTGTGGTCGCCAATAATCCCGCGAAATTTCGAGAAGATGCAGGATATTTCGTTGAATTTAGAGTTAAAAGTCGTAATAAGCTGTTTTATATATGTATTTGCGCTCTCAACGTCATTTCAATAAAGTGTTGACATCGCGTCAAACCCAATCTAGGCTTACCGTCTTAAGCACAACATGTTGTGCTTCAGGGAATCGCAGGCCTTTTGCTCGCAGGCGGCTGATTTCACCGATGTCAGGGAGGTTTTGGCAGGGTTTTCGCCGCTCTTGCCGGGCAGAATCGGGAGGCTGAATAAAACAATGAAGGCGCCGTTGGAACTCAGTTCCGCCGTGGATCTTCCCTTGCAGGAAGCGTCACTCAACATCTGGGACACAAAATACCGACTCAAGTCCCGCTCCGGCCAGCCCATCGACCAGGACATCCATGGCACCCGCCAGCGTGTCGCCCGGGCGCTGGCCGACGTGGAACAGGGGCCTCGCCGGGACTACTGGTACGAACGATTCGTCTGGGCACTGCAGCGCGGCGCGATCCCCGCGGGGCGCATCATCTCCAACGCCGGCGCCGGGGAGCACAAGCCCGCGACCTCGACGATCAACTGCACCGTCTCCGACACGGTCGGGGACTCCATGAACGACATTCTGGAGAAGGTCCACGAAGCCGGCATGACGCTCAAGGCCGGCTGCGGCATCGGCTACGAATTTTCCACCCTCCGGCCGCGCGGCGCCTACGTATCCGGCGCCGGAGCGCATACCTCCGGTCCGCTGTCGTTCATGGACATCTACGACAAGATGTGCTTCACGGTGTCGTCGGCGGGCGGTCGCCGCGGCGCGCAGATGGGCACCTTCGATGTCGGCCATCCGGACACCATGGAGTTCATTCGCGCCAAGCGCGAGGACGGCCGGTTGCGGCAGTTCAATCTCTCGCTGTTGATATCCGACGAGTTCATGGCTGCCGTCAAGAACGACCAAGCCTGGTCGTTGGCGTTCCCGCTCGCTCAGCGCGAGGCCGAGGAAGACGGGATCGATCTCGAGGATCCGGCCCAGGTGGTCTGGCGCAAATGGCCGACCCGGGACGGCTACATCTGCAAGGACGAAGGTCTTGTCGCCTGCCGCGTCTACAAGACGATGCCGGCCAGGCGCATGTGGGACATCATCATGTCCTCCACCTACGACTTCGCCGAACCGGGCTTCGTGCTCATCGACAGGGTCAACGAACTCAACAACAACTGGTGGTGCGAGGATATCCGCGCCACGAATCCCTGCGTCACCCGCGATACCTGGGTCCACACCTCCGAAGGACCGCGCCAGGTTGCCGACCTGACAGGACGACCGTTCGAGGCAATGGTGAACGGGGAGGCGTATCCGACCGATCCGAGAGGCTTCTTTCCGACCGGGAAAAAGCGGGTTTTCGAGCTTGAGTGCAATGAAGGCTATCGCCTGACCCTGACGCCGAATCATCGCGTGCGCCGGGTCGCCGATTCGTCGCGATGGGCCACGAAAACCGAATGGGTAGTGGCGGCGGGTCTCGTTCCCGGCGACAAGATCGTATTGCATGACCATCGGGACGCACCTGCATGGAACGGCGCCCATACGGAAGGCGAAGGCTATCTGATCGGAATGCTCGTCGGCGACGGAACACTCAAGGAGAACGAGGCCGTGTTGTCCGCATGGCCGGGCGCCGTGACGGTGAATGGCGATTTCGAGCGCCCGGGAGCCTTGTCCCTGATGCATGCCGCTGAATCGGCGGCGGACGATTTACCGCATCGAGCGGATTTTCGCGGATGGCATGCCATCCCCGGCCGCGGCGAGTACCGAATGAAGCTGCGCGCAATCAAACGACTGGCCGATACCCTGGGGCTTCGACCGGGTCGCAAAACCGTGACGGACACGATGCATCGCGCATCGTCGGATTTTCACATCGGTTTCCTGCGCGGACTGTTCGATAGCGATGCCAGCGTACAGGGCCATCAGGGCAAGGGGATCAGCATACGGTTGGCGCAAAGCAACGAAGATCTTCTCGTCGGGGTGCAGCACATGCTCCTTCGTCTGGGCATCGTCTCGCGCTTGTACCCGAATCGACGGGACGCAGGCTACCGGCGACTGCCTGACGGCCGGGGCGGTTCCCGGGAGTACCCTGTAAAGGCACAGCATGAGCTTGTCATCAGCCGAAACAATATCGAGATTTTTCAGAGCCGAATCGGCTTTGCCGACAGTGAGAAAAGTCTCAGATTGACTACAGCGCTTGGCAATTACAGTCGGCGAATCAATCGTGAGCGATTTACCGCAACGCTCAAGTCGATTAATCCCGTATCAGAGCAGGACGTGTTCGATGTATCGGTGCCCGGCGCGAACGCCTTCGATGCCAATGGCCTGATGGTTCACAACTGCGGCGAGCAGCCCCTGCCCTCCTACGGCGCCTGCCTGCTCGGCTCTGTCAACCTGACCAAGTTCGTGGTGGACCCGTTCACCGACCAGGCCCGATTCGATTGGGACGAATACCGGGAAGTGGTGCGCGTGTTCACGCGCATGCTCGACAACGTCGTGGAAATCAACGGGTTGCCGCTGGACGCCCAGCGCCGGGAAATCTACCGCAAGCGCCGCCACGGCATGGGGTTCCTGGGACTCGGTTCCACGCTGGCCCTGCTGGGCATGCGCTACGGGACCGCCGAATCCGTGGAGTTCACGGAGAAAGTCGCCCGGGAGCTGGCCATCGCCGGTTGGCAGGTCGCCCTGGAACTGGCGCGCGAGAAGGGTCCGGCGCCCATCCTCGTGGAAGAATTCGATGTCACCGAAGAAATGCTGTCCATGCGCCCGTTGATGCGCAAGGATGGCTGGAAGGTCGGTGACAGCATTCCCGGGCGGATTCTGCACGCCCGATACAGTCACTACATGCGGAACCTGGCAGAAGTTGCGCCCGACCTGGTGGAAGATCTCGCCGAGGAGGGCGCCCGTTTTACCCATCACAGTTCCATCGCGCCCACAGGAACGATTTCGCTGTCCCTGGGTAACAACGCCAGCAACGGCATCGAGCCCTCCTTCGCCCATCGGTACTTCCGAAATGTGATCATGGAGGGGAAGAAAACCAAGGAGAAGGTGGAAGTGTTCTCCTTCGAGTTGCTTGCCTACCGGGAACTGGTCAACCGCAACGCCTCTCCCAATGCCGGCAATTCCGCCGATGCGGTACCGGACTACTTCGTCAGTTCCGAGGACATATCGCCCAGGGAACATGTGGATATCCAGGCGGCCGCCCAGAAGTGGATCGACTCATCCATCTCCAAGACCGCCAACGTGCCCACCGACTATCCGTACGAAGACTTCAAGGACATCTACCGGTACGCCCATGAGCAGGGTCTGAAGGGATGCACGACGTTTCGCTTCAATCCCGAGGCGTTCCAGGGCGTGCTGGTCAAGGAGAAGGATCTGAAGAACACCACCTATCGCTTTGAACTCGCCGGCGGCAACGTGATCGAAGCAAAGGGCGATGACGAAATCGAGTACGACGGAGAGGTTCACACCGCGGCGAATCTCTTCGACGCTCTGAAAGAGGGCTACTACGGGAAACTTTGAAAGCTAAACGAACCAATCGGCATCGGCCCTACGGAGAACTCCAGCAAGGCAAACCCGTCTTCTGGCTGACACGTCCTCCGCCCACGAAGTGGCTGAATCTGGTTCGGGCAGCGTCCCGCCATCAACCGGAACAACAGCAAGGAATCAAGCACAAGGCTAGCTGACCCATGCCAACAATCAAGGTAGACGAAAAAATCATCGGTTACGGCGTCGTCAAGGATGCCGCCGAGTCCGTGCAGGCCGGCAACGCCGGGAAACAGGCCGGGAAGCCCGAGACGCAGGCCCCAAGGCAGGCGCAGACTGGAGTTCTGGCTCACACGGAAGACCACAAGGTCATCCGGATGCACGAGAAGCTCGAGCGGCCCGAGATGCTCGTCGGCTCGACCTACAAGGTGAAGACGCCGGTCTCCGATCACGCGATGTACGTCACGATCAACGACATCATCCTCAACGAAGGCACCGAATTCGAGAAGCGCCGACCGTTCGAGATCTTCATCAATTCAAAGAACCTGGATCACTACCAGTGGATCGTGGCGCTGACCCGGATCATGTCGGCGGTTTTCCGCAAGGGCGGCGACGTGGCCTTCCTGGTGGAGGAACTTAAGGCCGTATTCGATCCCCGCGGCGGCTACTGGCAACCCGGCGGCAAGTTCATGCCGTCGATCATCGCCGAACTCGGCTATATCGTGGAGCGCCACCTGACGCAGATCGGGTTGATCGGCCCATCGGGGCCCAGCGAGGAACAGCGCAAGGAACTGGAACTGAAGCGCGCCGAGTTTCAGGCCCAGTCCAGCCAGCAGGATGCCTTCGCGGAGAATACCTTTCCGGCCGGCGCCCAGTTGTGCGCAAAGTGCAATACGGCCGCCAGCGTAATGCTCGACGGTTGCCTGACGTGCCTGAATTGCGGTTACTCCAAGTGCGGGTGAGCGGAGTATCCTGTCTGTCCTGACGATACGCGTCGCGAAGGCGGCGAGGCTGGATCCACCACATGAACCGGTCCGCATCCGCGACCGCAACATCAGATCGATGAGGTAGGCAGACCGCTCATGCAACTCAGCATCCCCGACTTCTCGCGCCTGCGCGTCCTCGTGGCGGGCGACGCGATGCTGGACGAGTACTGGTTCGGCCATGCCGGCCGTATTTCGCCAGAGGCGCCAGTGCCGGTAGTGGAGGCTCGCCGCAGTGAGCGACGACCCGGCGGTGCGGGCAACGTAGCCTGCAATGTAGCGGCATTGCGGGCGGACGTTCACCTCGCCTCCGCGGTGGGCGACGATAATCGAGCCACGGCGCTTGAGGAAAAACTTACCGCTGCCGGCGTCCGCTGCCGGCTGCACCGGGTAGGTGGGGCACGCACGATCCAGAAGCTGCGGGTACTGGCCCGAAACCAGCAACTCATCCGTCTGGACGCGGAGGAATCGTACGTCGGATGCGCGGAAGCGATCGGGGATTCGGTCGCGCTGTTGGCGGGCGAAGTGGATGTGATTGTGCTTTCGGACTACGCCAAGGGTTCCCTGGCCGCGGTGGAACGGCTCATCGGCTGCGCCCGGGATCACGGCAAGGCAGTGCTGGTGGACCCAAAGGGGCGGGATTTCAGCCGCTACGCCGGCGCCACAGTCCTGAAGCCGAATGAGGCGGAATTCGCTGCCGTGGCAGGTCGGTGGTCCGATGAGAACGACTTCCTTTCCCGCGGCGAATCCATGGTGCAGGACCTGCAGCTCGACGCGTTGCTGGTCACCCGCGGCGGACGCGGGATGACCCTGTTCCCGCGGCACGAACAACCGCTGACGCTGCCGGCCGAGGCCCGCGAAGTCTTCGATGTCACCGGTGCCGGCGACACCGTGATCGCGCTCATGGCGGCCGGGATCGGTTGCGGAATGAATCTCGAAACCGCCGCTTCGCTGGCCAACCTCGGTGCAGGACTGGTGGTACGAAAGATCGGCGTGGCCAGCGTGTCACCGTCGGAACTGCGCCTCGCCCTGCACCGCAAGGGCGCCGGCGGGCGCGGGCTGGTGAGCGCCGAGGAACTGCTGCCGCTGGTCGAGGAGTGCCGTCTCCGCGGCGAGCGCGTGGTGATGACCAACGGCTGCTTCGACATCCTCCACGCCGGACACGTGAGTTACCTGCAGGAGGCCAAGGGCCTGGGCGACCGCCTCGTGGTCGCAGTCAACGATGACGAATCCGTGGCCCACCTCAAGGGGCGTGAGCGGCCGATCAATTCTCTGCTCGACCGCATGGCGGTACTCGCCGGCCTCGCCGCGGTGGACTGGGTGGTGCCCTTCGCCGAGGACACGCCGGCGGAACTGATCTCTCGCGTCCTTCCGGACGTCCTGGTAAAGGGCGGCGACTATCGCAATGAGAAAATCGCCGGTGGTCAGGCGGTCCTCGACAGCGGCGGTGAGGTCCGCATCCTGGGACTCAGGGAAGGGCGCTCGACCAGCGCCATCATCGACGCGATTCGCGGTCGCTGAACAGGCTCCGCGGAATCGGCACGCCCTGCCCGCGCCCGTCGCGGACACGATTGAATGGCGGATGCTTCCGGTGGTGGGCGAAGCAGCCTACCCGTCCAGCCAGCTACTGACCTCCTCCAGATCCTCGAGATTGAGGCTGCCCGCCGCCTGCTTGAGCCGCAGAATGTTCAGGATGTAGTCGTATCGGCTGCGTGCATAGGTCGTCTGGGCCCGCCGCAAGGTATTCTGCGACACCAGGACGTCGACGGTGGTTCGGGTACCCACTTCAAAACCCGCCTCGGTGGCCTGCAATGCGATCTCGGATGATTGCACCGCCTGCCGGAGCGCCTGCACGCGGGCAATCTCGGAAATCACGCTCAGATAAGCGTCGCGGGTTTCCCGCTCGGTTGCACGCGCGACCCGTTCCAGGGCTTCCAGCGTGGCCCGGTGCTGGTAGACCGCCTGCTGGATTCTTGCCCCGTTGACGCCGCCGGAATAGATGGGAATGCTGAAGTTGAGCGAAAAGCTGTAACTCTGCGCCTCCGATTCTGACCCGGTTTCCATGGGCGGGCAGCGAAATGCCGGCAGCTGCGCACACGGCGGATTCGCCACCAGGTTGTTGATGCGGGTCGTACTCGAGCCCGATTCGCCCAGGTTACCGCTCAGGTTCACGGTGGGGTACCGGACGCTGCGCTGAATTGCGACGCCGTCAAGAGCAATATCCGAGGCTATTCGGCTGGAGATCAGCGCGAGATTCTGATCCAGCGCAGTTTGTACCCATTCCTCTGCATTGTCGGGGTCCGGCCTCATCAACGGAATGTCTTCCATGGGTCCGGCAAGCTCCATGACGGACTCGCCGATGATTTCCCGCAAGAATTCACGGGCCGTCGCCACTGCCTGCTGCGCCCCGATTTCCGCGGCAATGGCCTGGTCGTAGCCTGCCTGTGCTTCCTGAACGTCGGTAATGGCAATCAGCCCGACTTCAAATCGCCGCTGTGCCTGTTCGAGTTGTCGGCCAATGGCCTCCCTCGCCGTGGTTTCGGAAACCAGGGTGTCCTCGGCCGCCAGAACCAGAAAATAACTGGTTGCGACGCGAACCAATAATTCCTGTCGGGTAAATGCCAGGTCGGTTTCCGCCTGTGCCACAGTTTTTTCGGCCTGTTGGAGACCGACAATCGCGCCCCAGTTGAACAATGGCTGGTTCATCCTGATGGACCAGTTGGACGAGTCGCGCTCGAATTCGGTACTCAGGATGTCGGGATCGGGCTGCCCCGACGCAAAATTGGTGGGCCGGTTCGGGTCTTCCTGGTGCCCCGTGGAAGCACCCAGCGACAGGCTCAGGGACGGCAACACGAAACTGCGCGCCATCGGCATCACCTGGCGCCGAGCCAGGTAGCTGGCCTCGGCTTCGCGAAGGATTGGATCGTACATCAGCGCCAATCGGTAAACATCCAGCAGATTCTCCGCCGACACGGGCGTGGCCGTGCAGGCGAGCAATCCGAGAAAGGCAATCAATCGTTTTCTAAAGTGCCTCATAGTGGTCCTACCGTTGAAGTCGAGTTTCGGTATCAGTACCGGGGAACGGAAGAATCGATTTCCAGCGACCAGGCATCGATTCCGCCGGTGAGATTGAAAACCCTGGCGTACCCTGAGGCGGCCAGGAATTCGGCGACACGCAGGCTGCGTACGCCTCCGTGACACATCACGACGAACGTTTGCGCCGGGTCCAGTTCGTCCAGACGGCCCGGCACCGTTCGCATCGGGATGTGAAGCGAATCCTCCACATGCGCGGCCTGCCACTCGGCGGGTTCGCGCACATCCAGCAGCGTGACATCTTCGCGCTGACCCGCGGGCCAGCGCTCGCAGAATTCGGTGGGGGTCAGTTCCGGAATGTTCGTCATTGTTTCGCCGCAGAGACTTTTGCCACGGGCTGCTAGAGCACGAAGGGCTCTGGTCGCTCGGCGTTGACCAGGGAAGAAACAACCGTTTCGAAGAGGTTGTCCCGAGTCCTGTTTCCATGCAAATCCTTGCCGATCAGCAAGGCGTCCATCACGGGCGGACGTCCGACGACGACAAAGAGCCGGCCACCCGGCCGCAGCAGGCGGACGAACGTGTCGTCGAGTTCGGGCAAGGAGCCGGTGACGGCTATGGCATCGAATTGTTCATCCCAATCGATCGCAAGCGCGTCGGCCGTGCGCAAATCCACGTTCTGGACGCTGTCCCGCTGGAGTTTTCCCGCCGCATCGGCAGTGAACTCCGGGAAGATGTCCACGCTCACCACACGGCCCGCAAGCGCGGCCAGACAGGCGGTAAGGAAACCGCTGCCCGTCCCCACTTCAAGGACGGTTTCTGTCGGACCGAGATCCAATGCCTGCAGGAGCCGGCCCTCGACGCTGGGCGTCATCATCCGCTGGCCATGGCCCAGGGGAATTTCCGAATCCGCGAAAGCCAGATCCCGATAGGCCTCCGGGACAAAACGTTCCCTGCGAACCTGCCGAACCACGTCAAGCACGCGCTGGTCCAGGACTCTCCAGGCCCGAAGCTGTTGCCCAAGCATCTGGGCGCGTGCGGCTTCAACGTTCATCGGCTGGCGGAAATCGCTCTGTCGTCATAAGCGGTCTAGGGTACGGAGTTTGCCCATCCCCTACAAGCAATCCAGAGGCCTCATTTTCCAAAGAAATATGGTGAACGCAATATTCCCAATCCGCCCGAATGGTCGCTTGTGGGCAGCCCTTCGGCGGTGGGGGTGCGTGCCGGCAGTCCTTTCCAGCTCACGTCGAATGAGCAGGAGGCTACAGCAACGGCACCGCCAGCAATGCCACGATATTGATGATCTTGATCAGCGGATTGATCGCCGGCCCCGCAGTATCCTTGTACGGGTCGCCGACGGTGTCGCCGGTGATCGCAGCCTTGTGCGCCACCGAACCCTTGCCGCCCAGGTTGCCGTCCTCGATGTACTTCTTGGCGTTGTCCCACGCTCCACCGCCGGTGGTCATCGAGATCGCCACGAACAGTCCGGTGACGATCGTTCCAAGCAGCAACCCGCCCAATGCCTCCGGACCCAGCAGCACGCCGACCACGATGGGCACCAGCACCGGCAATAGCGACGGCACCACCATTTCCTTGATGGCCGCGCGGGTCAGGAGATCCACCGCGGTGGAATAGTCCGGCCGCGTGGTCCCTTCCATGATCCCGGCGATTTCCCGGAATTGCCGACGCACTTCCTCCACCACCGAGCCGGCCGCACGGCCAACGGCCTCCATGGCCAATGCCCCGAACAGGAACGGCACCAGGCCGCCGATGAAGAGCCCGACGATGACCCGGTGATCGGAGAGATCGAACTGCAGGACCCCCAGGCCCGCCTCTTCCAGGCTGTGGGTGTAGTCGGCGAACAGCACCAGGGCGGCCAGGCCGGCCGAGCCGATCGCATAGCCCTTGGTGACGGCCTTGGTGGTATTGCCCACGGCGTCGAGCGCGTCGGTGACCTTGCGCACCTCCGACGGCAACTCCGCCATTTCCGCGATGCCGCCGGCGTTGTCCGTAATCGGCCCGAAGGCATCCAGCGCCACGATCATGCCCGTCATCGACAGCATGCTGGTTGCGGCGATGGCGATGCCGTACAGGCCGGCCAGTTCATACGAGAACCAGATCGATGCACACACGGAAAGCACCGGCAGAGCGGTGGCCTTCATGGAGACACCCAGTCCGGCAATGATGTTGGTCGCATCACCGGTCGTCGAGGCGGCGGCCACCTTCTTGACGGGACTGTAGTCCGCGCCGGTGTAGTACTCCGTGATGACCACCATGGCGGCCGTCAGGGCCAGACCGATCAGGGCGGCCAGGTACAGGTTGGTGGAACCCGCGCCCATGAGCGAGGTGGTGATCGGGTAGAACGCCGCCGCCGCCAGCACGCCGGAGACGATCACGCCCTTGTAGAGCGCGCTCATGATCTTGCCGCTGCGGGTGCCGACGAAGAACGTGCCGATAATGGACGCGATAATGGACGCGCCGCCCAGCGCGATCGGGTAAATCACCGCATTGGCGCCGAGTTCGTCGGCGATCAGCCCGCCGAGCAGCATCGTGGCGATCACGGTGACGGCGTAGGTCTCGAACAGGTCCGCCGCCATGCCGGCGCAGTCGCCCACGTTGTCGCCGACGTTGTCCGCAATCACGGCCGGGTTACGGGGATCGTCCTCCGGAATGCCTGCCTCGACCTTGCCCACCAGGTCGGCGCCAACGTCTGCGCCCTTGGTGAAGATGCCGCCGCCCAGACGGGCGAAGATGGAGATCAGCGAACCGCCGAAGGCAAGCCCTATCAGCGATTTCAGCACGGCGTCCTGCGCCATGCCCATCGCATCGAGAATCACGTAGTAGCCGGCAACGCCCAGCAACCCCAGCCCCACCACCAGCAGACCGGTAATGGCGCCGCCTCGGAAGGCGATGCTCAGCGCGGGGTTGAGCCCCACGGTGGCGGCCTGGGCGGTGCGCACGTTGGCGCGCACGGAGACGAACATGCCGATGTAGCCGGCCAGCGCCGAGAACACCGCGCCGATGGCAAAGCCCACCGCCGAGCCCCAGTCCAGCGCCACCAACAGCACCACGAACAACACCGCACCGACGATGCCGATGGTCGCGTACTGGCGATTCATGTACGCATTGGCGCCCTCCTGGATGGCCGCCGCGATCTCCTGCATCCGCTCGCTGCCGGCCGAGCGGCCGAGTATCCATTTTGCCGAGACCACGCCATAAACAAGCGCCAGCAAGGCCGCTCCCAAGGACAACCACAGGGCCGTTTCCGGATTCATTCGCTACTCTCCTGCCGGTGGCAAAAAACGCGGCATTCTAACATGGCGGGCAAACCGGATGACCGCTGTCCGGGCAGGCCCGCGAGGAGGTCGGTCAGGAGCTTGCGCCGCAGGCACTCACGGCTGCAAATTCGCTTTCGAAAATCCTGCGGCGCGGGCTCCTGGCGCTATCCCGCCTCGCTCCCGGCGGCTTGCTCGAGCCAGGACTGCAGACGCTGCCGCCGCTGTTCGGTGTCCAGCACGGTCAGTGTTTCCACCTCCTCGTAAAAGGCATCGAGGCCGCGCGACTCCAGCAGCCAGAGCAGGCCCGGCACCCAGTACCGATAGGTCGCCACCGACGCGATATGAGCGTTGTTGAGGGGGCGGGAAAACCAGGCATCGTAGTTTGCACGGCCTTCCCAGGCGGGCTTGAGAGCGGCGTATTCCGAGCGCAGCGCGTCAAACGCGGCCGCCTTGGCGCGGCGTTTCGCCTCCGCCGGTTCGGAACCGGCGTAGATTGCACGCAGGCGCTCCCTTTGACGGCCGATCAGTTCGGCGAACTGAGTCTGGATGAGACTCTGTCCCCCGTAGGCGTCCAGGCCGCCGGCATCGCCGGACTGCATCAGCCAGCGCCGGGTGCCGTACTCCGCGACGGCTGTCGCGAAGGCCTCGTTAAGGTCGCTGTCGCCCTTCAGGTAGAACTTCTGATGGGCCAGTTCGTGCAGGAGCACCTCCACGAGCCGGTAGTCCGGTCCCGCGATCATGGTGCTGACGACCGGGTCGGCGAAGTAACCGAGCGTGGAATAGGCGGAGGCCCCACCCACCAGCACATCCAGACCCTCGTCTTCCAGGCGCGCGGCAAATCGCCGCGCCGCAGCTTCGTTGAAGTACCCCCGGTAACTCACGCAGCCGGCGAACGGGAAACACCAGGTTCGGGGATCGATGGAAAACTCTTCCGCCGCCACCACGGTCCAGACGGCGCTGTTACGCCCTTGACGGGCGTTGCCGGCCTCGGAGTCGGCCGTGTCGGAACCGAAGTCGGCGCCGGTGGACTCTGATCCGCCGCCGATGGACTCCGACCCGGCGCCGTTGCCATCGAGATCAACGTAGGTTGCGTAGCTGCGGTTGTCGGGAAGGCCCAGTTCATCTACGGCGAACCGCCGTATTTCCAGAACCCTGGTCAACGCCTCCCGTGTTTCCTCGCTCGTCTCCGGATCCTCAATGACGGCCTCGATCGCGACCCGCTTGCTCAACAGCGACAACTGGCCGGCCACCGCCTGCCAGTAGTAGGGCAACGAACAACCGCCCAGCAGCACCGCTGCACCGATGCCGATGAAAGCCAGCGCGCCCACCCTCGCTACCCGCGGCCAAATTCTGATCGCTGAATTACTCGTCATGTGAAGGGCAATGAGAACGAGCCGCTAAGTTATCATCAATTCATGGAGATTTACGAAGTCGGCGGCGCCGTCCGGGATTCACTCCTGGGCCTGCCGGATACACCGGACCGCGAGCACGACTGGGTCGTGGTGGGTGCGCGGCCCGAGGATCTCCTGCGCCTTGGCTACAGGCAGGTCGGCAAGGACTTTCCGGTCTTTATCGATCCGATGACTGGAGAGGAGTACGCGCTGGCGCGCACCGAGCGCAAGGTGGGACCGGGCTACCACGGGTTTGCCTTCGATACTTCCAGCACCGTCACGCTGGAGGAAGACCTGGCGCGACGCGACCTGACCATCAATGCCATGGCCCGGGACGCCGACGGTACCGTGATCGATCCCTACGGAGGGCGCAGGGACCTTGAAAAACGCCGCCTGAGACACGTCTCCGACGCATTCGCGGAAGATCCGTTGAGAATTCTGCGCGTGGCTCGTTTTGCCGCGCGGTTCACTCGGATCGGCTTCAGCGTGGCGCCGCAGACCATGGCATTGATGAAGCGGCTCGTGGAAACCGGGGAAGCCGCCGAACTCAGGCCCGAACGCGTCTGGCAGGAAACCGAAAAAGCCCTGGCGGAAAGCGACCCCGACGTCTATTTCGAGGTCTTGCGCGAGTGCGGCGCCCTGAAAGTGGTATTCCCCGAGATCGACGCCCTGTACGGCGTCCCTCAGCCCGCGAAGTGGCACCCGGAGATCGACACCGGCGTGCATACCATGATGGCCTTGCGGACCAGCGCCGGACTGTCCGACAGCGTTGCCGTGCGTTTCGCGGTGCTCACCCACGACCTGGGCAAGGCCACCACGCCCAGGTGGATGCTGCCGGCGCACCGCGGACACGAGGAACGGTCCGTCGGTCTGCTCAAGGAATTTTGCGGGCGGTTGCCGGTGCCGCGCCGATTCCGCGAGTTGGCCGTCGCGGTCGCGCGTCATCACGGCAAGGTGCACCGGGCCGCGGAGCTCAGACCGGCGACCATCTACAAGTTGATCGAGGCCGTGGATGCCTTGCGCAGGCCGCAGCGATTCGAAGATTTTCTCCTGGGCTGCGAAGCCGATGCCCGGGGCCGTCTGGGACTTGAGGACCGACCCTACCCTCAGGCCGAAATCCTGCGATCAGCACTGGCCGCCGCCCGCGCGGTTCGTACCGAAGACGCCGGCGGCAAGGCCAGTGGCCCCGCGCTCGGGCAGCGATTGCGCCAGCTCCGCATTCAGGCGATACGCGACGCACTCGGCCAACGCAGGACCGAACCGCAGGACGCGGGATAATCATGGCGCCGGAGTCGGGCGTGCCGCCTTTGTGGCAGCCGTTCGCGGATTACGGGCGTGCGTCCGTGTTCTACGTGGACCTGAAACCGGACCCTGACCGCGAGACATCCGCGATGGCCTGGCTCGATGCATCGGAAAAGGCGCGTTGGCGAGGAATTCGCGACGGCCGTACGCGGCGGGAATTCGCACTTTGCCGCGCCGCGCTGCGCGATCTTCTCCTCGCCCGGATCGATTGCCGAAACCATCAACTTTCATTCGAGGAAACCGAGAACGACAAGCCCCTTGCCCACGTCCACGGCGAACCCGCTCCGGTAAGCTTCAACGTCAGCCATAGCGGTCCACATGGGCTGATCGCCGTCGTGCCCGAAGGGCGGGTCGGGATCGACGTGGAGGATCGTGCGGCGCGCCGGGATTTCGACGGCATCGCGTCCCTCACGTTCACGCCGGCCGAGCAGGCCGAACTCGGCGCGGCGGACGGGGTCCGCAAGCCCGAGTTCTTCTACAGGATCTGGACCATGAAGGAGGCGCTGATCAAGGCGCTGGGCCTCGGCTTGTCCCTGAACCCGGCCCGATTCGAGATTCCACCGGCGATGCGCGCAGGCGCCAGGCGGTGCGAATTCCGGTTTCCCCACCTGCCCGGCGACCAGTGGCGCATCGAAGACCTGGGCAACGCGGATTTCGCGGCTGCCATTGCCACGGAATCAACCCGGCTCCAGCAGGCTGCGTGAACTATTGAAGCATCTGGACATATTCTCCGGACTGCAGGCAGGCCCCATGGGTCCCAATCTGGTCACGGATGCGCACCTTGCGGCTCTGGCCATCGAACACCAGGCGGAACTGCATTCCAATGACGGGGACTTTGCACGCTTTTCGGGCTTGACCTGGCGAAACCCGGTAGCACAGACCTGATTCGGCGTGGACGCCCCGTGTGCGCATTCCATGCAAAAGCGGGCGCGTCTGCCGTCCCGCGCCTTGCCGGACTCGGCCCCTTTGCCCATAATCACGCCCTGCCGCCAGTCACCAAAGGAGATACCTAAAATGGCATCAACAAGAGAACGTCTCACGCAGCTTGCCGACGAGCACCTGGACCTCGGGTCCGATCCCGATTTCGATGCCCAGTTGGCTGACGCCGGCGTGTCCTCGGTGGCGGCGGTTGCGTTCTTCAAGGAGGTCAACGAGGCGTTCAACCTCTCACTGCAAGCTGAAGACTGCCTGCAGTTCCGGACTTTGGGAATACTCGCGGCATATATCGACGACCACTCCAATTGAATGCTCCCGGTCGGTCGGGGACAACCTGACCGACCGTCCCCGACCGCCAATAAACGGGTCCCGCCGCCTCGGCATCCGGGGTCGGCCGGGCGTTTGGCGCGGCGCCATGCTCAATACCGCCGTTATCCGTTTCCCGTTAGAAGAACGATTCCAGGGGGATACCGGTCTTGTCTGACACGACGACAGAAGCTGGTTGGGAGATACCCGAGCCGCTTTCGGTGTGCGAAGTACCTCTTGACGGCCACGCCATTACCCGCGTGCGGCGGCATGGCAATCCGTCGGGGACGAGGCTGGTTCTGAGCCACGGCAACGGGCTCGCCATCGATCTGTACTATCCGTTCTGGTCGCTGCTCGCGGATGAGTTCGACCTGATGGTCTACGACCTTCGCAATCACGGCTGGAACGCCGTCGGCGACCGGCGAAACCACAATATCCCCACCCTGATTCGCGACCACGACACCATTCTCGAGGCCATCGCGACCGAGTACGGGGAGAAACCGACCATCGGCATATTCCACTCAGTCTCGGCGCTGGTCACCCTGTTTTCGCCGGATGCAGGCTATTGCGCACGCGTGCTGTTCGATCCGCCGCTTTGCAAGCCCGGTTCCGACCTCCTGGAGTTCGATGCGGCCGCCGAACGCTCCGCCGCCATCACGCGGAGCCGCAGCCCACGGTTCAAGCGCCGGGAGGACTTCTCGGACTTGCTTCGCTATATGCCGGCGTTCCAGCGTGTCGTTCCCGGTGTGCGCGAACTCATGGCGGCAACGACGCTGCGAGCTGCGGACGATGGGCAGGGCTACGAGTTGCGCTGTCCACGTGAATTCGAGGCTCAGATCATGGACTACGTGAGGGGATTTTCTCCCTTGGTCGACCTCTCACAGCTCTCGTGCCCGACAAAGGTGATCGGCGCAGACCCCACCGTGCCTTTCGCCTACCTGCCCGCATTCGAGCTCAGCGACATGATGGCGGTGGACTACGATTTCATCCCGGACGCGACGCACATGCTCCAGTTGGAAGACCCGGAGGAATGCGTCGCGACGATCCGTCCGTTCCTGGATCAGTACGCCGCGGGGCAGTAGGCGAACCAACCTCGAATTCCGGCTTAAGGGTGCGTGCGAACAGCCCTTTCGAGCGTCGTGTGCCCGGCGCGGGGCCAGGGATGGCCAGGAGCGCCGAGCACCGATTCGAACCCGCCACCACGGCTTCGCCGAATACTAACGATGGACGGCGTTTGCTTGCTTCGTGCCTGGCGCGGAAGCCGCACAATATCTTTGTTTTTGCGTGCTGTTAGGCTGTGAACTATCGAATCAATCCCCCGGGAATAGAACGCTTACGCCGCCGCCTAGCTGTGGACGCCAGCGCCCCGACTACCGAACGAGGAACTGGGCCTCGTCCACCTTCTTCTTTATCGGCCTGGACGGTATTAGGCCGCGTTGTCCTCAGGGAGACAGAACCGGTGTCCGTTGCATCCACGCCACACTCCTTCACCTTCATCACCAGATGTGTTAGCGTTCGGTCGCAATTCCGTTGAGCGCGACGATGATGGTCACCTACGACTCCGCTTCCCGCACCAGCTATCCGACATTGGATTCTGCGGTATCGCCTTTCTGACGGGCGACATCACTTGGTTCTCGCTCCATATCCATATTCCCTGCACCTCCTCCAAATACCGCTCTACCGCCGAACTGCGGAAGCTCGATCCGAAACCACTCACTCTCCGCATAGTAGTTCATTTGCCTTTATTCGTAAGAACGTTGCTCGCTGGCTCTGACACGCGCTTCCATGTTTGATATTCTTGAACGCAACCTTCCCGCACACATGCGATTCTGGCTGGTTTGCCCGCTGCTGACCCACAGACGTACTCATCTCGCACCATTCACGGTGTCGAGGGCGTTGGATCGATGGTTCCGCCGTAGAGCAATCGACCGAACTCCTATCCGGGAAACAACCTAGAGGATCGACTATGCGCAAAAGAAAGACTCCTCATGCCCCCGAGCTCTCCCAAGACGCCACCCGCGAACCGAACCGGAGATCCATTCCGTCCAGCGACGTCGGTGTAACGCTCACCATCAGCGACGAGGCTCTTAAGAAAATCGACCAGATCAAACAGGAAAACATCAAGGCCGCGCAGGAGGGCCAAAAATTCTCGTGGCGTTAGTCCTCGGCTCGGCACGGCTCCAACAACTTTCCACCTTTTCGTCCGGCATCGATGCGAATCAAGTACACGGTCGAGTCACTTGACACCGACGCTGATTGGGAGGGTCTCGCCCAGGCACTAGGTGACGGCCACCCAAACGTCGTTAGCAGCACGATCCGCCATCTTCGGGTACTTGGCGCCAAATCCTACGTTCTCGAAGACCCTTATATTGACCGCGACTACTCTGCCGATTACCTACACTTTTACGCCCGCACGTTCCGAACGCATGCGCGACACTGCAGACGCGCACACTTCTTTTCTGAGGACATTTCCCCGCTTCTCAGACAGCCTCGATCAACAGAGCAACTCCATGAATTCCGGCGAATCGCGCGCACAAATTATTGTGGGTTCTGCGTCATTCGTGCCTTGCCAACAGCACCAATTGGAAGGACCGTCCTCCAAGCCAAGGTACGAGGCCTTCAGGACATGGAAGCCTCTGTCACATGCCGGGCCGTATTCCAAGCCAATCTTCTCGGCATAGATCTCGAGGTTACAGGTACCGCATATCTGCAACAGGATGCCCGCGTTGGCGCCTGTGCTCAGGTCGCCATCTGGGCTGGCATGCGTCACATGCACGCCCGATACGGGTACAACTGGGTCTCCGTCGCGGACATCACGCGATTGGCGACCCCGACAGCCCCGGATGAAGCAACCTCGTTGCCCGCAGGATCGGACTTTCTCGCCACCGAGCGCATGCTCCGCGCGATAAGCGACGCGGGCTATCAGCCGCTATGTTTCGCGCCCCCCAACATTGCCGCAGCGATCCTGCCCTACGTCGAGTCAGGCATTCCCGTCATCCTCGGTCTCCACATCGGAGGCGAGGTCGGTCACGCGGTCAGCGTCATCGGCCGCGTCTTCGCCACACTGACCCAACCGACCGACACCCTGATCGACTATGTACCCGCATTTGTCGTCCATGACGACCAGGGCGGCCCCTACATGTCGCTGCCAGTCCAAGATCCGGCGGATACCCCTCACCCGTTCGGCCAAGATACGGTAGAGCGCTCAACACCCTCCGGTACCATCGAGTTGAACGCTAGCCACGCCACCTTCGCTGTCGCCCTGATGTCTCCCAAGGTCTACTCGACCGCCGCTGCGGCCGAAGTATCCGCCCGTGATCGTCTTGACCATACGTTGGCTGTCATGCCCAACATTCGCCGCATGCTGCTTAACCATGACTTCCCCGTCAACGAACGACTCCTCGATGAACTACAAGCCGCCCACGGTGCCGGCCGAGTCGTACTCCGCACGTACTTGACCTCCGCCGCCGGCTACCGCCGTCATATCGCAGGTGGCACAGCCAGCGACGACCTCAAGCATGCTCTGCTCGACCTGCACCTACCTCACTTCACGTGGATTACTGAAATCACCACCATCGATTCCTACAATCATTTTTCTGCGGGAATGCGCCGCATCTATGGACACACAATCATCGATGCGACGTCCACAGGCAGAGACGGTGACGGACTACTGATGCTGCACCTTCCCGGTCTCTTGTTCACAAAGGACGTCGATGCGGCCCCGGACAAACAAGAGGAGCTTTTCATCATCCAGGGTGACGATCTATATGAGTGCCGTGAGAAACACCTTTAGCGTGCTCGCTTACCAGGCTTTGTCGGCAAAGGCGCATTGTCTCCCATTCCCAACCGGCTGTACTCCATTGAGGAACACTCCGTGCAATCCGAACTCCGCCGTGGCATGTCGTAACCAGCGACTGCGCCACGCGAATTCCACCGGAACCACCCCGCCTCAGCATCTTCGTACTTAAGGCCAGTCAGGTGAAACAAGAAGTCGTCTGCGGCATGCGCGCAGGCAACCGCATTCATCGTCACCACACTTGGCGCCACTACGCCCGCGTCGTCCACATACGCGTACCCCCGACGGGCGTCCTCCGGCACCGCCTCATCCTGCAGCCTGCTGGCGCTGATAAGCCCGTTGCACCACAGGCAACCCTGCTCGGGAGTAACCATCCGGCTCACGCAGAATACGTTGCCGACCGCTCCGTTGGCGGCAACCGGAATTTTGGCTCCTACCTGGATACCAGGAATTCCGTACTGGTGAACGATCGCATTGAACAGCAGCCGCGCTCCCATCGTGTCCGCCGCGAGAAACAGGAAGTCGCAGTCTGTGAAACGCGACGAGACATCGTCGTCCAGAAAATCCCGCGCCAACGCCTCGACCTGCGCATTCGGGTTTGCGCGCTGGATATTGCGAGCCGCAATCCGTACTTTCCGGGTGCGCAGCCGGTCCGTGACAACGCGAGGCAACCACACAGGCAACACCGCGTCGCACCGACGCGCCCCAATCAGCCTTGGAAGATTTGTCTCCTCCGCCCGGTCCGGGTCCGCGAGAACGAACTCACCGACCCCTAGTCGCCCCAAAAGCTCGGCCAGCACTGAACCGGCGCCGCCCAGCCCCACTATTCCCACGCGGGACCGCCTCAGCAACTCCTGACCAGCGTCCCCGAACAGCCGGCTCTGCCGGTCGTACATTCCGACTGCGGCGGCCCGCCGTTCCGGCATAGGGAACAGTCGGCGGCGTCGGTTCCCTATGATTTCCGCGTCTGTTAGCGTCGCTCGCTCACAACCAGGCAGCCATAAGTCGCCAGCCACTGCGCAACGCGCAAACACCAGCGCGCCAACCGGCATCCCCCTCGAAATGTCAAGCAGCGCTGGATAGCCCCGTTCGTGGGATGCCATGTCCGGACCCGAGAACGCAACGGAGTCGATTCCAGCGTGGTTGTGAATTGCAAGGTACGCGAGTCTCCTGTCCCTTGCGCGCAGGATCCGACTCTGGATGAACTCCGCCTTCAGCATCCGGTAGCCGCGCCTTCCCGGTACATAATCCACCCCGTCTTGCGCCAAGTGCAGTTCCCGCGCAACCAGCCTCAAGCCCCTATCGGACTCGCAGGTTCCGGCCAGTATCACGGCCCCGTGCTCGTCTCCGTCTCCTGGAAACAGGTGCCCCTGGAGCTTCTCGTACAGGCCTGAAGGCACTGTAAGCCTCCAGGTTTTCATGGCCGGTTCTTCATCCATTGCAAAACCTTCAACAATTTCAACGCAGCCGTGTCTGTCTGCGGGTTCAGCCGAGTTGATCGCCGTGAAATCTGCATCGACGGCTGTCCTCTAAACGCCCCCGAACCGAATCCCGCGCCAAGCCCGTCCCCGTCTGATCGCGCCAGTTCCGCGATCGTGAAGTGCGGGTACACGTCAGCGTACGGATACTGGAAGGTGATCTGGAAACCGACCCAGACTTCTTTCTGCACATAGGGGTGTCCCAAGCTAATCCCCGTTACTACGACAAACGCCCCCCCGGATCCGTCAGCGTCCGCTTCCACGCTGCACTCTTCAAATGTGCGGCGAATCTCCTCAATGGCTGTCGCTACTGCTGGCGTAAACGTGCTCATGAGTTGTCGTCGTTCTCGATCGCCAAGAAGCGCTCACCAGCGTACACCTCGATCTGCTGGTCATCCCCGACCAGCTCTGTCTTTCCGCCTCCGAGTTCGATGCTCAGCACGAAATCCTCCTTGATATTTACACCCCGCTCAACGGCCGCCTTCTTGACGCTTGCACCCGTCTGCTTCACGCCTTCCAGCAGCACCGGCTTGTCGTTCACCAAGACGTCTACCTTTCCGTCAAAATCCACGGTTTGCACCTGTTCGTCGTTTGCCATGCCTACACTCCTCTTTCAAATGTGGCGTTGAATTGCTAAAATGCAATATATGACTTGTGACTGTAAATTGCAAGAGTGAAATTAATGGGCGATCGAACAACCCGTTTTGATGTCACAGCATTGCATGCTGCCCTCGACTCCGAGCGCCGCTCCCGACGCCTCACCTGGAAAAACGTCGCGGAGGAATCAAGCGTCAGTGCATCCACACTCACCCGCCTCTCGCAAGGCCGCCACCCGGACGTGAACAGTTTGGCGGCCCTCACAACCTGGCTCGGCATGTCCGCAGACCAGTTCATGCGCGCTGAACGCGTTCGACAGTTCGGTGCCGCGAGCCCCCTAGCGCAGATCTCTTCTATCATCCACAGCGATCCCCACCTCAGCCCAGAGGGCAGCGCAGCGCTTGAAGAAATGATTAAGGCGACCTATTCGCGCCTAAGGACTGACAGGGACGATTCCGCAGCAGACTGAAGCCGCGCGGATTTCCTTCCAGTTCACCCCCAGTTATGCACTTCTCCCTGCATTACTGCGCGAAACAACGATCTACCAGCCAGCGTACCCCCAACTGTCAAATTCAACTTGAAATTGCTCGTGTGGAAGTGGCGTCCCCGGAAGGGCTGTTCGCACGCACCCAACCACCCATTGCGGTGAACGACTGCAAGCACCGCGGTTCAGCTTCCCTCGATCCAGAAGCGTCGCCGCTGGAACGGGTAGAGCGGGATGGATATTCGACGCGGGGACTCTCCGGCGAACAATTCCTCGAAGCTCACGGCGGAGCCGGCTTCGTACGCCTTCGCGGCGGCCTCAACGACGCCGTCGTGATCACCGCCAGACCGCGGCGGGGTCTGCGGGGCGCACGCCCCCTTGCCGGCGGCTATCGCCTCGAGTCCGTCACGTAGCGAGTCGGCATCGCTGAACACCACGCCTGCGCGGTGAACAAAGTGACTTCTGCCGACGCCCGCAGTCCACGCCATGTCGCGGAGTACGGACTCGTTCGCGGATTCGCCGGGGTCGGCGGCGAGCCCGTCAAGCCATGTCAGGTAACTGCTCGCCAGGTCTCTCAGCGCCTCCTGAGACTTGCCGGAGAGGGGCAACATTCGCAGCGTACGCGGGTCCGGGGGCCCGCCATCCGGCGCGCTCGAAGTCTCCGGCGACGTTGCACCTTCCACCACCACGTGAGCGTTGGTTCCCGACAGACCGAACGAGCTGACGCCGGCCAGCGGCGCCCGATCGGGATTCACGGGCCAATCCGTTGCCTCGGCCGTCACCTGCACCGGCAGGCCGCGCCACTCGAGCTGCCGGCTTGGATTGCTGAAATGCAGGTGCTTGGGAATCACCCCATGGGACATTGCGAGAATGGCCTTGATGAGACTTGCGATACCCGCTGCGCATTCCAGGTGGCCGATGTTGGTCTTGACCGATCCGACCAACAGCGGACGATCCGCTTCGCGCGCTTCGCCGTACGCGGCCGCTGCCGCCTGTAGCTCGATGGGATCGCCCAGGTCGGACGCGGCGCCGTGCGCCTCCAGGTAATCCACCTCGCCTGGCGCAATCCCGGCCCGGTCCAGTGCCTGCTCGATGACTTGCCGCTGCGCCGGTCCGTTCGGAACGGTCAGCCCGGCGCTGGCGCCGTTCTGGTTCACCGCCGAGCCCCTGACCACGGCCCGGACGCGGTCTCCGTCAGCCAGCGCCTCGCCGAGCCGCTTCAGGACGATCATCCCGCAACCCTCGCCGCGGACGAATCCGTCGGCCGCCGCGTCGAAGGCATGACACCGGCCGCTCCCGGACAGCATCCCCATTGCACGCATGAATTCAATGATAGACGGGGACAGAATCGCGTTGACTCCGCCGACCAGGGCGAGGTCTACCTCGCGGCGCTGCAGGGCGGCGACCGCCTGGTGCACCGCGACCAGGGAAGACGCACAGGCGTTGTCCAGCGGTACGGCAGGCCCGTTCAGGCCCAGTGCGAACGCAACCCTCCCGGCGGCGACGCTGGCGGTGGTGCCGTAGTACCCGTGGAACTTGCCGCCCGCCGCCGCCAGGTCCCGATAGTCGCCGCTGCTTACGCCGGCGTACACGCCGGTGGCGCTGCCCTTGAGCCCACCGGGATCGATTCCGGCGTCTTCCAGTGCATGCCAGCCGGTCTCCAGCAGCATGCGCTGCCGAGGATCCATCATGCGAGCCTCGATGGGCTTGATTCCGAAGAACTTCGCGTCGAACTTGTCGATGTCTTCGACATAGCCGCCCCACCGGTATGCGGGGTCCGGGGCGTCGGGGTCCCCTGCAACGCCGTTCCAGGGACCGGCGTCCCGGCGCCCGTCGGAGATCGCATCGGCGCCATCGACGAGCAAACGCCAGAACGCATCGAGATCCGGGGCGCCGGGGAAGCGGCAGGCCATGCCCACGATGGCGATTCCGTCGTCCTCACGCGGTTGCGCGGGCGCGAGCACGGGCGCCGGAGCGGCGGGTGCAGACTCAGCCACGGACGTCACGGCAGGGGAAGGCTCGGCTTCGGGCTGTGCTGCAGGCGAAGGTTCGGCGCTGGGCTGTGCCGCCAGCGAAAATCTCCCTTCGGGTTCCGCTTCATCCGTTTGCCCGCTGCCGATGTCGTCGAGTTCTCCCGCCAGATGCCCCGCGAGGATGGCAATGTCGGGATAGTCGAATACCAGTGTGTTGGGCGCGGTATACGCCCCGGAGAACGAACGGTTCAGCCGGTTGCGAAGCTCCACGGCCATCAGCGAATCCATGCCCAGATCGAAGAATCCCACCGACGGCGACGGCGCCGACGGCAGCCTCAATACGGCCTGGACCTCCCCCTGCAGGAATTCCACGAGCAGGTCCTCGTGTCCCGCCTCGGGCGCATGGCGCAGAAGTGTGAGAATGTCGTCCGTTTGCGCCGAATCGCCGGATTCCGAATCCGCGTCGGCGATCATCAGATCCTGCAGGAACGCCGGACGATCTTCCACGGCGTCTTCATAAACGTCCCAGTCCACGGCGGCCACCACGGCCGTGCCGATGTCCTCGCGAACCAGCCGTTCGAACGCGCGAAGACCCTGCTTCGGCTCGATCCAGCCGGTTCCGGATGCTTCCAGTTGAGCCGCGATTCGCTCGCGCTGCTCCTCGGCTTCGCCGAGCCCGGACCATGCTCCCCAGGCGATGGCCTGCCCGGGCAGTCCAAGCGCGCGGCGGTGGGCGGCGAGTTGATCGAGAAATGCGTTGGCTGCCGAGTGGTTTGCCTGACCGGGGTTTCCGAGAACACCGGCCACGCTCGAAAACAGCACGAACATGTCCAGGTCCAGATGCTCGGTCGCCCGATGCAGATGCCAGGCTCCCAGGACTTTAGGCCAGAGCACCTGCCGGAACCGATCCCAGTTCTGGTTCCCCAGAGCGCTGTCCGCGAGCACGCCCACGCTGTGAATCACGCCGGCGAGGGGCGCGAGCTCCTGGTCCATGCGTTCGAACATCGCGTCCAGGGCGCCCGGGTCGGTCACGTCGGCGAGTTCCACTCGGACGTCCACGCCGCTGTCCCTGAGCGAGTCCATCTCGGCTTGCACCGTTTCGTCCGGCGCGCGCCGTCCATTCAGCACGATGGTCCCGGCTCCGCAGTCGGCGAGCCAGCCGGCCACGACGCAACCGATGCCGCCCAGACCGCCCGTCACCAGGTAGGTGCGGTCCTTCCTCAGATGACCCCGGGTCAACGGCGAATTCGTCAGCACGATCTTGCCCAGATGCCGGGCGGCGCGCATGAAGCGCATCGCGCCCGCCGCCTCCGCCAATGACCATCGGCTGTGGATCAGCGGGGTGATTTCGCCCGCGGCCAACTGCTTCATCACACCGCGCAGGGACCGGCCCGGCCACGCGGGATCGTCGGCCTTGAGCACATCGAGTTCGAGTATGAAATAGGCCACGTCGGGGCGCGCTTCGGCCATTTCCTCCTCGCTGAGGATGTCACGCCTGGCCAGTTCCACGAACCGTCCCTGCGGCGCCAGGCAGGACAGGCTCGCATCGATGAAGCCCTCCCCGGTCAGGCTGTTGACCACGACGTCCACGCCCTTGCCGGACGTGGCCTCGAGAATCGCCTGGCCGAACGCGATGCTGCGGCTGTCGAATACATGATCCACGCCCAGCGACCGCAAGTACTCCCGCTTTGCCGCACTCGCCGTGGTAAAGACTTCCGCTCCGGCAGCCTGCGCCAACTGGATCGCCGCAAGCCCCACGCCGCCGGCGCCGGCGTGGATCAATACCTTGTCGCCGGCCGCAAGGTCCGCCAGCTCGTACGACAGGGCCGCCGACACGAACGCGGTGGGCAACGTGGCCAGTGCGGCAGCGGGCATGTCCTCCGGCGCCGCTGCCAGCATGTCCTCGTGGGCGACGGCTTCCGGACCGAAGGTGCCGAATGCCAGCCCCACGATCCGGTCGCCCGGCGCCACCCTTGTCACTTCCGAACCCACCTCCAGCACGCGGCCGCACATCTCCCCGCCCAGCAGCCCTTCGTCGATAAAGCCGATGGAACGGAACACGTCCCAGAAGTTGAGCCCGGTGGCGTCCACGGCGATGCGCGCATCATGCGGCCCCAGCGCCCGTGGCGGGAACGACTCCACGTGCAATCGTTCAAGGGCGCCGGCCTGATCGGGTTCCAGCAACCAGTCGCGTCCCTCCGGAAGGGGCAGCCGCTCGGCGCCGGCGCCGGTTCGAACCAGGCGAGCCGCGCGCCGGAATCCGGTGCGCCAGGCGACGTGGGTTTCCTCGTCCGGGTAGAGCAGTTCCTCGGCGAGCATGGCCGTCGGGTCCGCCGCTGCGGGATCCAGATCGATCATTCTCTGCTGCAGGTGCGGCGCTTCCCTCGCAGCCACCTTGCCCATCCCCCACAGCAGCGCGCCGGCCAGTTCGCCGTCGCGCTCGCGCTCCAGCACCTGCGCGCCGCGGGTCACGAGCCAGACACCCTTTTCCGGCGTCGCGTCGGCATCGACCACACCCTGCAGCAGCGCCAACGCACCGGCCGCGGCCCGCCTGGCATCTGCCGCCATTTCGCCGGTGGTGGCCCGCGGCCCGTGCCCTGACACGGCCGCCATGTGCACGATGCCGTTCAGAGGAACGTCGGCCGGCAGGTCCGATACCAGCGCTCGCCACGCCCCGCGATCTTCCGTGTCCAGCGTTTTCGTCACGACGCCTGGGGTTTCCGTCGCCTGTGCGCTTCCACCGGAACCGGGACTTCCCGCGAGCACCACCGCCTGGTTCCGTGCGGCAAGGTCCGCTGCCAACTCCGCCGCAACCCCGGCGCCGTCGGCCGCGATGACCCATGCGCCCTGCGCTTCAGTCACCTCTGCCGGACCCTGAGCCAGGATCACGCCGCGGTCGGGCGTCCGCGCGGCTTCGGACGTGTCCACGCCCAGGACCTCCACCGCCTCGAAGCCCGCATCGCCGAGCGCCTGCCGCCACACCTCGGGACTGGCCAGCGCATGGTGCGGGCGGTAGTGGTCAGCGAATCGCCACCAGCCGTCCAGTTGCCCGAACGTCAGGTCCAGCCAGCCCTGACCCCGCAGGTTCTCCAGGGCCACCAACTCACCGGACGGCGCCAGCAAATCGCGGCAGTGGGCCAGGGTTTCGTCGAGGTAACGGGTGGCGTGCAGCACGTTCGAGGCGATCAGCAGATCGTAGCCGTGGGCTTCGAAGCCCTGCTCCAACGGATCCTTCTCGATATCCAGAACCCGGTAGTCGAGGAGAAAGTCGCTTGCCGCGAAACGCGCCTCGGCTTCGGCAAAGAAGCCCGCGGAAATATCCGTATAGACGTAGTCGTACCGGCCGGAAGGCAGTTCGGGAAGAACGGCATCGGTGGCCGAACCGGTGCCGGCGCCGACCTCGATGACGCGCAGCCGCCGGTCGGCCGGCAGCCCCGCCACCAATGCGCGAACCGCGTCGGCCAGCATCGTATTGGCCGCTCGCGCGACCGGCGCCTTCATGTACAGGTCGGCCGCGGTGGGCTCGCCGCTGCTGAACAGCAGCGTCAACGGGTCGGCGCGGCCCCGCAGCACGTCCGGCAATGCGCCGCCGCTGCGCCGAAACAGCCCGATTTCGTTGGAACCGTGGCTATAGCGCCCCGCCATCCGGCCGGCTATGTCGTCGGGTTCGCCCTGCAACGCCTCCGGCAGGGGATCGCCTGTCCCTGCAGTGACAACGAAACCGTCTCCAGCCTCCTTCAGCAGCCCCGACCACGCCAGCATCTCGCACAGACGGCGGAACAGCTTCTCGTGTTCGTCAAGAACGCCCAGGCGCTCGCGCAGCGCGGACGGATCAACCGTTTCGCCCGCCTTGCGCTCCCATCCCAGTTGTTCCATCGCGCGCAATGCATAGCGCCGCGACAACAGCTCCAGATCCGCGAGCAAGGCATCTCGGTCGTCCGCGTCGACGCCTTCGGCCGCAAGGTAATCCGTAAAGGGTCCCGAATCTCCGGCGATGGCCTGTGGACCCGGCAGGAACCCGGCGGACAATATCCCCGGCGCAAGCGGCTGATCCCGCCAGGTCATTTCGTAGATCAGTTCGTCCAGACCCTCGACCGCCGCGAGCAGAGTCGCTCGAGTGGCGCGCTTGACGGTGTAGCCGTTCAATTCGCCGACGAGAGCGCCGCTGGTGTCGTAGAAGCGCAAGTCGGCCGACAGCACCTCGGGCGTGCGGCCGTCTCCGGTGTCGGGCGACGGCGCCTCCCGTCCGTCCCGCATGCGCGCGTGGCAGATCACGCGATCCGGCAATTTGCCGTTCAGCCAGAGTCGCTCCCAGCCGAACGGAAGGTAGGTAGCTTCGCCTTCAGCGCCGGCGGCGCTGCGCGCGGCGGCCATGACCTGGAAGCAGCCGTCGAGCAGCAATGGATGGATCGCAAGTCCGCTACCGGCGAACTCCTCGGGGACGGCCACTTCGCCCACCGCTTCGCCGGCCCCGGCCGACAGCGCGTCCAGCGTTCGGAATGACGGTCCGAGGTCGACGCCCATTTCGGCCCTGTCGGAATAGAAGTTCGACACATCCAGCGCCGGCAGGTCGGACCCGAGGGAGTCGAGATCCACCTGGGAATCGATTTCCGGCCGATACGCGGCCGCAGAGATCTGTCCTTCGGCGTGGAGCATCCACGCTTCGGTGGCAGCGGCCCTGCTGAGAATGCGCACCCGCCGCGATGACCCTTCTTCGGCGCCGTCCACCACCACCTGAACGGTACGACCCGCCTCGCCCGCTTCGTCGTCGGCGCCGGCGGCGTCATCAGGCACGATCAGCGGACTGTGCAGTTGCATGTCCTCGATGAGCAGCGATCCGGCGCTCTCCGCGAACGAGGCCGCCAATGCGGCGACTCCGTAGAGTGCACCGGGTGCAATTAGCCGGTCGAAGACCCGGTGGTCGGCGAGCCATGCCGGATCTGACGGAAATACTTCGGTCTCGTAGGTGATCTCTCCGCTGGCCGACTCGTGGCGGGCGCCCAACAGGATGTGGTCCATGCGGGTCCGTCGCCGTTTCGGCGCCCGGACCCAGAAGCGTTCCCGCTGGAACGGATAGCCCGGCAACGAAATCCGCCGCCGCGACTCGCCCGCGAACAGCCCCTCGAAGCGAATCGGCAGCCCGGCCCGATATCCGGCCGCCACGGCAGCGGCAAAGGCGTCCTCGGCTTCCTCCGCCGTGATCTTCGAGGACGGCCGCTTGAGGCTTGCAATGATAGCCGGCGGCCCGGCGGCTCCCGAGGACTCGGGCCAGGTCAGAGCCACCATCGGACCCACCACCGCGTGGGGCCCGATCTCCACCACGGCCTCCACCCCGAGTTCCGACAGTGTCGCGACGGCTTTTCGGAATGCCACCGGCTCGCGCATCTGGCGGCGCCAGTACGCGCCGTCGAGCACATCCCCCGGCGCGGTCTCGCTGCCCGTCAGGGAACTGACGTAGATGAGGGACGGTGCGGAGATCGCAACGTCGGAGAGCGCTTTCTGCAGATCGTCCAGCACCGGTTCCACCAGCGCGCTGTGGTAGGCGGGGCTCTTTCTCAAGCGCCGCACCTGGATATCCCGTTGCTCCAGGCCCGCGAGCAATGCATCGACCTCCGTGGCCGGTCCGCTCACTACCTGGTGGGCGCCGTTGTCGGCCGCGACGCTGATGCCGGGAGCGTCGGTGCCGGCGTTGTGTTCCGCTACCGCTGCCGCCACGATGGATCTGGAAGCGAACACAGCCGCCATTGCGCCCTCGCCCGGCAGCGCCGTCATCAGGCTCCCGCGCGTGGCTGCAAAGCGCAAGCCCGCCTCCAGGCTGAATACACCTGCCGCCTGCGCCGCCGCCAGTTCTCCGAGACTGTGTCCGATCACGATGTCGGGGCGAATCCCGAGACTTGACCAGAGCGCCGTCAGTGCGCACTCCACCGCGTAAATCGCCGGCTGGGTCCAGGCCGGGTCGTCGATGTCGCCCGCATCGTCCCTGCGCCCGAACATGACGTCCAGGAGCGATGCGCCCCGCAACGCCTGAATGACCTCATCGCAGCGGTCGAGAACGGCGCGAAAGACCGGTTCGGTATCGTACAGATTGCGGCCCATGCCGACCCACTGGCTGGCTTGACCCGTATAGGCGAAAGCCACCTTTCCGGCCAGGTCCCGAGCCGGTTCGACGCCTCCCTGGGCATCCGGCGCAGCAAGCCTCTGAAGGCCCGTGCGCAACGACTCCGCATCGCGGAAAACCAATCCCGCCCGGTGGCGGAAATGGCTTCGTCCCGTGCCTGCGGTCCAGGCCATGTCGGCAAGCAGCGAATCGCCGGCTGAATTTTCGGAGGCGAGTTCATCGGCGCTTCCGTCGAACCAGCTCAGATACCGCGCTGCCAAGTTTCGCAGCGCGTCCACGGAGCGGCCCGACAGTGGCAGACAGCGCGCCTGCCGCGGGGCCGGAGTGTCAACCGGAGGCGTCGCAGTACCGAACCACTCGGGTAACGACGCCGGAATCCGACGCGACGAACCCCTCGGCCATGCCCGCGCCATCCCCCTGGCCGCGCGTCGCGGTTCCGGGCGCTGGCGTTCAATCTTGGCCACACGCGCGCCGGCGCCATCACGCGCACCTTCTCCCTTGATATCTCCGGAACGACCCTCACCATAGCCCTCTATCAGCACGTGGGCATTGGTGCCCGACCACCCGAATCCGCTGACCCCGGCCCTTATCGGACGATCCGGCCTGGCCGGCCACTCCATCGCCTCGGCGGTCACCCGCAGGGGCAAACGGTCCCAATCCACCGCCGGCGTCGGTGTCGTGAAGTGCAGATGCCGGGGAATCCTGCCCCGGTTCATCGACAGCACGACCTTCATCACGCCGGCGACCCCGGCGGCCGCTTCCAGGTGACCCATGTTGGTCTTGACCGAGCCGATCAACAGGGGATCGTTCGGGTCGCGTCCCCGGCCGTAGGCCTTGCCCGTGGAGTTGGCCTCGATGGGGTCGCCCACGGTCGTGCCGGTCCCGTGCGCCTCCACGTAGTCCACGTCCGGGGGCGTCAGTCCCGCATTCCGCAGCGCATCCTCCATCACCCGCTGTTGCGCCTCCTCGCTGGGCACGGTCAGCCCCGGGCTGGCGCCGTCCTGGTTCAGCGCCGCGCTTCGGATCACCGCCCAGATGCGGGCGCCGTCCGCCTCCGCATCCCTCAGGCGCTTCAACACCAGGATGCCGCAACCCTCGCCGCGCACGTAGCCGTTGGCGGCTGCGTCGAAGGTCGCGCAACGGCCGTCGGGCGACAACATGCCGGCGCTGGCGCGCATCTCCAGCAGCCGTCCGGACAGAATGGCATGCACGCCGCCCGCCAGCGCCAGGTCCGCCTCACCCCGCTGCAGGCCCGAAACCGCCTGGTGGATCGCCACCAGGGAGGACGAGCAGGCCGTGTCCAGTGCGATCGCCGGCCCGGCGAGCCCCAACGCATACGACACCCGCCCGATGGCCGTGTTGAAGGACGTCCCGGTGACCGAATAGAGACTCGCCGCAGGTTCGGCAGTGTCATCCGCATCCAGCACCAGCCCCCGGTATTCGTTGTTGCTGATCCCCGCGTAGACACCGGTTCGGCTGTCCCTGAGTCGCTGCGGATCGATGCCGGCGTCTTCCAGGGCCTGCCAGCTCGTTTCCAGCATCATCCGCTGCTGCGGGTCGAGAAGCTGCGCCTCTACCGGCGAGATTCGGAAGAACGCCGCGTCGAACCGATCGAGCTCGTCCAGGTAGGCGCCAAAGCGGCACGCCCGGCTCTGGACCGTGGCGTCGGGAAAGAGTTCGCCGACACGGCCGACACCGGAACCCGGGTCGCCCTCGGTCACGGCGCTCTCGCCGGCTGCGAGCAATCGCCAGAAGGCGTCCAGGCCGTCGGCGCCGGGGAAGCGGCAGGCCATGCCGACGATTGCAATCGGTTCGCCGGCGTTTGCCTTGCCGGTTTCCGGATGCAGGTCGGCCTCGCCGGGGCGGTCAGCGGCCTCGTGGGCTGAATCCGTTACTTTCATGTTGGTTCCACGCGGATCGTGAGGATATCCGTGTCATGAAATTGCTGGTGCCGTACCGATGATGCCAGTTCCCGCAGGCGGCGCAAGGAACCGTCTGCCTCGTCCCGTAGCGGGGCTGCTGAGGCGCTGTCCCCGGGCTGATCACCAGGCGACATGAAGCCGTCCTCAAGATTCTTCTCAGCCCCGGATACGACCAGGTCCAGCACGGCCGCGGCGCCCTCCTTTCGGACGGACAGGACCAACCTGGGACGCCTGTGCCCCGCCGCGTCATCGGGAAAGAGCGCCTGCATCGTCTCCGCGACGACATCCTCCAGACGCGATGCCATGGCGTTTCCCCAGCCGTTGGCGCCAGCGAAGACATCCAGGTATCGCCTGATTTCCGGTTGCGCCGATGTCTTGTAATCGATCCTGATCCGGCCGCGGCGAGGTTCGGTGAGCGACAGGAACAGCGTCAGGAGAATCACGGTGATCCCGCCCGCCGTCATGCCGTTCTGCAGGAGTCCGCCCGCGAAGTCCGTGAAAACCTGTGGAAATATGGCGCCGCTTTCAAAGCCGATGCCGACCCAGAAAGCGATTCCGGCGATCAGGACGTATTGGGGGCCGCCGCCTTCCAGGATCACCATGCGCATGCCGACGATGAACAGCATCGCCAGAAGTACGGCGAGGTAGGCTGCGAACACCGGCCCGGGAATCGCCAGCACGACGGCCAGCACTTTCGGCAAAAACGCCATCGCCACCAGTATCGCGCCCGTCGCCGTTCCGATCGTGCGAGCGCCCACGCCCGTAAGCTCGGTCATCGAGACGCTGACGGAATAGGCTGTATTCGGCACGGTTCCCGCGAAACCGCAAAGCAGGTTGCCCAGGCCGTCAACGGTGACCGCACCCTGTACGCTGCGATAGTCCGCGGCCCTCGGCCGGCGCCAGGACACCCGTTGAACCGCCACGGCACTGCTGATCGTGCGGATCGCGCCGATGGCCGCAACCAGCAGGAAGGCCGGCAAGAGCGCCCAGAAACCGGGCCCGAAACTCAGGTCCAGGCCCGGCCAGACGGCCGACGGAGGACCGATCCATGCTGCCTCGGCCACGCGGCCGATATCGTACAGGCCGAAATACGCGGCCACCAGGGATCCGGTGACGATTCCGACAACTGGCCCCCAGAGACGAAGCGTCGGGCTGCCTCGCAAGGCAATCGCGGCCATCGCCACGAAGGTCACGCCCGCGCTGAGGAGTGACCCGGTGGCGGAAATACCTGGCTCGGCGACGGTCATCAGATCGAATACGACCGGCATCACGGAGACCGGAATGAGCATGATGACCGTGCCCGAAACCGCCGGCGTGAGGATCTTTCGCAACAGCGCCAGCTTCTCGGCGATCAGCAACTGGAACAGCGCCGCGGCAACCACCAGCGTAGCCAGCACTTCCGGGCCGCTGTCCGTCAGGGCGGTGATGCAGATGGCGATAAAGGCGCCCGAACTGCCCATCACCAGGACGTTGCCCGCGCCGACCCGGCCGTACCGAATCGTCTGCAGCACCGTGGTGACTCCGGAAATCGCGATCGCCGCAAACACCGCCCAGTTCAGGTAGGCCTCGGCCGCTCCGGCCGCGCGCATGACCACCGTGGGAATCAGAATCGGCGCCGTGACGCTGATCACGGCGAGTTGCAGCCCCAGGCCCAGCGTCAGGCCGGGCGGAGGTTTCTCGTCGACCTGGTAGTGCAAATCCACGCCACGGCCCCTTGCCTCATTGTTCATTTTGCTGTGTAACTGATTCGACGGATGGTTGGCATCAGGCCGAGCGGTACCATCGCACCGCGTCGTAGACGGGGTTCGTTGATGATGTCAGGCGCTGCGCCGGCACCCTCTGCGGTTTTTC
>LXNI01000196.1_pt1 | contig 75841 bp, 57 predicted proteins | sample 809091 | NCBI WGS metagenome assembly LXNI01 (sample SAMN04870527, study PRJNA318959) | sponge metagenome | biome: 01000161; feature: marine sponge reef; material: water | host: Sarcotragus foetidus | place: Greece: Milos, Mediterranean Sea | collected 2013-05-29 | depth 5-7 m
ACCCTCAGGCGGCAGACGGTACGGAACCGTCTGCCGCTTCCAGAAACCAACCCCGAACCGACCGGAATCGAAGCCTCTCTACCGGCGCCGCTCCACGCTCATTTCTCTATTGGAAAACACTGAGTACCAGCAGCACGGCGCCCAACACCAACCGGTACGCCACGAAAACCTGCAGGCTCCGGCGTCGCACCCAGCCGAGCAGAAAGCCGATCACGAGGTAGCCGACCACCGCCGACAGCGCGACGACCAGGAGCATCGCTGGCAGCGCCGACGCCGGCAGCGCCCCGCTCAGCAGGTCGAGCGTGTTCTTGCCGATGACGAACACGCCGGCCGGGATCGCCATCAGGAAGGCGAAACGGGCCGACGACTCGCGGTCGAAACCGAAGAGCCGGCCGGCGCTGATCGTGACGCCGGCGCGGGAGGCGCCCGGGATCAGCGCGGCGGCCTGGGCCACGCCGAACAGCAGCGCGTGCCACCAGGTCACGTCGCCCAGATCACGGTCCTGCCCGCCCCAACGGTCCGCCACGCCGAGCAGGAGGCCGAAGCCGATCGTCGCCCAGGCGATCACGCCCGGGCCGCGGGCATCGCCGGCGATCCAGCCCGACGCCGCAATGCCGACGAGCAGCACCGGCAGGGACGCGAGCGCCAAGAGCGGAATCATCCGCCGCTCCGCCGGGGCGCTGGCAGCGTCGCCGTTCGGCCGAAGGGCCCGGACGAAGCGCACGAGGTCCTTCCGGAAGTAGGCGACGACGGCGAGCAGCGTCCCCGTGTTCGCGGCCACGTCGACCGGCAAACCCTGGTCCGCCCAGCCGAAGAGCCGCGGCAGCAGGATGAGGTGCGCCGTTGAACTGATCGGCAGGTACTCCGTGAGCCCCTGCACCAGAGCCACGAGAATCAACTGCAGTGGCTGCACGAAGCGAGGATAGCGAAGCGGCGGAACGTCCGTGCCCGATGCGTCGGATGCGTCGGATGCCGGCCAGAAGGCCGGCGCACCCAGTGAGGCGCGCACCCAGTAGAGCCGGGGCACCCAGTACGGATACGATGCGCGCCATGAACAAGCCATACCCCTACGTCAGCTTGATCGCCGTGATCCTTGCCGTACTCGCGGCGACCCCTGCCTGCGCCCAGAAAGAGGCCAACGCCGCGGACGACGAGGAGCCGCCGCTCGCGGAGACCTGGGACGAGAAGGCCTCCTATGCGCTTGGCCTGAACATCGGCAGTAACCTGGAGGCGGACGACCTGACGCTCGATCTCGAACTGCTGCTACGCGGCTTCAACGACGGTCTGGAAGGCACCGAGGCCCTGGATTCCGAGGAGATCGACACCGTGCTTCATGAGCTGGGTGCGAAGATGCGGGCGCACGCGGACCGCGAACGGCAGGCAACCCTGCTGGAGAACACGGCTCGCAGCGCGGCCTTCTTGGCCGCGAAGGCGACGGAGGACGGCGTCGTGAAGACGGACTCCGGGCTCCTCTACCGCGAGATCCGCGCCGGCACGGGCGACAGCCCCACCGCCGATCAGGCGGTCACGGTTCACTACCGCGGAACCCTGATCGACGGCACGGAGTTCGACAGCAGCTACGAACGCGGCCAGCCCGCGACCTTCCCCGTCGGCGGCGTCATTCCCGGCTGGACCGAGGCACTGCAGTTGATGAAGCCGGGCGCCATGTGGAAGCTCTTCGTCCCCGCCGATCTCGGTTACGGCAAGAACGGGTCACCACCGACCATCCCGCCGGGCGCCGCCCTGATCTTCGATGTCGAGCTACTGGAAGTGAACTAGCGCGGCAGACACTGGGTGCGCCGGCCTGCCATCCGTGCACCCGATGACGGGTGCACGGACTGGTTCGCGGTTGGCGCGGATTCGCGCCAACCGGGTCCTGGCAGGCATTCGGCGCGAAGCGCCGGCTTCCGGAGATGCCGGCCGGAAGGCCGGCGCACCCAGTGTCTGCCGGCCAGGACCCGGTCAGTCGGTGTCGGAGGTGAAGCGGTAGCCGACGCCGCGGACGGTGTGGAAGTGACGCGGCCGCTCGGGGTCGGGTTCGAAGCGCTTGCGCAGCCTGAGGACGAAGTTGTCGATCGTTCGGGACGAGGGGAACGCCTCGTAGCCCCAGACGCGGTCCAGGATGTCCTCGCGCGAGACGACTTCGCCCTCCCGCTCCGCCAGGGTCTTGAGGATCATCGCCTCCTTCTGGGTCAACTGCTGGGTCTTTCCGTCCCACGAGGCGCCCGCGAAGGCGGCGAAGTCGAAGTGGTTGTCACCGAAGCGCACCACATCAGGAGCCGTCTCCGCCGCGCGCCAGGCTCGCCGCCTCAGGATGGCCTGGACCCGCAGCAGCAGCTCCGTCAAATGGAACGGCTTGGCGAGGTAGTCGTCGCCGCCGGCTTCGAGGCCGCGAATGCGATCGTCCACGCCGGCCTTGGCGGTCAGGAAGAGCACCGGCGTATCGACACCGTGGCGCCTCGCTTCCTCGCACAGGGTGAAGCCGTCCACCCCCGGCAGCATCACGTCGAGGATCACAAGCTGGTAGCGCGGATCCCGGATTCGTTCCAGGGCCGCCTCGCCGTCGCCGATCCAGTCGACATCGAGGCCTTCCGCTTCCAGGTTGAAGCGAATGCCCGCGGCCAGATTCTCCTCGTCCTCGATCAACAGCACCCGGGCCGCCTCCTCTGACCCGGCCCTCACGACACCGGCTCCCCGGCAGGCTCTCCGGCCGGCCAGGTGACGCGAAAGGTCGCGCCCCGACCCGGTCCCTCGCTGCGCGCCTCGACCTCTCCGCCCTCCAGGGCGACAAAGCCGCGCACGAGATAGAGACCCAGACCGCTGCCCTGCTTGTTGCGTCGCAGCTCACTGCCGGGCCGGTAGAACTTCTCGAACAACCGGCGACTCTCGGACGGCTCGAACCCGACCCCGTCGTCGAGAACCTGGAGCTCGACCTCCGAATCGAGCCGCCTGGCGGTGACCTCGACGCGGCTGCCGGCCGTCTGCGCCGACTCGATCGCGTTGCCGATCAGGTTCCGAAGCACGGTGCCCAGGCCGACGGGATCGGCCTGCAGTCCGAGACCGGTCTCCACCTGGACATCGATATCGATCCCCTCCGCTCCTCGCGCGCGGTGCCCCAGTTCGGCGAACGCCAGCGACACCGCTTCGGACAGATCGACCGGCTCCCGGCGCGGCACCGCCCGCCGCTCCTCCAGGCGCGTTGTCTCCAGCAGGTTGCCGACCAGACGCTCCAGCCGACGCAGATCTTCCAGGTTTCGCTCAAGCAACCCACGACGATCGGTTGCCGCCAGATCGCGCAGCAGCAGGGTCTCGGTCGTCAGTCGGAGACTCGCCAGCGGACTTCGCAGTTCGTGCGACACGGCGGCCAGAAAGTTCTGCTGACGGTTGAGCAGGTCCGCCTCCCGGCGCAGGACCCGCCACAACACGAGGATCCCTCCGCCGAGGACGAACAGAAAGAACCCGCCTTCCCAGCGGTACTGGCTCAGATGGCTGCGGCGCTCGATCTCGATCGCCTGCAGGGACTCGGGCCTGAGCCGCGCGCCTTCGGCATCGACCAGGAGGTCCGGGTAGAACGCCCGCAGTTCATCGAGCGACTGACCGGCCCGGACCGCGGCCCCCGCCGCCTCCCGGTCGACCTCCAGACGCGCCACCCGATCGTCGGCGATGCGATCGGCGATCCGCGCCTGGTCGACCAGCCACCAGACAACCTGAACCGCGGTGATCGCAAGCAGCAGCAGGAAGCCGACCTGAAGCCGCCGCACCCGCAGGCTCTCCGCGGACGAGGAAGCGCTCAACCCGAACCACGGGACTCGTTTCGGCATCGGGTGCCTATTCTGCTATGAACACCGGCCGATGCCCGAACCGGTTTCCGTACAGCGTGTGCCCTCCACCGACGGCGTCGAGCTCGCCGTCTACGACTACGGCGGCGACGGCCCGACTCTGCTGGTCGGCCATGCAACCGGGTTTCATGGCCGGGTGTACGACCCGATGCTCGACCACCTCGACGGCTACCGCCGGATCAGCGTCGATCTCCGGGGCCACGGCGACGCGGCAGCCCCCGACGGCCTGGACTACCGATGGGAGAGCTGCGCCGACGACCTGCTCGCCGTCGTCGACGCGCTCGACCTGACTTCCCGGGGACCGCTGTTCGGTTTCGGCCACTCGATGGGCGCGGCAGCGCTGCTGATGGCCGAGCCGCGACAACCGGGCCTTTTCGCCGGCCTGGTCTGCTACGAGCCGGTGATCTACCCGCCCGGCGTGACGGACGACGACGCCCGCATCGATGTCTGGGTCAACCGGACCAGGAAACGTCGCAGCCGCTTCGATTCGTTCGAGGCCGCAGTCGCGAACTACGTGTCGAAGATGCCCTACTCGTTGCTCGACCCTGCCGCTCTGGAGGCGTACGTCCGCCACGGCTTCGCCGCCAGGCCCGACGGTGCTGTCGAAATCAAGTGCCGGCCCGCCGTGGAAGCCCATCTCTACCTGATGGGGCCCCACCATCGCGCCTGGGACACCCTGAGCGAGGTCCGCTGCCGGGTTGCACTGATGCGCGGCGCGGTCCTCATCCCCGGCCCTGCGTACTGGGCCGAGGCGATCGTGGGCGAACTGCCGAACGTCGACTTTCTGGAAGTCGAGGATCTCGGTCACCTCGGCCCGCTGGAGAACCCGAAGCGCCTGGCGGAGTTGACTGCCGCGGCACTACGGCTGTAGCAACTCCCGCCCGCGCGCCAGCGCCTGCCGTTCCTCACCGGGTCGGCCGAGCCGGTTCAGGATGTCGGCGAGCACGAAGTAGCCGAGCGCACCGTCCTCGCCAACCGGCTCCAGCCCGAGACCCCGGCGCGCGACCGCCTCCGCTTCGGCCAGGTCGGACCCCGTGTCCATCAGGGCCTTGGCCAGATGGAAGTAGCCGCGCGCGAAGTCCGGCGCCGCGTTGACCGCGGCGCGGTAGGCCTCGATCTCGTCGCGAGGCCGGCCCAGCCGGCCGTAGAGACGGCCGAGATTGAACCGCGGGCGGTGGTCGCGCGGCCGGAGTTCGGCCGCCCGCTGGTAGGTCTCCACCGCTTCGAACGGTTTGCCCGCCTCGTCCAGGAGAACCGCGAGGTTGTAGTGCGCCTCGCCGAGTTCCGGGTTCGAGGCGATGGCCTGCCGGAACTTCGCCTCCGCCTCGCCGCGCCTGCCCAACAGCGCCATCACTTCGCCCAGTTTGTTCGTCACGACAGGCGGCGGCTCACGACCTTCGGCCGCGGCGGCAAGCACCTCCTCCGCCTGGCTCAACTCGCCGCGCTCCACGTGGATGCGGGCCAGGGCCATCGTTGCCTTGGAGTCCTGGCCCGCGACCTCGAGCAGGCGCCGGTAACCAACGATCGCCTCGTCGATTCGCCCCAGCTCGTGGTAGGCGTTGGCCAGCCCGAGCAGGGACTGCCGGTGCTCGGGATCGAGCGCCAGAGCCCGCTGGAAATGCGAAGTCGCCGGCTCCGGGTCGCCGGCAAGAAGCGTGATCGTGCCCAGGAGCTGGTGCGCGTCGAGCAACCCGTCGTCCTCGGCGAGAGCGTCCCGCAGCTCATCGGCGGCGGCCTCGTCGTCGCCGCTGCCGAAGGCGCTCTGCGCCCTCATGATCGCGCGGTGGAGGTGCGCCTTGGTCTTCGCGTCGGCGCGAGGTTCGTCGGTCGCACCCCGCTCGGCGGCGCCGCGGCCGGCCAAGTACCCGAGAGCCCGCAACTGGGCCAGGGCCTCTTCATCCAGATCGGGCTCGGGGGTCGCCTCGGGCGCCGCGCGGTCGAGTTCCGCCGCCAGCTCCACGACCGCGGCCCGCAGTTCACGCGACACATCGCGCCGCTCGAGCAGGACGTTCGTCAGTTCGTCCGGATCCTCCAGCAGAGCGTAGAGCTCCGGATCGGGCGTCTCGATGTACTTGTAGTCGGCCGTGCGCAGCGAGCGAAGCGGCGCCCAACCATAGTGGTCGAGTGCGTAGAACGACTCGGCGTACACACCGCGACCGGGGTCCGGTTCCTCCAACCCCTGCATCGCCAGGAGCAGACTCCGCCCCTGCTCCACGCCGGTCCCCCCAAGGTCCAGGAGTTCGGCCAGCGTCGGCGCGATGTCGACGTGGCTCACGGCGCCGGCAACCGCCCGTCCACCTTCCACCCCACCGGGCAACCGCACGATCAGGGGCACGTGGACAGTCGAGTCGTAGACGAAGAAGCCGTGGTAGCTCTCGCCGTGATCGCCCAGCCCCTCGCCGTGGTCGGCAGTCAGCACGACGACCGACTCGTCGAACAACCCTCGTTGCTCGAGTTCGGCCCGGAAGTCGCCGATCAGTGAGTCCGTGTACGCCACTTCGCCGTCGTACGGCCGTCCCTCGTACTCGGAACGGAAGGGTTCAGGCGGCTCGTACGGATCGTGCGGATCGAACAGGTGCAGCCACAGGAAGAAGGGCGACCCGGTCGTCCTGCCGGCCGCGCCACCGTCGCCGGAAGCCGCCGTCTCGTCGAGCCACTCCAGGGCGTGAGCGATCGTCTCAGGCCCCGGGCGCTGGACCGAGCCCAGGTTCGCGCCGGCCATCGAGTCGAGGTCGAAGTCGTCGACGTAGGTGTCGAAGCCGCGGCCGATCCCCCAACGTGCATCGAGCACGAAGGCGCTGACGAATCCGCCGGTGCGGTAGCCGGCATCGCGGAAGCGCTCGGCGAGGGTGACCTGCTCCGCGCCCAGCACGTAGCCGACGTTCTCCCGCACCCCATGGGACGGCGGGTAGAGCCCCGTCATGATCGAGCTGTGGGCCGGCAAGGTGAACGGCACCGTCGAGGATGCGTTGTCGAAACGAACGCCCTCTGCGGCCAGACGGTCGATGTGCGGCGTCTCGACCCGGTCCGAGCCGTAGCTCGAGAGCCGGTCGGCCCGCAGCGTGTCGATCGTGATCAGGATGACGGGCGGCCGGTCGGTCGACGCTCCGGCCGGCAGGCGACCGGCATCCGTCGGAACCGCGGCAGGCGGCGCTTCCTCCGGCTCCGGTGCACAAGAGGCAAGGACCAGCGCCAGCACAGCCGGCGCCAGAAACGGCCAGCCTCTACAACCAGCGCCGGACGCGCTTCGCATAGTCCCGGTACTCGTCGCCGAACTTCCGCTCCAGGTAGGCCTCCTCGCGCAGGATGACGAGCAACGGCGGCTCGAAGGCCGTCTTCGCCCGGTCCGTCTGGCCCTTTGCCGCAGCCATCAGACCGTCCCGGCGTTTACCCCGCGAAGCGCTCCCAAGGCCCGGATGTGTTCCGGCCCCAGACCACAGCAACCGCCGACGATCTGAACGCCGGCCTCGACCCATCCGCGGGCCTCAGCCGCCAAATCGGCCGGATCGATCACGTCGACGAAGTTCCAGTTCGGCATCGTGAAGTAACCCGATTCGGGATACACGCCGATCGGCCCCTGCCATCGCTCCCGCACCATCGCCACCGCCTCCGGCACCGCCGCGATCTCGCTGTGCATCACATGGACGATGGACGGACCGAGCGGTATCAACACATCGAGCAACTCCTCGAACGACTCGTCGGGCCAGTTGAACGGCGTGATCGCGCCTGTATCCGGATCCTTCCGCGCACTGACCCCCAGCCATACTGGCAAACCGGTTTCCTTCGCCGCCTCGAAGGCCAGCGCCGCCCGCTCCCGATCCTGCATCATCTCGAGCGCGATCACGTCGACCCCCGCCTCGGCCAGCAGTCCGCACTGCTCCCGGTATGCCGCCATCTGCTCATCGAGCGGCGCGTAACCGCCCCGAATGTTGCTCGCCGGCATCGTCGACATTGACCCGGCAACGAGCACTCCGGGACACCCGGCCCGCTCCCGCGCCTCGAGAGCCGCCTCCACCGCCCGCCTCACGATCACGCCAACCTGATCGCCCAGCCCCGCCGCCTCCAGCAACGGCCGGTGAGTCGCGAACGTGTTCGTGATGATCGCGTCGGCGCCGGACCGAATGTACTCCTCATGGAGATCCCGAATCGCGTCCTTGTGATCCAAGGCCGCCGTTCCACACCAGGCCGCCGAGTCCATCGGCACACCGCGCCGCTCCAGCTCCGTCCCGGTACCACCGTCCAGCAGCAGAACCTCACCCCGACCCAGGCACTCATGCCACTCTTCGACGATCCCCATCTTCCTCCCTTTCGAAGCGCCACTCTGCCACACCGCGGCACCCCTACAGCTACACTCGCGGTCCGCCGCGTGCGGCACGCAACCGGGAGGCAGACGCCATGAGCAGTGACTGGTTCTACAAGTTCGACACGCTTTCGCTTCACGCGGGCCAGCGGCCCGATGCGGCCACCGGGGCACGCGCCGTGCCGGTCTACAACTCGACGTCGTACGTGTTCCGCGACACGGACCACGCCGCGGGCCTGTTCAACCTCGAAGAGGCCGGGCACATCTACTCGCGGATCTCGAACCCAACGGTCGCCGTATTCGAGGAACGGATCGCGGCGCTCGAGGGCGGCGTCGGCGCGGTGGCTACAGCCTCAGGCCAGTCCGCCTTCCACCTCGCGGCAGCGACCATCCTCTCCGCCGGCGACCACGTCGTCTCCTCGGCCGCGATCTACGGCGGCACCCACAACCTGCTCAACCACACGCTGCGGCGTTTCGGGATCGAGACGACGTTCGTCGAACCGACCGACCCGCGGAACTTCCAGCGCGCGGCGCGACCCAACACGAAGCTGTTCTTCGGCGAGACGATCGGCAACCCGCGGATCGACGTGCTGGACATTCCCGCCGTCGCCGACTTCGCGCACGGCATCGGCGTGCCGCTGCTGATCGACAACACGTTCGCCACCCCGTTCCTCTCGCGGCCGATCGATCTCGGCGCGGACATCGTGATGCACTCGGCGACGAAGTTCATCGGCGGCCACGGCGTCACCCTCGGCGGCGTGCTCGTCGACAGCGGCAAGTTCGACTGGGCCGCGTCCGGGCGCTTCCCCATCATGACCGAGCCCTGCCCCGGCTACCACGGCATCGCCTTCGCCGAACACTACGGGCCGCCCGCGTTCATCCTCAAGGCGCGCCTCGAAGGGTTGCGAGACTTCGGCGCCTGCCTCAATCCGCAGGCGGCGTTCTACCTGCTCCAGGGACTCGAGACGCTGCCGCTGCGTGTAGCCCGCCATGCGGAGAACGCCGCCGTCGTCGCCGCCTTCCTGGAAGGGCACGACGCCGCCTCATGGGTGAGCTATCCCGGCCTGGCGAGCCACCCCCAGCACGACCTGGCCAGGAAGCTCCTGCCGAAGGGCAGCGGCGCTCTGATGACGTTCGGCATCCGTGGCGGGCTCGAGGCCGGGATCGCCTTCATCGAGAGCCTGGAACTCTGGTCGCACCTGGCCAACGTCGGCGACGCGAAGAGCCTGGTCATCCACCCCGCGAGCACGACCCACCAGCAGATGACGGCCGAAGAGCTCGCCGAGTCGGGCGTCACCCAGGAGATGGTCAGGCTGTCCGTCGGGATCGAGGATCCCGGCGATCTTACGGCCGATCTCGACCGGGCGCTCAAGCGCTCGCAGAAGCAAGTGCAGCGGCCGCGGGCCGTGGCCTCCTGAGCACGAGACGAGCCATGCCCGAACTCGAAATCCGCGGCCGCCAGGTCTACTGCGGCGCCGGCGGCGCCGCCTGGAAGCCGAGGCAGCCGCTCGCCCTGTTGCTTCACGGCGCCGGCTGCGACCATACGGTGTGGGCCCTCCAGGCGCGGTCGCTGGCCCAGCACGGCTGGAACGTCGCCGCGCCCGATCTTCCCGGCCACGGCGCCTCCGAGGACCTGGACGACATGTCCACTATCGCCGACTACGCGGCCTGGACCGTCGACTTCGCCGCCGAGGCCGCGGCAAGCGCGGGTAGTCGCGAGGTTGCCGTCATCGGCCATTCGATGGGCGCCTGCATCGCGGTCGACGCCGCGGCCAGAACGAACGGACCCACAAAGCGGGTCGCCCTGCTCGGCGCCGGCGAGACGCTGCGCGTCAACCCCGGCCTGCTCGCCGACACCCTGAAGAGGCCGCTCAACGCCCACCGCTTCATCGCCGCGTTCGGCCACGGCGCCGGCGCCCATTTCGGTGGCGCCGAATCGCCGGGCCTGTGGATGCTCGGCGCGACGATGGCCCTGCTCGATCGCTGCGCGCCGAAGGTACTCCACCGCGACTTTGCAGCCTGCAACGCGTGGGAAGGCAGCGAGAGCGCTCCCAGTGTTTCCTGCCCCACACTCGTCGTCGCGGGAGCGAAGGACAGGATGACGCCGCCGCGCGCGGGCCGCGCACTGGCGGACCGCATCAGCGGCGGCGCCGGCTTCGTGACCGTAGCCGACGCCGGCCACATGCTGATGGCCGAAGCGCCCGGGGCCGTCACGCGCTGCCTGCGAGGCTTTCTGGGCGCCCACTGATGGACCGCGCACGCGGTCCATCAGACGCCGTCCGGCCAGTAGCTACCGGGTCAGGCTCTCGGCGAGGCGCATCAGGGTCACCGCCTCGCGGCGGTAGCCGAAGGGGTCGTCCCCGGTGTTCGCCTCGGCCAGCGCGATCGCATCGGCCCAGGTCCAGCCGCCGGTGTAGACGCTCCCCCGGAGAAGCTGGCCGAAGCCGGCGACGGCGGCGGCGAAGCGCTGGTCGCTACTCGCCGGACCCATGTCACGTGCAATTGGAAGCTCGATCAGTTCGCTCGCGTCCTCGCCGGGCTCCTTGTAGCGCAGGCGGAGGAAAGCGAGTTCCCGAGCGCTCTCCGGCCTCGCGCCGGCCACCGGCGGCTCCGCCGTGCGGTCGGCGTACCGCAGGGCACCGTGAAGCACCGCGGGGGAACCGACCGGCGTGACTTCGTAGATCGCGGTGACCGCGTGGCCGGCGCCGATCTCACCCGCGTCGACGCGGTCGTTGTTGAAGTCCTCGCGCCGAAGCGCCCGCGTCTCGTAGCCGATCAGGCGGTACTCGGCGACCGCGGCGGGATTGAACTCGACCTGGATCTTCACGTCGTCGGCGATCGGGAACAGCGTGCCGACCAGTTGGTCGACCAGCACCTTCCGGGCCTCCGACAGCGTGTCGATATAGGCCGCCTGACCGTTGCCGTTCTGGGCCAGTGCCTGCATCGACGCGTCGTCCAGGTTGCCGCGGCCGAAGCCGAGCACGGAAAGGTAGATGCCGTTCTTCCGCTGTCGGGCAATGAAGCCCTCGAGCTGTTCGGGGTCCGAGATGCCGACGTTGAAGTCCCCGTCCGTCGCCAGGATGACCCGCGTGACCTCACCGTCCGCGACCATGCCCGCGGCCGTCCCGTAGGCCACCTGGATTCCCTCCGCTCCGGCGGTCGAACCGGCAGCGTGGAGGCGGTCGAGCGCCGCCAGGATCGTGCCGCGCTCCGTGGACGGGGTGGGTTCCAGAACGCGGCCCGCGCTGCCGGCGTAGGTCACGATCGCCACCTCGTCCGCGGGATCGAGTTGCCCGACCATCAGGCGGAACGACTGCACGAGCAACGGCAGCTTGTTCGGCTGAGCCATCGAGCCCGACGTGTCGATCAGGAACACGAGGTTGAGCGGCAGCCGGTTGTCCGTCTCGGGCTTTCGACCCTGGATCCCCATGTGCATCAGCAGCGTGTCCGGGTTCCACGGCGTCTCCGCGACGGTCACCGTCGGCCGGAACGGCGCGCCGCGCTCGCCCGGCGGCGGGTACGCGTACGGGAAGTAGTTGACGAGTTCTTCGATGCGCACCGACTCGGGCGCCGGCAGGTAGCCGTTCATCAGCGACGATCGGACCACGGAGTAGCTCGCCGTGTCGACGTCGATCGAAAAGGTCGAGACGGGCTCCTCCGCGGCAACCTTGACCGGGCTGGCCGGCTCGTTGGCGAAGGCCTCCGTGTTGGGCCGTCGAGGGACCACGACGTCGGGAAGGGACCGGGAGGACGCTGCGAAGCTGGAGACGAGAGGCGGTGCCGACGCGACCATGAGTGCCCTTGCCTCCACAGCGCTCTCGGACGTCCCGGCTGCCTCCCGGTTCGCACGCTCGATGTCGGCCATCGTGCGCTGCATCTTCGCCATGAGTTCGTCACGCCTCTCGCGCTGATAGGTCTCGAAACTCCGGGAGCTTGCCGGTTCTGGTTGCGGCGCCGGTGGCGGCGGTTCAGCAGGCTGGCGGTCCCGTTCAGCGGCTACCACCTCTACCGCTTCGCGATCCCCAGGCAGCTCGCGGTCACGGCGTGACGCCACGCGAGCAGCGAGCTCTCCCGCCGGCGCCTCCGCCTGACGGCGGTCGTCGGTCTCGGCTGGAACTTCACCGGTCGGCGCGGCTGTCGGGCCTGCTTCCGGTCCTTCGCTCAGGGGCGCCACGGCAGGCTCCGGAGCGATGCCGGCATCCGCCACGAACACAGGCTGTCGAGGCACCGCGTTCCGGGTCACGGTCACGAAGACCACCCCCAGACCGACGGCGGCCAGGCCTGCGGCCACGGCAAGGGCGGGGCGGGAAGTCAGTGTGTCCAGCATGTGTCGTACTCCATGTCCGATACCCGCCCAGGTAGTCAGGCGGTCACGGGTGTGACGCGGCCCGGTCGCCGATTCCTGGGCCTGCTCGAACAGCTCTGTCGCACGAGCCAGGTTCGCCTTCCGCCGTTCAGCATCCGGCTCAGGCGTGCCACGCTCAAACACACTCTTCAGGTCATCGAGAGGATCGGTCATCGTCGTTCTTCCTCCTGCCGCATCGCCCGCAGGCGCTTGCGAACTTCCGAGAGCCGCCAACTCACGGTGCCCTCGGAGACCCCGAGCACCTCGGCTGCTTCACGATGGGTCATCTCGCCGTCGATCGTGAGCGCCACCGTGTCGCGCAGATCCTCCGGCAGGGCCGCCATCGACCGACGCAACCAGTCGAGTTCCGTGGACCTTTCCGCGGCCGCCGCACGCCGGTTCACTTCCCAGTCCCCCCAACCTTCAGCAGCCTTCGCACGGCTCGCGGCGCGGCGGCGCCGGTCATGCACCGCGTTCAACGCCACCCGGTAGAGCCAGGTCCCGAGCCGCGCCCTGCCCCGAAAGCTCTTCAACTTCGCCGGCAGGGCGAGGCAGATGTCCTGCGTCAGATCCTCCGCATCTTCCCCACTTCCCGTCAGCCGAAAACAGAATCGGAAGATCCGGTCGTAGTGGAGCTCCAGCAACTCCGCGAAGGCCGCGCGATCCCCCTGGGCCGCAGCCCGGACCAGTTCCTCATCGTCCATCGGCACGGCAGTCACACTAGAGCACCGCCCGGCGGACACCCACCTGGCCTCGACGACTTGCTGAACCGCTTCTGCCATCCCGACTCATCGGTATGACGCATGAGAACGGCGAATCCTTGGCGAGGGTCGGACGCTGCTATCTTCCCTCAGACCAACTGGAGATCTGCCATGCACCTGTCGATGCACAACTGGATGCGAGCGGAACCGCTCGAGAAGACGCTCGCGCGTCTGCAGCAGTTCGGCTACGAGTCGCTCGAGATCAGCGGCGAGCCGGAGCTCTACGACACGGCGGAGGTCCGCGCGCTGTTGAACCGCTACGGCATTCGCTGCTGGGGCTCCGTGACCCTGATGATGGACGGCCGCAGCCTGATCGCGAAAGACGAGGCGAAACGCGCGAGCTCGATCCAGTACGTCAAGGACTGCATCACGATGGTCAAGGAACTCGACGGCCACGAGATCTCGATCGTGCCGGGCACCGTGGGCAAGGTCGATCCCGACTCGACGCCGGACAACGAGTGGCGCTGGGCGGTCGAGAGCATGCAGGAGATCTACGAACACGGCCAGGCCGCGGGTGTCCTGCTAGCGATCGAGCCGATCAACCGCTTCGAGACCTACTTCATCAACCGCGGAGCCCAGGCGCTGGCGCTTGCCGAAGCGACGGGCCCGGACTGCGGCGTCTGCCTCGACGCCTTCCACATGAACATGGAAGATCGCGACCTGCTGGGCTCGATCCGCCAGGCCGGCAGCCGCCTCGTCGACTTCCACGTCGCCGACAGCAACCGGATGGCGGCCGGCATGGGCGCCCTCGACTGGGCCGCGATCGTCGAGACCCTACGAGAGATCGGCTACGACGGCGCCCTGACCGTCGAGTTCGTGGCCTCGATCGACCGCACGCCGGCCAACCGCCATCCGAACGCGGCGGAAACGGAACCCACCGACATCACGCCGGAACAGAAGAAGTTCATTGAGGACCACGGCAGCAACCTGCTGAGCGACGAGTTCTACACGATGCTCACGCGGCGCTCGGCGGAGGAGCTGCTGCCGCTGATCCGCTGAAGCGTTTGATCCCCGGGGTTCGATAGCCTCCGAGCCAAGCATGGCCAAAGTGCTGCAGATCCAACACGCGACGGTCGTCGTCGACGACCTGGAGAAGGCCTGCGCCTTCTACGAGCACGAACTCGGGCTCGAACCCTTACCGACGTTCAACCTGGACTTCCCTGCCCAGTTCTTCAAGATCAACGAGGAGCAGCAGCTTCACGTCACGGAGTGGGAGGACCAGGCCTCCTTCCGCGGCCACCTCTGCCTGCAGGTGGACGACTTCGACTCGATCTTCTTCCGCATGCGCGAGCTCGGCGCGATCGACACGTCACCCTGGGGCAAGGTGCGGCGACTGCCCGACGGGGCGATGCAGATGTTCATCCGTGACCCCGCCGGCAACCTGATCGAGATCTCCTGCCCGGGCGAGATCGCCGTCGATGAGGCGATCTTCAAGGACGACCTGGTCGACGCCGAAGGCGGCCTCTACAAGTCGAACCGCGATGATCCACGGGGCCTGCACACCGAGGACGCGACGCTCTACCACGGGCGGTAGGTTCGTGATGACTCCGGTCACCGAGGCGGTGCTAGCTGAGATGGTCGACGCGATCGTCGCCGAAGTGAATCCGGAGGAGGTCATCCTCTTCGGCTCCCAGGCCCGCGGCGACCAGGAGCAACAGTCCGACGTGGACCTCCTGATCGTCCAGTCGGAGCCCTTCGAGCGATTCTGAGGGTGCGTCCGGCTTCTCGAGGTCGAAGCCAAGCGCTGTCGCACGGGCACGGAAGGCCGAAACGTCTCCGTTCGCTATTCGAGTGACGGCGTGTTCTCGTCCGTGAGCGGCAATTCAACGCCGAGAGGATAGATGAGCTCCACCGGGTCACCGCTATCCGAACTCCGCGGCGCTTCGACGACCACCGTCGGCAGGTGGTAGAGCGTGATCCGCAACCGATCGTCCGTGTAGTCGACTTGGGGACGAAACGGGTCAATGTCTGTGCCGCCGACCTGCACACGTCGCCAGACTTCACCCCCTTCAAAGGGCAACAGCGCGTAAACTCCCGACGGCATCTCAACCTTCGCGAACAAAGTTCCATCCGCCCACAACTCAACGTTTCCCATTCCCCCAGTCCCGAAATTGACTATCGGCCAGCCGCTTCCAGCAGGAACCAACCGGGAATCCAGTACCGTCTCGCCCGAACGCCGGTCGATCAGGACAGCCCGCACCGCCTCCAAGACCTCGCCCAGGTCTTGAGCGTTTCTGACCTCTTCGACCGAATAGGAAAAGCGCAAGAGTAGGGTCTCTCCGAAGCGGATCTCCTGAGGGTTCCCGTCGGTATCCGCAAGAACTTCGGCCAACAGGCCGACCTGATCCTCCGAACGGAGTGTGCCTTCATAGGCCTCCACTCCGTGGTTTCTCCTGTACGCGGGAAAGCGTCCCCTGACATCCGTCCTGACCTCACCCTGATCGTCAGCCAAGCGGACTGTTCCGCCCCTCCGCTTGGTAAAGGTGGCCCTTATCTTCCGGCCCACGAGGTCGGCAGACACCCGCTCCCAGCTCGGCTCCGTCTCATGGGCCACAGTCCCCCAAGGGAACGACTCCAGCCAGCCGTTCGGCTGCCCTGTCAGCTCCCATTGCGGATCCGCGCCCTGGGCCAGCCCCAACCGTCCCAGAACAGAGTCGAATTGTTCTTCGGTGAGGTCGAGGGCGTAGCCAACGGTACTTCCCTCCGCATTCAAGAGGTAGTGACTGACTTCCTTGCGACCGCCCCTAAACTGGGTCTCACGACGGATCACGCGGCCCTGGTCGTCGTGGGTAGTCAGGACACGAAGGCTCGCCCTGCAGTACTCCTCAACCTTCCTGCCCAATCGATCGTGACTGGTCGTGACTTCGGCTTCATGCTGCGAGCAGAGTTCCTTGTCCTGACCACCGACGGGCTGGCCAAGAACCAGCACGACTCCCGGCAGAAGAGCCCGAATTCCAGGCTGGTGTGTCATCTTGACGGCGATCGGTCCGGTCTCCTCACTTCCTTGATCTAAACGAACTTACCTGGGGGACAGGGCAGCCTGTCAAGCTCAGCGCAGCCTTTGGCCGGGCCGAAGCGGCTAGAACTGGAGCCCGAAGCGGATCATGACCCGCCGCGGGAAGAGATAGCCGCTCGGCACGTACTCTTCGTCCGCAGGTACCTGCAGCGTCTCCCACCAGTCGTGAGTGTCTTCGTTGAACACGTTGAGCACCTGAAGGTCTAGCTTGAGTTGCACTTGGCCGACATCGAACCGGCGTCCGAACGAGACATCGAAGTTGTTCTGGTCCGGCAACCGCGTATCGTCACTGGCCGGGACCGCGATCACCCTCTGACCGCCCTGAGCGAGCGGCGAGGCTGAGCTTCGCAAGCCGACAGTCAGTTGACGGCTGTACGGCTTGCCCGTCATGAAGCTGTAGGTCGCACTGCCCTGGATCTTCCACGGCAGCTCGAAGCTGCCCTGGAACTGGAACACGTGCTCTCGGTCGTTCTGCAGAGCCTGGTCGGCATTGATCCAGTTGTTCGGGTCTCGGCCGTCGGTGCTCGTGTAGAACGGGCTTCCCTGGGATTGGAGCAAGGGCCGCGGAATGAAACCGGTCGAGTCGGACCAGGTGTACGAGGATTGGAAGCTCCAGCCATCGCTGTAGCGCCTGTTGAACGACAAGACCACGCCCTCGTACTGCTGGTCGTAGCTCCTTCCCGGCGCCGCAGAACCCGGTCCCGGACCGTTGCCCTTGCGAGTCGTCGGCTGCTCGATGACGCTGACCAACTGGATCGTCTCGCCACTGAACGGGTTCGTCCACGGCACATTCTCGTAGACGCCATCGTCCAGGATCTCCCAGCCGATCAGGTTCTTCGCCTCCTTGTAGACACCCTGAATCCCGAAGGTGTAGTTGTCGCCCAGTCGGCGCTCCCAACCGAGCGTGAACTGATCGGTTTCCGGCGCCTTGATATCGGGATGGAACAGGTTTCCGTGGTACTCGAAGCTGCTCGAGTACGTCCAGGGGCCGTCCAGCGAAGGCCCGTATTCGTAGATGTAGTCGGGAGGGTTCGGCGGCGGCGCATACCAGTTACCGGTCACGTCGGCGTCGAAGAACTTGCCGTAGAAGGCGCGGAAGACCTGCCTGTCGCCGATCTGGTAGGCCATGCCCATGCGGGGCGAGATCAGTGACCAGTCAATCACGTCCATGACCCCGGGAATGATGTCGGAGGTTGGGCTCCAGTCCTGGTTCAGTATCGGGTAGTCCGGAATGTCGCCGTTGTGCTTGTCGTACCGCACTCCGAGGTTGAGCGTCAGGTTCGAGTTGACCTGCCAGGAGTCGTCGACGAAGGCCGAGACGACCGCCGTCTCGGCGCCGTAGTAGAACGGCCGGGCGGTGACCCGGTAGTAGTACGGGTAGCCCGGGTAGTACTCGTAACGGTAGAAGTAGACTCCGTCCGGCCCGCCGCCGGTCCGGGTGTCACCGTGGCCGGTGCCGTAGGAGATGCCGAACTTGAAGTCATGGTCACCGCCCAGCAGGTCGTCGGCGTGGTGGGACAGCTTGACGTCCAACTGGTCCCGACCGAGCAGCCAGATATAGGTGTAGCCGGGGCTGCCGCTGGACTGCGGCGGACCGCCGTCGGCCGGGGAGTAGTCCGTGTACGGCGCGGCGGTGCTGCCGGTTGCCGAGAGCAGGTTGTCGTCGCTGCTGTAGCCGGTGTAGAGGACCTCAAGGTAGTCGTTCGGGGTCAGAACCGACTGGAACTGGAGGCCCCAGGCCGGGTTGTTGCCGAACTCGGTCGCGATGGCGTCCGGCGTTGTGTTGGGAGCCGCGAAGACGAAGTCGTAGTCCTCGAAGTGGTACTTCGCCTCCATGAGGTTGCTGTCGTTGAACGCCGCATTGATCTTGATGTCGGAGCGTGTCGTCGGGTAGGCGGTCGGGAAGGACGGGTCAACCCCCGGCTCGGTGTACGCATCGTCCGTGGACTGAATGGAAGCGAAGAACCAGGCCTTGTCCCGCGCCAGCGGACCGCCGAGAGTGCCGGTGAGGTCGTCGAACTCCTCGCGGTTGAACGGAAGGCCGTCGATCTCGGCGTTCTCTTCCGTCAAACCCTTGTTCATGTGGTACCAGTCGACCGTGCCGGCGAAGTCGTTCGTGCCGGACTTGGTCACGATGTTGATCGCGGCCCCCGACATGCTGCCGTATTCGGCAGGAGCGCCGATCCCCAGCACCTGCACCTCCTCGATGATCGCCGGGTTCGTCCACCAGAATGCGCGACCAGTGTCCGAGGAGGTCGTGTCCAGGCCGTCGATCCGCCAGGAGTTCGAGGCGACGCTCGAACCGAAGGCGGTCAACGAAGTGCTGCCCTCGGAAGCCTGGCTGATTCCGGGCGACACCGCGACCAGATCCCAGAAGTTCCGGTCGGTCGGCAGATCGTCGATGAAGTCCGCCGTGAAGCTGGTACCGACGCTGGAGCTCGTCACGTCGAGGATCGGCGAGGCGGTCACAGTGACCTCCTCCTCCACGGCCTCGAGGCCGAGTTCGATCTCCAGGTTGACCGTCGTTGAAATGCCCACTCGCACACCCTCGACCCGGTGGTCCCGGAAACCATCGAGGGCAGCGGTCACGACATAGTCGTCGACCTGAAGCGACGAGATGACGAAGTTCCCGCCGACGCCGGAGATCGTGGTCCGCGAGACGCCGCGGTCCTCGATCGTCGCCGTCACGGTGACTCCGGGCAGGCCGTCGCCGTTCGCGTCACGGACCTGGCCGCGGATGTCGCCCGTCGTCTGGGCGGCTACCGTGCCGGCGAACGCCGTGATGGACAGGGCTACCGGTAGAACTCGACCGAGCGTCATGCGTCTGGACATCGCGAATCTCCTTGTGGGGCCTCCGCCCTCTCTCCGAACCAACCACGGATACTACTCGCAACGACGCCGGACTCCGCCGCCGGCGCCTGAGCCCGAACGTCCGGGAGGCCCCGGAAACCGCGACCGCAGGGCCCGCCTGCGGAGCCCTCCCGGTCTTGATCGCGCCTACGTGACCCGGTAGAGTGTTCCTGCACCACATTTCTGCGCAGGAGCAACTATGTCGCGCATCCATTTCATCGTTCCCGAGGCCGAGAAGGCCGGCTATCAGAGTCAGGCCCAGCTCGAGGGGAAATCCCTGGGCGCCTGGATGCGGGAAGCCGCCGAAGAGAAGCTGGCTGCCGCCCGGTCTGCCAAGCGGTTCTCCGCCGCTGATCTCCAGCGATTCCTTGAGGAGTGCGATGCCAGATCGGTCGGGCGAAGGGAACCGGACTGGCCGGAACAGAAGCGGCTGATTGCGGAATCCAAGATCCGCGGGTTGGAGCTCACTTGATCTTCGTCGACACGAACGTTCTGATGTTCAGTGTCGGCGGCGAACATCCCTTGCGGGACGAAGCGCGCGGGTTCATTTCACGTTCGCTGAAGCGAGGCGAGCGCCTCGTCACTTCGGCCGAAGTGCTTCAGGAACTCCTCCACGTCTACCTGCGCGCCAACCGGCCAGATGATCTCGCCAGCGCATTCGCCTTCGTTGAGGGATGCATCGACGACATATGGCCGGTGGAGGCGGAGGATGTGAAGCTGGCCCGAGATCTCGCGAGCCTGCATGCCAGCCTGGAGGCCCGCGACCTCGTGCATCTCGCCTGCTGCCAGCGTCGCAAGGCGGCCTCGCTCAAGACGTTCGACCGCGCACTCGCCGCAGTCTGGCAGTCCTCCTGAACCACTCCTCGGTGGTCAGAACGGGAAGATCAGCGGCACCATCCACACGATCGCGGCCAGCAGTACGACGGTCAGCGGCGTGCCCACCCGCAGGTAGTCCATGCTGCGATAGCCGCCGGCACCCATGACCAGCAGGTTCGCCTTGTGGCTGAACGGCGTCATGAAGGCCGCAGACGCCGCTAGCGCCACCCCCATCATCAAGGGATAGGGCGAGAGATCGAGCCCCGAAGCCGCCTCCAGCACGACCGGCGTCAGCAGCACGACCGCCGGCGCGCCGTCGAGGCACTGGCTGAGCAGGCTCGACAGCAGGACCAGCGACGCCAGCACCGCATACGGCCCGATCGGGCCGGCCAGATCCATCACGCTGCTCGCCAGCAGGGCCGCCGTACCGCTGCTCTCCATCGCAGATCCCACCGGCAGGATCGCCGCGACCAGGAAGATCGCCCGCCACTCGACGGCCCGGTATGCCTCCTCCATCGTCAGCGCGCCGCAAAGCACGATCAGGCTCGCGGAAGCGAACGCGGCGACCTGGATCGGGGCAACTCCCGTCACGACCAGACCGATCATCAAGGCCAGGCAGCCGACGGCGTACGGCGCCTTCTTCAGGCGGCGCGGCTCTTCGGCGACATCCGAGAGGACGACCAGGTCCCGTTCCCGGGAGAGCAGACCGAGCCGACCCCGACGCCCCTGCAGCAGCAACGCGTCGCCGACCCGCAAGGCAAGTTGAGCCAGGCCGCTGCGAATGGCCCTGCCCTCGCGCCAGATCGCGAGCACCTGCACGCCGTACAGGTCGCGGAACGCGATCTCCTCGAGGCTCCGCCCCGCGAGACCGGACCGAGGCGCCACCGTCGCCTCGGCCATGCCCACCTCCTCCGACTCGAACGCGGGCGCGGCCACCCCCGAGGTCAGTTCGACGCCGCCCATCCTCAACAGAGCTCGCAGTCGCCGTTCCCTGCCCTTGACGAACAGCCGGTCCCCGGCCTCGAACTCGACCTGGGGCCCGGGCCCCCAAAGCACCTCGCCACCCCGTTCGACCGCGACCACCGTGAGTCCCATCAGCCGGCCCATCCACTCGACGCCCGCGCCGCCGGCGAGAAGCGTCGAGTTCTCCGGCACGCGGATGACCATCAGCGGCTGATCGTCGAGGCGGTCCAGCGCGGCAGGACCGCTCTCTTCGATCTCGAGCAGCTCCAGGTCGATCTCCGGCGCGTCGTCTCCGAACAGACCGTAGAGAACGTCGCCCTGCTCGATCGGCAGGCTTCCCAGCCGGTCGACATGCACCTCACTGTCGCGTTCCACCGCGATGACAAACACGCGCCAGCGTTCGCGGAAGCGAGTCGCGGCCAGGGTGCTCCCCACCAGTAGCGACCCTGCGACCACCCTCGCCCTGAGCGCGGTCACGCCCGCCTCCGGCGCACCGATCTCGCCGGTAGTGGCCGTGCCGAACGTCGTCGCCGCGTCCAGATCGACGCCCTGAAGCCGCAACATCTGCCCCACTTCTTCCGCGTCACCCTGCACCACCAGTTCGTCCCCGGCCAGGAGCGGCATGTCGTCACCGGGGGCCAACCGCCACTCCTCGCCGCGCGCGACTCCAAGGAGTTGCACACCCAGTGTGGTGCCGAGCCGCGTCTCGCGCACTGTGGCGCCGTCGAGTTCGGACCCTGCAGGGATGCGGATCGAGAACAGCCCTTCGTGCAGGCCGTAGAGGTCGGCGAGCTTCGATTCGTCCCGGCGCGGGGCCGCGTCCCGGCGACCCGGCAGGAGGCGCCGGCCCAGAGTGAGCATGAAGACGACTCCGCCAGCGAGCAGCACGGCGCCGAAGGGCGTGAAGTCGAAGAGTCCGAACGGCTCGAGTCCGCGATCCCGCAGCATCGCTCCCGCCAGGATGTTCGGCGGCGTCCCGACCAGGGTGGCGGTGCCCCCGAGAATCGCGCCGAACGCGAGCGGCATGAACAGGCGCGAGGGCGCGATACGGGCCCGTCGGCCGAGACTCGCGACCGCCGGCATCAACACCGCGGTCGCCGCGATGTTGTTCATGAACATCGAGAGCACGCCCGCGACCAGCATCACGGCGACCATCAACGGCGTCTCGCGGCTGCCGACGAAGCGGTGGATCGCACCGCCGACCAGATCCGCCACGCCGGTCTGCATCAACCCCGCGCTGACGATGAAGATCGACAGCATCGTGATCACCGCCGACGACGCGAAGCCCGTGAAGGCCTGATCGACGGCGACGTAGCCGGTGAAAATGAGCAGTGTCAGGCCGAGGAACGCCGTCAGGTCGATCGGCAGCTTCTCGGTCAGAAACAGGACGACCATGGCCGCCAGAACGACCAGCAGGAAGGCGATCTCGAGAGTCATCGCGACTGCGATCGGCTCGGCAACTGCCTAGATGACGGTCCAGCCGCCGTCGACGAGCAGGATCTGACCGGTCACGTAGCTCGACGCGTCCGAGGCGAGGAATACGACCGGGCCCGCCAGTTCCTCGCCGCGGCCGGGGCGACCGATCGGTGTCTTGCGGCGGATCCAGCGCACGCCCTGGTCCGAAGCGAACATTTCCTCGGTCATCTCGGACTCGAACCAGCCGGGGCCGATCGCGTTCACCCGCACGCCGCGCCGCGACCACTGGGCGGCGAGTTCACGGGTCATGTTGACGACGCCGCCCTTGGAGGCCGTGTAGGACGCCTGCGGTATCTGGCCGGCGCCGACGACGCCGAGGACGGAAGCGATATTGACGATCGAGCCGGATCCCTGCTCCAGCATCGCGGCGCCGAAGCGCCGGTTACACAGGAAGACACCGGTCAGGTTCACCGCCAGCACCTGGTGCCACACTTCGAGCGGCTCCTGCTCGGCAGGTCGCGGATCGGAAATGCCGGCATTCGCCACCAGCACGTCGACGCGGCCAAAGCGTTCCAGCGCCCGCGTCGCGAGCGCGTCTACGTCCTCTTCCCGCGACACGTCGCAGGTCACGGCGAGGGCCTGCCGACCACCGTCCTCGATCTGCGAGGCAAGTTGCTCCAGGCGATCCTGGCGCCGGGCCGAAACCACGACGGATGCACCGGCCCCGGCCAGGGCCTGCGCGAACACGACGCCCAGGCCGGACGAGGCGCCGGTGACGACCGCTACCTTGCCGTCGAGCCGGAAGAGGCTCTCTGCGGAGTTGGGCGCGGCGTTCATCGCGACGCCGAGTCTACGCGTCCGGCGCCCGCTCAGGCCGGAGGATCGAACCGTCCGTCGATCGCGGTCCAGCCGCCGTCGACGAAGAGGACCGCGCCGGTCATGTAGCTCGACGCGTCGGAGACCAGGAACGCCGCCGCGTTGCCGATCTCGTCGGACCTTCCCCAGCGGCCCAGCGCCGTCTTCCCGGCGTATGCGCGGTTCCAGGCCTCGTTCTGCTGAATCGGCTTGGTCAGCGGCGTGTCGATGACGCCGGGCGCCAGCGCGTTGACCCGAACCCCGGCGGCCCCGAGTTCCGCGGCAGCGGTGCGCGCGAGCTGGGCGATGCCGGCCTTGGTCGCGGCGTACACCCCCTGCCCCGGCTCGACAACCTGGGAACGGATCGACGACAGCAGCACGATGCTGCCGCCACCGGCGGCCGACAGCAAACCCCCGGCGACCTGCAGCACGCACATTGCGCCACCCAGGTTGAGCCGCAGGACCCGGTCGAACTCTTCGGGCTGGTAGTCGAGCAGGCGTTTGCGGACGTTGACTCCGGGCGTCGCCACCACGCCCCGCAGGTTGCCCAGCGACTCCAGAGCTGCCTTCATCGCTTCGGGATCGAGAATGTCGAGCTCGGCCGCTTCGGCCTGCCCGCCGGCCTCGACGATCCGATCGGCCGTCGCCTGTGCGGCCAGCAGGTTCACGTCAAAGCAAGCGACAACCGCCCCTTGCCGGGCGCATGCCTCCGCCGCGCCTTCACCAATACCGGAACCGGCGCCGATCACGGCCACCGTGCTCTCGTCGAGACGGAACGGGTTCAAGGACTCGCTCTCCCTTACGGCAGGTCGGACGCGGCGAGGAAGCCGGGGATCGACTCGGCCCGCCGGACGGCGTTCAGGACGGCATCGGCGAGCGCCTCGGCGGCCAACGCACCGATCCGGCTCACGTCGGGCGGTCCCTCGAGGACGCCGGTGGCGACCGCGAACACCGTGTCGCCGTCGCCGGGCGTGTGGGACGGGACGATCGAGCGTGCCAGACCGTCGTGGGCCATCTGGGCCATCCGCGTCGCCTGGGCCTGATTGAGGATCGCGTTCGTCGCCACCACCGCGATCGTCGTGTTGTCGCGGCCGTCGGAACGGTCCCCGGGCCGCGCCCGGCGATCCCGGCCGCCACCGCTGCGGAGCAGTTTGCGGGCGTCCAGCAACTCGTTGTCGGGCCCGCGCACGCCCGCGACGACCTCGCCGGTCGCCGGATCGATCACGTCGCCCACCGCGTTGACCGCCACGAGCGCGGCGACCACCAGGCCGGCCGCCGGGCCCTCCTCGATCGTGATCGACGCGCTGCCGAGGCCGCCCTTCATCGAGGTGCCGCGGCCACCCATCTTCCCCACCGTGGCTCCGGCGCCGGCGCCGACGTTGCCTTGCGCCACCGGGCCCGTCGTCGCCGCCTCCGAGGCCCGGTAGCCGCACTCGGCGTCCGGGCGAGGCTTGCTGCTGCCGCCCATTCCGAGGTCCATCAAGGAAGCGCCGACCACGATCGGCACGACTCCCGCCCGCACCGGGAAACCCACGCCCCGCTCCTCGAGGTAGCGCATCACGCCCCCCGCCGCGTCGAGACCGTAGGCGCTGCCGCCGGTAAGGACGACAGCGTGGAGTTCCTGGACCATGTTGTGAGGGCTCAGGAGAGCCGTCTCGCGGGTCGCCGGAGCGCCGCCCCGGACGTCGACGCCACCCACGGCGCCGCCCTCCGCCAAGACGACGGTGCAACCAGTCGGGCGCTCCTCGTAGGTGATCTGACCCACGCGGATGCCCTCCACGGCGGTCAGCCCGGGATCGGCTTCGGCGTCTTCAGCCAAGGCCGGACTCCAGCCCCCGAGGGCAAGGGCGCCCAGCGCCGCGATCCGCAATCCACATTCCGCGAACATAGTAGTCTGGCAAGCGTACTACCAGCCCGTAGAACGAGCCACCAGCGACACGCATCGTCCCATGACGTCAGCAAGCAGCGGACTAGGTCTCGTGGACCGCGTTCTCTCCGAGGCTGCGGTCTGCGGCGAGGAAGCGGCCCTCTTCGCAGCGGAACTGATCCGCGTGCCATCGGTCAACCCTCCCGGCGACGCCTACCGGGAGTGCGCGGAGTTGCTCGGCGTACGGCTCGAAGCGGACGGTTTCGAGACCGAGTACATCCAGGGTCCCGGCAGCGATCCGCAGCGTCCCAAGATCAACGTGCTCGGCCTGCGCCGGGGCCGGAGCGCGCGACCGGCCCTGCACCTGAACGGGCACATCGACGTGGTGCCGCCGGGAGACGGCTGGACGGTCGACCCGTTCGGCGGCGAGATCAGGGACGGCTGGCTCTACGGCCGCGGCTCGGCGGACATGAAGGCCGGCATCGCCGCCGCGGTGTTCGCCGCCGAGGCGGTGCGGCGCAGCGGCGTCAGCCTGCGTGGAACGCTTGAGATCAGCGGCACGGTCGACGAAGAAAGCGGCGGCCACGCCGGCGTCGCCCACCTGACTCAGATCGGACGCGTCACCAGCCGCACGACGGACTACGTGATCATCCCCGAGCCGTTCAGCCCGACGAGGATCTGCATCGGCCATCGCGGCGTCCTCTGGTTCCGGATCGTGGCGCGAGGCCGTATCGCCCACGGTTCGATGCCCTTTCTCGGCGTCTCGGCGATCGACGCCGCGGCCGAGGTGGCGCTCGGACTCCGCGAGGCGATCGGGGACCTGGTCACCGAGCTGCCCGTGGTGCCGGAAGGAGCGCGCCGGCCAACGATCAACATGAACTCGATCGTCGGCGGCCAGGTCATCGAGGGGCTCGATTCCTCGGCCGCGCTGGACGGCCACGGCCAGGGCCTGCCGTCGCCGTGCGTCGCCGACCAGTGCGAACTCGTCGTCGACCGGCGCTACCTGCTCGAGGAAGGACCGGACGCCGTCCGCGCAGAAGTCCGGGGAGTCCTGGACGCGGTCGAGGCCAGGCGGCCCGGGATCCAGTTCGAGGTCGAGGAGCTGCTGAGCGTTCTGCCGACCCACACGCCCGACGACTGCACCCTGGTCGAATCGCTCGTCCGCTCGATCGAGGCGACGACCGGAACCGCCGCCGATCTCGTGGCGAGCCCCGGCACCTACGATCACAAGCACTTCCAGCGCATCGGCGGCATCGGACAGTGCGTTGCCTACGGGCCGGGGGAACTGGAGCAGGCCCATCAGCCCGACGAACGCTGCGCGCTGTCGGACATCACCCGGACCACGCAGGCGCTGGCGCTTACGATCGTCGATCTTCTGAGTTAGGGTTACTCCCCACGCCGCCGCGAGCGCAAGCGGCCGAACAGCGAACCACACAGTCGGCCTCAGGAACGGGCCGCCGAGGAACTGCAACCATGACCGTGGCACTTGACGTCGCGACCCCGACGCGATCCCGATCCCTGGAGCTGCCGCCCTGCGGCCACCGCCCGAGACCCTACGCGGGGCCCACCCGCGAGGAGACCCTCGCCCTGCGCCGGCAGCACGTGAATCCGGCGCTCTTTACCCTGTACAGCGAACCCGTGATGCTGGTCGAAGGCCAGCGCCAGTACGTCTGGGACGACAGCGGCCGGCGCTACCTCGATCTGTTCGCGGGCATCTGCACCGTCGCCTGCGGCCACTCGCACCCGAAGATCGTCGCGGCGGTTCAGGAGCAGATGGAGCTCCTGGCCCACAGCTCGACGGCGTTCCTGCATCCGAACATGCCGCGCTTCGCCAAGGCTCTGCTGGCCAAGCTGCCTCCCCAGCTCGACCGCGTCTACTTCGTCAACAGCGGCAGCGAGGCGAACGATCTGGCGATCCAGATGGCCCGGCTGCACACCGGTCACTCCGACGTCGTCGGCATCCGCAACGCCTACCACGGCGGCAGCGCACCGACCGGCGCCCTGACCGCGATTCACACCTGGAAGTCCTGGGCCCAGCGCGGCGGCCCCGTCCACCACGCGATCAACCCCGATCCCTATCGCAACCCGTTCTCCGGCACGCCGGAGCAGATCGCAAGCCAGTGCGCCGAGGATGTCGCGGAGCTGATCCGCTACTCCACCCCGGGCCAAGTCGCTGCCTTCATCTCGGAGCCCATTCAGGGCGCCGGCGGCGTCACGATGGGAGCGTCGAACTACCTGGCGGAGGTCTACGACATCGTCCGCGCCAACGGCGGCGTCTGCATCGCCGACGAGGTGCAGACCGGCTTCACCCGCACCGGAGACCACTACTGGGGCTTCGAGAGCTCCGGTGTTACGCCCGAGATCGTGACGATGGCCAAGGGAATCGGCAACGGCCTGCCTCTGGCCGCCGTCGTGACGACATCGGAGATCGCCGCCACGCTGGCGCAGAATCTCCACATCAACACCTTCGGCGGCAACCCGCTCGTCTCGGCGGCCGGTCTCGCCGTCCTCGAGGTGATCGAGGAGGAGGGCCTCCAGCAGAACGCCCGCGTCCTCGGCAGCCGGCTGATCGCCGGCCTGCGAGTGCTGGCCGACCACCACGAAGCGGTCGGCGATGTCCGCGGCCAGGGCCTGATGATCGGCGTTGAACTGGTCGAGGACCGACGGTCGAAGACTCCCGCCACCGCCCTCACCGGCCGCGTGCTCGACGAGTTGAAGGGCCTCGGCGCACTGGTCGGCAAGGGCGGACTCTCCGGCAACGTGCTGCGGATCAAGCCGCCGCTCTGCCTGACGGACGCCGATGTCGACTTCGCGCTGGCGGTGATGGATGAGGCGTTGACGCGGGCGGCACGGTAGGCCCAAAGCAAACGACCCCGCTGGCGGAAGCCAGCGGGGTCGTAGTGCCCTAGCGCTTCGTGTGGGGCCTACAGGCCGACGACGGAAACGAAGCTGACGCAGCGGCCCGGAGCGCCGCCGAGGTTGTGGGTCAGGCCGAGCTTGGGCTCGGCGATCTGACGCTCACCGGCCTCGCCGCGGAGCTGCAGCCACATCTCGTACATCATCCGCAGACCGGAGGCGCCGATCGGATGGCCGAAGCTCTTCAGGCCGCCGTCCGGATTGACCGGCTGGTCGCCGTCGAGGTCGAAGCGGCCGTCCATCGTGTCCTTCCAGGCCTGGCCGCGCGGCGAGAACCCGAGGTCCTCCATCAGAACCAGCTCGGTCGGCGTGAAGCAGTCGTGGACCTCCGCCATGCTGATCTGATCACGCGGATCCTCGATGCCCGCCTGGACGTAGGCGTCGCGGGCGCTCTCGACGACCTCGGGGAAGGTGGTGAAGTCGTAGTCTTGGCGCTTGGCGCCCTCGGCCGGGCCGGCCACGAACGACAGCGCCTTGATGAAGATCGGGTTGTCGTTGTACTTGTGGGCGTCCTCGGCGCGGCAGATCACCGCGGCGGCGGCGCCGTCGGAGACACCCGAGCAGTCCATGATGCCGAGCATGCCGGCGATCTTGGGCGAGGAGTTGATCTTCTCGACCGGCACTTCCCGCTGGTACTGCGCCTTCTCGTTGCGGGCGCCGTTGTAGTGGTTCTTGTAGGCGATCTTGGTGAGGACATCGCGCATCGTCTCCAGGTCGACGCCGTACTTCTCGGCGTAGGCGGGCGCCAGGAGCGAGAAGTTCGCCGGCGCGGTCATGCCGGACTCGGTGCCGTCACCGGGAGGGGCGCTGCCGGTGAGGCCGGAGAACCCGGAGTCCTTCAGCTTCTCGACGCCGACCGCCATGACCAGGTCGTAGGCGCCGGACGCGACCGCGTAGGCGGCGTTGCGCATCGCCTCGCTGCCGGTGGCGCACATGTTCTCGAGCCGGGTGACCGGCTTGTACTGGATCTTGAGCGGCTCGGAGAGGGTGAGACCCGAGATCCCGCTGCCGGTCGTGCCGAGCCAGTAGGCATCGACGTTGTCCGGCTCGATCCCGGCTGAGCCGTAGGCATCCTGCACGGCATCGACCAGCAGATCGCTGGCGCTGCGGTTCCAGTGTTCGCCGAACTTGGTGCAGCCCATGCCGACGATAGCTACGCGATCACAGATTCCCTTGCTGGCCATTGGTGCTCCTTCGTCGTTCTTCGGACGGATTCCGTCCTTTGGAGTGTCGTCCCTATCGAAAGGGTCAGCGCTTCGGGCGCGCTTTCCAGAAGTAGTTGTGTACGCCCCCGGCAGTGTACAGGCGGCGGAATGTCATTTCCAACTCGTCACCGATCGCCACCTTGTCCGGGTCGACGTCGGTGAGCTGGCAGAGCATCCTGCCGCCCTTGTCGAAGTCGACCACCGCGCCGATCACGGGCGGCTGGAGCGAGTAGGCGAGCCGGTCGAGGGTGTAGGTGCTGATCCGGCATTCGCCGTCGGCGTAGGGCTCGATCGTCGAATCGTCGGACGCCTGGCAGACGACACACACGCGCTGCGGCGGCAGGTTCGTGTTGCCGCAACGGTTGCAGCGGGAGCCCAGGAAGGCGAACTTCCAACGCTCGGCTCGCTGCATCGGCGGCGCCGCCGGCCGGTCCGGATCGGGGCGGCGCGGCGGCTCGAAGGGCAGCACGTCGCGCCACTTGAGGTACGTCGTGTAGGCGAGATCGTCGCGCTTCGACTCGACCCAGGAAGCCACGGTGTGCTTCGGCCGGCCATCATCGATCGCATCGGTGACCTCGAAGACGGCCACGTCCACGCCGTCGGCCACGCAGGCGACCGCGATCCTGTCGCCGGCCGACGCGCCATCGAGCGCGCTCGCCAGAACCAGACCGGCATGCGCCGCGCCCGCCCGGCCCACCGTGCCCGCCAACCCGTCGGCAAGCTGCGCCGGTGTGAGCCCCGAGGGACGCATGAAACCGCGGAAGACGCGGGCGTTCGTGCCGTCGAGCACGACCTTGGAGAGATCGGAAGCCGCCACTCCGGCGTCGGCCAGAGCGAGGGCGAACGTGTCGACGAGGAGCGGCGTGAAGATGCTGGCGCCGAAGCGCTCTTCCCATTGCTTGGCGAACGGCATGCCGGGGCTCTGCCAGACATCGAGCACCTCTTCGGTGCAGGAAGCGCGGCCGATCAGCCGGGCGATGGGCTCACCGCCGCCGAGGACGAAGGCCGCCGCCGCATCACCGCCTCCGGACTCCCGGGGACCGCTCGGCGCGCCGACGGTCACCTCGCTGGCAGCAACCAGCACGGTGCGGCCGCCCGCCGCCATGTCCAGGCCCGCGAGAAGGGCCGACAACCCGGCGCGGCTCGAACCGCCGAAATCGAGCGCCGAGACCGACTTGGGCAGGTTCGTTGCGGCCTGCAGCGTCGCCGCGTTCAGCTTCTCGGTGTACGGAGCGCTCGTCGAAGCGAACGCCACGGTGTCGACCGCGGCATCTTCAGGCAGCTCGCGCAGCGCCTCGCGCGAGGCCTCGACCGCCATCGAGGCGGAGTCTTCGTCGTAGCTCGCGGCAGCGCGCTCTCCACGGCCACCACCCATCGCCGACCGCTGGATGCGAAAGAACGGTACGTAGCTGCCGTAACGAACGATTCCGGACATGGAAGCGGGTCTCCTGGTCTACGGGCTGTGTTCTGCCGATCGTGTCTGCCGACCGGTCGGTAGGTGAGAGAGGCGGATTGTAGCAGCGATCGGATTCGGGGCTTGCGGCCGTACTAGTTCCGGTTCGCCCGCTCGATGTCCCGCATCGTCTCCTGCATCTTCTTCATCAGTTCGTCCCGGCGTTCTTTCTGGTACTTCTCGAAGTCGACCGCCTTCCCGTCCGCGATCTGGTAGATGCGGGTGAACTTCTGCACGTCCCCGGTCTCCCGGAACTGGATGTTTCCGGTCACGCCCTGGAGTTCGCGCACCGCTCTCATGCCCTTCAGGAAGTCGCTCGGGACGGCGATCACGTCGACCTCGGACAGGGCCGCGATGTAAACCCACAGCGCGTCGTAACCGAGGGCCGCGTAGTAGCTCGGCATCGTGCCGTGCTTCTCCTGGTATGCCGCGACGAAGGACGCCACCGGCTCCTCGAGACTCTCGGGTTCGTATAGCGGCGCCGTCATGAAGCTGTTGTTCGCGGCCGGGCCGACTTCCTGGAGCACGGACTCGATGGCGAGGGAGGAACTGGTAGCCAGATAATCGTGCGCCTCGTTGTAACCGCCAAGACGCAGCGCCTGCATCGCCTCGGCGAGCGCCGCCCCCGACGCGGCGACGTAGATCGCATCCGCTTCGTATCCCAGCGCCTCGTCGACCATCGCGTTCTGATCGCTGGACCCGGTGAACACGACGCGGCCCGCGAGTTGGGTTCCCCAGACCGCCTCGATGGCATCGGCCAGAGACGTGCCGAAAGCCGTGTCCTGGACGACCAGAACGAGGCGTGTGACCTGCAGCCTGTCCCGGAGGAAGGTCGCCATGGTCGAGGCTTCGATCTCGGCACTTGGATAGAGCCGGTAGAAGAACTCGGAAACGCCGCTGAGCTCCGGACTCGACGCCGACGGCGACAGCAGGACCCGGTCCGCCTCCTCGACGACGGGAATCATGGCCAGGGCCTCGTCGCTGGTCACGCCGCCGATCGCAGCCAACGACGTCTCGAACGCCGTGTCCAGCAGCGTGGCGGCCTGCGCCGCGACGCTCTCGGAATCGACGATCTCCAGGACCACGTTGTAGCCGATGTCTTCCTCACCCGCCATCAGTCGCTCGTGACGCAACTGGATGCCGTTGGCGATCTCCTGGCCGTAGACGGCCGCTTCGCCGGTGAGCGGCGCAACGGCCGTGATCGTGACGGTTGGAACCTCGGGACCGCAGCCGACCGCCGGCAGCAGGCACAGGACTCCGAGCAGCACAAGAGTTCGTTCACGCAAGCTCATCACTCCAGATCTCCATCAGCCAGCGATGTCACCCAGTCGATTCCGCAACCACTTCCACGGTACCTGATGCGATCCGGCTAGACGGAGGCTCGAATCACAAAGGCGGACCCTTGATTCTAGGAGTCTGAGCGGCAGAAACGCAACCTTGAGAGTCGTCAACCCCCTCAAGCCGAATCGAAAAGGGGTTGCGGAGGACGCCAGCCGGTACCGTCCCGGTCGAGCCGGAAGCCATCCGCGTTCCTCGTCGGTGTCGGACGCTTCGTCCAGGTACCGAGTGGTGCGTCCCCGGGGTCCGCGCGCCGGTCCACAGGCGATGTGGGACACGTCGCCTGGGCCCCGGCGATCCAGGCGCGCAGGGCGGCCATCACGCCGCCGTGGGAGACGACGATGACCTGCTGCCCCACGTGGCGTTCGGCCAGCCCCTTCACCACCGGCGCCGCGCGCGAGGCGACATCAACCAGCGACTCACCGCCGGGCGCCCGGTGATGCCAGAGTTCTTCGATGTCGAGTTCGGCCAGTACGGCGCGGTACACGTCCCAGGGCTTCCCCCGGAGTTCCCCGAAGCAGCGCTCCTCGATGCCGTCGATCTCGACCACCGGCAGTCCGACCTCGGCCGCAATCTCTTCCGCGGTCTGGCGGGCGCGACGGAAGCGGCTGCAGTAGAGGTAAGACGGCTCGTACTGCTCCGCCAGCAACCGGCCTGCGTCGCGAGCCTGCCGATGCCCCAGTTCGGTCAGCGGCTCGTGATCGTGCCAGGTGTAGCGACTCGCCAGGTTCGCGGTGCTCTCCGCGTGGCGGACCATCAGCAGCGTGGACATGGTCCAGGAACGGCTCAGTCGCCGACGACCCGCGTGACCGGCTGGCTGCCGACCGGGCCACTCACCCAGCCGCCGATCACAGCGGAGAACAGCCCGGCGTTGCCACCGGCATGGACCAGTTGCAGCCCTCCGGGCCGAAACTTCGGCACCTGAGCGCCGGCCATCTTCGGGGGCAGCCCTTCGTCGCAGTCGCCGGCGCCGCGCACCAGATCGGCGCCCGATCGCACGAGAAGGCCGTCGAGTTCCCGGCGCAGCCTGGCCTTGTCCCAGCCCGCCCGCCGGAACACGTTGCCGTGCTCGTATCCGACCACCAGCATCGCGTCGAAGCCGACGACCATCTTGTTGTTCGCGACGCTCAGGAGCGCCGCGGCCAGCGAGCGAACCAGCGACTCCGGCCGGCGGGACAACTGATCCATCACGCCGCGCGGCCCTTCGCCGGCAAACAGGGTCACGGCGGACGTGCCTTCGGGAATGCCCCGCTCCACCGCCAGTGACTCCCATGGCGAGTCGTCCTCCCGCTCGGGAAAACAGAAGCTGAGTTTGCCGGGGTTGCCCAGCGTGGCCCGATCCACTTCGCCCGGCCGGGCGCCGCCGACGTTGCGCAGTACGAGCTGCAGCGCGCGGCCGATCGTCATGTTGGCCCGGTTCCCCTGCCCCAGGACGTTCATCTTCGAGTTCATGCCGATCGCCGATGTCACGGGTCCGTTCACCACGACGATGGGGCCGGCGAAGTACGTCGTCGCCGCCAGGCCGTGCCAGTTGAACTCCTCGGTCAACGCCGCCTCGACCGCGGCCAGGACCACCGGCATGTACTCCGGCCGGCAGCCGGCCATCACCGCGCCCGCGGCGACCTTCTCCACCGTGCACTCGCCGTAGTCGGGGGCCGCGAGGCCAAGGACGTCCGCACGATCGCGCCGCGTGCCGGCGAGCATCCGTTCGACCCGCTCCGGCGTCGGCGGCACGACCGGCAGACCGTCCGTCCAGCCACGCGCGAAGCAGGCCTCGATGTCGTCTTCCTGGTCGCCGAGCTCGACCCGGCGCGCGCCGCCCTGCGCAAAGCGGGCGGCAAGCCGTTCGACGTGCGGTGGTTCCACGTTCAGCGCGCCGCAGCCCGGTCGGCTCGGCGGCAGACCTGTGCCCAGCCCGTCCAGGCCGCTCACCTCCTGCCACTGCTCGCGGTTCCAGCCGATCGCCGTGCCCACCGTGGAGCCGCCATCACGAGACAGGAGCGTCGGCACGATCTCGATCCCCAGGTGGTGCGACAGCACGAGGTCCGCGTCGTGAACGGGATCTCCCGAAGCCGGGAAGTCCGGATCGTCCTGCGTCAGCACGAGCACCGGCCGGTGGCGCCGGACTTCGTCCAGCACCGGTTCGACCAACTGGCAGGTCGGACAGTCCTTCTTGACCACCGCCACCAGGCCCTGATCGAAGCCGGGAGGCGCGCCAGAGGAAACGGAGGGTGCAGCGGAGACGGAGGATGATGGAGTCATGGCGCGGGACGATACCAGCGCAGCGGTCGTGTATCGTTCGGGACTCACCGAGGAGACCACCCATGTCCCAGACCCTGATCGACCCGACGAACGAGGACGTCTCGCCGACATGGAACCCCTGACGGGCCGCTCGCCCACGCCCGAGTACGCCGTGATTCCACCAAGTCAACTGGTGGTCGGCGACCGCGCGTTCTGCGGAGAGGGCGGTCCATTGTTGCCCGTCGCGGTGGAACGAACCGAGAGGAGGAGAAGGCAATGAGGCGAGGAACCAGGCTCTTGGCGTTGTTTCTCGCACTGGTTGGGCCAGCTCCGCCGTTGATCGCCCAGGGCGGGGGGACGCCGAGGCTGCTTCACGCTCACCCTGATCGGGATCTACCCGCTGATGCAGGACCTTACTGGGTTGCGGCGTCCGACGTGTTCAAGTCCGACGACACGGTTGAGGAGGCGTGGCGGATCGGCGAGCAGCGGGCGGCAAGCATCGCGCTGCAGGCGACGAGGAACGCCAAAGCAGAGGACAACGGCGACGCCCCCGATTGTCAAGTCTCTCCGAAACAGGCATCTGCCCGCCGGGCATTGATCGATATGCCGGCCCGGTCGGTGTTTCTTCCCGGGGACTTCACGGGTTGGGTAGCGGCTTCTGAGGCCGTTGTGCTGGGCACGGCAACCGAGTTGGTCCCAGGTTTCGACGCGGCCGGGAGGTCAAACACGCTCGTGGTCCTCGGCACCGTAGACCATCTCTTTCCTCCAAGAGAGTACCCGCACCTCGTCAAGTACGTCATTCTGCCTTACGCCCGGTTCGTAGCAGGCGGCACCGTCTTCTGCCGCCCGTGGTCCGAGAGCCAAGAGTACTATCCAGCCGTTGGCGATCGCCTCCTGATCGCAGCTGACTCTCCCGCGGACAACAAGAGTATGGCATTGACCGTGCGTGCCATGTCGCGCGTGGTCCAGGTCCAAGACAACGACACCTTGGTCACCTACGGCCGGCCCGACTTCTACCCTGTGGCCTTCTCTCCGGACTTTCCCGAGACCCTGGATGAAGCGAAGGCGCGGACCTGGCGAATTTGGCGGAATGGCTTGGTGGACTTGGCCGCCAGCCTCGGCCTGGAGGAGTTTACGCAGATTTGGAGAGGTTTGAGGAAGGAGAGGAGTGAGATGGCGAGCCGGGGATGCGATGTGGACCAAGGTCAACTCCACAACGATGTCACCGGCTGGAGCTTCTCGGTGCGTTGCCCGAGCCCTGCGAAAGATCTTGCAGGCGACGATCCAGAGAAACGGTCCCGGTGAAACGGGCTGCGCTCTTCGGGCTGCTTGCCGTCCTCGGTGCAAGCGGCGGACTTGCTCAGGCTAACTGCACTCGGACCCTTAGCGGCACCGGCGCCTATAGCGACAGCGCCTACTCGGAAACCAGCATGTCCTACAACTGGTCTGGAGGGAGCCAGCCGAGTTGGCTCGAGAACGCCGTCGGAAAGTGGAACAGGTGCAATGGACCTTCAATGTCAACGGGGACGGGCGGTGCCCGAACTTGGACCGTACAGTTCTCCACCTCTGTTCCAGCGGAATTGAACGCGGCCAGTTGTGGCTACACGGACGTGAACGGTGACTTCGGAAGCCCCCGCGTGATCTACCTGTACACGACAGCCAGTGGCGGTACCAAGCCCCCGCTCTACCTTCAAGTCAACGCTTCTTCACGAAGTGGGCCACAGTTTGGGTCTCGCACACGACGGTCCTGGGTGCCCTACGAGCGTAATGGTGGCCCAGCCCATTCAGCGAGGCGCTGGCTGGTGGACACCGTACAGCGTCTCGGACGCTAACTGTTCGGCTGTAGACAGGTTCAAGAGAGAGAAGATGGACCGGGACAACGGCGTCACGCCCGGTGGCGGTGGCGGCGACCCGGACGACGGCGGCGACACGAACCCGGGCGGCGGCGCCGATCCGAACCCCGACTGCACCGCCAACCCGGACGACCTCCGCTGCCAGCCCGATTGCACGCTGAATCCGAAGGCGCCCGGCTGCCCGGAGGTCACCTACGGGCCCGATTGCTTCGGAAACTGGGATGACAAGAACGGAAACGGGAAGATCGACGACGGAGAGTGCACTCCGGTCGCGCTCTCCGGCCCACCGGGATCGGGCAGCCTGACGACGACCCACACCGGGGTGTCGAGCAGCCGGAGCTACGTGCTCGGGCTGCGGGCGAAATCCGCCGTCACAGTGTCGTTGACGAAGATGACCCGCGATTTCGACTGCAAGGGCGCACCCGGCAACGGGCTCGCCAGAGACGGCAACCCGCCGGATGCGATTCAGGGCGGATCGACACCGGGGTCGTGGACGTGCTCGAACCGCGGGGGCAGCGCCGACGACACCTGGAGCGGAACCCTCTCGGCCGGCGAGCACACGATCACGGTGTGGCCCTACGGCGGAGGCAAGGCGGGCGACTACACGCTGTCCGTGGCGATCCAGGAAGAGCTGATACCGCCCGGAAGCCGGACGCTGCCGTTCGCGGTGTCCGAGACCGACGTGTCGGGCGAGCAGAGCTACAGGTTCTCGCTGTCTTCCGACACCCGGGTCAAGATCGTCGTGTCGGACCAGAGCACGGACATCGACTGCCGGATCGACAGCACCTCCTGCGGGAACCACGGCGGGACCGCCGACGAGACGTGGAGCGGCACGCTGAAGAAGGGGCCGCACACCGTCACCGTCTGGCCGTATCGCGGCTCGGGCAGCTACAAGCTCACGGTGACAGCACCCGGCACGACGGCGACGCCAACGCCGCCGACCTCTCCACCCCCGCCGGCGTCGTCGTTGGCTTGTCCTGACGTCCCCGACCTTCGTCTGCCATCCGGCGGGCCGGTCAACACGGTGCTCCCGGAGGCGACGGGAGGGGCCGCGCCCTACGCCTACAGTCTGTCCGGGCAACCGCCGGGGATTTCGTTCGCGGCTTCCACGCGTACCGCGAGCGGCACGCTGCCGACTGTCACCGTCGATACGAACTACACGGTGACCTACGGCTGCACGGACAGCGCGGCAGCGTCCGTCTCCGTGGCGTTCCTCGTGAGCGTTCTTGCGCCGTCGTCGCCCGCGGCGCCGGAACTGAGCGGTTCGGTCGCCGGCCGGACACAGACGCTGACGTGGACCGAACCAGCCGGCGACGGGATCACGCGCTACCAGTTGCAGACCAGAGCGTCCTCGGCCCACACATGGCGCTTCACAGGCGCCGGCTCGCCGTCGCCTTCCTCGAACATCAGCCCGAGCGGCCGCTCCTGGAGCGTGCTCACACCCTGGACGCTGTACCGCCAGTACCGGGTGCGGGCGACGAACGCCGCAGGCGACGGCGCGTGGTCGAACGTGGTCGAGTTGACGACGCCGGCGGCGCCGCCACCGCCGCCTTCAACGCTGTCCCTGCCTGGGATACCCGACTTCCCCGGGTTGCCTTCCGGCGGCGTGGTGAACACGCTGTTTCCGGCCGCTACCGGAGGTACTCCGCCCTACTCGTACAGCTTGTCCGGACTGCCGCCCGGCATCTCGTTCTCGCCCTCGACTCGGGTGGCGAGCGGAACATTGCCGACGGTCGGAACCGCGACGATCTACACGATCACCTACGCCGTAACGGATAGCGCGAGCGGGTCCACCCGCGTGGCGTTCAGGGCTACCGTCGTTCCCTGACGACCAACGCCGTCGTGTATCGTTCACACCCAACCGAGGAGACTCCCATGGTCCAGACCCTGATCGACCCGACGAACGAGGCGATGCCCGCCGCACGCACCGCAGCGCCGCGCCTCGACGCGATAGACGGCAAGACGATCGCGCTGCTCGACATCTCCAAGGCGCGAGGCGACGTGTTCCTCGACCGCGTCGAAGAGCGAATCGAGAGCCGCGGCGCATCCGTTCTCCGCTTCACCAAGCCCACCTTCTCCAAGGTGGCGCCGGCCGACCTGCGCGCCGAGATCGCCCAGCGTTGCGACGCGGTGATCGAAGCGCTAGCCGACTGAGGGTCCTGCACGTCGTGCAGTGTGCACGACACGACCCAGTTGGAAGAGATGGGACTGCCGTCCGTGTTCGTCGCCTCGTGCGAGTTCCAGGACGCTGCCGAGTCGCAGTCGAAGTCGCTCGGCTCCTCGCCGGAAGTCGTCTACGTGCGGCACCCGATCCAGGATCGCGACGACGACGAGATGGGAGAGATCGCCGACCAGGCGGTCGACGCCCTCGTCTCCGCGCTGACCAACTGATCCTGCTCCAGGCGCCGCTCAAGTTGAGGGCTCGCTAGGTTGTCGCGTCTCCGACGCGGCTTGCCACATGAAGCTGACCACGGCCGAGCGCTTGGCTCGCCTGTCCGCAAACTTGTAACGGAGACACGACACTAGCAGCGCCCATGCGGACACGTACGTCGAACGCCAAGAAGCAGCTCGAGTCGCCGCGCCGTTTCGTGAGCGCCGCCGGGCGGGTGGTGTACGCCCTGAACCTGGAGGTGTTCCCGAACTTCTTCGGCAACGTCTACGTGATCGACGACGGGGCCCGCCGCACGCTGGTCGACTGCGGCTCGGGCATGGACTTCTCCAACGACAACCTCGTGCGGGGGCTGGCCTCGATCGAGGACCGCTTCGGCGCCCGCATCGGCCTCGCGGACATCGACGTCATCCTGATCACCCACGGCCACATGGACCACTTCGGCGGTCTGCAGTTCGTGCGGCGCCACACCGACGCGCCGGTGGGCATCCACGTCCTCGACCGCCGCGTGCTGACCCACTACGAGGAACGGGTCGTCGTCGCCTCGCATCAGCTGCGCGTGTTCCTCAACCGGGCCGGCCTCTCGGACGGCAAGTGCGACCAGCTGATGATGATGTACACGGCGCCCAAGGCGCGCTACGGCTCCGTGCCGGTCCAGTTCCTGCTCGACGAGGGCCAGCCCGTGCCGGACGCGGACGGTGGAAGTCTCGACATCGAGGTCCTGCACGTCCCCGGCCACTGCCCCGGCCAGGTGTGCCTCCGGGTCGACGACATCCTGCTGACCGCCGATCACGTCCTCGCCCGCATCACGCCCCACCAGTCCCCCGAGTCGCTGACGCTGAACATGGGCCTCGGCCACTACCTGGACGCACTGGGCAAGGTCGAGACGCTCGACGGCATCCGGATTGGGCTCGGCGGCCACGAGGAGCCGATCCCGGACGTGACCGCCAGGGTCGCAGAGATCCGCGAGTCCCACCACGAACGTCTGGAACAGATCGTCGACTCCTGCCGAGCGGGCCAGACGACTGCGGACATCAGCCGCACCCTGTTCGGCGCCGTCCGCGGCTATACCGTGCTCCTCGCGCTCGAAGAGGCCGGCGCGCACGTGGAGTACCTCTACCAGCGCGGCGAACTCGTAGCCGAGAACGTCGGCGAACTCGAGTCCGAGGAAGACCCGGTGGTTCGCTACGTCCGGGCGTAGGAGGACTGGAAAGAAAGAGGGCTGCTGCTGGCCCCAATCAAGCAGGTGGAGCGCTTGCTTCTAGAACAGAATCGGCGCAACGCAACGCGGCCTCGTTTCGTACCGCCAAGCCTTCTGGCTGCTCTGTCGGTACTACAACCACGCGACGCAGATCACCGTCTTTCAGGAACACAAGCTCGACCGGTGCTCCGATCTTTTCGTCTTGCAACAAGCCCAGGGCTTCGCGGTGCGAGGCGAAACGCGCCTCCGTTCCTGAGACCTTCGTCAGTACGTCTCCGACTCCGACGCCTGCTGCTTCGGCAGGGCTACCCGGCACAACGTCAACGACACTCAGCAACCCTGAGTCCAAAGCGACCTCAAAACTGAAACCGAAGTAGCCAGGCCTCTCGTGTCTCTCGACGACAGGCTGTTCGGCGCAGCTGAGTACCCATGCGAAACACACACACAGCAGTACCGGGTACTGGCAGATTCTCGTCACCCGTCCCCCTCCCTTCCTTACTTCGCCTGAGTCTCGGCCCACGGCGTGATGACAGCAGACATGCATGCTCCGCTATCGGGCGGACACCACAGCCACCGGCCAGGGGCCAAGCCTCGGACGATCGCGTCGTCTCCGTCCACCACCACTGCGCGGCTGGCCAGACCGAGCAGTCGGCCCAACTCGATCCAGGCTCCTGATTCAGCAACGAGTCGCCCTGCCTGAGACCAGGGCACCCTAAGGTCGCCACGCTCCCGACGCAGCTCCACAACGATCACGTCGTCAGGATAGGCATGGCGGACGCCCATCGCGCCAAAGTCGTCCGCCCATACGAACGTGTCCACGGTCGATACCGGAGACGGCAGCCAGAAGGCTGCCTGCCCATCCACTGACAACGGTGACTGGCCGCGCCAGGTCGTGCCGGATCGGATCCACAAGGCCGCACTGTTCGTCGCAGGTGCGCCTCCAGATCGAACAGAGACACGAATCCGCTGCTGTTCTCTGAGCAGCAACCTCAACTCTGCGGGCTCTCCCTTTTCCGTTAACTGGAACTGGACGTTGCCCACGGCGCGTACCCGATCAGCGCGCTTCTCCTCGGCGAACACCAAGTAATCACCCTCCGGCAAACCCTCCAGCGTGAAGGCCCCGAGTTCGCCGGAACGCGTCGTCCAAGGTCCGAGTCCAAGTGTCCCCTTCCGGAAGGTCTCGTCGGCGCGCTCAACTCGGACCGAAACCCCAGGAAGCCTCCGAAGTTCATCGCCCTCGTCCGCAGCAACGACATGGCCTCGCACAACGCCGTCAGGAAGATCGAGCTCGATGCGCGCAACACCGTCGTCACCCGCTTCCACTTCCACAAAACCGATCCCCTCGACGGTTTCCCAGTCTTGCGTCCAAGGCTCCTCGCAGGGGTCGCACTGCGGTGCTGCGGTCAGCTCCACCACCCACTCACCCTCGCGTGCCAGGTGCCCCCGGAAGATGCCATCCTCGCGACTTCTCATCGTGACACGTTCGCCACCGTAGCGTCCACCAAACCAGAGCAGGACGTCCTCCAGTCGGTCTCGGCCACGACGAACAAAGCCTTCAAGCGGCACCAGATCGAGGTCCAGCACGACATGGTCCATGCCGAGGAAGCGCACCAACTCGTTGCGGTAGCGGTCACCTCGTTCACTTGAGACCCCAAGCAGGTAGTCACCCTCCGGCAGACCAAGCCAAGTAAAGAGGCCGTCGTCCAACAGCTCCGAGTCGGACTGACGCCCATACCGGACTATCTCACCCAGCTCGCTCAGCTCCACCTTTGTGGCAGACACGGCAAGATCAGTCACCACGGCGCCACTGCTGCTGCGCAACTCGACCGTCAAGCGGTTTGACGCTGCACTCTGAAGGTCACCCAAGTCGACCCTGTCACCTAGATTCTCCACGTGAACTGGCCATCCATCCAGAGGAGATCCGACAAGTCTCAGGTCGAATCGGCCGGGGGAGAGACCCTCCAAGACGAAATGGCCCGTCTGATCGGTCCAGGTCGCAGGGGAAATGCGCCCGTCGGTCGCGGCCAGCCAGACACGCTCCTCCGATTCGCCTCCCAATCGACCCGTTACGGTTGCACCGAGCGCTGGCTCGTCCAGATCAAAGACCAGATCACCGGAATCGTTCGAGAGCGTCGTCGTCCACGCCTGAAACGGGCCCAGCCAGACACGAAGATGCGCCGTCTGCCCAGCGGCGAAGGGACAGGTGACGATGAACTCGGTTTCGTCGTCTGTCCACTCGCCATCGCACGGGCCACGGTAGAGACCGGAAGGCAACCCTCTTCCGCCCACCGCGGCCTTCGGCTGCCCATCTTGCAGATCTGGCGACGAGACGGCGACGCGGTCAGCGGGGGGCCAAACGCGGCCAACCACGTAGAGGCTCTCATCGCCGAGGCGTTCGACAGCCCGGTCCGAACTGCGGATCCGCAAGACGATCTTGCGCTCCGGAACCAAGAGCAACGGTTTCAGGTCGGTGTTCCCTGGTGCCAAGTAGACAGATGGCGACCAAACACCGGCAACGGTTGCCCGGACGACCAAGCCCCGCCCAGAAGCAGGAGCGTCGACCTGGAAGCCGTCCAGGGCCACGTTGTAAGGACGGTTCCAGGACGCAATCTCCTGGCGGGTAATCGGGTCAAGGATCTTGAACGTGGCGGAACGCGCCACCTCCAACTCCGACTCCGCCCTGTCGTCGGAACGGACGACCCGCAACTCCAACGGGACTCGCTCTTCGGCCAGCACCGATGCCGGGACGAGACAGACTGCCCCGACCAAGGCGGTTCTTACCATCCAAGGTGAATGCGGGGCGAAGCGCGCCGCGGCTCTGCCCGCCCTCATGCAGTGGGCTTGCTGAAGTCTCCACACCCTAGAGTCAGCGTGTCACACCGTCTCTCGGTTGAGCATATAGGAAGCCCTTCGCCTGGCGGTTGATCCTCACACCTCACGGTAACACTGAACTTGCACCCTCCCTGTCCAGTCGGATTCTCGGACTGATTGCAGTCTGATGCGTCGTCGGCGCATATCGCGTGGCAGTCTTTTGCTACCGTCATCGTCGGCGCTACGCCGATCATGAGTCCGAAGAACAGCACGCTCAGCAGAGCGCCCCGTACGGCTTCCCTCACTCGTAGCCCCAATGCGGCACCATCAGGCCAAGACCGCAGGGGCAGGACGCAACGTAGCCGCGCCGGTGGGTTCCGTTTCAACTTCATGAGGAGTCCTCCTTTGGTTGCGGGGAACCCCCCGGTTGCGTTGGGTAACCCCTGGTTGCGGAACGCAGTTTTAGCACGCAATGCAAGAGCTGTCAATAGCAATAGCTTGTAGCGACTCAACAACGGCCCCATGCCCGCAACCCTGACAGCGAGTCTGAACTGGCTTGGCGATCAGCGCCCTCGCGGCGCAGGTACGTAGTCGGCCTCGCCAGAGAGTCAGTAGGGCAGAAGCGGTGCAGGGTGCTGACGGTTCCGCTCGCATTGATTGCGGCTGAGCAACCGCCACGGGCGTCCTCTGTGGTAGATCTCCACTACTCGCGCCCATGGCGGCTCCCCGCCGGGCCCCTAGCGACCTCCCCCCACCCAACGGAACGTGAAGATCACCGGCAAGCACACCCTCGCCGTGCCCCGTGACGTGGTCTGGGAAGCGATCCTCGACCCGGAGGTGCTCTCTCGCACCCTGCCCGGCTGCGAGGACATGGCGCCGGTCGGCGAGAACCAGTTCCGCGGCAAGCTGAAGATGAAGGTCGGACCGGTGCAAGGCCTCTTCGAGGGCGGTGTCGAGCTCCTCGACCTCGACCCGCCGAACGGCTACAACCTGAAGATGGACGGCAAGGGAGCGCCCGGTTTCGTCAACGGCACGGGCTCCATCCGCCTCGAAGACGCGGACGGCGACGGCACCCTGCTCCACTACGACATCGACGCCCGGGTCGGCGGCCGCATCGCCGCGGTCGGCCAGCGGCTGCTCGACAGTTCGGCCAAGGTGTTGACCCGCCAAGGCATCCAGGGCCTGGAGAAGCAGCTCGAGGCGCGGGCCGGAGCGGCAGCGACGACCACCCACGACGAGGCGCCGGCGGCGTCCACGCAGACTTCGTCCGCCGAAGCCGAACCCCCACTCTCCGAATCCCAAGCCGCCGAAGCGCCGTCCCAGGCCGCCTTCGCCGGCAAGTTCGCCGCCGGCCTGGCGCGCGAACTCTGGCCCTACCTTGCCGGCGGCGCCCTGGTCCTCCTGGCCGCCATCGCCATTTCGCTCCGAGCGTGCTCATAAGAGCTCAAAAAGATAAGGAGACACTCCGGAAAATGACCGTGTCCATACAACTCGAAGTCAACGGAAAGCCGGTCCAGGCCGAGGTCGAGCCGCGGCGCCTGCTGGTCCACTTCTTGCGGGAAGATCTCGGCCTCACGGGCGCCAACATCGGCTGCGAAACGAGCCTCTGCGGCGCCTGCACCATTCTGGTCGACGGCAGTGCGATCAAATCCTGCACCATGCTCGCGGCGCAGGCGGACGGCACCACGGTCACCACGATCGAGGGACTGGCCCGGAACGGCGAACTGCATCCGCTTCAGGACGGCTTCTGGGAGAAGCACGGCCTGCAGTGCGGCTACTGCACGCCGGGCATGATCCTGTCCGCGAACTACCTGCTGGAGCAGAACCCGAGCCCTAGCGACGAGGAGATCCGCGAAGGGCTGAAGGGCAACATCTGCCGCTGTACCGGGTACCACAACATCGTGGAGGCCGTGAAGTACGCCGCAGAGAGGATGAGCTGAAGTGGCGGGCGTACTCGGCACGTCGATCAAGCGCCGGGAGGACCCGGCCCTCATCACCGGCCGCGGCAAGTACACCGACGACCTGAAGGTCGAGGGCATGGCGCACGCCGCGATCGTTCGCAGCCCCTACGCCCACGCCCGCATCCGCGGCATCGACACCTCCGCCGCGGAGTCCTATCCCGGCGTCGTCGCCGTGCTCACGGCGCGCGATGTCGCGGCTGCCGGTATCCCCGGCGTCGTGCCGGTCGGCTGGCTGCTGCCCGACCTCAAGACACCCGCGCATCCGATGATCGCGGCCGACACGGTCCGCCACGTCGGCGACGCGGTGGCGGTGGTCGTGGCTGAAGACCGCTACATCGCGCGTGACGCCGCCGAACGGGTCGCGGTCGACTACGAGCCGCTCGACGCGGTCGCCGATGTGGTCGCCGCGCTCAAGGACGGCGCCCCCACGGTCCACGACGACGCGCCCGGCAACGTCGCCTTCGACTGGGAGATCGGCGAGAAGGATCCGGTCGATGCCGCCTTCGCGCAGGCCGCGCATACGGTCGAGCTCGATCTGCGCAACAACCGCCTGATCCCGCACGCGATCGAGCCGCGCGCGGTGCTCGCCTCCTACGACTCGTCGACCGGCGAGATGACGATCCACATGACGAGCCAGAACCCGCACGTCCACCGGCTGCTGATGACCCTCGCCTCGCTCGGCATGCCCGAGCACAAGGTGAGGATCGTCGCACCCGAGGTCGGCGGCGGCTTCGGCAGCAAGATCCACCACTACGCCGACGAGGCGATCGTGGGCCTGTGTTCGCTGAAGCTCGACCGGCCGGTCAAGTGGACCGCGACCCGCACCGAGACGAACCTCACCGACGCCCACGGCCGCGACCACTCGACGCACTGCGCGATGGCGTTCGACGGAGAAGGCCGCATCACCGGCCTGCGGGTGGACACCAAGGCCGCGATGGGCGCCTATCTTTCGACCTTCGCGCCGGCGGTTCCGACCTACCTCTACGGCACCTTGATGTCCGGCCAGTACGACATCCCGGCGATCCACTGCCACGTGACCGGCGTCTTCACCCACACCGCGCCCGTCGACGCTTACCGCGGCGCCGGACGGCCCGAGGCCACCTTCGTTGTCGAGCGGCTGATGCACCTCGCCGGCGAGGCGACCGGCCTCGGCCCGATCGAAGTCCGCAAGCGGAACTTCGTGCCCGCCGACGCCTTTCCGTACCAGACCCAGGTAGCGCTCGCGTACGACTCGGGGAACTACGAGCCGGCGATGGACCGCGCACTCGAGATGATCGGCTACGACGACCTCTGCCGTGAACAGGCATCGCGCCGCAGCAACGGCAACGGCCGCCGCCAGCTCGGGATCGGTTTCTCGTCCTACATCGAGGCCTGCGGTCTGGCGCCGTCGGCAGTCGTCGGCTCGCTCGGCGCCCAGGCCGGACAGTGGGAGAGCGCCGACGTGCGCGTCCACCCGACCGGCTCCGTTACGGTCTACACCGGCTCCTCGTCGCACGGCCAGGGCCACGAGACGACCTTCTCCCAGATCGTCGCCGACCGGCTCGGGGTCGCTCCCGAGGCCGTCGAGGTGATCCACGGCGACACGGACCTGGTCCAGTTCGGCATGGGCACCTACGGCAGCCGCAGCGCCGCCGTCGGCGGCTCGGCGATCGCGGGCAGTGTCGACAAGATCATCGAGAAGGGCAAGAAGATCGCCGCCCACCTCCTCGAGGCATCCGCGGAGGACCTCGAGTACGAGGACGGCAGCTTCCGCGTCGCCGGCTCGCCGGACCGCGCGCTCGGTCTCGGCGACGTGGCGCTCCAGGCCTACCTGGCCCACAACTACCCCGACGATCTGGAACCGGGCCTGTCCGCGACCACGTTCTACGACCCGGCCAACTTCACCTACCCGTTCGGCACCCACGTCTGCGTGGTCGAGGTCGACACGGAAACCGGCTCGATCGAACTGCTTCGCTACGCCGCGGTCGACGACGTCGGCAACGTGATCAACCCGATGATCGTCGACGGTCAGCTCCACGGCGGACTGGCCCAAGGCATCGGTCAGGCACTATGGGAGAACGCGGTCTACGACGACAGCGGACAACTCGTGTCCGGCTCGTTGATGGACTACGCACTGCCCAAGATCCACAACCTGATCCCGTTCGAACTCGACCGAACGACGACCCCGTGCCCACACAACCCGCTGGGCGTCAAAGGCGTCGGCGAGGCCGGTGCGATCGCCTCGCCACCAGCCGTCGTCAACGCCGTCGTCGACGCCCTGGCGCCGTTCGGCGTCACTCACATCGACATGCCGCTCACGCCGGAGAAGGTGTGGCGGGCCGTGAACGCTGACTAGTCCTCAAACCCAACCGACCAGGACAGCATCTTCCGTCTAGAATCCCGCAGCCGAGCAACCGAAGCTGCCGAATCAGGAGCACCGATATGTACCCAGCCCAATTCGATTACCGTCGCGCCGGATCGGTCGATGAAGCGCTCGGCCTGCTGCAGGAACACGAGGACGCGAAGCTGATGGCCGGCGGCCACAGCCTGATCCCCATGATGAAGCTGCGCCTCGCGCAGCCGCCCGTCGTCATCGACATCGGCCGCCTCGATGAACTCAAGGGAATCTCCGAAGCCGCCGGCGGCGTCCGGGTCGGCTCCCTGACCACCCACGCCGACATCGCGGCCTCCGACATCCTCGCCGCGTCCTGCCCTGTCCTCGCCGAGGCGGCAGGCCACATCGGCGACGCCCAGGTCCGCAACCGCGGCACGATCGGCGGCAACATCGCCCACGCCGACCCGGGTTCCGACATCCCGCCCGTGCTCGTCCTTCTCGGAGCGTCCGTCCACCTGCAGTCCCCGGCCGGCACCCGCTCCGTCGCCGCGGCTGACTTCTTCCAGGACCTCCTGATGACCGATGTCGGCGAAGACGAGATCCTCACCCACGTCGACGTCCCCGCCCAGAGCGCCGGCACCGGCTCCGCCTACCTCAAGTTCGAGCACCCCGCCTCCGGCTACGCCGTCGTCGGCGCCGCGGCTTCCGTCACCGTCCACCAGGGTCGCTGCACCGCCGCCGCCCTCGTCGTCGGCGGCGTCGGCGCGGTCCCGACCGCCGTCGACGTCTCGAGCCTCATCGGCAGCGACCTCGGGGACGACGAGATCGCCGCGGCAGCCTCCGGCCTCGACACGGAAGACCCCATCGGCGACATCTTCGCCAGTGGCGACTACCGCGTCCACGTCGGCAAGGTCTACGGCAAGCGCGCGCTGGCAGCGGCTCGCGACCGGGCGTAGCTGGCCCGTCGCTTCGCCGGTCCGTCGCAGTTTGCCGGAACGGGAACGGGATCAGACGACCCCCAAGGAGCACTTCGCTCCTGATGCTGGTGGCTTGACAAACCCAGAATCAGGCCCATACGATCCCCCTTGTCGTTCCTCGCGAATCACCGATGGTTGACTGCAAGGGGGGAATCGATACTGAAACCCGGCGAGTCCTGGCGAAGCTGTCTAGGCGCGCCGGAACGAGAGTCTCGGGTTTGCGACGAGCGCGATGGGAGCCAGGGAACGTCAACAATCCCCAGGACCGCTACCTGGGAGGGGTGTTCACGGAAGAGACCGCCTGGAGCCTCATCGCCGAGACGCTGCGCGACGGGCAGGAGGTGGAGACCATGGTGCTGGACCACCCGCCGGGCGCCGTCGGCTACGTGTTGAAGATCCGAGTTGAGGCCAACGTCGCTCGGGTCTACGTAAAGCTCGAGCTGCCGAAGAATCGGCGAAAGGTCCTCGGCAGAAGCTTCCACTACTCCATCCATGAGTGACTCGGTACCGCCGATCGAACGAACAGGGAGCGAACGATGCCTGATTACCGCAGACCAAAGCACGAAGTCGCGGCGAGCGACCCGAACCGGGACACGACGTGTCCCTTCTGCGAGGCACCGGCGAAGACAGAGATTGTCGACCATACGTTCCAGCACGGAGCTGTCGAGATCTCGGTGACCTTGCCCGTCAGACAGTGCGCCGACTGTGACGAGGAGTTTGTCGACTACGTCGGGGAACGCATCGAGACCGAAGCCGTGTACTACGCCTTCGGTCTCCTGTCCCCCTGGGATATCCGGGACATCCGCGAGCGCCGGGGCCTCAGCCGACCCGCCTTCGCCGAAATCACCGGGCTCGGTGAAGCCACGATCAAGCGCTGGGAGACCGGCGCCACGGCGCAGAACCGTGGGTACGACCGCTACCTGCGCCTGCTGGACACGGACCTCGGCTGGAACATCTTGAAGAAACTGGCGCGGGACCAGACGTCCGCCGACCGGCCCGCACCAGTCTCCGGCGCCGAACGATTCCCCCATGTGCCGCAGGACCAGATCAACTCCGCTAAGGCGTCCACGTTCCGTGTAGCCGCCTGAAGCGTCGCCGGCCCCGGCGGCGCCGACACGGAGCGTCATGTACGTCACCACGTTCTACTCCTTCAAGGGCGGCGTCGGCCGCACGATGGCCCTGGTCAACGTCGCGGTCGAACTCGCACTACAGGGCAAGCGCGTCGTAGCGGTCGACTTCGATCTCGAGGCGCCCGGGCTCGACACGTTTGATCTCGGCCGGCCGGCCGAGACAACGCCCGGCATCCTCGACTTCGTGGAGACCTATCTCGAGACGGACCGGGCGCCCGAAGCCGAAGACTTCCTGTTCGAGTCGCCGCCCCTCGGCGAAAAGGGCGGGCGCCTGTGGATCATGCCTTCCGGATCGCACGACGAACGCTACGCAAGGCGCCTCGCCGCACTCGACTGGCAAGCCCTCTACGAGCACTTCGACGGCTACCTCCTGTTCGAAGATCTGAAGGCGCAGTGGCGGGACGCCCTTGAGGCCGACTACGTCCTGATCGACTCCCGGACCGGCCACACGGACGTCGGCGGCATCTGCACCCGTCAGCTCCCCGACGCCGTGGTGCTTCTCTTCTTCCCTAACGAGCAGAATCTCCGGGGCCTGACCAAAGTCGTCCGCGACATCCGAGCCGAACCGACCAGGTCAGAGGCAGACGCAATCGATCTCCACTACGTCCTCTCCAACGTACCGGACCTGGACGACGAGGACGAGATTCTGCGGGCCATCACTTCGGACTTCCAGGAACAACTCGGCTTCCGCCGCGAGCCCTTGGCCATCCACCGCTATCCCAGTTTGTCCTTGCTGAAGCAGGACATCTTCACCAAGAACCGTCCGAGGAGTCGGCTGGCCCGCGAGTACAAAGCGCTCGCCACTGAGGTGATTCGTCTGAATCCGGCCGACCGCGACGGCGCTCTGGACTACATCGGCCGCCATCGCCCCTCGCTCCGTCGGCGGCCAGAAACGGGTAGCGGCCAGGATCGAGCCGAGGACCAACTGGAGCGAATCAGGAAACACCACTCCAGAGACGGAGAGGTCCTGTTTCGCTTGGGGCAACTCCACGATCGCCAAGGAGACGACCAAGCCGGCGGCCTCTTCGACAACGCCATCGAAGCCGGCTTCCACTCGCCGGAGGCATGGCTGGAGCGCGCCCGCTACCGCCGCCTGAAACTGGATGACGCCGAAGCGGCCAGTGAAGACGCACTGGAGGTCTTCCGAAGTTCCGAGGCGACATTCCCGGACCGGAGGTTGGCGCTTCGCCTCCTGATTCCGCAGGACCTTGAGCAGCTTCCCGCCACGCGGGGCGTTATGGAATCGAACCCTCGGGAGCGCATCCGACTCGCATTGAGCATGACCCGGACCGCTACGGAAGCCGCAACGGCGATGGCCCTGCTTGAGCCTCTGCTCAAGGTCGACAAGCTCGAAGCGGCTGAACTGGAGGATGCCAGGAAGGTGGCAGTACTTGCCTGCATGCCTTTGGGCCGCTTCAGCGACGCGGCGGTCCTCTGCCGGACCTCGGCGCCCTCAGTGCAAGACATGTCCATTCGGCTTGCCTTCAACTATGCGATGGCCCTCTGGGGGGAACGGGGCGAGATCCCTCGGGATGTCCTCGCACATGTCGTGGAACTGGACGCCGCGCAGGCGAACGACTTCCCCCCGAACGCCAACCACAGGCAGTGTCTCGCGCTGGCCCACGGGGCGACCGGCGACCTGGCCGCCGCCGACGAGGCACTCGACGAAGCTGCAAGGCTGATCGTAAAGGAGCGGAGCGCCTTCTCCTGCTGGCGGTACCTGACCGTCCCCGGTCAGATCTTCGCCAGCGACCTGGCGGAAATGCGCGAACTCCTCGGCGGCGACTCCTCGATCAAGCCCCCCTTCATCCGAACAGCCAGCCTCAAGACCGCGGCCGCAGCGGCCGGAGCGGCCGAATCTCCTCCGTGAGCCGCGACGCCGAGATGGCTCTTGTGGCCGGGCCCAGGTCGTAGCAATCGGTTCCGGCGTGAACCACGTCCAGCCGGACAAGCCCGAGCTGGTCCATTGCCCTTCGCATCGACCCGGTGAGCGTCGGAGAGCTCGTCCGCTTGATCTCGCACAGGAAATCTGGACGCGAGCCGTCCAAATTTCCTGTTTGCCGCGCGAAACGCCTCAGTAGCTGCGCGGCAGCCCCAACACGTGCTGGGCCAGGTACGTCAACACGAGGTTCGTCGAGATCGGGGCCGTCTGGAATAGCCGGCACTCGCGCCACTTGCGTTCGATGTCGTACTCCGTGGCGAAGGCGAAGCCGCCGAAGGTCTGGAAGCAGGTGTCGCCGGCGTTCCAGGCGGCTTCGGAGGCGAGGAGTTTGGCGCTGTTCGCCTCGGCGCCGCATTCGCGGCCGGCGTCGTAGAGGGCGGCGGCCTTGCGGACGATCATTTCGGCGGCGTCGGTTTCGGCGTGTGCGCGAGCGATCGGAAACTGGATGCCCTGGTTCTGGCCGATCGGCCTTCCGAAGACCTCGCGTTCGTTGGCGTACTCGACGGCGCGGCGGATGAAGTAGCGGGCGTCGCCGATCGCCTCGGAGGCGAGCAGGATGCGCTCGGCGTTCATACCGCTCAGGATGTACTTGAAGCCGTGGCCCTCGTCGCCGATCCGGCTGCTGACCCGGATGCGCAGGTTGTCGAAGAAGACCTGGGTCGTGCCGTGGTTGATCATCGTGTCGATCGGCTGGATCTCCAGGCCGTTGCCGCGCGCCTCGCGGAGGTCGACGAGGAACACGGACAGGCCGCGTGAGCGCTTCTCGACCTGATCCGCCGGCGTGGTGCGCGCGAGCAGGATCATCAGGTCGGAGTGCAGCGCCCGGCTGGTCCAGATCTTCTGGCCGTTGACCACGTAACTGTCGCCGTCGCGGACGGCGGTGGTCCGGAGCTGCGTCGTGTCCGAGCCCGTCACCGGCTCGGTGACGCCGAACGCCTGCAGCCGCAGCTCGCCGCTCGCGATCTTCGGCAGGTACTGCTGCTTCTGTTCGTCGCTGCCGTGGCGCAGGACCGTGCCCATCGTGTACATCTGGGCGTGACAGGCCGCGGCGTTGCAGCCGCTCGAGTGGATCGTCTCCAGGACCACGCTTGCGGCGCGCAGCGGCAGGCCTGAGCCACCGTACTCCTCGGGAATCAGGCAGCCGAGGTACTCGTGCTCGGTCAGTGCCTGAACGAACTCCGTCGGGTACTCGGCGGCAGCGTCGAGACGTCGCCAGTACTCGCCCGGGAACTGCTCGCAGATGCGGCGCACCGGATCGCGGAGGTAGGGGTAATCGTTCTCGATGGAGACTTGGAGGTCGCTGTCGGTCATGGCGGGTGATCGTAGCGCTAGCTCTGCCGCGACGGAACTACCCGAAGACGCCGGCGCACCCAGTTTCCGCCGCGCGGCTACTGCGGCCGCACCCGGTGGATCCGCACCAGGTTCGTCGGCGGCCGATCCTGGATCGGGTCGCCCATCAGCAGCACGATCGTGTCGCCGGGCAGGGCCAGATTGCCGGCGAGGAGCTGCCGGTCGACCATCGCGACGACCTCGTCGTGGTGGTAGACCTCCTGGTCCATCCGCACGGAGTGGACACCCCAGACGAGCTGGAGCTCGCGCATGCTGCGCGGTTCGCGGGTGAACGCCAGCACCGGCGTCGACGGGCGACGGCAGGCGACCTGGCGGGCGGTGAAACCGCCCTGGCTGAGAACCACGATCCCCTGCGCGCTCAGATGCCGGGCCGACAGGATGGCAGCCGCCGAAACCGTCTCCGGGATCTCCAGCGCGCCCAGCCGGTTCGGCGGTTCGATGTCGTACGGGCCAACCTCCATCGTGTGGAAGCCGACCGGCTGCGAGGTGTGCTTCGAGAGTTGGTAGCGCTCCGACTCGGCGATGATCCGGTGCATCGTCTGCACCGACTCCAGGGGATAGCGGCCGGCGGCACTCTCGCCGGACAGCATCATCGCGTCGGCGCCGTCGAACACGGCGTTCGCCACGTCCGACGACTCGGCTCGAGTCGGCCGCGGGTGCTCGATCATCGACTCAAGCATCTGGGTCGCCACGATCACCGGCCGCGCCAGCCGCCACCCGGACTCGATGATCCGCTTCTGCTCGACCGGCACCTGGTGGAGCGGTATCTCGACCCCCAGATCGCCCCGCGCCACCATCACACCGTCGGATTCGAGCACGATCTCGTCGAGGTTCTCGAGCGCCCGGCGGCGCTCCAGCTTGGCGATCACTGGCAGAGCACGGCCCGCCTCAACGGCCGCCTCCCGCACCCGCAAGACGTCCGCGGAGCTTCCGATGTAGCTGGCCGCCAGGAAGTCGGCGTCTTCCTCGACCGCCATCCGGATATCCGCCAGATCCTTGTCCGAGATGCGAAACGGCAGATGGCTGTCGGGCAGGTTGACGCCCTTGCGGCTCGACACGGCGCCGCCGACGATGACTTCAGCCCGAATCGCCTCCTCGTCCTTCGAGCGGACCTCCAACTGCACGCGGCCGTCGTCGATCAGGATCTGTTCCCCGGGCTGGACGTGCCGAACCATGTCCCGGTCGAGCGCAAGGTCGGCGCCGGCGCCCGCGCCCAGGGAGACGATGTCGCCATCCTTGAGCATCCGCGCGCCCTCGAAATGGTCGAGCCGGTGCCGGGGTCCCATCAGGTCGACCATCACCCCGACGGACCGGCCGGCCTCCTCGCTGACCTGCCGCACGAGCCGGATGAGGCGACGATGCTCCTCCCGGGTGCCGTGGGACTGGTTCAGCCGGACGACGTTGACGCCGGCGCGGATCAGCCGCGCGAGGGTCTTCGGATTCGAGCTCGCGGGGCCGATCGTCGCGACGATCTTCGCTCGACGCTGCACGGCTGCCTCAGCTCTCCAGGCTCACGATCCGACCGCGGACGCCGCCACGGTGCCGGGCGCCTCGCGGACTTCCTCGACCGTCGCGCGCGCCAGTTCCGCGACGCGCCCCCAGGCCCGGGCCGCGACGGCCTCGGCCGGCGTGATCCATGAAACTCCCACCGAAACGACATTGGGCTCGGCGAGGTACTCCCGGTAGTTGGCGCGGTCGAGGTTTCCCGTGGGGCAGAAGGCAACGTCCGGGAACGGGCCGTGGACCGCGCGCAGAAAGGGCAGGCCGCCGCAGGCGGGCGCCGGGAAGAACTTGCAGGTGAGGAAACCCATGTCCACCGCGCCCTGGATTTCGGATGGCGTCGCGACGCCCGGCAGGAACGGCAACCCGGCGGCGGCCGCGGCGTTCGCGATCGCGGGAGTGATTCCCGGACTGACGCCGAAACGGGCGCCGGCATCGCGCGCCGCATGGACGTCATCCGCCCTGCGCACCGTGCCCGCACCGACGATCACTTCGGGGAGTTCGTTCGCGATGCGCGCAATCGCCGGCAGGGCTGCCGCCGTGCGAAGCGCCACCTCCTGCACCACGATGCCGCCGTCGAGCAAGGCGCCCGCCAGCGGCACCGCATCCTCCGTCCGCTCGATCCGGAGCAGGGGCAGGATGGGCGCCGAATCAAGTAGGGAGCGAATGTCCATCGAACGGAACGGGAGAAGCGGGTCAGGCCCCCTTACGGGGCGGCGAGGAGCTCGATCAGGATCCGAGCTGCGCCAGACGCTCGATCAGATCCGCAACCCGGTTCGAGTAACCCCACTCGTTGTCATACCACGACACGACGCGGGCGTACACGCCGCCGCCTTCAGCCGGAGTGACCCGGGTCAGCGGCGCGTCGAAGATCGACGAGTGGGGATTGCCGAGAATGTCGCTCGAAACGAGCGGGTCCTCCGAGTACTGGAGGATGCCGGCGAGGTTCGTCTCCGCCGCGGTGGACGCCGCCGCGTTGACATCCTCACCGGTCGGGGCGCCGCGCAGCCTGCAGGTCAGATCGACGATCGAGCCGTCCGCCACGGGTACCCGCATCGCCATCCCGTCGAGCTTGCCGTTCAGGTGCGGCAGCACCTTGCCGACGGCGCGCGCGGCCCCGGTCGTCGTCGGGATGATGTTGGCCGTCGCCGAGCGGCTCCGCCGCGGATCACTGTGCGGCGAATCGACCAGGCGCTGGCCGTTCGTGTAGGCGTGAACCGTCGTGATGAAGCCCTCTTCGAATCCGAAGGCGTCGTCCAGCGTCTTGGCGAGCGGCGCCAGGCAGTTCGTCGTGCAGGAGGCGTTGGACACCACGCGATGCTCCGGACCCAGATCGCCGTCGTTGACGCCGAGCACGATCATCGCGTCGATTTCGTCCTTGGCCGGGACCGTGAGGACGACCCGGGAGGCGCCGGCCTCGAGGTGGGACGCCACCTGGGCCCGGGTCCGGAACACGCCCGTCGACTCGACGGCGATGTCGACCCCGAGTTCGCTCCAGGGAAGCTGGGACGGATCCCGCTCCGCGCTAAGCCGGATCTGGCGGCCTCCGACCCGCAGGCCGTTCCCGGTCACCTCGACCTCCTGCTCGAAGACTCCCTGCACCGTGTCGTAGCGCAGCAGGTAGGCGAGGCGCTCGGCATCGAACAGGTCGTTGATGCCGACGATCTCGACGTTGGGCCGAGCGGCCAGAATGCGGAAGACGCTGCGTCCGATCCTGCCGAAGCCATTGATGCCGACGCGGATCATGAGGCGCCTCCTTCGGCGTCCGCCGCGCCGTCGAGGGCGGCGATGAGTTCCAGGAGCCGGTGCAGGTAGCCCCAGCCATTGTCGAACCAGGCGATCGTCTTCGAGACGTGATTGCCCAGCGTCATCGTCGCCTGTGAGTCGAAGATGCACGTCGCCCGGCTGCCCGCCGTGTCGGCCGAGACGATCGCCTCGCGCTCGAAGCGCAGCCGGCCATTCCACTCTCCGCTGGCGGCCGCGGCCACCGCGTCGTTGACGGACTCCACCGTGACCGCATCGCGATGCCAGCACACCAGGTCGACCACGGAACCGTTCGACACCGGCACGTTCATCGCCGAGGCCGAGAGTTTGCCCCCGAGTTCGGGTAGCACGGTCTCGAGTTCCGCCGCGGCCTCCGTCGCCGAAGGAATGATGTTCTCGCCCGCCGCCCGGCCGGAACGGAGCTCGGGCGCCGGCACGTCGGCGAGCCGCGAACCCGCGCCGTAGGCGCGCACGGAGCTGATGAACGCCTGCTCGACGCCGAACGCTCCATCGAGGATGCGCAGCAGCGGCCCCGCGCAGTGCGCGGTGAAGGAGCCGGCGGAGACGATCCGGTCGGACGGCTCGATCCGGTCATCGTTCAGTCCGACGACGACCGTCCGGTCCAGCTCCCCGCCCGGCGGCGCGCAGAGGACGACGCGTTCGGCGCCCGCTTCGAGGTGCCCTTCGAGCTCGCTCCGCGTCGGCCGCGTGTCACGGAAGTCGACGACGGTGGTGACTCCCAGATCGCCCCAGGGCGCCTCACCGGCGTTGCCGGCACGCACGACGCTCGCGCACGAGCCGTCGACGCAGAGGCTGCCGTTCTGAAGTTCGACATCCGCGTCGAGCGGCCAGGGCAGGGTCGAGAAGCGCAGCAGGTAGCGCAGCATGTCGGGGTCGGCGGTTTCGGCCACCGCGGCGACCTCGATTTCGGGGCGGTCGAGGGCAAGGCGAAACAGGCTTCGCCCCAAAAGGCCGAAGCCCATGATTCCAATGCGGTTCGTTGTCGTCATCCGGGTAGGAAAAGTAGTCAGCGTGGGAGAAGAAGCCGTCAAAGGGCGCGGGCAGAATAGCCGACCCGGAGGCCCCTGTCCGCCACGGATTCCGACCTGCGGAATTCCTCAGTCGGTTGCGTACGCGGAGGCCAGGATCTCCATCGTGTGGCGCACCGGAATCGCCGCGCCCAAACGCCGGGCGTGACTCTGGATCTGGGTCAGGCAACCGATGTTGCCGGTGGCGATCACGTCCGGTTCGCCTTCGAGAAGAGCCTCCGCCTTCTTGCGCCCCAGGCGGGCCGCGAGTTCGGGCTCTTCCAGGTTGTAGATGCCCGCAGAACCACAGCAGATCTCCCAGTCGCGCGGCTCGACCAGGGTCAGGTTCGGCACCTGCGCCAGCAACTGCCGCGGTCCCGCCCGCTCCGACTGGGCGTGGGCCAGGTGGCAGGCATCGTGGTAGGCCACCCGCAGCGGCTCCGGCAGCGGCGGCGGCGCCTCGGTCTCGAGAGCCGAAAGGAAAGTCGAGACATCACGAACCTTGGCGGCAAGGGCGCCGGCGGCTGCCTCTTCCGGCCGGCCGGCGAACAGCAGACCGTACTCCTTGAGGCCCGAACCGCAGCCGGCCGCGTTGGTGAGCACCGCGTCCACGTCCGGCAAGAGACCGTCACGCCCGAGGACGTTCAGGAGAGAGCCAGCGGCGGCGCGGGCCCGCGGCGCGTCACCGGCGTGAAACGCGAGCGAACCGCAACACGCCTCCTCTCCGGGAACGACGACCTCGACTCCGCGGCGCGTAAGCACATCGATCGTCGCCTGGTGAATCCGCGGCGCCAGCACCTGCTGCGCGCAACCGGCGAGAAGGGCCACGCGGGCGCGCTGCTCGCCGACCGCCGGGAACACGCCGAAGCCGACTTCCGCGCGGTCCGCACCCTCGGGCAGCAGATCGAGCGGCGCGGCAAGCCGCGCCGGCAGCAGCGCGCGGAACGGCGCCGCCAGCCGGCCCAGCCGCAGCATCCACCGCAAACGCGCGGGGCTCGCCAGCGTGTCCAGCATCAGCCCGCGCCAGAGGCGGTCGGGCAGCGAGCGCCGCCGGCCGTCCTCGGCCAGTTCCCGGAACGGCATCAGGAGCTCTCCGTACTCGACACCCGACGGGCAGGCCGTGACGCACGCCATGCAGCCCAGGCAGGGGTCGATGTGCTCCAGGGCCTCCTCGAGTTCCAGGCCACCCTCGAGCACCTCCTTCATCAGCACGATCCGCCCTCGCGGCGAGTCCATCTCCTCGCCGAGTTCGACGTACGTCGGGCACGTCGGCAGGCAGAAGCCGCAGTGGACGCAGGCCGAAACCGCGTTCGCCATCGCCGAGGCCGAGTCGCCGACCTCGCTCCGCAGCGCGTCCAGCTCGATCGCGTGCTGCATTGCCGGCTGTAAGCGACCGCTACGCGAGCACCCGGAATAGCGCCAGAAGACCGCCTACGCCACCCAGCACTACTCCGATTACACGCCAGGACGCCGCTGTGATCTTGTCGCTCAAGCGGAGTTCTACCGCCGCCAGATCCGCTCGCGTCGCGGCGGTCTCGGCGATGGTCTCGCCAACGGCTTCTGCAACCGCAGTCGCATGCTCAGGGTCGATTCCCGCCTCACGCAGGGCTCGCGCTATCGCCAGGGTACTCACGCCCTGATGCTAACTCAGATGTGCTGGTAGGCCTGCAGGGTCAGGAACTCCTGGAACTCGGAGCCGAGCACCAGGTCGTCGAGCAGTTCCACCGCGAGGCCGTAGCGGCTCGCTTCGCGGCCGCCGAGCCGGCTCAACTCCTCGTCCCGCACCTGCTCGTAGAGCTCAGGCGTGACGCGAGCGCCGTTGTCCATCCGCGCGCCTCGGTGGACCCATTGCCAGAGCTGCGCGCGGGCGATCTCGGCCGTCGCCGCGTCTTCCATCAGGTTGTTGATCGCGGCCGCCCCGTTGCCGTTGAGCCACGAGTTCATGTACTGGAGCCCCACCGAGACGTTGTTGCGCAGCCCCTGCTCGGTCAGCGAACCGCCGGGCACGTTCAGATCGATCAGGCTGCCGGGCTCCACCGAAACGTCCTGGCGCAGCCGCTCCTTCTGGTTCGGGCGGCCCTCCATCTTCGTCGAGAACACCTCCAGGGCGATCGGCACCAGGTCCGGATGGGCAACCCAACTGCCGTCGAACCCGTCGCCTGCCTCGCGCTCCTTGTCGGCCGTGACCGCCGCCAGCGCCGTCCTGTTGACATCCGCGTCCCTCCGGCTGGGGATGAAGGCCGCCATGCCGCCGATCGCGTGAGCCCCGCGGCTGTGGCAGGTGCGAACCAGCAGCTCCGTGTAGGAGCGCATGAAGGGGACGGTCATCGTGATCTGGCCGCGGTCGGGCAGGACGAGGTCCTCGCGGAACGCGAACTTCTTGATCGCGCTGAAGATGTAGTCCCAGCGGCCGGCGTTGAGCCCCGCCGAGTGGTCGCGCAGCTCGTAGAGGATCTCCTCCATCTCGAAGGCGGCGAGGATGGTCTCGATCAGCACCGTGGCGCGGACGCTGCCCTGGGGCACGCCGAGAGCGTCCTGGGCGGCGACGAAGATGTCGTTCCAGAGCCGCGCCTCGTGCCGGTTCTCCAGCTTCGGCAGGTAGAAGTACGGCCCGCTGCCGCGGCTGAGCGCTGCCTTCGCGTTGTGGAAGAAGTAGAGGGCGAAGTCGAAGATGCCGGCCGAGACGGGCTGGCCGTCGATCAGGGCGTTCTTCTCGATCAGGTGCCAGCCGCGCGGCCGCACCAGCAAGGTGGCGATCTCGTCCTTGAGACGGTACTCCTTGCCGTTGCCGGGGTTCGTGAACTCCAACTGCTTGCGCACCGCGTCGTAGAGGTTCTGCTGGCCCTCGATCACGTTCTGCCAGCTCGGGCTGAGAGCGTCCTCGAGGTCCGCCATGAAGACCTTGGCGCCCGAGTTCAGGGCGTTGATCATCATCTTGCGGTCGACGGGGCCCGTGATCTCGGCCCAGCGGCAGTTCAGGTCCGCGGGCGTGGGAGCCACCTTCCAGTCCGCGTCGCGGACTTCCTGCGTCTCGGCCGGGAAGGTCGGATCCTCGCCAGCCTGAATGCGGGCGTGGCGATCCACCCGGTCCTGGAGCAACTGCACCCGGCGCTCGTCGAACTGCCGGCAAAGGTCGCCCGCAAACTCGAGCGCCTCCGGAGTCAGGATGTGTTCCGCCGCCTCGAAGTCGCGTGGTCCGGTGATCTCGATTCCGCTCATGCTGCCGTCTCCCAGAACCGGCCCCGGCCGGCCTCTCGTTCGTCGTCTTTCTGCAACCTGCCACCACCAGGACTCGTAGACGTGTCTGGCGAAGCGGCGGCAGCTTACCGGATGCCGGCGAAGGCGCCGGGCCACCCGGCGAACGTGAGACAATGCCGCGGCGCTGACGCTTTGAAGCGCTGTCCCGCGACCGGAGGTTTCAATGATCGTCACCCGTTACGTGCCGCGCGCCACCTTGTGCGCCACCCTCCTGGCCGTCACCGTGCTGGCGGCGCCGGCTCGGGCCCAGACCGGCGAGCCGACCAGGCTGCTCCGCTTCCCCGACCTCTCCGGCGACCGGATCGCGTTCACCTACGCGGGCGACATCTGGCTCGCTTCGGCGGACGGGGGCACGGCGACACGCCTCACCTCCCATCCCGGCCTGGAGCTGTTCGCCAGGTTCTCGCCGGACGGTTCGCAGATCGCCTTCACCGGCCAGTACGACGGCGACGAGCAGGTCTACGTCGTGGACACGGCGGGCGGCGCGCCCCGGCAGTTGACCTTCTACCCCGCCGCCGGGCCCCTGGCGCCGCGCTGGGGCTACGACTACCAGGTCTACGGCTGGTCTCCCGACGGCAAGTCCGTCCTGTTCCGGTCGCTGCGGGACGGATGGGACCTGGGTGACACGAAGCTGTTCCTGGTCGACACCGCCGGCGGATTGCCGAGAGCGCTGCCGATGCCGGAGTCGGGCGGCGGCGATCTTTCGCCCGACGGACAGCGCGTCGTCTACTCGCCGGTGACCCGGGACTTCCGGCACTGGAAGCGCTACGAAGGAGGCTGGGCGCAGGACCTGTGGATCCTCGACATCGACAGCCTGGAGTCGATCCAGGTGACGGACCACAAGCGCTCCGACCGCGACCCGATGTGGATCGGCGACACGATCTACTTTTCCTCCGACCGGGACGGCACGCTGAACCTGTATGCCTACGAGGTCGATTCAGGCGAGCTCTCCCAGCTCACGAACGAAGACCAATGGGACGTGCGTTGGCCCAGCGCTGACAAGGCGAACCGGCGCATCGTGTACGAGAAGGCGGGTTCTCTCGAGATCTTCGACCTCGGCTCCGGCGTCGCGCGCCCGGTCCCCATCCACGTGCCGACGGACCAGCTCGCCCGCCGCCCCGGCCGGGTTTCGGCAGCGAACCAGGTGTCCGGCTTCGCTCTCAGTCCGAAAGCGAAACGGGCCGCCTTCTCCGCTCGCGGCGACATCTTCACCGTCCCGGCCGAGCACGGTCCGACCCGCAACCTGACCCACTCCTCCGGCGCCAACGACCGGGATCCCGCCTGGTCGCCGGACGGCCGGAGGATCGCCTTCACGTCCGACCGGACCGGGGAGACGGAGATCTGGGCGATCAGCCAGGACGGCAGCGGCGAAGCGCTCCAGCTCACGGAAGGCAGCGTCGGCCGCCACTACAACAACCTGCTCTGGTCGCCGAAGAGCGACCGCATCGCCTTCATCGACCAGCAGGGCCGGCTCGGCATCGTCGACGCGAGCGTTCGGAGCGGCGACGACGCGGCGGCCGGACCACGCGACATCATCGAAGTCGCGGACGATCCTCGGCCCTTCGGCACCAGCTACGACTGGTCGCCGAACGGCGACTACCTGGCGGTGGAACTGGGCGACCCGAACGAGTTCGCCTCGATCCACATCTTCGAGGTCGAGAGTCGGACGCTCACCCGCGTGACCTCCGAACTCTGGAACGACTTCTTCCCCGTCTTCGACCCGGGCGGCGACTACCTCTACTTCTTCTCCGACCGGCAGTTCGTGCCGCAGATCGGCAGCTTCGAGTACAACTACGCCGCCGACCGCGAGACGTACCTCTACGCGCTCGCCCTGCGCGAGGACACTCCCCATCCGTTCCCGCCGCGCAGCGACGAGGTGGAGGTCGAGGAGGAGGAGGAGGAGGAGGACGGGAAGGACGACGCCGAGAACGGTGAGAACGGCGAGAACGAGGCCGACGACGATTCCGACGACGACTCGGACGACGTCGAAGCCGAGGAGGACGAGCGCGACCGGATCGACCTCGACGGTCTCGCCCAGCGCATCGCACGCTTCCCCCTCGAAGCGGACAACTACATCGGCCTCGGCGCCGCGGAGGGCAAGGTCCTGTACGTGCGGGGCGGCGCCGGCTACCTCGGACGCTCGTCCGACATCCAGCCCGAAGTCTTCTCGTACGACCTGAAGAAGCGTGAGGGCAAGAGCCTGGCCAAGGGCATCGGCGGCCTCGTCCTTTCCGGTGACGGCAAGAAGCTGCTGGTCCGCGAGGGCCGGTCCTACCGCCTGCTCGACGTCGGCGGCGGTCCGGCCCAGACCCTCTCGCTCGCCGGCCTGACCGTCGACCGGGTGCCGGCCGAGGAGTGGGCGCAGATCTTCGACGAGGTCTGGCGGCGCTTCCGCGACTTCTTCTACGCCCCGAACATGCACGGCTACGACTGGGAGGCGCTGCGCGAGCAGTACCGCCCGCTCCTCGCCCACGTCGGCCACCGCAGCGATCTGAACTACGTGATGAGCGAGATGGTCGCCGAACTGAACGTCTCCCACGCCTACGTCTCGGGCGGCGACTACGAGGCGCCCGACCGGCCGCGCGCCGCCCTGCTCGGAGCCCGCTTCGAACTGGACGAGGACGCCGGTCGCTACCGGTTCTCCCGCATCTTCGAAGGCCAGAACGAGGAACCCCGCTACCGCTCGCCGCTCACCGAGATCGGCGTCGGCATCGGCGAGGGCGACTACCTGTTCGCGATTCAGGGCCGCGAGCTGACGCCGGCGACGAGTCCGTTCCAGCTCCTGCGCGAGGCCGGACGCGGGCCGCTCGAGTTGACCGTCGGTTCGAGCGCCGACCGCACCGAGGCAAGGAACGTGCTCGTCGATCCGATCGCGAGCGAAGACGCGCTGATCTACCTGGCCTGGACCGAGCGCAGCCGGACAATCGTCGAGGAGCGCGGCGGGGGCCGGATCGGCTACCTCCACATCCCCGACATGTCGGCGAGCGGCATCCGGGAGTGGATCAAGTGGTACTACGGCCAGGTCCGCAAGGCCGCCCTGGTCGTCGACGTCCGTTCGAACGGCGGCGGCAACGTCTCGCCAATGATCATCGAGCGTCTTCGCCGCGAGACCCTGATGCTCGACTTCGAGCGCAACCGGGACTCCGTTGACACTTCGCCGGGCGGCGTCTTCCACGGCCACCTGGTGTGCGTGATCGACGAGGACACCGCCTCGGACGGCGACCAGTTCGCCTACCAGTTCCGCCGCGCCGGGTTAGGGCCCATCGTCGGCAAGCGGAGCTGGGGCGGCGTCGTCGGCATCTACGGGAGGGCGCCGCTGATCGACGGCGGCTCGGTCAACGTGCCCGAGGCCGGCTCCGCCGACCCGGAGGGCAACTGGGTGATCGAGGGCTACGGCGTCGGCCCGGACATCGAGGTCACGAACCTGCCGCGCGACATCCTCGACGGCCGCGACCCGCAACTCGAGAAGGCGGTCGATCTGCTGCTCGAGAAGCTGGCCGAAGACCCCCGCACCCTGCCCGGCCGCCCCGCCGACCCGATCAAGACCCCGTAGCATGCGCACCAGCAACACGCCGACCTACTGGGTGCACCGGCGTTCTCACCGACCTCCGCCACTGGGTGCGCCGACGTCCCCGTCGGCATCCGCCACCGGCTGCGCCGCGTCCACGCCGGCACCCGGCGTGATGCCGCAAAGCGGCGAGCGCAAGCTAATCCCCTTCAGGAGAAGTCCATGCAATCCACACGACCCATGCGTGCGCTCGGCTTCGCCCGATTCGCGGCCACCCTGATGGCGACGGCCCTCGCCGCAACTCCCTCCGCGGCGAACGACGCGAACGACTGGCCCGGTTTCCGCGGCGTCGACGGCAGCGGCATCGCCCGCTCCGGACCCGGCCCCGCCGCCGACCTCACGCTCGACGGCAACCTGCTCTGGAAGTCGAAGATCGAAGGTCGCGGCCACTCCTCGCCGGTCGTCTCCGGCGGCCGCGTGTTCCTGACGACAGCGATCGTGGGCGACCCGATTCCCGGCGCGGGGCCACCCGAACACACCTTCGGCGGGCGACCGTTCAAGCACCCGCAGGCGGTCGACGGCGACCGCCACCACACGATGAAGGTGATCGCGCTCGACGCCGACCAGGGAGACCTTCTCTGGTCGCGTACGGCCTATGCCGGACGCGTCTACGACGACCGCCACTCGGACTCGTCCTACGCCTCGCCCACGCCGGTCACCGACGGCGAGCGGGTCTACGCCTACTTCGGGTCCGAGGGTGTCTACGCCTACGAGGTGGACGGTGAGCCGGTCTGGGAGCGCGACATCGGCGACATCAAGACGGTCGGCCTCGGTGTCGGCACCTCGCCGGTCCTCCTGGACGACCTGCTGATCATCCTGGCCGACGAGGACAGCGGCGACGACTCCTTCATCGTCGCGCTGGACGCCGCGACCGGCGAGGAGATCTGGAAGCGGGAGCGGGAGGTGCAGGCGAGTTGGGCCACGCCGGTCGTCGTGGAACACGAGGGGCAGAAGCAACTGCTCACCAGCGGCAACGAACTGGTCGTCGCCTACGACCCGGAAGACGGCGACGAACTGTGGCGCGCGAAGGGCCTCGAGAACAACGCGATCCACATTCCGATGACGGAGGGCGACCTGGCGGTCTTCACCTCCGGCTACCCGGCGAAGATCTCCTTCGCCATCCGGCTCGACAGCCGCGGCGACCTGACCGGCAGCGACGACGCGCGGGTCTGGACATACCGCAAGGGGACCGGCTACGTACCCTCGAATCTCCTCTACGACGGCCTGCTCTACCTGACGAACGACGGCGGCGTGATCACGTGCCTTGACGCGCGCACCGGCGAGGTGGTCTACGAAGGCGGGCGGCTGCCGATCCGCGGCCGCTACTCCGCCTCGATGGTCGGCGGCGACGGGCGGATCCTGATGGTGAACACGGACGGTGACGCGGCATGGTTCCGCGCCGGCCAGGAACACGAAGTGCTGGGCAGCTTCTCCGTCGGCGAGACCGTGTGGGCGACTCCCGCGATCGTCGGCGACCGGCTCTACATCCGCGGCCAGGAGCACCTGTTCGCGTTCGGCCCGGCCGGCAGCGAGGCCGACTCGACCGGCGGCGACGCACCCTGACCCTCCACCGGGTGGGCCGGGTGTCATCCGTGCGTCCGATGACGCACCCACGGACTGTTTCGCGGGTGACGCGAGGTCGCGCCACCCGGATGCCGGCCGGCATCCGCCGAAGGCACCCTCCGGCACAGCCGATCGAGCCGCAGTAGCCTGACGTGCGATGGACTCCAGCCGCATCGCCGTCCTCCTCCCCTGCCTGAACGAGCAGGCGACGATCGCCGATGTCGTCGCGGCGTTCCAGCGCGCCCTGCCCGAAGCGACCGTCTACGTCTGCGACAACGGGTCCGACGACGACACCGCCGAAGCCGCGGCCGCAGCGGGCGCCACCGTGATCGCCGAACCCAGGCGCGGCAAGGGCCGGGCGATCCGCCACCTGTTTGCCGAGGTGAACGCCGACATCTACCTGATGGCTGACGGCGACCACACCTACGACGCACAGAGCGCCCCACACCTCGTCTCGACTCTCCAGAAACGTGAGCTCGACATGCTCGTCGCCGCTCGCAAACGGGCCGACGCGCACGCCTACACGCCGCTTCGCCGTCTGGGAAACCGGCTGTTCAGCGCCCTCGCCCGCTGGCGCTGCGGCCCACGGGTCCACGACCTCCTGTCCGGCTACCGGGTCTTCTCGCGCCGCTTCGTCGAACGCTTCCCCGCGCGCTCCGACGGCTTCGAGATCGAGACGGAGCTGACGCTCTTCGCCGCGTCGTCGGACTTGGCCTGGGACGAAACCCCGTGCCCGTACTTCACCCGGCCGGAGGGCTCGGCGAGCAAGCTCAAGGCGTTCCGCGACGGCTTCCGCATCCTGCGCACGCTCCTCTTCTCGTCTGCGGCGCCTGGGAACCCCCGCGGCGCCCTTCGGGCCGCCACCCTCGTCGGCGCCGTGACGCTCGCCGCCACCGTCGTCTTTCTCGCGCTCAACTGGCTTGCCGTCCGCGCCGACCCCGAACCCGTCGCCGACGCGCTGCGCGCGTCCTACGCGCACCCCGAGCGCACCCTCGAGGACTCGGCCGAGCGCTTCAACGACTGCCTGCTCAGCCTGATGGCGCTCGACCGGGCCGGTTCGACCTGGGAGCGGACCGTCTCCCCCCGCCGCGTCTACCGCTACACGCGCCCGCAGCGGCCGTGCGACGCGCTCGAGCAGCGTCTCGACCAAGGCACGGTCGACGACTCGGACTTCCTGACCGTCTTCTACCACCAGTACTGGGCCGGCCAGCGCGTCATGCTGCAGTGGCTGTTGCCGCGCATCGGCGTCGACGGACTGCGGAATCTGCTGCACTGGCTCACCTTCGGCCTGCTCGGCCTCGGCCTCGCCGGCGCCCTCGTCGACTGGGTGCGCCGGCGTGCCATCCGTGCGCCCGACAGACGGGCGCACGGACTGGTTCACGTGTGGCGCGGATCGCGCCACACGGGTTCTCGCCGGCTGCCGCCGCAGGCGGCCGAAAGTACGCGCCGACCGCTAGGTCGGCTCCACCTTCCGCCCAACCAGACCGCCCATGCAAACCGGCGGCAAAGACGCCAGTACCTGTTCCAGCCCGCCGCCTACGCAGCCATCTTCGTCTGTCTGCTCCTCTTCCTCGATCTCGACGACCGCGCCGGGAGTTTCACCACCGGAGCCTCGAACCTGCTGACCCTCGTCCTGCTCATCGCGGCGCCGGTTCTGCGGATCGCCCACTGGAAACAGGAACGCCAGGTTCTGCTCTTCGCCGCCTTCGGCGCGCTGATCGCCTACCACGAACTCCTGTTTGGCAGCGCCCTGATCGGGCTGGTCGCCCTGCTGCTGGCGCTCGCGGTCGCACCTTCGCCTTCCGCGGGACACGCCGCGGAACCGTCCAGCCCGTTCGGCAGCCCCCGCGTCTGGCGCCGCGACCTGCTGATCCGCTGCGCCGGCGCCTACATCTCCTGCCTCTCCGCCGTCTTCCTGCTCCGGGTCCTCATCGCCGAACTCGTGTTCCGCGAACCCGTGCTGTTCAAGTTCTGGGACCAGCTCGCCTTCCGGCTCTACGGCGATCCCCGCAGCTCGATTCACCCGGACATCGACCCCTTCTACTCCAGCCGTCCCACGATCGAACGATTCCTCGATCGGGCCGGCAACCACCTCGGCACCGTCGGCCTCGGCTCACCGGCCCTGGCCCTCGCCCTGATCGCGGTCACCGCGGCTACGCTGATCGCCGGCACCCTCTACGTCCTCCGCCACTGGTGGACCCTCGAAGACCCCTGGCGCTGGGCCGGCATCCTCGCCGCCGGGTGGGCCCTACCCACCTGGTACGCCGTCTTCTTCGCGCACTCCCTGGCCCACGTGCCGGTTGCGCTTCGGCTGCTGGCGCTGCCGTACGCGGCGGCTGCGGTGCTCGTCGTCGGAGCGGCGGTGTTTCGTCGGAGGACTGTGGAGGCCTGAAATCTCGGAGTCGGACGCCGGAAATCTCGGAGTCACGATAGGGGAAATCTCGGATCTAGACGCCGGAAATCTCGGAGTTCCGATCGTTCCCCGGGGCGCATACACTCCCCGAACTCCGACAACACAACTTGACATCGGACACGTCCGCCAATGGGCGACGCCCGAGGACCGCGCCAGCAAGAGAGGGAATGCAGCAGGCACAAGCAAGCACCGACATCCCCCGCGTCGGCATGCTCGCCCGGGTCCGCAACCGCCGCGGGATCGTCGCGTCCGTCAGTCCCTACGACAATCCGCACGGCGGCGACGCCGGCCGCCTGCACCTTGTGCAGGTCGAGTACAAGGACCACGACGCGCCGCACAGCGAGCGCCTCCTGTGGGAACTCGAACCGGGCCGTGAACTCCTGGAGCCGAACCGGCTTCCACGGGTCCGCGAGAGCTCGCCGATGCCGGCCGAGGACTTCGACGCCCTGTTGCGCGCCGCGCGCTGGACCGCGCTCATGCCCTACGTCGACCCCGACGGCGAAGGTCCGCTCGACCGCCAGCCGGTGTCGAGTCCCCTGCACAGCGGCGTCCGGGTCGAGGAGTATCAGCTCGAGCCGCTCCTGCAGGCACTGCGGATGCCCCGGGTCAACCTGCTGATCGCCGACGACGTCGGGCTCGGCAAGACGGTCGAGGCGGGTCTCATCCTCAAGGAGTTGCTCCTGCGGCGGCGCATCCGCCGGGTGCTCGTCCTCGTACCGGCGGCGCTGCGCCTGCAGTGGCGGGACGAACTCGACGACAAGTTCGCGTTGCCGTTCGAGATCGTCGACCGGGGGCGGACCGAGAACCTGCGCCGGGAACTGGGCATCGACGCGAATCCCTGGCGCTCGTTCAGCCGGATCGTGGCCTCGTACCACTACCTGCGACAGCCCGACATCCAGGAGCAGTTCCTCGCCGCGAGCCGCGCCGGCGAAGACTCGCCTCGCCTCCCCTGGGACCTGCTGATCGTCGACGAGTGCCACAACCTGATGCCGTCGCCTTTCGGCGCCGACAGCGAGCTGTGCCAGATGCTGCGCCGGATCGCCCCGTGCTTCGAGCACCGGCTCTTCCTCTCCGCGACGCCGCACAACGGGCACACCCGCTCCTTCACCGGCCTGCTGGAGATTCTCGACCCGGTGCGGTTCAGTCAAACGGACGAACTGACCGACGTCCAGCGGCGCCGCGCTCGCCAACTGGTCATCCGCCGCCTCAAGCGCGAACTGAACGAGCGGAATGCCTCGCCTCTGTTCTGTCGACGGAACCAACCGGCGCCGCTCCTGCTCTACCGCGACCCGCGCGAGGCCGCCCTCTCCACCGCCTTCGCCGCCTTACGCACCGCCGTCCGCCGCGCCATCGCGGCCGGCAATGCCGGCGAACGCGCCGGAACCTTCGCGATCGAGATCCTGGGCAAGCGCCTTCTCTCCTGCCCGACCGCCTTCGCCGACTCCTGGCGCCGGACCCGCGATGGCTACGCGCGCGCCGAGGAGACCGCCGACGCGGCGACCGACGCCGACGTCGCGGCGGCGAAGCGCTCCGTCGAGCGGGAAACGTCGGACGACCGGGAGACCGAGCAGCGCACAGGCACGGCGGCCGGCGTCGTCGGCGCCTGGCTGCGCAACGTCGCGGACGCCGTGGAAGGCGAGATGACCGCCATCGACGCCGCGTTGGACGACCTCGGCTTCGTTGCCGAGGGCCCGCCGGCCGTCGAACAGGACCCGAGCGCCGACGCCCGGCTCGACGCCCTCACCGAACTGATCGAGCGACTCCTGCTTCTCCCGCGCGCACCGGGCGAAGCGCCGGCCTTCCGCGACGACGAACGGCTCGTCGTCTTCACCGAGTACAAGACGACCCTGGACTACCTCGAACGCCGCCTGAGCGAACTGTACGACGCGAACGGCGAGGCCGCCGCGCGCGTGCTCACCCTGTTCGGCGCCGGCGGCCAGGACGGCATGGACGACGCTGCCCGCGAACGGGTCCGCGAAGCCTTCAACGACCCCGACTCCGCCGTACGCATCCTGGTGGCGACCGACGCCGCGTCCGAGGGGCTCAACTTGCACCGAAGCGCCCGCTACCTACTGCACTACGACTGCCCCTGGAACCCCTCGCGCCTGGAGCAGCGAAATGGCCGCCTCGACCGCTACGGCCAAGCCCGCGACGTGACCGTGCACCACTTCCTGAGCGACGACGACCCGGATCTGAAGTTCCTGCACCACGTCATCCAGAAGGCGGACGAGATCCGGGAAGATCTCGGATCGGTCAACGAGCTGTTCGACACCGCCGCCCACAAGCGGCTCGTCGAAGGGGCGGACCTGGCGAGAGTCGAGTTCGAGCTTCAGCACGGGCTCAACGAGGAGCGGAAACGGGCCCGCGACCAGGGAATCCCCGGCCTATTCGGCGGTACCGACGCTCAGTCCGCCGGCGCCCCGGCCGCATCCGGCAGCCCGCCCGACGCCATCCTTCGCCAACTCGCCCGCGAGATCGACTTCTACCCCGCCGCACTCAGGCAAACCCTGGAAACGGCGATGGCAACAACGGGCGGCCGACCGCAACTCGATCGCGTTCCGAGCCCCGGTGCCGGCAATACGAACGGCGCGGGCGGCTTCTGGCGCCTCCTGCACCCCGACCTCCGCGGCTGGAGCGACACGATCGACGAATCGCTGCGGATGGCCTCGCCGGACGGCGTCGCCGGCCCCGCCCGGCGCCTCGCCTTCGACGCGGACTCCCTGCTGCGGCGAATCGGCGGCCGCGCCGTGTTCTCGCCGCGGCCCGAAGTCGCCCTGCTGCACCTGGCCCATCCGCTGATCGAGCGCGCCCTGCGGACCCTGACCCTGCGTCGACTGCCGGGCCCGGCCGAAGCGGCACGCTGGACCGTGCGGCGCGGCGGCGTGCCCCGCGGCATGGACGCACTGATTCTCCTCAGCCTGGAAGAACTGGCAGTCAACGAGCTACGCGAGACCTTCCACCACTGGGTGCGAACGCTCATCCTTCCCGTGAGAAACGGCGCGCTCGAAGATTCCATGGCCCATGTGACGGCCCGGAACCTGGCCCGCAGCGAACACGGTGCCCAGGGCGACCCGGAAGCCCGGAAGCCCGAGTCGCCGACGCCCGCCGAACGAGAACAGGCGCAGGAGATCTTCCTCCAGGTCGAAGCCGACCTCGAAGCCGCGGTCACGCGCCACGCCGAAGACCTGACCGGCTCGCTCCAGGCGCAGTTGCAAGCCGACGGCGCGAAAGCCCTGCGGGACGCGAACGAGCGCTACCGGAGCCGGCAGGGCGAAGTCTCCGAACTGATCGAACAGCAAAGCGTGAAGCGCCTCGAACGCGAGATCGCGACGCTCCGCCGCTCGCTCGCGCAAGGCCGGCTCTTCGACCAGCGCCGCGACCTCGAACGGATCGCCGACTCGATCCAGGACAGGGAGCGGGAGATCGACCGCCGACGCCGCCACTACGAAGACGCGCGCGAGCAGTTGGAGGGTGAGCGCCGGCGAATCGTCGACCGTCTGCTGCCGAAGCGCCACGCCCTGGCGGGCGAAGCGCAGGCCTTCCCGGTGACCGTTGAGGTGCGCCTGCCTTGAGCACGCCACGGCCCCGCAATCGACGAACCGGCGGCGCCGCGACCGGCAGCGCCGATCTTCCGGGCTGGAGCGACCTCCGCCACGGCGGCCTGCTGCTGGACGCGCAGCGCCTGAGCGAGGTCGCCGCCCTCCCCGCACCCGCCGCCCCGGACGCCTGGCTCCAGAGCGAACTTCGGCGGCGCTCCGAACTGCTCCGCGACGCCGACGCGAATCGCCAGCGCCGCGAAGCGCCCGAGTTCGTCGCCTTCGTGCTGGAGCGCCTCTGCGGCTTCGGTACGAGCGAAGGCGCCGGGGCCGACGGTGGCTCGTGGCTACGCGGCGCCCGCGTACCGACCGAGTGGCGCCGCCGCGCAACGACCGGCGAGAGCGTCCGCCCGCGCCAGCTCTGGCTCGGCCCCAACGGCGCCGTCCTGCCCGTCTTCGTCACGAACGACAAGCGCGTCGGCATCGGCCGCGGCCGGAGGGAGACGAGCCGCGTCCTCGGCTGGCTGCGCGCCGGCCCCGAACGCCTCGCCCTGGTGACGAATGGCCGCCAGTGGCGGCTCCTGTTCGCCGGCCTCGACTTCGACGCCTGGTGCGAGTGGGACGCTGACCTCTGGTTCGCCGAGGGTCAGCCGTCGCCAGCCTTGAAGGCCCTGCTCACGCTGATCCGGCCGGTTTTGTGGACGCCCGACGAAGAAGGGGCCGACCCGCCGCTGCTCCGCGCCGTCCGCGACAGCCGCAAGGGCCAGTCCGAACTCTCCGAGGCGCTCGGCGAGCGGGTGCGCGAGGCCGTCGAACTGCTGATCCAGAGCCACGGCGACGCGCTGAAGCGCGACTGCGCGACCGTCGACCCGGCCGACATCTACCGCGCGGCCTGCCGCGTCGTCATGCGCCTGGTCGTCATCCTGTTCGCCGAAGCGCGAGGCCTATTGCCGCGGGACGACGCCGCGTACCACGCGGCCTACGGACTCGGCGGCCTGCACGAAGCTCTCGGGCGGCGCGCCGCCGCCGGCCGCTCCCAGGCCCACAGCTACGGCGCCTGGCCGCGCCTGCTGGCGCTGTTCAACCTGGTGCGCGAAGGATCGCACCACGAAGGCCTGCCCGTCACCGCTTACGGCGGCGACCTGTTCGCCCCCGGATCGCCCGACAGCGAGGACGGTCTCTCCCGCGCCCTGGCCACGTTCGAGACCGCCTGCCTGCGCGACGAAGTGCTCTCCGACGCCGAAGTCCACGACCTGCTGGAGCGCCTGACCCGAACCCAGGTCCGCATCCGCCACGGCAAAGCCAGCCGCCTGGTGGCGGCACCCGTCGACTTCTCCGACCTCTCCACCGAGTACATCGGCGTCCTCTACGAGGGCCTGCTCGACTACGAACTGAAGACCGCGCCCAGCGACGACCCAGTCATCTTCCTCGCCGTCGGCGAACAGCCCGCGTTGCCGCTGTCCCGCCTGGAGGCAATGGACGACAGGGCCCTCCGCAGCCTCTTCTCGGCCTTCAAGAAGGCCACCGGCAACAAGGACTCCCAACCGGCGGAAGAAGCCGCAGACGCTCCCCCGCCGGGTGCCCCGGCGTCCTCGCCAGCATCGGGCGCGACGCCGCGAAGCGGCGAGCCCGAAACCTCGACCGAGACCCCCGAACCGCCCCGACCCACCGACGACCCCCGCCAAGCCACCCGCACCCGCGCCGAAGCCTGGGCACGCCACGCCGCCCTCACCGCCGGCCTCGTCAAGAAACCCCGCCGCTCCAAGGCCCAAACCACCCTCCTATCCACCAGGCAAGCCCGCGAGCAGGAACTCGCCAAACGCGCCGCCAGCCTCGTGAGCCGCGTCGTCCTCCCCGATGAGTGGTACCTCGTCCGCTGGGGCGGCACCCGCAAGGGCTCCGGCAGCTTCTACACCCGGCCCGGCCTCACCGTCCCCACGGTCCAGCGCACCCTGCGCCCGCTGGCTTACGACCCGCCCGCCGGCGCCGACAACGAACCCGACCGCGGCGCACCACCTGCCGAATGGACTCCCAAACTGCCCGAAGAGATCCTCGACCTCAAGGTCTGCGACCCGGCCTGCGGCTCCGGCAGCTTTCCCCTCGCCGCCCTCCGCTTCCTGACCGACGCGCTCTACGCCTCGGTGCAGCACCACCGCCGGATCGAGAACCAGGAGAGCCGTGCCCTCGTCCGCCTCCTCGGCCTGGATGGCGCGCCCACTGCCGGTGCGCCGGTCCCCACGGAACACCCCGGCGACGAGCTCATCCCCTGCCCGCCCTCAGCCTCTGACTTCGAGCCCCGGCTGCGCGCCGTCCTGCGGCGCTACGTGGTGGAACGCTGCATCTACGGCGTCGACCTCGACCCGCTCGCCGTCTCGCTCTGCCAGCTCTCCCTGTGGGTCGAGACGATGGACCGCGACCTCCCCTTCTCCTTCCTCGACCACAAGATCCGCTGCGGCAACTCTCTCGTCGGCGCTTGGTTCGACCAGTTCCAGCACTACCCCGCGATGGCCTGGAAGAACCGCGAAGCCGGCGACAGGACCCACTCGAACGGCGTCCACCACGAGAAGGGCGCCGGGACGAAGGCGATCAAGACCTTCGTCAGGAACGAGCTGACTCCGGACCTCCGCCACGTCCTGGAAGGCCAGACGCTCTTCCACGAAGACCTGCTCGAACAGGCGACCGCCGTGCACCGACAGGCGCTCGAATCCCTGGAGCGGATGCACCGCCTGCCGATCCAGGACTCCGCCGCCCGCGCCCGCCTCTACCGCGAAGAACTGCTCGGCGCCCCCGAGTGGCGCTCCCTCAAGCAGGCGATGGACCTGTGGTGCGCCTGCTGGTTCTGGCCCGCCGACGAACTCGACCGCGCGCCCCTGCCCACCACCTTCGCCTATCCGCCGCCCGAAACCCGCGCCGCGGCCGACCGCATCGCCGCCGAGCTGCGCTTCTTCCACTGGGAGTTGGAGTTCCCCGACGTGTTCCGCGAGCCCGGCGCCGGATTCGACGCCACGCTCGGCAACCCGCCGTGGGAGACCCTTCAGCCGAGCTCGATGGAGTACTTCTCGAACATCGACCCGCTCTACAGGTCCTACGGAAAGCAAGAAGCGCTAATAAGGCACCAAACCGGCTACTTCGAGACAGCCGCCACCGAGCTCGATTGGATCGACTACAACGGCCGTTTCGCGAGTTTCTCCAACTGGATGAAGCTCGCGGGTAGGCCCTTCGGCGACCCGGATTCGAGCGATAAGAGCACCAATCGGTTCGCCGTCGCCCGAGGCCGCCAGAACATGCACCTGCATCAACGCTGGCGCCAGTCGCGAAGCCGAGCTGTCGGCTTTAGCGATCCGGAACACCCGTTCGTACACCGCGGAGACGGCAAGGCTTACACCTACAAGCTCTTCCTCGAGGCAGCACATGCCCTGCTCGCTTGCGGCGGCCGACTCGGCCTAGTAGTGCCTTCAGGCCTGTACTCCGACCAGGGGACCGGCCCTCTACGCGACCTCTTCCTGGAACGCTGCTCCTGGGAGTGGCTGTTCGGCTTCGAGAACCGGGCCAAGCTGTTCCCGATCCACCGCAGTTACAAGTTCAACCCGGTCATCGTCCAGAAGGGCGGCGCCACCGAAGCCATCCGCACCGTCTTCATGCGCCGTGACCTGACCGACTGGGAGCAGGCGGAAGAAATCGCCGTCCCCTACCGGCGCGAGCACGTTCTCCAGTTCAGCCCGAAGAGCCGGGCGATCCTGGAAATCGAGTCCCGTCGCGACCTGGAAGTCCTCGAGAAGATCTACAAGAACTCCGTCCTCCTCGGCGATGATGGCGCCAACGGCTGGCGCATCCGCTACGCCCAGGGCGACTTCAACATGACCAGCGACTCGAAGCTCTTCCCGCCCCGCCCCCAATGGGAGGCGAAGGGTTACCGCCCCGACGAGTACAGCCGCTGGTTGATGGGCGACTGGCGGCCTATCGAGGAACTCTGGGCCGAACTCGGCATCGACCCCGACCGCCCCGAACCCGCCGCCATCGAGTTGGAAGACTGGCTGTTCGACTCCGATGCCCTCCCCGAACGCCGCATGGCCGAACGCCAGTTCGTACACGGCCATCTGTTGGCCCCCGGCGACGTCGAAGCCACCGGCTGGCACGAGAGGTGCGCCCAGCCGCCCTACGACCGGCTTCCCGTGCCCCGAGTCGCCATTCCCGAAGGCATCATCCTGTCCAGAGAAGCCAACGCCTGGATCGCCGAGAAGGGGATCAAGGACGTAGCCCTGCCCCTCTACGAAGGCCGCATGATCGGCCAGTTCGACTTCAGCCAGAAGGGCTGGGTCAGCGGCAAAGGCCGAACCGCCATCTGGCGCGACATTCCTTGGGAGCAGAAGCAGATCGAGCCGCAGTACCTGATGGCCGAAGCGGACTATCGGCAGGGAGCGCCGGAGCCCAATGCTCCGAAGCTGCTCCACATGCGTATCGCGTCAGGAACCAATGAGAGAACGGCCGTCGGCGCCTTCTGCCAAGGCGCACCCTCCGGCGACACCGCAGCAGCGCTCTACGCAGGGAGCACCGAAGCAGTCCTGACCCTGACCTGCCTTCTTGACTCCTTCGCCTTCGATTCTGTCACTCGCACCCGGCTTGCCGGACTTCACTTCGACTACCACGTCGTGGAGCAGAACCCGGTTCCGCCGCCCTTACCTCAACTCGACGCCCTGATCCCCCTTGGGACCAGCCTGATGCTGACTTCACCGGGGGAGTCGCCAAGCCTCCTGCTCCTCACAGGTAATCTCTCGCCCCGGGAGACCTCGCCGGCCCTGGCGAACTGGGGCCTCGGCAACGGTGCAGCCACCAGAGCCTCCGCCCTGAGCCCAAGCGAACGCGTCCGCGGGCGAGCCATCGCGGATGCGCTCGTCGCCTCCCTCTACGGCCTCGACGAGCCGGACTTTCGAAGCCTCCTGGCCGACTGCGATCACCCCCTCTCCACCGTCTCCAGCAGAAAGGGGGATGTCCCGCCGGTTGTTGAAGTTGGGGAGTAGGGTGGCGGCTCTCCGGCCCGGTAAGCGGGCCGATTTCAACCAAGAAAGGAGCACGCCACCCATGGTCAATCATGGCAGTCGGAA
>LXNI01000197.1_pt1 | contig 75783 bp, 64 predicted proteins | sample 809091 | NCBI WGS metagenome assembly LXNI01 (sample SAMN04870527, study PRJNA318959) | sponge metagenome | biome: 01000161; feature: marine sponge reef; material: water | host: Sarcotragus foetidus | place: Greece: Milos, Mediterranean Sea | collected 2013-05-29 | depth 5-7 m
CAACGAATCCCCGGCGATCCGAACTCGCCACGCTCCCGTGCGCATGACCCGCAACGCCGAACGAGCACCGCAAGAACGCCTCCCTCACACCAGTAAACCCACTTTCACCCCGGGCTGCTAAGGCGGCGCAAGGGAAGCCGAAGCGCCGCGCGCAGCGAGAAGCTATCCCATGGCGTAAGCGGCGTACCAGGGATCGGCTCTCGAAGGTGCCGAGAATCGGTCACCCTACGCCCGCGGTGTCGAGCGTCGCGGCGTGCCGCTCCGAGGGCGTGATTTGCGAAGTACTGCCTGGCGAGTACGTCCCGCAGGAGCCGGGAGAGCAGCGACTTGGCTTCACGGACGTTGACCTGCTCATGGCCTGTTAACCCTCGCGAGCGAATCGTGGTGCTAGTGGATGACCTTCGCTCTCTACTCGCGTCTTCTCGCCCCTACAACCTCCCCGTCGCCCTCGCCCTCTCCAACACCGGCTCATAGATCCTCAACGTCGCCGCATCCACCAACTGCCCCCCCTTCCCGCCAGCCCCGGCCCCCTTCGCCACGGACTCGTTGTACAGGTCGACCATCTTCTGCGCCTGTTCGATCTCCCTGGGCGAGGGCGCGAAGACGTCGTTGGCGAGCGGGATCTGGTTGGGGTGGATGCACCACTTGCCGACGGCGCCGAGGGTGGCGGCGTAGGTGGCCTGCTTCATGTAGGCGTTGTCGTTCTTGAAGTCGCCGAAGGGACCGTCGATCGCGTCGATGCCGGCGGCGCGGCAGGCGGCGATCATGCGGACGCGGTGGGCGGACCACATGTCGCCGGGGTAGCGGTAGTCCTTGTCGAGTTCGTGGCCGAAGCGCATGCCCATGCTGCCGGAGAGGTCGCCGAAGCCGAGGATGAGCGCTTCGAGCCGGGGCGAGGAGGTGGCGATCGCCTCGACGTTGGCGAGGCCCTCGGCCTCCTCGATCAGGGCCTCCAGGCCGATCTTGCGGTCAAGGCCGAGCTTGAGCTCGAGGCCGTCGAGCATCGTCTCGAAGAACCAGATGTCGCGCGGCTGCTTGACCTTGGGCAGGATGATGATGTCGAGGTTCTCGCCGGCGCCTTCGACGACGCTGATCACGTCGTCGACGGCCCAGCGGGTGGTGTGGTCGTTCACGCGCACGGAGCGCACCTTGTTGCCCCAGTCGAGTTCGTTCAGGCCGTCGATGGCGATCTGGCGCGCGCCCTCCTTCTTCTCGGGGGAGACGGCGTCCTCCAGGTCGAGGAAGACGAGGTCGGCAGAGCTTGAGGCCGACTTCTCGACCATCCTGGGGTTGCTGGCAGGCACCGCCAGCTCGGAACGTCTCAGTCGCATGGCTACTTCTCCTTGGGCGGGTCTTCCTGGTCCGGCCCGGCGTTGATCCCGGTGTTGAGCCCGAATTGGGCGAGGATCTCTTCGCGGTGCTCGTCGAGCAGGGGCGCTCTGCTGCGCACGCCGGTCTTCGTTTCGGTGTACTTGATCGGGCTGCCGACGATCCTGACCGGCTCGTTGTCGCCCGGCAGCTCGACTTCGGCGACCATCTCGCGGACCGCGGTGTGGGGGCTCTCGAAGATGTCGGCCGCGGTCTGCACCGGGCCGCAGGGGACCCGGCCGGCGAGCGCCTCGACGACCTGGTCGCGGGTACGCCCGCCGGTCCACTCGGCGACGACGCCTTCCACGAACTCCCGGTTCTTGCGGCGGGCCGCGAAGTCCTTCGTGCGTTCGTCGTCGACGAGTTCCGGCCGCCCCATCTCGTGGCAGAGGATCTCCCACTGGGCCGGCATGGGTGCTGCGATCGCCACGCCGCCGTCCTTCGCGTCGAAGATGCCGAACGGGCACAGGCTGTGGTGGTGCCTGCCGCGCGGCCCGAGCTGGTTGGACTTCGCGGCGCCGTAGTTCGCGAAGAGGGACTCGCACAGCAGGTTGACGCCGTCGACCATCGCGACGTCCATGAACTGGCCCTTGCCGGTGCGCCGCGCGTGGTGGACCCCGGCGACCACGCCGAGCGCCATCAGCGTCCCGGGAAACAGGTCGCCGACGGAGGCGCCCCCGGGGTAGCCGCCTCCGGACCCGCCGTCGCCCGCGGGGCCGTTGATGTGGGCGAAGCCGCCCATCGCCTGGGCCACGATGTCGAAGGCGGGCCAGTCGGCGTGGGGGCTCTCGCCGGTCCGCGGGTCGCCGAACCCGCGCAGCGCCGCGTAGACGATCCGCGGGTTGCGCTCGCGGATCGTCTCGTAGCTCAGCCCGAGCCGGTCCATCACGCCGGCGCGCATGTTCTCGAGCACGGCGTCGGCCTGCTCGCACAGGCGGAGGAAGGTCTCGCGGTCGGCGTCGTCCTTCAGGTCGAGCGAGATGCTGCGCTTGTTCCGGTTGATGCTGCCGAAGTAGCCGCCGAAGTCGCAGCCGCCGTCGACCCCGGCCTTGCCCTGGGCGGGGTGGATGAAGTCCGGCGGCGTCGGCGGCGAGGGGCGCGACATGTCGCCGGTCGGCGGCTCCACCTTGATCACGTCGGCGCCGAGGTCGGCGAGGATCGCCGAGCCGAACGGCCCGGCGAGCGCCATCGTGCAGTCGATGATGACGAGGTCGGAGAGGGGGCCTGACCCGCCGCCCACTACGACCCCCAGTGCGAGCGGCGCTTGATCAGGACCTCGCGCTCGCCCTCGAAGACGATCGTGCCGTCCTGCTTCGTGCCCCAGTGCTTGAAGCGGACGACGCCGGCGTCGTCGCGGTCGGCGTCGCGGGTCTCGAGCACCTCGGTGTAGGCGGTCAGCGAGTCGCCGAGGAAGACGGGCGCGCGGAAGCGCATCCTGTCGAGGCCGAGCTCGGCCAGGGCGTTCTCGGCCGTGTCCTGGGTCGCCAGGCCGATGACCGTCGAGCCGGTGACGAGGCCGAACACGAGGCGCTGGCCGAAGGGGGACGCCTTCATCTTGTGCTCGTCGAAGTGGCCGTCGGCGGTGTTCAGGACGAGCTTGGTGAGGAGCTGGCTTTCGACTTCGTCGATCGTGGTGCTGCGGGCGTGGCGCATCTTTTGGCTGGCGGCGAAGTCTTCGAAGTAGGTGGAGGGGGAGGTGAGGGTGGTCATGGCGGGGGCTCGCGGCGTTTGGCGACGAGGTTGGTGCGCTGGTAGGTCAGCACGACGTTGCCGTGCTGGTTGCGGGCCTCGGTCTCCCAGGTGACGATGCCGAAGTGGGGCCTGGAGCCGGACTCGCGGCGGCCCACGACGCGGCTCTTGCCGGTGATCGTGTCGCCGGGGTAGACGGGCTGGTGGAACTTCACGTCGTTCACGCCGAGGAACGGCCCGCCGCCTTCGGAGAGGTCCTCGACGGACATGCCGACCACGGTGCAGAGCACGAGCAGCGGGTCGATGACGACCGAGTCGTGGCCGTGGGCGCGCGCGTACTCGGCGTTGAAGTAGAGCGGCGTGAACCGCATCGTCGCCGTGGCGAACAGCGCGTTGTCCGCTTCGGTGAGGGTGCGGCCCCAGTGGTGGTCGAAGGTCCGGCCTTCCTCGAAGTCCTGGTAGCGGTTGCCCTTCTTCTTGAGCGGGAAGGTGGAGAAGTCTGGATCGGGCATTGCGGCGAAGTTTCTACCACGCGCACTGGGTGCTCCGGCCTTCTGGCCGGCTTTCGGGCGGCGCCGCGGAGCGGTGGCGCCCGAAGTCAGCTCGCGAGGCCGAAGGCCTCTCCTCGTTGGACCGCGGAGCAAGAAAGGAGCGAGGCTGGCGCCTCGCGCGTCTTCAACGCCGCCTGCGGCGGCAGCCGGCCAGAAGGCCGGCGCACCCAGTGGGCGGCGCACCCAGTGGCTCAGAAGACCCGCGCAGCCTCTTACACGTCCGGGGGAGCTTCGTCTGGCTCCAGGACTTCATAGCCTCTCTGCCGGAGCCACGACAGGGGTCCGTCGGGCCGGAGCAGGGCGCTGAGAGGCAGGGTGGCGAAGGTGGAGTCGTTGTTGCGCAATGCGCGATCGACGTTCTCGAGCCAGAGCGCCCGACCACGCGACTCGATCTGGCTCAGTGCATCTGGATCGAGGGCGAGTGCAAAGGAATCGCAGGTCCCGGTGGCCGAATCGCCTGGATGGGCCCTGAGCGTGGCCAAATCGCCTGCGGCCCAGGCAGATGCAAGACGCGTGTGCGCTTCAAGCTGGGCATCGAGCTCTTGAAGATGTGCCTGAAGACAGGTTCGCTCCACACTGGGCGACACTTCCTGCATCGAATCGAAGAGGGGCGAGTCCTTGTAGCGCTCGGTGAGCCTCGTTGGCACGTTCTTGACGTTGTGCTTCCTGGCGGCCTTCTCGATTGCCCGACGAATCGTACGGCCCGACTCAAGGCCCGCGGATTGCACGGCCGAATCGAAGAGTGCCTCGGCCGCGACGCTAGGCCGCAATCTCTCGAGGTTGTCCTGGTTCGGGGCGTATCTGAGTTTGGTCTCCGAGAAGAGCTGGTACAGGTCCTCTGGCAGCGCGTCCTCCAGGGTTCCGCGGTCCGGGATTCGTCGTATGCGCTTGATCAGCCGCCACGCCTTCACCGGGTTCGACCTGACGCCCAGGGATACGGACGGCAGGTACTCGGAGGAGTGGGCCAGCGCGTGGTCGACGGAGTCCGATTGCCACAGAAGGTCGTTCGGCACGAGTCTGGGAGTACCGAGGATCCACAGGACATGGTCGTCCTTGGTGACCTTCCAAAGGGGTGGCCCGGGGAGCTCTCCGACGACCTGGATCTCTTCCTTGATGAGATCGACGGGGGTCGGCCTGGATGCGTCGTTCTGCTGGGCGGTCGCTGCCGGCACTGCCGCCGAGGCCGCGAGAAGCAAGGCTCTCCAGTTCATCGAGGGGCTCCTTTTCGGTCTGTTCGTAGGTCTAACGTCTGGCCGAGGTGCCTTATTGCGCTTGGTGTGGCCGGCGTGCGTTGCGGAGAGTGGTCGCCGCTTCGCGGCGCGTCTTGTTGGCCGCCTTCGGCGGCAGCCGACGGGGACGTCGGCGCACCCAGTGGTCCGGAGCCGACGGGGATGTCGGTGTACCCGGTGTGTGGCGCAGCCAGTGTGTGGCGCATCCTCAGGTTCTGCGCGCTACGATTCCTGGATGATTCCCTGGAACAACCTGAAATCGAGCCTCGAGCAGGATCCTGAGTTTCGCTACACGATCCGGCACTGGACGGCGAGCCTGCGGCTGAGCGTGGGTGACCGGCACCACGCGATCCGCTTCGAGGACGGTGCCGTGGCGGCGGTCGAGCGGTGCGAGGCCGACACGCCGACCGACGTCTTCCTCGCCGGGCCGGAGGCGGAGTGGCGCGAACTGCTGCGCAAGGTGCCGCGGCCCTTCTACCAGGACCCGTTCTTCGCCAGCGTGCATCACGGCATCGAGTTGAACCGCGATCAGCTTGCGTACGCCGCGTACTACCCGGCGCTTCGACGGCTGGTCGGTGTGATGCGCGAGATCGCCAACCCAACCGAGGGAGCTTCCGCATGAACGCGTTTCGCCTGCTGCTCGGCCTCATCTTCGGCGTGATCGTCGTCTACACGGTATTCGTCGCGATGGAACACGGTCTGGGCCTGTTCGGCGTTTTCTTCGGCGACATCGCCGAGGCTGGGTGGCCCGGCCAGTTCAACCTGGACTTCCTGGGGATGCTGATGCTCTCCGGGTTCTGGATGGCCTGGCGCAACCACTTCACGCCGGGCGGGCTCGTGCTCGGCGTGGGGGGCCTTCTCCTCGGCGCGCCGATCCTCACGCTCTACCTGTTCATTCTGAGCCAGCAGACGAACGGCGACGTGAAGCGGATGCTGCTCGGCGACCAGAGGGCGGCGGCCTGATGCCGACGTTTGCGCGGCGCGTCGGCCGCTACTTGGACATCGAAGTCCAGGGCGTTTCCTACGAGGTCTACTTCGAGTCGGCGGGGAACCCGGACGGCATTCCGCTGGTGCTCCAGCACACTGCCGGTTCCGACGGCCGCCAGTGGCGCCACCAGCTCGAGGACGAGCGAATCGGCCGGCACTTCCACCTGCTGGCCTACGACCTGCCCTACCACGCCAAGTCCGTCCCGCCGGCGGGCGTCGAGTGGTGGAAGCAGGAGTACAAGCTGACGAAGAGCTTCCTGCTCGACTTCGTCGCCGCCTTCGTGGGCGAGTTCCAGCTCGAAGACCCGGTCTACATGGGCAGCTCGATCGGCGGCCACCTGGCGCTCGACCTCGCACTGCACCGGCCGGGCCTGTTCCAGGCGGTCATCGGGCTTGAGGCGGCGATCAAGTCGGATCCGGGCAACATCGACCTGCTCGACCACCCCGAGATCAACAACGGCTACAAGGGCGACCTGATGATCGGGATCACCTCGCCCAAGGCGCCCGAGGCGTACCGCCGCGAAGTCGGCTGGTGCTACAGCCAGGGCGCCCCGCGGGTGTTCCGGGGCGACCTCTTCTACTGGGGCACCGACCACGACCTGGGCGACAGGGCCTCCGAGATCGATACCTCGCAGACGCGCGTGTTCCTGCTTACCGGCGAGTACGACGCCGCGACGACGCCGGAGATGTCCAGGGAGGTCGCGGGCCAGATCAAGGGCGCGACGTACCGGACGATGGGGGGCCTAGGCCACTTCCCGATGTCCGAGGACCCGGAGCGGTTCTACGGGTACATCGAGACGGTGCTGGCGGAGATCGTGGGGGATCAGACGCGGCTGGGGTCGCCGGACTGGCATCCGAGCGCCCGATGACGGGCGCTCGGAGTGCTTCACGTTTGGCGCGGATCGCGCCAAACGGGTCCTCGCCGGCAGACGTGGCGGGCGGCTAGGCGTCATGCCGTTCCGCCCGCTCCGAAATCCAGCACCGGGGAGCCGGGCACGGGAGACGCGGGACGCGGGCCGGTGGAGGGAGTCACTCTGAGTCAGCTCCTGCAGGTTCTCGTCAATGGTCTGGCCGTCGGCTGTATCTACGGCCTGATCGCTCTCGGCTTCGTCCTCGTCTACAAGGCGACCGAGATGGTGAACTTCGCCCAGGGCGATCTCATGATGCTGGGCGCCTTCGTCGCGGTGACCCTGATCGGCGACTTCGGTCTGCCCTGGGTGCTGGGGCTGTTCATGTCGGTCCTGGCGCTGGCGGTCTTCGGCTATCTGCTCGACGCCTTCGTGCTACGCCGCGTTCTGGGCGAACCGCAGTTCGCCGTCGTGATGCTGACGATCGGGCTGGGCTTCATCTTCCGCGCCGTAGCGGGACTGGTGTGGGGCTACGACCCGCGGAGCTTTCCCACTCCGTACACCGGCAAGTCGCTGCGTGTCGGCGAAGTCGTCGTGAGCTACGAGAACCTCACGATCCTGCTGGGCACCCTCATCCTTTGCGTCGTGCTGTTCCTCTTCTTCCGCTACACGCGGCTCGGCATCGGCATGCAGGCCACGTCGCAGAACCAGCTCGCGGCCTACTACGTCGGCATCCCGGTCAAGCGGGTCTTCTCTCTGGTGTGGGCGATCTCCGCCGGAGTCGCCGCTGTGGCCGGGATCCTTCTGGCGCCCGTCTCGCTCGTCCAGCCCGGGATGGGATTCATCGGGATCAAGGCCTTCGCTGCCGCGGTGATCGGCGGCTTCGGCTCGATCCCCGGCGCGCTGCTCGGCGGTTGGATCATCGGCGTCTCCGAGCAGTTCGCGGGGGTCTACCTGCCCGCCGGTTTCCAGGAGATGGCCGCCTACGGCATTCTCATTCTGGCCTTGATCCTGCGGCCCGAAGGCCTGTTCGCACAGATTCAGCGAAAGAAAGTCTGACGGCCAGCGAGCAAAAGAATGCGGTTCCTGTTCAAGACCCACTACAGCCAGGACATCGACCACCTCAAGCACGGTGGCGACCGGTTCTGGTACGGCCTGCTCCTCGTGCTGGTCGCCGCGGCGCCGGCGGCGCTCGGCACCTTCTATCTGGGCGAACTCAACCTGGTGATGATCTACGCCATCGCCGGCGTCGGTCTGATGCTGCTCGTGGGCTACACCGGCCAGGTGAGCCTGGGCCACGCGGCGTTTCTGGCGATCGGCGCCTATACCCACTCGCTCCTTCTGGGCGCCGGTCTCCCGTTCCTCCTCTCGATCGCCGCGGCGGTCCTGGTCGCGGCGCTCGTCGGCGCCGGCGTGGGGTGGATCGCGCTCCGGATGACGGGCATCTATCTCGCCATCGCTACCCTGGCCTTCGCCATGCTCACCGAGCAGACGATCTCGCGCGCCGAGTGGCTCACCGGGGGCTTTCGCGGCCTGGCCGTTCCGCAGGCGAGCCTCTTCGGGATACCGCTCACGCAAGGCTGGCAGCACTACTACTTGACGCTCGCGCTCCTCGTCGTGACGCTGGTTATGGCGCTCAACCTTCTGCGGTCCTCGACGGGAAGAGCGTTGGTCGCCATCCGTGACTCGGAGATCTCGGCAGAGAGCGTCGGCATCAACGTGGCCGTCTACAAGACCCTCGCTTTCGCTCTCAGCGCCGGCATCACCGGCCTCGCCGGTGCTCTCTTCGCGCATCGCCTCGGCTACCTCTCGCCCGACGCCTTCACCTTCCTCATCTCGCTGCAACTCCTCCTGATGGTGGTGGTTGGCGGGGTCGGCTCGATGCGGGGCGTCATCTACGGCGCGCTCTTCATCGGCTTCCTGCCTCAGCTCCTTGCCATCGCCCGCGACACGCTGCCGGCGCAGATCGCTCAGGCTCCCGGCCTCGAGCCGGGCATCTTCGGCCTCATCCTCGTGCTGGTGATCCTCTTCGAGCCCCAGGGCATCTTCGGCCGCTGGCTCAAGATCAAGAGCTACTTCCAGATGTTCCCGCTCTATCGACGGGCGACGCACCGGCGCCAGAAGACCTACCTGCGCACGGAGCGACTGAGGTGAGCTACCTCGCCGTCGAGGACCTGTCGATCAGCTTCGGGGGCATTCGTGCCGTCGACGACGTGAGCTTCGACATCGAGGAGGGCGAGGTGTTCGCCATCATCGGACCGAACGGAGCCGGCAAGACGACGCTCTTCAACCTGGTGAGCGGCATCTACTTCCCCGACGGCGGGAGCGTTCGGTTCGCGGGCCGCGACATCACCTCGCTGCCGGCACATCGCATCGCACCGCTCGGCCTCGCGCGCACCTTCCAGAACATCGAGCTCTTCGAGCACGCCACCGTTCTGCAGAACCTCCTCATCGGCCGTCATGTCCACCGGCGCTCGACGGCGCTGTCCCATCTCCTGTTCCTCCCCGCGGTGAGGCGAGAGGAGCTTGAGCACCGGCGCCGCGTGGAAGACGTGATCGACCTCCTCGAGCTCGCCCACTACCGCGAGCAGACGATCGCGAACCTGCCCTACGGGGTGCGCAAGGTCGTGGAGGTGGGCCGCGCACTCTGCCTGGAGCCGAAGCTGCTGCTCCTCGACGAGCCGACCTCCGGGCTGAACCCCGAGGAGAGCGAGGACATGGGATTCTGGATCGAAGACATCAACCGCGACCTCGGCGTCACGGTCGTCATGGTGGCGCACGACATGGGTCTCGTGAGCCGGGTGGCGGGGCGGGTGCTCGCCCTCAACGAAGGTCGTGTGATCGCGGAGGGCAGCCCCGCGGAGGTGCAGAAGAACCCCGCCGTCGTCAGCGCCTACCTGGGAGCGGACTGAGACCGGCATGGTGGAACCGCAGACTCACGAAGAGCCCGCCGCGGAGGCGCTGCTCGAGCTCAGGAACGTCGAGACCTACTACGGTCCGATCATGGCGATCCGCGGCGTCAGCCTCGTGGTGCCCGAAGGCCGAATCGTCGCCGTCCTGGGCGCCAACGGCGCGGGCAAGACGACCATCCTCCGTACGATCTCCGGCGTGATGGATCCCCAGAAGGGCGAGATCCTCTTCGCCGGCGAGGACATAGCACGTCGCGACCCCGACGTCGTCATGCGCCTCGGCCTGAGCCACGTGCCGGAGGGCCGGGAGGTCTTTCCCTTCCTCCCGGTGAGCGAGAACCTGCGAATGGGCGCCTTCAGTCGCCGCGACCGCGCCCGCATCGCCGACGATCTCGAGCGCGTCTACGACTACTTCCCGGCGCTCGCCGATCGGGGTTCGCAACCGGCGAGCCAGCTCTCCGGCGGCGAGCAGCAGATGCTCGCCATCGGACGTGCCTTGATGGCGCATCCGAGGATGCTGCTGCTCGACGAGCCGTCGCTCGGGCTGTCTCCGATCCTGGTCCACCAGATCTTCGAGATCATCAACCGGATCAACGAGGAGCAGGGCATGACGATCCTCGTCGTCGAGCAGAACGCCCACGTCGCGCTGCGACACTCGCACTACGGCTACGTGCTCGAGAACGGAAGGGTGGTCATGGACGACACGTGCGAGAAGCTCGAGAGGTCGCCGGACATCCAGGAGTTCTATCTCGGCATGAAGGACCAGATGCCGAGGGGGGTCCGGCGGTGGAAGAAGCGCAAGACCTGGAGGTGAGCATGGGCGGCCTCGAATCGAATCCCGACCTCTTGCGTGAGACGCGCACGGCCGACGACGGCCGCGAGCTCGAGCTCTGGCGCGACACCAGCTTCGCCGGCACCGTACCAACGATGTTCTGGAGCCGCGTCGAGAAGTACGGCGACCGCATCGCGATGCGGGAGAAGGACTTGGGCATCTGGCAGGACGTCTCCTGGCGCACGTTCGGCGAGAAGGCCCGCCATACGGGGCTGGCGTTGCGGTCGCTCGGCTTCGGCAAGGGCGACGTCGCCTGCATCCTCTCCAACACGATCATCGAGTGGATGTTCGCCGACATGGGGGTGCTCGGCGTCGGCGGCGCGTGCGCGGGGATCTACCCGACGGATGCGGCCGAGCAGGTGGACTACCTGGTCAACGACTCGAGCTGCAAGGTGATGTTCGTCGAAGACGAGGAGCAGCTCGACAAGGTGCTCGAGGTGCGCGAAAAGTGCTCCACGCTCGAGCAGATCGTCATCTTCGACATGGAGGGCCTACGGGACTTCGAAGATCCGCAGGCCATGAGCTACGACGACCTGCTCGCGCTCGGACGCGAACAGGACGAGCTCCACCCCGAGGCCTGGGCCGAATGCCTCGAGCTGGCGAAGCCCGAGGACCTCGCGATCCTCGTCTACACCTCCGGCACCACCGGGCCTCCGAAGGGGGCGATGATCAGCCACCACAACCTCGTGTTCCAGTGCGTCAACGCCCCGCACGTCCTCTCGCAGGGCGAGGACGACGAGCGCATGGCCTTCCTGCCGCTATGCCACATCGCCGAGCGGATCTTCGTCTACGGCTCCCTCTACACCGGCACGAAGCTCAACTTCGTCGAGAATCCGGAAACGGTGCCGGAGAACGCTCGGGAGATCCAGCCGACGCTGTTCTTCTCGGTGCCGCGCGTGTGGGAGAAGTTCTACTCGGCCATCAGCATCGCCCTCTCCGACGCCACCTTCCTGCAGCGATGGGCGTATGGAAAGGCGATAGGGATCGGGTTCAAACGAGCGGACAGACGCCTCGCGGGCGAAAAGCCGGGGGCGGTCCTGGAGCTCGCCTACCGCGTCGGCGATGTGCTCGTGCTGCGCAACATTCGCAAGTTCCTGGGCCTCGACCGCTGTCGCTGGATCGGCACCGGTGCCGCGCCGATCTCACCCGATCTGATCCGCTGGTATTTCGCACTCGGCATCGACATGGTGGAGGGCTACGGCCAGACCGAGAACACCGGCATCGCCTCCATGCTTCGGCCGGGCGACATCAAGCCCGGCACGGTCGGCCGCGCGGTCCCCTACGGCGAAGTCAGGATCTCCGAGGAGGGCGAGATCCTGATCCGTGGAGAGTTTGTCTTCATGGGTTACCTCAACCAGCCCGAGAAGACGGCCGAGACGATTCGTGACGGGTGGCTCCACACCGGCGACGTCGGCGAGATCGACGACGAGGGCTTCCTCAAGATCACCGACCGCATGAAGGACATCATCATCACGGCCGGTGGCAAGAACATCACTCCGAGCGAGATCGAGAACCAGCTCAAGTTCTCGCCCTACATTGCCGACGCGGTGGTGATCGGCGACAAGCGCAAGTACCTGACATGTCTCGTGATGATCGACCACGACAACGTCGTCAAGTACGCTCAGGATCATCACGTGCCCTTCACCAACTACCAGAGCCTGTGTGCCGCGGTGGAGATCGTCGAGCTGATCCAGGCTCAGGTGGAGGCCGTCAACGCGAAGTTTGCGCGCGTGGAACAGGTGAAGACGTTCCGCCTCATCGACCAGGAGCTGACCCCCGAGGACGACGAGCTCACGCCGACGATGAAGCTCAAGCGCAAGTTCGTGAACGAGAAGTACCGCCCCCTGATCGATTCGATGTACGGAGGACAGCAGGCATGACCGATAGACACCGTTCCCTGACCGCCGTTTGCTTGGTTGTCGGCGCCGTCCTGGCAGGATGCGGGGGCTCCGATCGCGAGACCGCGGACGCGGCCGGGGAGATCGTGCTCGGCACCTACAGTGACCTGTCCGGTCCGGCCGCGGCCATCGGTGTCGGCAGCATCAACGCGGCGCGAATGATCTTCGATCGCGTGAACGAGGAAGGCGGCATCCACGGCCGCCAGATCCGCTTCGTCGTCGAGGACGGTCAGTACCAGGTGCCTCGCGCAGTCCAGGCGGCCAACAAGCTGATCCACCGCGACAGGATCTTCGCCATGGTGGGCGCCCTCGGGACGCCGATGAACAACGCCGTCATGAGCAGCCAATTGGAGGCGGGCGTTCCCAACATCTTCCCGCTCTCGGGCGCGCGTTCGATGGGAGAACCGCTGCATCCGCTGAAGTTCGCCGGTATCTCCACCTACTACGAACAGACGCGCGCCGCGATCAGGTACTTCATCGAGGAGAGGGGCAAGGAGCGCATCTGCACCATGGCCCAGGACACCGACTACGGAACGGAGCTGACCGATGCGGCGAACGATCAGCTCGGCGAAATGGGACGGGAGGTCACCGAATCGACCGCCCACAGGCCTCTCGACACCGACTTCAGCGCGGCGATCCTCAGGCTCCGACAGGCCGACTGCGACCTGATCGTGCTCGGAACGATCATCGGCGACACGATCCTGGCGATCTCGGCGGCACGGGGGATCGACTGGGACGTCGAATTCGTCGGCCCGATCGCGACGTTCGAGTCCGAGGTCGCGGAGGCGGAGGGCGGCGTGACGAATGGCTTCTACGCGATGACGTCGTTCGAGTTTCCCTACGCCGATCATCCCCGCCAGGAGGTCCGCGACTTCGTCGCCGATTACGAGGAACGCTACGGCCAGGAGCCCAACACCGGCTCGCTCTTCGGCTGGTTGTTCGCCGATTTCATGGTCAGGGCTCTACGCGACGCCGGGCCGGACCTCACGGTCGACTCGCTGGTCGCCGCGATCGAGTCGATAGACGACTACCAGGACATCTTCGGCGGCCCGGTCCTGAGCTTCGGGCCGGAGAAGCGTTTCGGCACGGACGAGTCTTTCCTCGCTCAGGTACAGGACGGACGGTGGGTACGCGTCACCGAGAACCTGTCCTACTGACGGGGACCTCGATCCGACGTCCGACAGCGCCGAGCTCATCTGGCACCGAAGGGAAACAGGGTCGCATTGTCGCGGGACAGGACCGCTCAGCTAGAGGTGCTCGGAGCGGTTCGCGTGGAGGCGAACCGCGTGGCGATGTACTCCTCGACGTCAGCCTCGCCGAGCCGGATCGTGCCGGGACCACTCCGGACGTACAGATCACCAGCCTCCGCCTTCTCCAGTCCCTTCCACCGCAGATACACCGGCTCGGGGCTTCTCTGGCAGCTCACCAAGCAGACCGTCCTGCCCTCCACGATCTGCGTCTCGGGATCGATGCAGGTGCCCGCCCGGTCGCCGAGGCCGTTGCGCACGACCTGGGCAAGGTGTCGCATGAACTTGTCGTCGCTCTCCAGGCGATCGTGGTCGATCCCGAGCACCTTTCGGTCGTCGTCGACGCCGATCAGGAGGTCGCCGCCTTCCGTGTTGAGGAAGGCGGCGATGGTCTTGAGCGCGGCGTGGGTGACGTGGCGGTCGTCCCTGCGGTCCTCCTTCAGGCTCCAGCGCAGGCTCGACTTGAATTCGAGCGTCTTCGACTCCTGGAGCTTGAGGAGCTCCTCGGCTCGTCGGTGCCGCCTGATGTAGTCCTCGAACAGGACGTCCTTGAGCGCCTGGCCGAACTCGGGATCGTCGGTGATGCGCTTGTAGAGGTCGAAGTTGGACTCGACGATCTCCTGGATCTTGTCCTCGACCTTGGGGTCGAAGGTGAGGCGGACGTTCTCGCGGGTGTTGACGCGGGCACTCGCGGTGAGACCTGCGTCCTTGTCGAGGGCGGACCGGATCTGTTCGAGCGTTAGGCGGTGCTCGTCGGTGAGGTTGAGGCCGAATCGGTCGTTCAGGCCCTCGATGATCCGGGAGAGGGCTTCCAACTGCTCGCCGCCGGCGCCTCTTTCAGTCTTACTTCCGGCCGGCTCCAGTGGCCGCACATGCCGTTCGAGCGCGATTCGGCCGCGGCTCGTTCGCTGGATGCGGAACGACTCCATGTCGATGTTCTGCTGCACTTCGAGAGGCAGCGCCTCTCGGCCGACGGACAGGAGGCGGCGAAGGTGCCTGGCGAACTGGTAGAGCTTCTCGAGGTCGGTGTCGGCGAAGGTCAGGACCTGGGAGAGGAAGGCGTAGAGGCGCACGTAGTAGGTGAGTTGACCCAGGAAGTCTCGCCCTTCCTCATCGACGAGCTCGGCGAAGCGTTGCCGCGCGGGTTCGAGTGCGGCGTAGAGCCGGTCCTGCGTCGCTTTCCCCCCGAAGTACACGGTGGCGAAAGTCTCGATGTCGGCTGCCGCGAACACGCCGAAGTCGAGCAGCCGGCCCTGAACCTCGTAGGGCAGGTTGGGGTCGGTCTCTTCGGACAGAAGGGTGGTCTCGTAGTACAGCTCGAACGCCTTCTGGATCTGATCGGGCTCGTTGGCGAAGTCGAGGACCATCGTGCCGCCCTTGTCGGGGTGAGTGCGGTTCAGGCGGGACAGCGTCTGGACTGCGTTCACGCCGCCGAGCTTCTTGTCCACGTACATGGTGTGCAGCAGCGGCTGATCGAAGCCGGTCTGGAACTTGTTGGCGACCACAAGGAAGCGGTACTCGGGCTTGTCGAACTCGGCGGCCGTTTGCCGCTCGCCGATCGTCCGGTCTTCTCCGACCGAGTTCATGCCGGCTTCGGTGTAGGACTGGCCGCTGTCGTTGACCGTTCCGGAGAAGGCGACGAGCGCCTTCCAGGGGTGGCCCTTCTCTTCCAGGTAGCGGTCCAGAGCGAGCTTGGTACGCACCGCGTGCAGGCGGGAGGGTGTGACGATCATCGCCTTGGCGCGGCCGCGGACCTCGTGTGCGACGAGTTCGGCGAAGTGCTCCACGCAGATGGCGATCTTCTCGCGAATGGCGTGCGCGTGGAGTTCCACGAAGGACTTGAGCAGGTGCTCGGCCTTCGACTTGTCGTACTGGGGGTCGGCCTCGATCTTCTTCTTCAGGCGCCAGTAGGCCTTGTAGGTGGTGTAGCTCTCGAGAACGTCCAGAATGAACCCCTCCTCGATCGCCTGACGCATGCTGTAGAGGTGGAAGGGCTTGAACCTGCCGTCCGGCTGTTTCTCGCCGAAGAGCTCGAGAGTCTTGGGCTTCGGGGTCGCCGTGAAGGCGAACGTGGAGAGGTTCGGAAGCGGGCCGCGCTGGCGGATCTCCTCGTGGACGCGGTCCTCGATCTCCTCCTCGGGAGTCACAGCACCCGCCTCTTCCTGCTCGGCGTCCTCCAGGCTCTCCGCGTCGAGGACCGCCTTGAGACTCTTCGTGCTCTCGCCTGACTGAGAGGAGTGCGCTTCGTCCGCGATCACCGCGAAGCGCTTGCCGGGGAGCTGGCCGATCTCGTCGGCGATGACCGGGAACTTCTGCAGCGTGGTGACGATGATTGTCCGACCGGCCTCCAGGGCCTGGCGGAGTTGGCGGGAGGTCTGGTCGATGTTCTCGACCACGCCGAGGGTCTGCTCGAACTGCCGGACGGTCTGCTGGAGTTGGCGGTCTAGAACGCGGCGGTCGGTCACCACGACGACCGAGTCGAAGACGCGCCGGTCGTCGAGGTCATGGAGCACAGAGAGCTGATGGGCTAGCCATGCGATGGTGTAGCTCTTGCCGCTGCCGGCCGAGTGCTGGATCAGATAGCGCTCGCCGGGGCCGTGGTTGCGCGCGTGGCTGACGAGCCGGCGCACGCAGTCGAGCTGCTGGTAGCGCGGGAAGATCAGGAAGCGCTTGCCCGTCCTGCGGTTGCGCTCGTCTTCCTCCTCGACTTCCTGGATGAACTGGCGAATGAGGTCGAGGATGCTGTCGCGCGCCCAGATTCGCTCCCACAGGTAGTCGGTGGCATAGCCCTCGCGGGTGGGTGGGACGGGCGGGTTGCCCGCGCCGCCGTAGCGGCCCTGGTTGAACGGCAGGAAGCGGGTTTTCGGTCCAAGGAGGTGCGTGGTCACGAACACCTGCTCGGGGTCCACGGCGAAGTGAGCGAGGCAGCGGCCGTAAGAGAAGAGCGGCTCGCGCGGGTCCCGGTCGGTCTTGTACTGGCGGATCGCGTCCTCGACGGTTTGCCCGGTGAGCGGGTTCTTGAGCTCGGCGGTGAAGATGGGGATGCCGTTCAGGAAGAGCCCGAGGTCGACGCTCTTCTCGGAGTCTTCGCTGAAGCGGAGCTGGCGTACGACGGCGAAGAGGTTCGCCGCATGGAGGCGCTGGAGTTCTTCGTTGAGGCCGCTCGCGGGCTGGAAGTACGCGAGCCGGAACTTGCAGCCCGAGTCTCTGATGCCGTTGCGCAGCACGTCGAGGGCGCCGCGCCGGGCGATCTCGCGGGAGAGACGGCCGAAGAAGCGCTTGTTTGTGTCAGCGCCGTAGTGCTGCTTGAGCTTCTGCCACTCCTTGGCTTGGGTGGCCAGGAGGAAGTCGCGGACGTCGGCGCGGATCAGGCAGAGGTTGCGGTGGTAGTCGTCCTTGCTGCTGCGCTTGCGGAAGCTGCCGGGCAGTGGGTCGTCGCCGAAGGACGCGGCCTGTTCGCGGAGTTCTCCTGCGTCCTCCGGGTAGGCGTCAGGGCCGTGCCGCAGGAGCGCCCGCTCGATGGCGTCTTCGAAGGCGCGTTCAGAGATGTCGGGGGTCATGTTGGGCGGTGGGCTTGAAGGAGGCGGTCTGGGCGCGGTGCCGTGTCACAGCTCGATGTCACAGCTTGTCGTAGCTGGTGTCGCAGCTTGTCGTAGCTCGGTGTCGCAGCTTGTCGTAGCTCGCTCGGTCACATCAGGCCGGGTGCCGGCCGGTAGTGCCGCGTTGGATCTGTCGGGGCGGTTCCCCCTCCGACGAGCAAGCCCTTGTCCACAAGCGCCTTCAAATCCCGCTGGAGTGTCCGGAGGTTCGTCTCGGGGCAAAGTCGTGTGAAGTCCTGAATCGTCAGGCGCCCATGCTCGATGACGTGGCCCACCGCGGCTGCCTGCCGGTCAGACAATGCGTGCTCCCGCACCAGGACATCCTGGCGGATCGTCCGCTCTCCACGCGCCTTGACCTCGTCGAGTTGGGCAGCCAGCCCCGCCGCGAAGTACTCGAGCCACCCTGTGAGATCCATCGCTTGCTCGCGCACCTCCTGGATCGCCCGGTAGAAGGCGGCCCGGTCCCGGTCGTAGTACTCGCTGATGGAGAAGAGGCGCTTGAAGTCGTACCCGGCTCCGTACAAGCAGAGGGTCGAGAGCAGGCGTGAGGTCCGGCCGTTGCCGTCGAGGAAGGGATGGATGTGGACCAGTTGGAACTGGGCTATTCCGCTGGCCAGCACCGGGTGGACGTTGCTCTCTCGGTTCAGCCAGTCCACCAGTTCTCGCATCAGGATGGGTACGTCGTGTGCCGGTGGCGGCGTGTAGATCACCGCTCCGGTAGCCGAGTTCACCACGTAGTTCTGAAGGCGTCGGTATTCTCCAGGCGCGGCGGACCCGCCGCGGACCCCGTCGACGAGGCGCTTGTGGATCTCCCGGACCAATCCCTCGGTGATCGGTCCGCCGCGGCCGAGCCAGGCGGAGACGAACTCGAAGGCGTCCCGGTAGTTCAGGAGTTCGCGAACGTCCTCGGGGTCCGCCCCGGGTACGGCCTCGCCAGCCAGAAGCCGCTCGGATTCGTCGAGCGAGAGCTTCGTTCCCTCGATGTGGGTCGTGTGGTGCGCTTCGAGGATCAGAGCGCCAGCACCCATCTGGCGGATCCAGTCCTCGGAGAGAGTCGCCGCTTCGAGGAACCCGCGCGCCCGCTCGACCCGCGTCAGATCGGCGGTGATCTTGTTGGTGACGGTGAAGTGGGGATCGAAGCTCATCGCGGCCTTGTCTCCCGAACGTCGATCTTGCCGGTGACGGCGGCGGAGATCAGGGCGGTGCGTAGTTCGTGGAGGTGGCGGATGGCTTCCTCGATCTTGCCGATGAGGCCGTCGATCCGGGCAGACTCATGGTTGGCCCAATGGACAATCTCGGCTTGCTCGGCGAGTCCAGGCAGCGCTACGGGGAGATTCCGCAGCTTCGTGGCATTCGTAGACGCTAGGTTTGTCGACTGCGTGGACGTCGCCGTGAAGTACGCGCGGCCGTACCCGCTGCTCGTCACCAGGGCCAGGAAGTGGGGAGTCAGAGCAGTTCGTCGAGGGCGCACTGCGAAGATGTGGTTCTGGTGCAGACACTGGGCGATCTGTTCCGACCACACGTGGCCGCGACCCAGCTTGTCGAAGTCGCCGCCTTCGGTCACCAGAACGTCCCCCATGCGGAGCTCGAATCGGGCAGCATCGCGGACTGAAACCTCGACTTCTGAGATGTCGTCGAGTGCAAGATAGCCGTCTTGGACGTTAGCCACTCGCAGGTAGGGCCGGGTTGTCACTGCCTCTCCTTCGTATCTCTTCCCCAGCGTCAGACCCGTTTGCAGGTCGCTCATCGACTTCAACGGCCGAACCTGCCAGTGCGCTGGCACCTCGCCTAGCCACTCGACGCCGGAGTCCTTCATGGGGACGTTGGGATCCAGGCCCCGAGACACCACGCGGGTGATGAGCGCGGTTCGTTTCTCCTGAAGCAGTTCGATCAGGCGCTCCTTCCTCGCAACCAGCTCGTCGATCTTGGCCGTCTCGCGATCGAGAAAGTCCGCGATGGCATGTTGCTCGTCGATGGGCGCTACAGGAAAGAGGCCCGTTCGGATTGCATCTCCTCCCAGACCGAACCTGGTTATGCCGTTAGCGGCCAGATGGAACTGATTCCGTATGCCGATCGCTGAGAACTGGCGGCCAAGAAACCGCCCGTCAAGGCCTACCCGCGGCTTGATCAGCGCTAGGTGATAGCCACAGACCACGTCGGCGAGTTCTTCCGTCACGACGGCAGAAATCGCGATGTCGTTCCAGGCCTCGGAGTCCTTCGTGATCAGAACATCGCCGACACGGAGCCGGAATCGGTGCGCTTGCGTGGGTGTTGCGGTCGCGGTCATGAACTCGATTGCGGAGGTGATTCGGTCGTTGTAGTAGACGTCGACGTAGTTGCAGAGCTTGACTGGAACTTCGCCTTCTTTGGATTTCTTGTCGACATTGCTCAGGCGGACTGAGGCTAGGCTCTTGAGCCGCTTCACCTCCCAGTCGACCGGGATGGCACCCAGACCTTCGACGCCGGAATCCCAATACTCCGGGTACGGGTTGAAGCGTCGCAGCCCAGATCCTGCGAATTCGCCAAGCCCTTTAGTCACGACCCTTCGCCCTCCACCCGAGTCTGAACCCCCGCCCGCCACGGCCCGCCGGGAGACCAGACCTGCGTGAACGGCGTCCCGTCGATCAGGCTGTCGCAGACCGGACCCAGGAAAGCCCGCAGCTCCTCGCCAGCGTCAACCAGGTGTGCCGGGCCGTCGGCCTGCGGCCCAATCCGCCTCCGCAGCACCTGCCACCTCTGGTCTCGTTCGGTGTCCTCGTAGTACTCGGGCAGCAACGCCACGGGTCGCTCACCTGCGAACGATGTTTGCCGTCGCCGAAAGGTCTCCTCAATCGCAGCTCGCACCGTCTCGCCGTCGAAGGCGAAGAGGCGAGCGAGACAGGCGATGTCCCAGAGATCCTTCACGCGGGTGTTGGTCGTGTCGAGGCGCACCATTGCGTCGAGCTTCTCGGCGACAAGGGTCTCTCGGGGGTAGGTCCAGAGACGGGGGGCGGGCAGGTCTAGAAGGGTGGGATAGTCCCGCTCCTCGCGCTCGGGTGTGATGACGTCACCAAAGCCGATGTCCACCTGGAGGTGGAGTCGCGCTTGGCCGAGACTGCCCTCCATCCGCACGCGCACACCGCCGTAAGACTGCTCGTTACGGATGTCGTGCATCCGAGTTGTCGCCGGGTCGAAGACGACGCCGTCCTGGGGGCATGGCACTGCGCAGACTGCGTGAAAGGAGGTCCGTAGGGTCGCATGGTCTTCGGGACCAGATGCGAGAAGATCGATGTCCCGGGTGGGTCGCAGTTCCTGTTCGGTCCAGATCCGGAACAGAGCCGCCCCCTTCAGGGTGAACCGGTCCACCTGGTTTGAAACCGAGAGGCGGTAGAGGAAGCGCTCCATTGCGTAGCGCTGGAGCACGAGGTTGAAGTCGACTCCCTGGTTGCGGGCCAGGTTTAGGAGTCGCTGATGAACTGATGCGGGGACATTCCGGATCTCCTTTGCTGGAGTCATGCGGAAAAAGCCTCCAGCACCGGGCCTACGAGTGACTTCGCGCGGCAAACCTCCGCCGCGCGCCAGATCTCCCCGGGGTTCGCCTTGTTCTCGCGCAGCGCGTCGCGCAGCGCTTCGATCGCCACGTCTCTGCCGACCTGCCGGCGGAAGCGGAAGCAGTCCACCACGGTGCGAGCCGGGCTCGTGATGTAGGCGGGAACGCCTTCAAACGCCACTTCTTCGACTCCGTACTGCAGCGACGCGCCGGAGAAGCGAACGACCTTGACTGGCAGCTCGGTAAGGCGGGGGGAGCGAGCCTTGTGGGGAATGGCGATCCAGATCTGCCACGGTAGTTGAGTCCCGAGGCCGTGGACACTCAGCGCGGACAGCAGGCAGACGATGGCGTTCGGGACCCGCGCGCAAACAGCGGCCAGGGTGTAGTGCTCGGTGGGTTCCAGGTCGGCGAGCCGGTAGAGACCGCGGGCAACTCTCTCGACCGACCCGACATCCACGAGTTGGCGTAGTTGGCGGGAGTGGACGCCCAGTTGGGCTGCATCGCGCTGACGGAAGAAGCCCCTGGCGCCGAGGCTCTGCCGGGCGGCGCCGCTCAGCCGGAAACGCTGGCCGGAAACGTCGGCAACCGTGGACGGTTGCCTGCTGTTCTCGCCCGCCATTGGGAGAGCCTAGGCGGCCTTGCGCTGGCGTGTCAAGTTGTCGGCAGTTGCCAGCAAACGCCGACATTTCGATGCTCAGCTTGCCATCTCCCGCAACATTGCCACGATGTCCTTCTCAACCCGCTGGATATCGGCCTCGATCTCCTCCAACGGACGGGGCGGGCGATACACGTAGAAGTAGCGGTTGAAGTTGATCTCGTAGCCCACCATCCCGACCTCGCCGTCCTGGGGATCCGTGCGGTTCGTGTCGATCCAGGCGTCGGGAACGTGGGGCTTCACTTCGCGCTCGAAGAACGACTCGATGCTCTCGGAGAGGGGCACGTTCTCGGTGTCGCGGAGTTCCGGGTCGGGCTCGGGGCGGTCCTTCCGGTCGCGGCAGATCGCTGCCTTCTTGTTGCGCTCGGACAAAGCGGAGAGCACGGCCTTCCTGATGGGTGCAGTGAGCTTCAGGTCGGCGGCTCGGACCGTCTGGTCCAGTTCGGCTTCGAAGGCCGCCCTGTCCAGGAACAGCCGGTCGGGCAGTGTCTGCAGCAGGCCGCGAATGGCTGCCTGCTTCTCTCTACCGGCTTGCTCGCCCTTGGCCTTGGCTTCGGGGTCCCTCTTGCGGGAAACGGCCAGGTTGGCGAAGGCTCGCACATCGTCCAGCCGGGCGATACGCTCGGGGCCGGCTTGGAAGTCGAGCCGGAGGGGCCGTTCCACGGTGATCTTGCGGAAGCCGAAGTGCGTGGTCGGGTAGATGCGGCTGACGACGACCTCGCGCTCCTCGCCGTCTTCGACGACGGTCCGCGTGGCGCCGTCCTCGTAGTCCCGGAGCAGCCGCAGGATGTCTTCCTTCCGCTCGAACGGGATCTCGCGGCGCTTGGCGCCCAGGCTCTTGCGGAGCAGAACCCAGAACGAGGTGGCGTCGATGAGCTGGACCTTGCCGCGGCGCTCGGGCCGCTTCCGGTTGGTGAGTACCCAGACGTAGGTGGCGATGCCGGTGTTGTAGAAGAGCTGTTCGGGGAGAGCGATGAGCGCCTCAAGCAGGTCGTTCTCGAGGATGTGGCGGCGGATCTCGCTCTCACCACTTCCGGCGTCACCGGTGAAGAGGGGCGAGCCGTTCATGATGATCGCGATCCGCGAGCCGCCTTCGGCCGGCTCCTTCGTGTGCGCGAGCATGTGGAGCAGGAACAGGAGTTGCCCGTCGCTGATCCGTGGCAGGCCTGGCGCAAAGCGGCCGGCGGCGCCCCGGTCGTGCTCGGTCCGCACCGCGGCCTGGTCGCGCTTCCAGTCCTTGCCGTAGGGCGGATTGGCGATCATGTAGTCGAAGCCGGTTCCGGCGTGTCGGTCGTTCGAGAGGGTGCTTCCGAACAGGATGTTCTTCGCGTCGCCGCCATCCTCCGACTTCATGAAGAGGTCCGACTTGCAGAGGGCGAAGGTCTCGGGGTTCACCTCCTGGCCGAACAGGTGGGTGTGAGCGTCGGGGTTGACCGGGTCGCTCAGGCGCTTGCCGTCGCGTAGCTCGCCGAGGGTCGTGTGTTCCTTGGCGATCGTGAGCATTCCGCCTGAGCCGCAGCAGGGGTCGTAGATGCTGCGCGCAACACCCTCCGTCCGCAGCTCTTCCTCGTCGCCCGCCAGCATCAGGTCGACCATGAGATGAACCACGTCCCGGGGGGTGAAGTGCTCGCCGGGGTTCTCGTTCAGTGCCTCGTTGAACTTGCGGATGAGCTCCTCGAAGATCGTGCCCATCGTGAAGTTGTCGATCTCGTCCGGGTGGAGGTTGACCTTCGGGTCGCCGAACCGCTGCAGGACCTGGAAGAGCAATCCCGATTCGTCCAGTTTCGAGATCGTGTTGTCGAAGTCGAACTTCTCCAGAACTTCGCGCATGTTGGGGCTGAAGCCGGCGATGTAGGCACGCAGGTTCTTCGCGAGATCGGGCGCATCGGCGAGGAGCTTCCCGAAGTCGTAAGGGGACGTGTTGTAGAACGCGAAACCGGAGGCGCGGCGTAGAAGCCCGTCCAGATTCCCGAGTTCGTCCTTGTACCGGGCCTGGGTCGCCAGCACCTCCGCCTTCGTGGGCGCCAGCACGTAGTCGAGTCGGCGCAGCACGGTCAGCGGCAGGATCACGTCCTGGTACTTGCCGCGCTTGAAGGTGTCGCGGATCAGGTCCGCGACGCCCCAGAGGAAGCTGACGATCTGGCTGTGGTTCATGGTGGGGCCGGTGGGAATGTAGCGGATCGGTGTGCGCCGGTCACTTCCGCCGTTGCGCAGTGCGGCTTGGCTCCGGACCAACATCGTCGGCGGCTAGGCCGGCGACCTGCGATGCTGATTCAGGCGGTCCGGTGCGGTTGATACGGAGCTACGTCGATCAGGTCTTCGCGCTTGCGGGCCTGGACGAGGTCTTGCGGGCCTGCACGAGGTCGTAGGTCCCCTGCCGGCGTAGCCAGAACGCGGCATTGGACCAGCCCGCCTTCTCCAGCCGAATGGCCATCTCTGGTGAGATCGCCGCGTGGTCGTTCAAGACCCGCGACAGCTTGTGACGAGCGACGCCCAGCACCTTGGCTGCGTCGGTCACGTTCAGGCCGAGCGGCTTGAGGCAGTTCTCACGGATGCTGCGGCCTGGAGGGAGAGGGTTGCTCATCATCGTGTTCCGCCGCACTCTAGACGGGCGGAGGGACCACCCACACGGCCCGGCGAGCAAAGAATCTCCGTGTCCCCCTGGTCTTCGGTCCGCAGACCAGAGTGTGAGAGGTCTCCTCGGGAAGCGGGTCGGGATGAACCGCCTGCTCCTTCTCGCGCATCGTCCCAGCGGCGATGGCCACAAGACCGAAGCCTGCATGACCGACCAACACTCGGTCCGGCTCTTCGCCCTCGGCCTCAATCACGTCCGTCCGATACACGGACATAGGGTGCCCGTCGGCATCATCCACGAAGGCGGCGGAGGAGGGGCGGTAGCACCCTTCGTTGTCGTCGCGAACGAAGTGCCGCGGGGGGACTCGCCGGAGCAACGCAACGTCGTCGGCGATTCCTGGGTCATCCGGAAACCGCTCCCTGTAATCCTCAGGGGATGTCACGAGAATCAGCCGGAGGCTCGGCCCAGCCACTGCCAGAGCGCTACGTCTTCGTCGAGTAGCGTCGATTCGACGGTCTTTTCCGTCCTTCGGTCTTCGGCGTACCAAGAAGGCGAGTCACTGGGATCGAACTCGATCTCAAGGTCGACTCCTTGCCGGTGCCACTCGAGTTGAAGCCCTCCGCGCGCCGTGGGCACAACCGCGGGTGCGACGACGTCGGGGATAGACGCCGCAGCATCAACCAAGAACGCGATGGCCTTCCGTGCTGCTTCAGACGACACCGGCTTGGCATCGTATGAATCCCAGCCTCTCGGAAGCTGAACCAACTCCGACGCTTGACGGATGGCGTGCAGGATCGGGTCGGACGGCGGAGGGCGATGCGCCACGATAGTGACTTTCAACGGCATCGGTGCTGCCGTTCGGAGAGAAGCATTTGCCAACTCATCCGAGGCGCTCCATGGCGTTGCGGGCCGAAACCAGGAGCCCATCGCTTCGGTAAGTGCGCCTTGATACGGCGTAGCCAAGTTAGACATCTTGTCTCTCCCAACGAAGATGCATGGGTTCGGTCGTCAGATCGGTAAAGCCGCGAACGATCCACTCGCGACCCAAGTCGAAGAACCCGAAGGCGCCTTCGATTCCCTCTCCGACAGGACGGCCCCGAGCCATGAGACTCATCGTCCAGATGCGCTGGCCGTTCGGGCCCCAGGCTGGCTGAGCCATAACGTGCAGGCGACCGGCCTCGTTTGGCATACGGAATCGCCAACTCAGCGACAGTTCTTCGGGTATGGGCAAGAAGGCCGAAGCTCCAAGAGACTGCCAGTTCGAGACTAGGTTCTCGATCCCGCCAAAGTCAGTCTTACCTGCGTCGAACTCAACGTGGTTGACGTACGTGATTTCGCATTGGTTGACCGAGACAACGCCAAGGCCTTCCTCGGACAGGAACTGTGAGAAGGCATCAACCTCCGTCTGGAACTGGTCGCGAATGCGCTCGTATCGGGGATACGCAGTATCAGCTCCGGTCTTGCGCCAATTGTGAATGAACCGATCGTGCTGAATCTGAATCAGTTCGGTCTTCGCTTCGCTCAAGAACCAGACGCGCGGCACGGGAGGCTTGTTCCCGAAGACGATGTCGACGTGTGGCCGCTTGGGCGGGTCGAAGCTCTCCAGAACCGGGTCCAACGGGGGGTGTTCCTCAATCAGCGGCAACTCGCTCCGGTAGTTCTGCCAAAGCAGGCCGATGTGGGCCGTCGTCAGGCCGGCTATGGGTGCGAACTGCAGCGACAGGGCGACCTCCACCAGTGGCGGCTTCTCGAAGTCCGGCAGCCCAGCAGGGCGATTCTGGCTCACAGCTTGGTGTTAACGGCGGTTGCCGCCCGTGCGATTCCCGAAGGGTGGTGCCAGGTCGTACAGGACTGGCGGATCAACGTCTCGATAGGCACCGACCCGATCACGCGGCCGAGACTAGCCGGAGTTCTCGCGAGCCGGCAACCGAGAACCGCGCTCGCTCCGTAGACGCGCGGAAAACACCGCCGGCGACCAACGGGGTTCGGGCGTGGGTGGTCGGCAGACGTTGCTTGTTGCCTGCCTTTCTCGCCGGGCACGTCGCTAGGATAGCCGATTCGCCTTTCTGACCAAGGTGGCTGCGTCTTCTGCTAAGTGCAGACGTTGGTGGGAGTTAGCCCGCCATTCCTGGTCGTATCGTCCGGCTTGACCCGTTGGTCGCGGGCCGGCCACGGCCGTCAACCGTCCTTGTCGTCGAGAGGCAGACAGCCTTCCGCCTCGCCGATCTTGAGCCGGCCGTACTCCCTGTTCCACTCGGAGAGCGACTCGGGCGCTTCGTCTCCTCGCTGTTTGATCTTGACGACAGCTCTCCGAGCGGTCATTCTGGAACGCTGAACTCGATTCACACGGAGGGCTGAATGCGCTCAACTGTTCTCGCTGCCCTGTTCGTGGTGCTCGCGGCTCCGGCCGGGCTCCAGGCCCAGGCCACGGAATCGGCCGAACCGTTCAAAGTCGGCACTTTCCAGATCGACGGGGAGGCCGTCGTGGGGCTCGTGCTGCGGGATTCGCTGATCGTCGACATCGGCGCGGCGAACACCGAGCTGGAGCTGGATTCAAGCTACCCGCGCCTCGCCATGCCGGCCGACATGCTCGAGCTGATCGGCCGCTACGAGTACGGCCTCAAGTACCGGCTCTACGAGATCGTCAACGACCTCGTCGCCGGGAACCGGCTGTCGGAGGGCACGCGCGCCGCCTACGTCCACCACGTCGACGACGTCAGGATCCTTGCGCCGATCCTGTATCCGAGCAAGCTGATGAACGCGGCGGTCAACTTCTACACACACGCGTGCGAGGGCTGCACCGAGGAGGAGCTCAAGGCGCGGACCAGGGAGCGGCAGGAGAACCGGGGCGTGCCCTATCTCTTCCTGAAGCCCACCCGCGGCGCGATCATCGGCACCGGCGAGGACATCGTGATGCCCTACGGCCGTGACCGGATCGAATGGGAAGTCGAAATGGCCATCGTCTTCGGCCGCACGGGCAAGTACATCTCCGCGAGCCGTGCATACGACCACGTGTTCGGCTATATGGTCGCCGTGGACATATCCGATCGTGGCGGGCGTCCGCCGGGTGGCTTCGGCGCCGCCCTGGACTGGTTCGTCGGCAAGGGCCATGACACGTTCGCGCCCCATGGGCCCTGGATCGTTCCGAAGGAGTTCTACGGCGACCCGATGGAGCGCCTGCACCAGACCCTGGTCATCGACGGCGTGACCGTCCAGGAGGCCAGGGCGGGAGACATGATCCACAACATCCCGGAGCTGATCGAGTACGCGTCGTCGCTCATTACCGTGTTCCCTGGTGACGTTCTGCAAAGCGGGACGTCCGGCGGAACCGGCGCCGGTCGCGTCCAGCGCGCGACTGGCTCCGGGTACCTGCAAGCGGGCGAGACGATCAGCGCCAGCATCGAGGGGATCGGCACGCTGACCCACACCGTCGTAGCCGAGGAGGGCGTTCCGGCCGACCTGTCCGGCTCGCAGCTCCCGCCGGTCGAGACCTATCGCCCGCCACGCTGACGGGACGGACGTGCATTCGCCCATAGGTTCTCCGACAGTAGAGCCGATGTCACAGATGGCTGTCACAGCTTGTCAAAGCTGGGCGCGCCCCGAGGCGCGACCTGACCCTGCCTTAACGGGTTCCAGGGGGGCAGGTGGTTCGGTTGCCGTCAAGCGTCTACACGTATACGATGTTCGGCATACGTATTGACGTGCGGGGACGGCAAGACCATGAAGAGCAAGCTGACAATCACCGTGGACAGTGAGTTGGTGCCTAGAGCGAAGCAGTATGCGCAGGCTCGGGGCGTCTCGCTGTCGTCGCTGATCGAGGCATCGCTGAGAGAGATGGCGGGTGAGAACACACCCTCGTTTGCGTCGCGGTGGCGGGGTCGATTCAAGCCGGCACGGCGGGCGGACGGCCGCTACGCAGCGCTCGCCCGCAAGTACCTCTGATGCTGCTGGACACGGACGTTCTGATCGACGTCGCCCTCGATCGGAGCCCCCACTCGGGACCTTCTACCGAACTCCTCGAGCGGATCGAGCAGTCGTCCCGTCGTGTCTTCGTGGCGTGGCACAGCCTGTCGAACTTCTACTACCTGGTGACTTCGGAGCGCGGAGATAGCGACGCTCGTGACTTCATCGCCGAGTTGATCCGTTTCGTGGCCGTTGCGCCCGCGGATACGGCGGCTCTCCGCTACGCGATCTCCCTCCCGATGACGGACTTTGAGGATGCGATGCAGGTTGCCGCCGCACGGGCGTGCGGGGCGGAGCACATTGTGACGAGGAACGTGAGGGACTTCGTACGGTCGGCGATTCCGGCATTGACCCCGCGAGAGGCGCTGGCCCAGTTGTTCTGAGGGCGACGTCACGATTGCGCTCCGCTCTCCGGCCCCCTAAGCTGAACGGCCACTCACGAGTCTCGGCCAAGGAGGACGACCAGCGGTGGACGTCGGCATGAACGAAGCGCGGAAGACCGTCGGCTACGTGACGCCGGAGCGCGAGATGCTGCGCCGGATCGCGCGGGAATTCACGGACAAGGAGGTCCTGCCGGTCGCCAACGAGCTCGACCCGAAGAAGGAGTCGATCCCGCAGAAGTTGATCGACCAGATGGGCGAGCTGGGCTTCTTCGGCATCGTGATCCCCGAGGAGTACGGCGGCGCCGGGCTGGGGGCGTTCGAGTACTGCCTGGTCGCCGAGGAACTGGCGCGGGGCTGGATGAGCGTGGCGAGCATCATTGCCCGCGGCAACGGCTTCTACCGCTCGATCCCCTTCGAGGGCGAGGAGCGCCTGAAGCGGATCAGGCTGATGGCGCAGGGGAAGTACCTTGGCGCGCTCGCCATGTCGGAGCCGGAGGTCGGTTCGGACATCTCGTCGATCACCTGCCGGGCGCGGATGGAGGACGACCACTGGGTGATCACCGGCAACAAGTACTGGTGCACCTTCGCCGACGGCGCGAACTTCATCCAGGTCATCGCGCGGACGGAGGGCGATCCGAGGAAGCGCCACGCCGCGCTGACCGGGATCGGGATCGAGAAGCCGCCCGGCGAGCTGCCGGAGGGCGTCACCGGCTCGCCGATCCCGAAGATCGGCTACCACGGCTGGAAGACCTGGGAGCTCCACTTCGAGAACGTCCGCGTGCCGATCACGAAGCGCCAGAAGGAGGCCAAGGGCCAGGCGTTCTACGGCATGGCGCGCGGGCTCGAGAGCGCCCGGGCCCACACCGCGGCGCGGTCGATCGGCCTCGCCCAGGGCGCGCTGGAGCAGGCGATCGCGTACTCCAAGGAGCGCATCCAGTTCCGGCGCCCGATCGCCGACTTCCAGGCGATCCGCTTCAAGATCGCGAACATGGCGGCCGAGGTCGAGGCGGCCCGCCAGCTGAACTACTCGGTCTGCGCCAAGATCGACAGTGGCGTTTCGGCCGCCAAGGAAGCGGCGATGGTCAAGTACTACGCCGCCGAGATGTCGGAGCGGGTGTGCTCCGACGCACTGCAGGTCCTGGCCGGCGCCGGCTACACGACGGACTACCCGGTGGAGCGCTACTGGCGCGACGCGCGGCTGACGAAGATCTTCGAGGGGACGTCGGAGATCATGCTGAAGATCGTGTCCGACGCGCTGCTGGGGAAGCCGTCGAGGAGGAGCTAGGGATGCCGGGGCTGGACCACACTGGGTGCGCCGGCGTCCCCGCCGGCATCTGAGGGCTGTCGGGAGGCCGGAAAGTGGAGGAGACACGATGAGACTTGCCAACCATCTCTGGGACCGCTTTGGTTGTTTGCGTCTCGACGACGTTCCCGAGTCGGCCCGCACCGTGGCCGGCCAGTGCGTGCTCGACTGGTTCGGTTGTGCGCTGGCCGGCAGCCGTGAGCCGCTGTCGCGGATCCTGCGCGACGAGTTCGGTGGTCAGGCCGGGCCGTGCTCGATCGTCGGCACGGACATGCACTGCGCGCCGGGCGTTGCCGCGCTCGTCAACGGAGCGGCCGGCCACGCGCTCGACTTCGACGACACGCACAGCATGATGGGCGGTCATTCCACGGTGCCGGTGTTTCCGGCCGCCCTGGCGCAGGCGCAGGAGATGGGAGCGAGCGGCGAGCGGCTGCTCGTCGCCTTCGTTGTCGGCGTCGAGGTCGAGTCGCGCGTCGGCGCGCTGATCGGGGGCGCCGCTTACGCCAAAGGCTGGCACTCGACGTCGACGATCGGCGTCCACGGGGCCGCGGCCGCAGCGTGCCACCTGATGGGAGCGAGCAACGAGCAGTTCGCTCACGCGCTCGGCCTCGCCGCTTCGCAGGCGAGCGGCCTGAAGGCGAACTTCGGGACGATGACCAAGCCGTTCCACGCCGGGCATGCAGCGGAACGCGGCCTGCTCTCGGCGCGCCTCGCGATGCGGGGCTTCACCTCGAACCCCGAGGCCGTCGACGGCCGGCAGGGCTACGCCGACGCCGCGGCCAAGGGCCACGAGGAAGTCAACTGGCAGCGGCTCGAGGAGCAGGACGGCCGCTTCCTGATCGAGGACACGCTGTTCAAGTACCACGCCGCCTGCTACCTGACCCACGCGGCGATCGAGTCGGTGGGGCGGTTGCGACCGCAGTTGGCGGCGGCGGGGGTCTCCGCAGGCGACGTCGAAAAGGCAGTCGTCACGGTGCATCCCGGGCTGCTCGACGTCTGCGGCATCCCGGAGCCGAAGACCGGCCTGGAGGCGAAGTTCAGCCTGGTCGCGACGACGTCGCTGGCGATGCTGGGGATCGACACGACGGATACCGGCACGTTCGTCGACGAGACGCTGGATAGTCCGGAGGTCGCGCGGATGATCGACAAGGTCGAGGTCCGGACGGATCGCGGGCTTGGTCACACGCAAGCCCGTGTTGAGTTGCGGGCGAACGGGCACAGCCTGGAGGAGTTCCACGACACGGGCATTCCGGCCACCGACCTGGAGGCCCAGGGAGCGAAGCTGGCGGCGAAGATGACCGGGCTGACGGCGCCGCTGCTGGGGACGGAGGTGAGCGATCGGTTGCGGGAGCTGTCGTTGCGGTTGGAGACGGTGGGGGACGTGCGTGACTTGGCGGGGCTCGTGAGCGGTTCGCGCGAGGCGGCTTGAGGGTCGGCGGTTGAGCGGAGCCGGCCTTGCGGCCGGCGACCTCGACCTTCCTCCTACCCCTCAATCCCCCCGATGCACATGTACTTGATCTCCAGGTAGTCGTCGAGCCCGTACTTCGACCCCTCGCGGCCCTGGCCGGATTCCTTGACGCCGCCGAAGGGGGCCATTTCGTTGGAGATGATGCCTTCGTTGATGCCCACGATCCCGTACTCCAGCGCCTCGCTGACGCGCCAGATGCGGCCGACGTCGCGGGCGTAGAAGTAGCTGGCCAGGCCGAACTCGGTGTCGTTGGCCATGGCGATCGCTTCCTCCTCGGTGCTGAACTTCATCAGCGGGACGACGGGGCCGAAGACCTCTTCGCGGAAGCAGCGCATGTCGTCGGTGATGCCGGAGAGGATCGTGGGTTCGAGGAAACACTCGCCCAGGTCGGAGGGGCCGCCGCCGGACTCGACGGTGGCGCCGCGTTCCACGGCGTCCTCGATGAAGCCAATCACCTTCTCGGCGGCCTGGCGGTGGATGAGCGGTCCGATCGTCACGCCGTCCTCGGTGCCGTCGCCCATCTTCATGGCGGCCACGGCTTCGGCGAGTTTCCCGGTGAACTCGTCGTAGACGCCTTCCTGGACGAAGACGCGGTTGGCGCAGACGCAGGTCTGGCCGGCGTTGCGGAACTTGCAGATCATCGCGCCCTCGACCGCGGCGTCGAGGTCCGCATCGTCGAAGACGATGAAGGGGGCGTTGCCGCCGAGTTCCATCGAGGTGCGCTTCATCGTGCCGGCGCACTGGGCCTGAAGCAGCTTGCCGACCGCGGTGGAGCCGGTGAAGCTGAGTTTGCGGACGGAGGGGTTGGAGGTGAGCTCCCGGCCGATCTCTTCGGTCCGCCCGCAGAGGATGTTGACGGCGCCCGCCGGAATGCCGGCGCGTTCGGCCAGTTCGGCCAGTGCGAAGCCCGACAGCGGCGTCTCGTTGGCCGGCTTGCAGACCGCCGTGCAGCCGGCGGCCAGGGCGGGCGCGATCTTGCGGGTCAGCAGGGCGTTGGGGAAGTTCCAGGGCGTGATGCCGGCCACCACGCCGACCGGCTGCCGGATCGCCACGATCCGCTTGTCGTTGGACGGCCCGGGGATCGTGTCGCCGTAGACCCGCTTGGCCTCCTCGGCGAACCACTCGACGTAGTTCGCGCCGTAGGCAATCTCGCCGCGGGACTCGGCCAGGGGTTTGCCCTGCTCGGCGGTCAGGAGCCGCGCCAGGTCTTCCTGGTCCGCCATGATCAGGTCGAACCAGCGGCGCAGCAGCGCGGCGCGCTCCTTGACCGTCGTGCGGCGCCAGCTCTCGAGCGCCCGCGCCGCCGCCTCGATGGCGCGCCGGGTCTCGGCCGCGCCGCAGCAGGCGACGTCGGCGAGAACTTCACCGCTGGCCGGATTCTCGACGGCGAAGGTCTCGCCGGAGTCGGCGTCGACCCACTGGCCATCGATGTAGGCCCGGGCGCGAAGCAGCTCGGGGTCGGCCAGGTCCAGGGCGGCTGTCGGGATGCTGGTGGCTGCGGAGGCGGCAATGCTCATGGAAGTGACTCCCTTCTTGTCGTTGGCCGGTTAGATTGTGCCAGCCCCGTGTTAGGTCTGCTCACGGGTCGCAAGGAGATCCATGGTCCGTTTGTCCGACATGCCCGAGGTCGAAGCCGCTCACCTGGTGGCGAAGGAGTGCGTGCCGTTCGCCACGCGGCCCTGGGTCGAGGGTCCGCCTCTTCCCGAGCGCCGCGTGGCGCTGGTGACCTCGGCCGGCCTGCACCGGGTCGGCGACCGGGCCTTCTCGACGGTCGATCTGAGCTATCGCGTGATTCCGGGCTCGATCTCGACGAGCGACCTGACGATGACGCACTCGTCCGTCCACTTCGACCGGACCGGCTTCCGGGAAGACGTGAACGTCGTCTTCCCCCTGGATCGGCTGCGGGAGCTGGAGAGCGAGGGGGAGATTGGATCGGTCGCCGACTTCCACTACTCGCTGATGGGCGCCGGCTGGCCGCCCGAGGCGATCGAAGACACGATGCGCGAACTCGCCGCACGGCTCAGGGAGGATGGGGTGGACGCGGTATGCCTCTGTCCCGTGTGACCGAACTGCACCCGCGCCGTGGGCGCGGCAAGTCACTACCTCGAAGACGAAGGCATCGCGACGACGGGCATCAGCCTGGTGCGGGTCAACACGGAGCGGATGGAGCTGCCCCGGTTCCTGTGGGTGCCCTTCGAGCTCGGGCGGCCGTTCGGCGCGCCCCATGAGCCGGACTTCCAGCGCCGCGTCCTGCGCGCGGCGCTCGGTCTGCTGGAGCGCCGGGACGGCCCCGTCATCCTCGAGGACTTCCCCGACGACGCTCCCGCCGGCGAGGACGACGGCCACGACGACAGCGGCAGTTGGTCCTGCCCGGTTTCCTTCGGTGGGGCCGCGCAGGGCGACGCGGGGTTGGTGAGGGAGGTCCTCGCGGAACTGCGCCGCCTCGCGCCCTGGCATGAGATGTATGCCGCGCAGCGTGGTCGGTCAGCACCGGCGGCGAGCGGCCTGAGCCACGAACAGATCGTGCGCGGACTGGGTGAGCTGGCCGGCGGCGCCAGGGACTCCCCCGTCGCTACGAACCTGCCGCTCCCCGAGTGGGTACGCCTGGGCTGTGACGACTTGCACACCTGGTACATGGAGGCCGCCCAGGGCCGGCCGGGCAAGGCGACTACGCTTGAGCTGCGGGACTGGTTCTGGCGCGAGACGGCGTTGGCGCGGTTGATCGGCGCCGCCGGAGCGCGACTCGCCGGCTCGGAGCACCCGGCGCTCCGGATGTTCGGCCGGCGCGTCATGGTTCCCCGGGTCTACATGGATGAGCTGATGCCCGGCGTCGAGCCTCTCATCTAGCATCGGCCCATGAACATCACGCCTCTTTCCCCCGCCCTCGGCGCCAACATCGACGGCGTCGACCTGGCAGCGATCACCGACGCGGAATTCGAGAGGATCTACCAGGCCTGGCTCGACCACGGTGTCCTGCGCATCCGCGGCCAGAGCCTCGACGACACGCAGCTGGAGCGCTTCAGCGCGCGGTTCGGGCCGCTCGGGAAGATCCCGGTCAAGCTGCCGGAAGAGAAGCTCAGGAAGATGTTCGACAGCCTGTACGTCACTCCCCTCTCGAACATCAGGAAGAACGGGAAGCCGATCGGCGGTCTCGGCAACTCGGAGGCCAAATGGCACTCCGACATGACCTACGAAGAGACGCCGCCGCCGGCCAGCGTCCTGCTCAGCATCGAGGTCCCGGACGAAGGCGGCGATACGCAGTTCGCCTGCCAGCAGGCGGCCCTGGCGTCCCTGCCGCCGGCGCTCCGCGATCAGGCGGAGAGGATCGAGATCAAGCACGACGCGGCGCACACCAGCATCGGCCAATTGCGGGTCGGCTTCGAGGAGGTGGACAGTCCGAGAGAGTCGCCCGGCGCGGTTCACCCGGCCGTCCTGCGTCACGCGGAGACCGGTCGCGAGGGTCTCTACCTCGGCCGGCGGGAGTGGGCGTACGTGATGGGCATGGAAGTCGACGAGAGCGAGGCGTTGCTCGACGAACTCTGGAGCTACGCGGCTTTACCCGAGAACGTCTGGACCCAGAAGTGGACGGTCGGCGACGTGCTCATCTGGGACAACCGCCGCGTCCTCCACCGCCGGGATGCGTTCCCCGATCACCTGCGGCGACTGATGAAGCGCTGCCAGGTGCTCGCGCGCGAGGGATAGGCCGCGGGCTCCGCTAGCGCGGCAGGACGTGCAGAAGCCGGCGCTTCGCGCCGGATGCCGGCCAGAAGGCCGGCGCACCCAGTTTCTGCCGCGCTATCCCTCCAGCAGCGCGATCATCTCCTCGATGTCCCGGAGCGACTCGGCCAGTACGGTCCGATGCTCCTCGGACTCGACTTCTTCGAGCGACTCCATCCGTCGCTCGCGCCGGTCGCGGACGATGTCGAGAGCGGTCTGGCCCTGCTGTGTCTGCGCGCCGGCGTCGACGCCGCGCTCCAGGAGCAGGCGGGCGCCGTCGACCATGCTGTACGTGCTGGCCCAGTGGAGGAGGTTGTAGCCCTCGTCGTTCGTCGACTCGGGTTCCATGCCGCGGTCGAGGAGCTCGCGCAGCAGTTCGACGTCCTCCTGGAGGACGACGGGGCGGGCGAGGTGGAACCGTTCCTCCTGCTCTCTCGACGGATCGGCGCCTGCATCCAGCAAGGTGCGGATACAGCTTCGGTCTCCGAGCCTGTTTGACCGCATCAGCGCCACCCACAGGGGCGATGCGCCGTCCGGATCGGGCCGGTCTGCGGCCTCGGGGTCCGCGGCGAGTGCTGCCTCCAGCTCCTCGCACCGGCCCAGGCCGGCAAGGTCGGCGGTGGAGATCGTCGGATCCTGCGCCAGCGCGAGATCGATCTGGGCGTTCTGCCGCACACTGGACGAGAGCAGAATGAGCGACAGCGGCGTCTGACCGTTCTCGAACGGTTCGACCAGCAGGTCCGGCCGCTCGGGGAGGGCCTTCTCGAGGTCCTCGACGGGCCGTGAGACCACGAAGTGTCGGCGGAACGCGTCGTCGTCGAGAAACGCGAGGGAAGCGTCGAACGCCGACTTGCCGGCGATCATCGCCTCCAGGTAGTCGACGTAGGTCTCTCTGGCGTGGACACCCACGATCCGGTCCTGCTCCTTGCCGTCCTTGAAGAAGAGGACGTGGGGCACGCCGTTGACCCCCAGCCCGCGGTAGATGTCCGGCGACTCGTCGATGTCCAGCTTGCCGATCTTGGCGCGGCCCGCCATCTCCGGCGCCAGGCTCTCGACGATCGGGTCGACCACCTTGCAGGGGACGCACCAGGTCGCGGTGAAGTCGACCAGGACGGGGACGCCGGCCTGGTAGACCTCGGCGTCGAAGTTGTCGCTGTTGAGGAGGACGACCTGGGCGTCGGCGTCGAGTGCGGCCGACTGCAGCCCGTCGTCGCTGGTGGCGCAGGCAGCCAGGACGGCTGCGAGCGGTAGGCAGAGGACGAAACCAACTCTCATTGTGGCTGCCTCGCGGGTTGGGGTCTGGCGGCTGGCGCGGCAGGGAGTGCAGAAGCCGGCGCTTCGCGCCGGATGCCGGCCAGAAGGCCGGCGCACCCAGTTTGGCTGCGCACAATCCTCGCGGCGTTTACTCGCCGCCGGCGGTTTCGGTCACTCGACCAGGCGAACTCGCCCGCGGCGCTTCCTGGTCGCTGTAGACGCAGGAGATGAAGCCCATCAGCATCTCGTCGGTCGACATCGGGCCGAACACCACGTCGCGGTCGGGATTGAAGCCCCAGCGCTCCGCCTCCTCGGGGGAGTTGTCGAACCACATGTCGATCCGCAGGCGGGTGCCCTTCGGCAGCACCTTGGGCTCGGAGTACCAGTAGATCTCCTGCCAGTCGAAGTCCCAGTCCGGCACGTGGAGGATGAGCTCCTCCGTGCCGTCCGGGTAGAACGCGGTGTACTTCGACTCGCGGCCGCGCATGTGCATGTGGGGCAGCATGCCGAGGACCGTCACCTCCCGGTCGAACGTGCGCTCGGCGGTGTCGTGCCAGTAGTCGTGGCGGGCCGGAATCTCGAACTCGTAGTTGCTGATCGGGAAGAAGTGGATCGGGTGCTCGACCGGTTTCGTTGCGAACTTGAGCGCGATGGACGACTGGTCCCAGCCACCGCTGCCCGGGCCCGGCTCCTTGTGGTAGTGGATGTCGAAGGTCAGGGTCGCGCCGACCTCGAGCAGCGAGCCGTAGCCCTCCGGCCACACGTGCGGCGGCGAGCCTGAGGTGGCGCCGCCGAGGTAGTTGCCGTCGCCGCGGGTTTCTTCGTCGTTCGGCCCCTTGACGAAGATGTTGAAGTGGTGGACGAGCTCGCTGCCGCGGCGGAACTCGATCTCCTGCACCCACTTGTCTTCGGGCAGGAGGTCCGGGGTCAGGACCAGGCGGTGCTTGGTGTAGATGTCCTTGATGTCGTCCTCGACGTAGTAGGGCTCGGGCATCTTGAGCACCAGGTCGGGATCGGGGAACAGCCAGCCCTCGTCGTCGGACCAGTCGATGGGCGCCGGGCCGTCCTCCGGCCGGCCGGGCTGGGCGCCAGCCTCGACCCATCGGCGGATCGTCGAGATTTCAGCGTCCGTCAGGCCGCGCTCGTTCCTGAACACGCCGTCGAAGTGCTCGGAGGCGTCCCACGGCGGCATCTCCTTCGAGGCCGTCTGCCGGACGATCGCGCGTGCCCACGGGCGCGCATCCTCGTACGTGGTGAGCGACATCGGCACGCCGCCCCGGTAGATCTTGCCGCCCGAGGGTCGGTGACACTCCTGGCAGTTCTCCTGCAGGATGGGCAGGACGTCCTCGTAGAATGTGGGGCCGTCCGTGGCATCGGCGGCTCCGTAAGCCGCCGCGGCGAAGACCAGGCAGAGAGCAAAACCAACCAGGCGTCGACTCGTCATCGCTGCGCTCCCGTCGAAGAAATCGTGGGTCGGGTCAGTGTACAGGAGGCTACCCCCAAGGAGCGTGGGTCGTCTTGTCTGCGCCGGCGCTGGAGTGTGTCTCGCCGTGCGACCAGATCGGCCGTGCTCAGGCAGTGGCCCTTACGGTGGGAGCGAGCGGGTAGTGGCAGGACACCCCCGGGAAGCGCCGGAAGTCGTGATCGGCGGTATGTACTTCGCCTCGATGGGCGCGGGCCAGCGCTGCAGTCTGCGCGTCGGTGACGAGATCGCCGCCCGCGGATCCCGTGGCGGCGAGCAGTTCCACCACGTGCCGCACATGGTCTTCACCCGGCAACAGGAGGCGCGTGACGGGGTGGGCGGTCCATTCGGCCACCAGATCGCCGGCAGTCTCGAGTGGGAGCGGTTCCTTGAAGGCGCGCCGGTTCGTGCTGATTCGCAGGAAGGCGAACAGGACGGGCTGGCAGAGCCCGACCGGAACTGAGCCGCTCAGACAGCCGGCCCACCACTCCGTCGCGCGCGAGTTGAACGGACTCGTCGAATCGACCGAGTACAGCAGAAGGTTCGCGTCGGGGACGATCACTTCGGCCCGTTCTTCTCCTGGATGAGGCGGCGGGTGACTTCGAGAAACGCTTCCGCGTCGAGATCCGACTCGAGGCCGGACAGATTGCCGAGGTCGTACCCAGCCCTGAGGCCCATGGGAAAGCTCCGCTGGACGAACGGCGGACGCTCCGGGTCAGCCGTGACACCGGCGAGGCCGCGCCGGACCGCATCGTTCAGGGCCTGCTTGAAGGTCTGTCCCCGCTGCCTCATTGCCTCCCGCAGCAGGGACTCGGTGTCGGCGTCGAGCGTGACGGTGGTTCGCATGGGCACATCATGATGCCAATAGATCATGCAGTCAACGCATACGACTCCTGGACGCGAAAGACAGGCGGCTTGTCTTCTCTCTATAAAGCAGCGATTTTACGCTAATATCGCTTCCTGACATGAAGAACCGAGCCATGGAGTCCCGACTGAGGAAGCGCGCCGCCAGCAGGCTCGCGCGCCTTCTGGTTCTCACCGGCTCGCGCCAGACGGGCAAGACGACCTTGATTCAGCGGTGCTTCCCGGACGTCCCCTACATTTCCCTGGAGGATCCCGCGGTGCGTCCAGGGTTCTCCCGCATGACAGCGGCGGAGTGGGTCGAGCGCTATCCGCACGCCATCCTCGACGAGGTTCAGAAGGCGCCTTCGCTGGTCGAGACGGTCAAGGCGGCGTACGACGAGTCGCCCGACGTGCGCTACTTCCTGCTTGGCAGTAGTCAGATTCTGCTGCTCTCCAGGGTCAAGGAGAGCTTGGCCGGCAGGGCAGCCATCGAAGAACTCTGGCCTTTGACTCTGCCCGAGATGGCGACGTCTTCCTGGGACGACCGGCTCGCGCCTTCGCGCCTGATCCTGTGGCTCGAGCGAGCCTGCCGTAGCGACGAGGTTTTGCTCGGACAGCCGGCCGCCGACCGCGGCTACGCGCGCTACACGGGGATTCTCGAGCACTACCTGCGTTTCGGCGGCATGCCGGTCGTTCACCACGCGGACCTGACCGACGACGAGCGCAGGAGCTGGCTACGCGATTTCCAGCGCACCTACCTCGAACGGGATGTCGCCGACCTGGCGGCGCTGCGGGACCTCGAGCCGTTCGTCGTGGCCCAGAGGGCCTTGGCGACCCGGACGGCCCGAACCGTCAACTTCAGCGATCTGGCGCGGTCGGCGGGCATAGCGCCGGCGACGGCGCGCCGGTTCCTGCGCTACCTGGAGCTGAGCTACCAGCTGATTCAACTGCCCCCGTTCTTCCGCAACCCGGAGAAGCGCCTGGCGAAGATGCCCAAGGTGCATTTCGTCGATCCGGGGATCCTCCGTACGATCCTCAACCGCACCGGCGATTGGACGGGGGAGGAGTTTGAGTCCGCGCTGGTAGCGGAGATCGTCAAGCAGGTGCGGAACGCAGGCGTGATCGCCGACTTCTTCCACCTTCGGACCTACGACCGGCGGGAGGTAGATCTGCTGATTGAACTCGAGGAGGGCTTCGTCGGCATCGAGATCAAGGCGTCGCACAAGGTGTCCAGGGCGGACGCCCGGACACTGCGGGGTCTGGAGCCGCTTCTCGACAAGCCGCTGCTGGGGGCCGTCGTCGTATCGCAGGATCTGGAGGTCCGCTACCTGGCTCCCGGGGTCCTGGCCGCGCCGGCCGCCTGGCTGCTGTCGCCTCGGGCTAGTGCTACCGAGGCTTCGCCTCAGACCGACGAGGGTTCAGTCCGGAGCGGATGCCGGCCAGAACCCAGGTGGCGCGACCCGCGCCACCTGCGAACCAGTCCGTGCGCCCGTCCGCGGGTGCACGGATGGCAGGCCGGCGCACCCAGTGTGGGGCGACGGGTGCGCCTGCGCTGTTCCTAGCCTGAGAAGTAGACCATCACCGCGGCGACGATCAGGACCAGGACGACCGACAGCGTCCGGTCCAGCTTGCGCTTCGCGGGGTCGGACTCGGCCAGGAGTTCGGCCGTACCGGCCCGGCTGTAGGTCAGGCCGGCGACCTGCTGCTGGGAGGGCGGCGGGAACCAGAGGCTGACCGCGACGAGCACGGCCGCGCAGATCAGGAACAGGAAGATCGCGACGTGCATGAAGTTGATGTCGGCGAAGGTGTAGAGGAAGCCGCTCAGGCTGTCCTTGTTCAGCTCGGCCACGAGCCGGCCCATTCCGAGGACGAAGCCGACGGCCAGTGACGCGATCGCGCCCTGGGCGTTGAGCCGCTTCCAGAACAGTCCCAGCAGGAAGACCGCAGTGATCGGCGGGGAGATGTAGCCCTGGACGCTCTGGAGGTACTGGTAGAGCGTGCCGGAGATGTTCTGCATCAGCGGGATCCACAGCAGTCCCAGGCCCACGAGACCCACGGTCGCCGTCTGCCCGACGAGGACCAGCCGGCGTTCCGAGACGCCGGGGTGGAGCTTCTTGTAGATGTCGATCGTGATCAGGGTCGAGCAGGAGTTGAAGACGGAGGAGAGGCTGCTCATCAGAGCCGCCAGCAGGCCCGCGACCACCAGGCCCCGGAAGCCAGCCGGCAGGAGTGCGACGACCAGGGCCGGCAGCGCCTGGTCGGAGGAGGCGAGCTCGAGCTTCCCGGACTGCGACAGGCAGTAGGCGATCACGCCGGGCACGACGAACAGGAACAGAGGCAGTTGCTTCAGGAAGCCGGCCAGAATCGTGCCGCGCCGCGCGTCGTCGATGCCGCGCGCGGAGAGCGCCCGCTGGACGATGAACTGGTCGGTGCACCAGTACCAGACCGCGATGATCGGTGCTCCGAAGGCGATCCCGGTCCAGGGGAAGTCCGGGTCGGACATTGGCTTCCACATGTCGAAGAAGCCGGGGCCGGCCGTCTCGACCATGACCCGCCAGCCGCCGAGTTCGGCGAGTCCGAGGATCGTCACCGTGGACGCGCCGACGATCAGGACGATCGCCTGCAGCAGGTCGGTGTAGACGACGGCGCGCAGACCGCCGAGCACCGTGTAGACCCCCGTGATGACGACGACCACCAGGGCGCCGGTCCAGAAGTTGATGCCCATCAGGGTCTCGAAGACGACGCCGCCCGCGTAGATCGTCACCGAGATCTTGGTCAGGACGTAGCCGATGACCGAGATGACCGAGAGGTACCAGCGGGCCGCGGGCGAGTAGCGCCGCTCCAGGAACTCGGGCATCGTGAAGATGCCGCTCTTGACGTAGAACGGGACGAACAGCCAGCCGAGAATCAGCAGAATCAGGGATGCCTGGAGCTCGAACTGGCCGAGGACGAGGCCGCTCTGGGCGCCGGTGCCGGCCAGGCCGACGAGGTGCTCGGAGCCGATGTTCGAGGCGAAGAGAGAAGCGCCGACGACGAACCAGCCGACGTTGCGGCCCGCGAGGAAGTAGCTCGACGATGTGCGTTCGCCGTGCCGGACGCGCCTGATCGCCCAGACCGCGATCGCGAAGACGCCGGTGAAGTAGAGCGCGACGACGGTCCAGTCGAGGGTGGTGATCCTGGCCGTCAGCATGGGGTGTCCTCCTCGTTCAGCAGCCGGCCGTCAGCGCGGCGGGATCGGCAGGCGCGATCGCGATGCGGGAGAAACGGAGCTCGAACGGCCCGTCCGTCGTGATCAGGAAGGGCGTGTCGATGCGGTCCATCTCGGCGCCGGAAGCCTGGAAGCAGCGGAGAGGAATCTGCAGAGTGTCCCATGCTCCTTCGGGAACGCCCGCGAAGATGGGCGTCACGAGGAGACCGCCGGTACACGGGAAGCCGCAGTCCATCCGCATCTGGACTCTCCCGGCGGGCGCCTGCTCCACCAGGAAGTCGATCTCGAGAGTCATGCCATCAGCCGTTTCGGCGCGCAGGTCGATGGGACTCGACTGCAGGTAGATCTGGGCCTCGTCGCGGCCTCGCCACTGCGCCTTTCGCGCATCTTCCTGGACGTTGCGGTCGACGGCGGAGAGCGCGACGCCGGACACGCGGCGGCGGGTCTCGCCGCGGCCGTCGGGAGCGGAAACCCGCCAGTCCGCCTCGTCGCCCACGTAGAACTGCCACCCTTCCGCCGTCCGTCCGTCGAACAGGACGCGGTCTGGCGACGCGCCACCCGTCGCGCCTGCGTCGGTCGTTCGAACCGGCGGCGATCCCTCCGGCCGCGTCTCGTCCAGTTCGGGGAGGTTGCCCTCGTCGGCGTAGGTCAGGCCGTAGCCGTAGGGGAAGAGCGGGTCGTACTCCGCGTCGCCGACGTTGAGGACCGTCTGGTCCAGCGAGCGCGGCCAGGAGAAGGAGAGCTTGCCCCGGAAATCGTGGGCGACTGCGCCGTCGGCCTGGCTGAAGAGGACGTCGGCCACGCCGGCGCCCTCGGAGCCGGGCAGCCAGGCGGCGACGAAGGCGTCCGATGCGTTGATCTCCGGGTTCACCCACAGCGGGCGCCCGGAAAGGAAGATCGTGACGACCGGAATGCCGGCGGCCCGGAGCCGACCCATCAGCTCGACGTCGGACTTGTTTCCGGGGCTGTACTCGAGGCTCGTCAGGTCGCCCTGGCCCTCGGCGTAGGGCGTCTCGCCGGTCACGTAGATGGCCGCGTCCGGCAACTCGCCGCTGTACGCGCATCCCTGGCAGAGGACGGCACTGCCGCCAGCCGCCTCGATCGTCTGTTCGATGCCGGCCCAGATGGACGTGGCGCCCGGGAAGTCGTCGTTCGTGTTGCCCGTGCCCTGCCAGGTCAGCGTCCAGCCGCCGCTCTGCCGGCCGATGTCGGCGGCCGCCGGCCCGGCGACGAGCACGAGCGACTTCGGAGAGAGGGGAAGGAGTCCGTCGTCGTTCTTCAGCAGGACGAGGGACTCGCGCACCGCCTGACGGGCCACGTCGCGATGCTCGGGAGCGCCGAGCAGGTCGGCTCGCCCGCCGAGCGCCCGTTCCGACGGCCGGCTGCTGTCGAGCAGGCCGGCGCGGATCTTCACCTTGAGGATGCGCCGGACCGCGTCGTCGAGCCTTGCCTCGGGAATCGCGCCGGAGCGCGCCTGCCGGAGCGTGTTCCTGTGGAGCGCTCTCCAGTCTTCCGGGACCATGAACAGGTCGAGCCCGGCGCGAATCGTGTCGGCGCAGCTCTCGTTGCTGCAGCCGGGCAACTGGCCGTGGCCGTTCCAGTCGCCGACGACGAGCCCGTCGAACGCCATCCGCCCCTTCAGCACGTCTCTCAGGAGCCCGGCGTGGCCGTGCAGCTTCTGGCCGTGCCAACTGCTGAACGAGGCCATCACGGCCTGCGCGCCGGCATCGAGCGCGGCGATGTAGGGCGCGCCGTGAATGTCGCGGAGCTCCTCCTCGCTCGCCCGTGTGTCTCCCTGATCGCGGCCCTCGAAGGTGCCGCCGTCGCCCAGGAAGTGCTTCGCCGTGGCGATCACCCGCTCCTCGCCCAGGAACTCGGGGCTGCCGACCGTGCCCTGGAGTCCCTCGACCAGGGCGCGCGCGTACAGGGTGACGATCTCGGGGTCTTCCGAATAGCTCTCGTACGTGCGGCCCCAGCGGTCGTCCCGTGCGACGGCGACGGTCGGACCGAAGTTCCAGTCCAGGCCGGTGGCGCGCACCTCGCGGGCCGTGATCTCGCCGATGCGGCGGATCAGATCCGGATTTCGGGCCGCGCCGAGCCCGATGTTGTGGGGGAAGATCGTCGTACCGATCACGTTGTTGTGGCCGTGCACCGCGTCCACGCCCCAGATCACCGGAATGCCGACTCCGCCGTCCGAGGTGTCGGTCGAGGCTTCGTGGAAGTCGTCGGCCAGCGCGAGCCAGTCCTCGGGCGACGCGTGCTTGTCGTCGCCGGGAAACGAGCCGCCGCCGTTCAGCACCGAACCCAGGTCGAACCTCCGCACGTCCCGCGGCGTGACCGAGCGGATTTCCGCCTGAATGACCTGGCCCACCTTCTCGCGCAGGGTCATCCGCTCGAGCAGATCGTCCACGCGCGCCTCGAGCTCCGGATCGGCCGGCAGCGGCGGCGTCAACTCAGGCCAGAGTTCCGGGCGGACCTGTGGCGCACCTTCGATGCGATGATTGACTTGCTTGACTGCCTCGAGTGGCGAAACCGACAGCAGGAGCAACAGCCAGAGTAGTACGGCTTCAGTAACCTGCAAGGCAGGGACAGAATGGAACTCTGTCCCGCGATGAGCGGCAAGAGGTCCGGTACGACTCACTTCAAGGGCCTTGATCGCGGCTTAACGCCTTCTCCGGCCGACGGATGGTCCGCTTGCACAGCCGCCGGAAGTGGGAGGCGCTAACAGTTGGCCGCGCGCAACAGTTGGTCCAGTTGGGTCCAGACTTGAAATCTGGCGTTCCGACATGTGGCTTGTTGTTGGAAGTTCCCCGGGGTGCAAGTTGCGCCAGCGAGTTCTTGCGAGAGTTGCCGCAATGCGGAACAGTTTCCTGCGGCGCCATGAAGCTGGCCCCCTACGCTGCTAATGATCTGCCAGGACTGAACGGGCGGTTGCGATGGTGTTCCGTGGTTGGGACGAGGCGTTGGGCTGGGGCCAACAGGGCTCGGGTTGTAGCAGGCTTGATGGCCACCGCCACGGCAGCAACGGCCACTGATCAGAAAATAGCTAGGCCTACACTGCGAAGACGCACTCGAGATCCTCATGATCTCGGTCTCGTTCACGGCGTCCCGAGCGCGGTGTCGCACGATGGCGAGAAGAACGCCGTAGAGATCGCGTGCTGGCACCTCTCGCAGCAGTTCGTGTATGCGATGGCGGACGCTAACAATGTCCGCTGGACTCAGGTCGGCGACCCAGTGATCGACGGCGGCTTCGAACTGTGCGGCATCCCGAGCGTGGGGGAGAAAAGAAACCAGATGCGATAGAACCCGATCGCTCTCTTCCTCGTAGGTCAGGTCCCTCAGTTCGTCGCGGGCCGTCTCTTGGCCGAGCAACGGCAACGCCAAGCAGCAAGCGACCGTGGTCAAGGCAAGGATTCTCATCGTATGTAGCTCCTCTTGGTTGGGTTGGGGCACGTGTTCTCGCTAGAACAACAGCTTGAAACCGACCTGAATCTGCCGCGGGTCGCGGGCCGCCTGGGCTTGGCCGAAGTTGTTCGGCAACGTGTAGCCCGTGATCTCCGTCCGTTCCGAGGCCACATCGCTATCGTACGTGATGCTGCTCGGACCGAAGGCCGAGTTGATGCCGACGAAGTTGTTCCGGTTCGTCACGTTGAAGACTTCCAGGCGGAACTGGCCGGTCAGTCGGTCCGTCATCCGGATGTTCTTCGTCAACGAGAAATCGACTTGGAAGAAGTCGGCGCCTTCGCATTCGCCTCGCCGGCCGTTGCCCAGGGTTCCCAGTTGCCAGCCGACCAGGGTGTAGGCCTCCGGGTTGATGACCTGGAGACCGCTGCCGCCGCAGGGAGCCCCGGTCCGGATCGGTCGAAGGTTCTGGGCGTAGCCGGTGGCATTCGCATCCTCAAGAGGAAGGGCGACGGTAAGGGCCTGCCCGGAAGAGTACTGGACGATGCCGCTGAGTTGCCAGTTTCCGAACAGCGCTCGTGTCAGAGTGCCGCTGTTCTCCAGTGTCGGCAAGTTGTGGATGAGGTTCGCGTTGACGATGTGATCCCGATGCAAGCCGGCGTAACCCCAGTCGAGTTCGGGATTCTCCGGGTCCGTGATCGCGCTGGCGGACAGGCCGGCGCCGGCGTCGTTCAGCGGATCGTTCGCCTTGAAGCTCGCCCAGGTGTAAGAGGCCTGGAACTGCGATCCTCTGCCGAACCTCTGCGTGTAGTGCATCTGGATCGAGTCGTACTCCGAGATGCCGTTGGACAGCCAGTAGTTGATGTTGCTGTTGCCGAACACGCCGAAGCGCCGCAGGCTGCCCTTGAGGCCGAGGTCCTCGCCGGCCTGGATGAACTCCAGGCGATCCGGGACGCCGTTGCCGTTGCTGTCGCCCGAGGCCACGTAGTTGGCGTCGGAACGCCGGGTGAGATGACGCCCGCGGCTACCGACGTAGGCGACCTCAATCGAGCTGCTGCGACCGATCCGCTGCTCCAGCGCAACGTTGAATTGGAGGTTGTAGGGCGTCTGGAAGTTCGGGTCGATGCCAACCCTGGGAACCCCGGCTGCCAGAGCGAAGCATCCACCGCAGGGCTCCTCGGCCGTGTCGAACTTGCGCAGGCCGGACTGCGAGGACGTAAAAGGTGGGTTGCCGGCGAACTCAAGCTGGATGTTCACGCGGTCGCGCTGGAAGAACTGGCCGAAGCCGGCCCGCAGCACGCTTCGGCCGTTGCCGAAGAGATCGTAGGCCGCTCCCAGGCGCGGCGCGAAGTTGTCCGTGTCGCTGTCGACAAGGCCGCGACCCGGGCCGTCGGCGCCGCCCAGGTAGCCAGCCTCGCCGCAGGGGTCGGTGCCCGGCACCTGGGCCAGTCCGTTACAGGGGTCGTTGCCGAGAGCCGGATTGAAGAGCTCCGGCACGAACGTTGTGAGCAGGTCGTCAGAGGCGTAGGGCCACTTGTAGTTCGAGTAGCGGACGCCGTAATCGATGCTCAGGCGCGGGCTCGCCTGCCAGGTGTCAGCGATGTAGAACTCGATGTCCTCCCAGTTCAACTCCGGCGACGGCTGGTGCGAGTTCTCGGAGAAGCCCCAGGTCATGTCCTCCAGCAGGAAGTCGGCCAGGAGGTTGCCGGTGGTCGCACCCCAACCGTTGAGCCCGGCGCCGCCGGGTCCTCCCCAGAACTGAGGCGTCTCGAATGCCGAGGCGCCGCCAATGTACTCGAGCTTCTTGTTCTCGCTGTACAGGGCGCCGACCTTGAGCCAGTGCTTGCCGAAGACCTGGGAGTAGTCGTCCTTGAGCACCATCAGATCCTGCTTGTTCTCCCAAGGCGCGATGTTCCATAGCGCACCGTAACCGGCGGCACCCCAGAACACGGGATGGCTGCGTTCGCTTTCACCCGTCTTGTCGCCGAAGATGGCCGGGAAGTTGGCGTTGATCTGGTTGTTCAGTTCGGGGCGCGTACCCCCGCGGGAGAGGCTGATCTCGTTGCCCGAGTAGGAGAAGGTGATCGTGTTTACGCTGTCGTCGCCGATTGTCTGGCTGAGCTGGGCCACCAGGGAGTGGCCCGGCTGGTCCCAGTTCGTGTCCACGACGGGGTACGGGTCGTCGCCCCACAGGCCGTTCGCCTCTCCGGCGTTCGGTGCACCGTTGAGCCAATTGTCCCGGGTGTAGCGGAGCATCAGCCGGGTGCGGTCCGTGGCGTCGTAGTCGAGTCGCAGATTCGCCTGGTCCCAGTCGATCGGTGTGACGACGGCTTCCACCCAGTTGTTGCAAGTGTCCCCGAACGGCGTCGCGTTGGGCAGTGGGTAGAGATTCAGCATTCCTTGGCCGGCAGTGCTGATCCGATCCGACGGGATCACGTGGCCGGGGAATGGCTGGCCGTTCGCCGGATCGACCGGAATCGGCGGGGAGCAACCCTCGATCCTCGGCCCGCTGAAGTCGCCCGCGCGCTCGGCCGCCGTCGGAACGAGGCCGGCCCGGGCAATGCCGCGCTCTTCCTGGTTCCACTCGGCGGAGAGGAAGAAGTGGAGCTTGTCCTGCTTGATCGGACCGCCGAGGGTGAAGCCGTAGTCCTGGCGATCGAGAGGCTCGGTGTCCTGGCCGGCCTGCTCGAGGAAGTAGTTCGTCTCGTTCCAGGAGTCGTCCCGCATGAACATGTAGGCGCTGCCGCTGAAGGTGTTCGTGCCGCCCCGGGTCACGATGTTGATCTGCCCGCCGCCGGCGCCGCCGAACTCGGCGCTGTAGCTGTTGCTGTGGATCTTGAACTCCTCGATCGCGTCGACCGAGGGGTAGATCAGGATCGTGCGGTTCGAGCCGACGTCGTTGTTGTTCGCGCCGTCGACGGTCCACATGTTGCCGGTCGTGCCGCTGCCGCTGATCGACAGGTCGACGCCCGCGAGCAGGCCCTTGTTCTTCGTGTCGAAGCCTTCGGGAGCGCTGACGCCCGGCTGCAGGAGGGTCAACTGGACGAAGTTCCGTCCGTTGAGCGGCAGTTCGCGGATCTGCTCTCCGCTGATCAGGCCGGAGACCTCGCCGCTCAGCGTGTCCACGGCAATCGCCTCGGACTCGACCGTGATCGTCTCGGAGACGTCGCCGAGTTCGAGTGCCGTGCTGACCTCTCGCACGTCGGCGACGTGCAGGTCGATGTCGCTGACCACGGACGCCTTGAAGCCGTCCAGGGTGAACGTGATCTCGTACGCGCCGACCGGCAGATCGCCGAAGGTGTAGATGCCGGAGGCGTTGGTGAACGTCGTCCGGTTGAGACCGGTCTCCGTGCCCTCCAGGTTTACCGTGGCGCCGGGCAGGGCGGCCCCGTTCGGGTCGGTGACGGTGCCGCGGATGCTGGCGGTGAACCGCTGTGCGGCGAGGGGCGCCGCGAGCAGCGAGAGAATGAGAAGCGGGGCGAGTCTGCGAGTCATGGACGTCGTTCCTCCTGGTGTCGGGTAAACCGATTTAGCCGCCAGCCGCGCCAACAGTCGGGCGAACTTCCGCTGCAGAACGGAAGGGTCTGGCTAAATCGTTTTAGCATGCTAGCCTGAGACTGTACCCGCCGCGCCCCGTTTGTCAAGAGTCGGTAAGGAGCGAACAGGGCGCGAACGCCCCGCGGCCGGCTTTCGCGCTGGCCCGCAGGCGTTGAAGCGATCGACGGAACAACGACCGATGAGCCCCGCCAGCCCCGGAGAAGCCAGCGACCGCGGGCCGAAGCCCGAGCAGCGGGTCCGGCTGAAGGACGTGGCGGCCCATCTCGGCCTGTCGCCCACGACGGTCTCGCTGGTCATGAACCGCTCGCCGGCCGCGAAGGGGATTCCGCCGGCGACCCACGAGAGAGTCCGGGCCGCCGCGGAGGAACTCGGCTACCGGCCCAACTTCATCGCGCGGTCGCTTCGGCGCCAGCGCACGTTCGCCGTCGGCGTCCTTCTGCCGGAGATCAGCGAGGGTTACGCGGCGGGCGTCCTCGGAGGCATCGAGGACCAGCTCCTCCAGGAGGGTTACTTCTACCTGGTGGCGGGCCACCACTCGAAGCCCGACCTCTTCGACGATTACCTGCAACTCCTCACGGAACGCTCGGTCGAGGGGCTGATCCTGGTCAACACGCCGATCGAGCAGGCTCTGGCTCTGCCGGCGGTCGCGGTCGCCGGCCACCGCGAGATCGAAGGCGTAACCAACGTGGTGATCGACCACGGGATGGCCGCTCGGCTGGCGTTGGGCCACCTCGCGGAACTCGGCCATCGCCGCATCGCCTTCTTCAAGGGCCATGCCCACTCGGCGGACACCGAATCGCGGTGGCAGGCGATTGTCGCTGCCTCGGCGGATCTCGGCCTCAAGATCGACCCGAGGCTGACCCTCCAGCTATCCGGAGACCCGGCGGGCGAGGAGTTCTCGCCGGAGGAGGGCTACCGCGAGGGGCACGTCTTCGGTCGAAAGCTGCTCGAGACGGGGGCGCGGTTCACGGCGCTCTTCGCGTTCAACGATGTCTCGGCGATCGGCGCGATGCGGGCGATCACCGAGAACGGTCTGCGGATTCCCGACGATGTCTCGGTCGTCGGCTTCGACGACATCCTGAGCGCGGCGTTCCAGAACCCCAGCCTGACGACCGTGCGGCAGCCGCTGCACGAGATGGGGCGTCGGGCAGCCGCCGAGCTGCTGCGCAAGCTGAGTGCGCCTGGCGACGAGTCGCCGGCCGCGATCACGATCGAACCGACCCTGGTGATCCGGGACTCGACCGGCCCGCCCCCCGGCGATGCCTGACCAAGCTCCGGTAGCGCCAGGCCCGGCCGGCCCCACGCCGGCGCGGGTGCCGCTCTACGCGGGCTTCCTGCTGACGGGTGTGGTCACGGTACTTCTCGGCCCGCTGCTTCCCGAACTGTCCCGGGAGTGGCGTCTTCCCGTGGATCGACTGGCGCCGCTGTTCGTCGCCCAGTTCCTGGCAAGCGCGCTCGGGTCGTTCCTGTCCAGCTATCGGCAGGGCCTCAGCCTGGTGCTGGGCTACATGCTGATCGCCGTCGGGTTGCTGTCCCTGGCGATCGCGACCTGGCCGCTCGCTCTCGCGGCGGTTGCCGCCACCGGCCTGGGGCTCGGGCTGGCGATTCCGGCCACCAACCTCCGCGTCGCCCACTCCCAGCCGACGCGGCGAGGGGCGGCGCTCTCGTCGCTCAACCTGGCGTGGGGCGCGGGCGCGGTCGCCTGCCCTCTGTTGTTCGCGGCGCGCCCGCGGGGAACCTCGAGCGATGCCGTGCTCGTCGTCCTGGCTTTCGCCGCGGGACTCGTCCTCCTGCTGTTGGTCCGGGCTCTCGGCGGCGCGGAGGATCGGGCGGACCCCGGAAGTGCTGGCGACTCGAACCAGGGGTCCACGTCCGCGGGCATCACGGTGACGCTCGCCATCATCGCGGCAATCCTCTTCCTCTACGTGGGGATCGAGAACGCGGTCGGTGGGTGGCTGGTCAGCCTGGCCGACCAGTTCCAGCCTGCGCGCGCCGCGACTTCGCTCTGGATCGGGTCGGGGTTCTGGGCGGCGCTGCTCGCCAGCCGGGCGCTCGCGCCCCTGCTGCTGCGACGGTTCTCCGAGCCGGCGCTCTACAGGGCCGGCATCGCGCTGGCCGGTGTCGGGCTGGTCGGCTTGCTGACCGGCCGGTCGCTGGAGGTCGTGGCGGTGTCGGCCGTCGCGGTCGGCGCCGGGCTGGCCCCCCTCTTTCCGCTCACGATCTCCTTTCTGGCCGAACTCACCGCCTCCAGCCGGTCGCGCTCCACGGGTTGGGTGTTCGCGCTTGCCGGTACGGGCGGCGCGGCCATCCCCTGGCTGACGGCGCGGCTGGCGGGCGGCGCCGACCGGCTGGCGACCGGCTTCGTCGCGCCGATGGCGGGCCTGGTCTTCCTGGCCCTGCTGTTCGGCCTGCTGCGCCGGCTGGGCGGCACGACGCAACCACAACCTGTCTGACCGCGAAAGTAGACTGAGAACGATGACACTTGAGAGTCTTGGCAGTAGTCGCGCCCTGCTTGCGCCCGTCCTGCTCGTGGTACTGGCAGCCACCGGGCCGGCAATCGTCGCCGGCCAGGCGCAGGACGCCGACCGCCCCTCCTTCAGCGAGGTCGTCGACGTCCAACTCGTGAACGTCGAGGTCTGGGTCAGCGACAACCGGGGACGTCCCGTCACCGGCCTGGGTCCGGACGACTTCGAGGTGCGCGAGGACGGCGATCCGGTCACGATCGAGTTCTTCAACGAAGTGACCGACGCCGTCGCCGCCCTCCCCGTTGGAGAGCCCGGCGATCCGGCGCTCGGCGCGGAACCGGCCGCGATGGAAGGTGCGGCCGAACCGGCGCATCTCGTCCTCTACTTCGACGAGCTCCACCTCGGCCCGGCCAGCCGCAAGCAGGCCATCGAGGACCTGCGAGCCTTCCTCGACGAGGAGAGGTTCCCCGCGGAGCGGGTGCTCATCTTCCGGCAGGACCGCAACCTCGTCACCGAGGCCTACTTCGGGTCCAGCCGCGAAGATCTCGACGCGGCGCTCGCTCGCATCGAAGCCTCGCCGGGCATGGGAGGCCAGTCGCAACAGACGAAACGCCTCGCCGTCCAGAACCTGAACCAGCTCTGGAAGGACTCCAGGGAGCTCGCGTCAATGGGAAGTGGCCGGCAGACGACGGAACCGGCTCCCTGTCCCATGTTCATGCGGAGGGCGCTGCCCGAGGTCGAGAGCTACGCCCGCATCGGCCGCGATCGAATCTCCGCCACGCTCGATCACCTGACGACCGCCGCGCGCTTCCTGGCCGCGATGCCGGGCGTCAAGACGTTGCTCTACGTCAGCGACGCGCTCGAACGGACTCCGGGCAGGGACCTGCAGGACTTCATCACCGGCCTGTGCCCGGCCGGCGACCGGTTCCGTTCGCTCCAGCCCGCCGAAGAACTGTCCATCGCCTTTCACGAACTCACGCGTCACGCCAACGCGAATCGCGTGACGATCTACTCTCTCCAGACGAGCGGTCTCCGCGCCGGGTTCCTGAGCGCCGCGGAGCAGCCATCGGTCGACTTCCTGGGCGCGAATCCCTTCAACAGTTCCATCCGTGAGGCCGAACGCGACGGCATGGCCGTGCTCGCCGACGAAACCGGCGGCCGCGCCATCTTCAACCGCAACCAGTTCGGGGGTGAGCTGGCACAGATCGTCGACGAGATGGCCAGTTACTACTCCCTCGCCTACCGTCCGCCCCATGGCGGCGACCGCGGCGAGCATCAGATTCGCGTACGGGTCCGCGGCAGGAACCTGCAGGTTCGTCACCGCCGCGGGTATCGCGACAAGAGCTCCGATCTGCGACTGAGCGAGCAACTCGACGGCGCGCTCTATCTCGGCCTGGTCGAGAATCCGCTCGGCGTGAGGCTCGGCGCCGGCCGGGTGCGCGCGGCGGGCGGCGGCAAGCGGCGGCTGCCTCTCCACGTCATGGTGCCGGCCGCCCGGGTCGCCTTCCTGCCGGTCGAGGACAAGGAGATGGCCCAGATCAGGGTGCTCGTGGCCAGCCGCCATGCCGCCACGTCGAAGGTCGTTCGGGACGAGAAGACGTTTCAGGTCGAGGCGCCGCCGGATCGCAAAACGCGCCTTCTCGACCTGGTCTTCAACGTCGACATCCCGGATGGCTTGAACATGGTCGCGGTCGGCGTGCGGGACGACGCGACCCGCGAAACCGCGTTCGTCTCGACCACCCTGGCCGTGGGCGAGGAGGCTGGGAACGGGCGTTGAGCGATCGACCATGCTGGGCCCTGGCCCTGGTCCTGGCCGCCGTGCTACCCGCGCCGACGCAGTCCCAGGATGAGCCGCCGCCGGACGCGGCGTTGCAGCGCGCCCTGACCGAGGCCGAAACCATGCTGCGCCGGGACGAGCCGCAGGCAGCCGAGAGCTGGTACCGGGAGGCGCTGCTCGAAGGCTGGCTACTGTTCGGTGACCTGTATCGGGCCGCGGGCGCCCCGGCCGAGGCGGAGGCAGCCTACGAGCGGGCGCTGGTCTCGGCGCTCGAAGCGCGGCGCCCTCTGCTCGCGCTCGCCGAACTCGCGCTCGAAGGCGGAGAGCCCGAACGCGCGGCGGACCACCTCCGGCGTCTGCTCGCGCGCAGCTCGGGAGATGGCCGTGCCGTGCGGCTCCTGGCGCGGGCCTTCAACGCAAGCGGCGAGCCGGAGCTCGCGGTGCAGCAGTTGGAGGGAGCTGTTGCAGCGATGCCCGAAGACCTGGAATCCCGGTTCGCCCTCGCGAGCGGCTACCTCCTCCTGGAGCGTCCCGAGGCCGCCGAGAAGCTCTTGCAGGAGGTGGCCGAGGAGCGTCCGATTCCGCAGACCTGGATTCTGATCGGCAGGACCTATCGCGACTACGGGGAGTACGACAGGGCCCGCGAGGCGCTCGAACGGGCCATCGAACGAGAACCACTCGTGCCGCGGGCTCGTTTCTATCTGGGGACCGTGGAGCTCCTGGACCGCGGCCGGGACGCCGTCGAGCCGGCCATCGACCGTTTCAGGGAGGAACGCCGCATCTCGCCGGAGGATCCGGTGAACTCCCTCTACCTGGGAATGGTGCTTGTCGATGCCCGGCGTTTCGAGGAGGCGTTGCCCTCGCTGGAGATCGCCGTGGAATCGGAGTCCACCCGCCCCAACGCCCTGCATCACCTGGGGCGGGCCCTCCTCGGACTCGACCGGCCCCGGGAAGCGGCGACCGTGCTCGAGAGAGCCGTCGAGCTGGCGGAGGGTCGGTACGGCGGCTCGTTCAATGCCAACCAGATGGAGAGCCTCCACTACCAGCTCGCGCTGGCTCTCCGCCGCACGGGCGACGAAGCGCGGGCCGCGCCTCATTTCGAGGCCGCCGAGCGCTTCGCGGTTGCCCTGGCCGAGAGTTCGCGCGATCGCATGTCGAACTACCTCGACGGGCACGGCAAGGATCCGTCGGCCGCGGCCGTCGGCCTGTCCGTGTTCAGCGAGACGGCTGTCTCCGGCCTTTCTCCGGAGGTTCGCGAGGAGCTCGCTCGAACGGCGCGAACGACTGTTGCCCGCGCGTCGTTCAATCTCGGCGTGATGGCGACGCAGTCCCGGCGCTTCACCCGCGCGGCCGATCACTTCGAGCAGGCGGCCTCCGTGGATTCGGGCTTTCCGCGGGTCCAGTACTCGCTGGGAGTCGCCCGCTTCAACGCCGGGCAGTTCGAGCGGGCGACGTCGCCGCTGTCCGCGGCGCTGGAGCAGCAGCCCGACGACCCGGCGCTCCGGCGGATGCTCGCTCTCGCCTGGCTGAACGCCGAGACGTACGATCGCGTGGCGGAGCTTCTGGCAACCGACCCGGGCCGCTCCTCCGACCGTTCCCTGCAGTACGCCTACGGCCTGGCCCTGGTCCGGAGCGGCCGGACCGCCGAAGCGCAACCGATTTTCGACCGGCTGCTCGCCGTGCACGCTGACTGGCCCGAGCTCAATGTGCTGCTCGGCCAGGCGGCGGCGCAGGAAGGCGACTTCGAGGCGGCGGTGGAGCATCTCGAGCGCGCCATCGAACTTCGGCCCGGCGTCGCCGAGGCGCAGGCGACCCTCGGCAACATCTATCTCCGCCAGGGGCGGCTCGAGGAGGCCGGCGTCGCGCTGCGTGCCGAACTGGCTGCCCGTCCCGTCGACCACCGGTCGCGCTACGTCCTGGCGACCGTCCTCGAACTCGACAATCAGCCCGAGGCCGCGCTGCGGGAGGTGGAGTTCGTGCTCGAAGCGGAGCCCGACTTCGCCGACGCCCGTTACCTCCGCGGCAAGATCCTGCTCGAGGCCGGCCGGGTCGACGAGGCTGCCGCGCAGTTGCTGGCGGCTGCGGAACTGGCGCCGGCAGACCCGAACATTCGCAACCAGCTCGGACAAGCCTACCAGCGGCTCGGAGAGAGAGAGAAGGCGCAGGAACAGTTCGAGATCTTCCGGCGACTCAAGGGAAGATCGGAACAGTGATCAACGGTGTTCCACACTGGGTGCGCCGGCCCTCTGGCCGGCTGCCGCCGCAGGCGGCCAGAAAACGCGCCGGCCGCAGGCCGGCTCCCTTCGTCTGCGCAGCCCTGCCCCTGCTGCTGCTCGCGCCGCCCGCCCTCCGTGCCCAGCCCGAAGTCGCCCCGCCCGAGTCTGTCCGCGGCTTGCTCGAGACGGCCCGCTCCAGCGCTTCACGGAACGAAGCCGAAGCGGCCGCCGAGGCGCTCGGACGGGCCATCTCCCTGGCGCCGAACTCCGAGGAAGTCCTGGGCGCCTACGCCCGCTTCTCCCTCGGCCACGGCAACCCGATCCAGGCGATCCTGGCGCTCGAGCCGCTGGCCCGCATGCACCCCGGGGAGGCGGAGTACGCCTATCTGCTCGGCGTGGCCCGCATGCAGGTCGGCGAGATGGCGGAAGCCGCCGAGGCGCTCCACGATGCGGCAGCCCTGGAACCGGGTCGGGCTCTGACCCACATCGCGCTGGGCCTGGCTCTCAACCGGCTGAACCGGCTCGATGAAGCCCGGGAGGCCCTTGCCAGTGCGCTCCGGCTGGAACCTGACAACGTGGAGGCGCTGGCCGCCATGTCCGAAACCGCGGAGGGGCTTGGCATGCTGGCCGAGGCGACCCGACTCGCGGACCGGGCTCTCGCGGTGAATCCCGATCACCCTACGGCGCTGGTCACGATCGGAACGGCCAGCCTGAAGGAAGGTCGCTTCGAGGAAGCCCGGGAGGCGTTGACCCGAGCGGTCGCCGCCGAGACCGAGTCGATCAAGGGGCACTACCAGCTAAGCCTCGCCCTGGCCCGTCTCGGCGACCGCGAGGGGTCGGAGCGTCACCTGCGGCTTTCCCGGGAGGCTCAGGCTGCGATCGAACAGAGCATCCAGCGACTGCGAGCCCAGCCGCGGTTGGGCTCGAGGACGGAGCCGTGAACGGCACCACTGGGTGCGCCGGCCTGTCATCCGTGCGTCCGATGACGGACGCACGGACTGTTTCGCGGGTGGCGCGCGGTCGCGCCACCCGGGTTCTGGCCGGCATCCGGCGCGCTAGCGCCGGTCTCCGGAATCCTGCCGCGGCAGCGGTGGCGGCACTCCTCCTCTGGCCCGCGTCCACGTTCGCCCAGGACGCCGGCGACGCGCCCCTGTTCCGCGACATCACGGAAGCCGCCGGCATCACCTTCCGCCACAACTCGGCGCCCGAGAAGAAGTACATCGTCGAGTCGATGAGCGGCGGCGTCGGGCTGTTCGACTACGACCGGGACGGCCTGCTGGACATCTACTTCGTCAACTCGCTCACGGTCGACACCGCGAACGAGCCGGAGTCGTCGGCGAGCGCCCTCTACCGCAACCTGGGAGACGGCACGTTTCGCGACGTCGCCGCCGAGGCCGGTGTTGCCCACCCCGGCTGGGGCATGGGGCTGTGCGTCGCCGACGTCGACGGCGACGGCTGGCAGGACATCTACGTCACCGGGGTCGGTCGGAATCGGCTCTACCGCAACTCCGGCGAGGGCGCCTTCACCGACGTGGCGGAGGACCTGGGCGTGGCGGCCGCCGGCTGGTCGACGGGCTGCGGCTTCGCCGACTACGACCGCGACGGCGACCTCGACCTGTTCGTTAGCGGGTACGTCGAGTTCGACCTGGACAACCTGCCGGAGTTCGGCAAGGACAAGACCTGCGAGTACCGCGGCATCTCCGTCCAGTGCGGTCCGCGGGGCCTGGCGGGCACCTCCGACCTCCTGTTCCGCCAGGATGCGAGCGGCGCCTTCACCGAGGTCGGCGAGGAAGCGGGCGTCCGCGATCCCGACGGCTACTTCGGCCTTGGCATCGCCTGGGTCGACGTCGACGGCGACGGTTGGCTCGACCTCTACGTCGCCAACGACTCGACCCCCAACTACCTCTACGTCAACCGGAAGGACGGGACCTTCGAGGAATCGGGGTTCTTTATGGGAGTCGCGGTGAGCGAGGACGGCGCCGAGCAGGGCGGGATGGGGGTGGCGGTCGGCGACTACGACTCGAGCGGCCGGCTGAGCCTGTTCGTCTCCAACTTCGCCGAGGAGTACAACGCGCTCTATCGCAATGAGGGCGACTATTCGAGCGATGTCTCCTTCCGGTCGAGGACCGCGCCGTCGAGCCTTCCCTACGTCGGTTGGGGCACCGCCTTCTTCGACTACGACAACGACGGCTGGGAGGACCTGGTGGTCACGAACGGCCACGTCTATCCGCAGCTCGACGGCGCGAAGCTCGGCGCCTCGGCGCCCTACCGCCAGCGCAAGCTGCTCTACCGCAACCTGGGCGACGGCACGTTCGAGGAACTCGCCGACCGAGCCGGCCCTGCCTTCCTGGAGGAGCGGGTCAGCCGCGGCCTGGCGATGGGCGACCTCGACAACGACGGCCGGGTGGACTTGGTTGTCAACGACCTCGACGGCTCACCGATGGTGCTGAAGAACGAGGCCGGCGGCGGCCACTGGCTGCAGGTGCGGCTTGTCGGCGCCGGCAAGAACACCGACGCGATCGGCGCGGTGATCCAGGTCACGACCGGTGAGCACCCCCAGCTCCGCAACATCCGCAGCGGCACGAGCTACCTGTCCCAGGACGACTTCCGCCAGCACTTCGGCCTCGGCGACGCCGGCGAGGTCGACTCGATCGTCGTGACCTGGCCCGACGGGTCGACGACGGAGCGGGAGAACGTGGCGGTTGACGAGTTGCTGGTCGTGGAGCAGGCAGCCAACGCTGCCAATTGACGGTTTTCTGGTATCTGAAATACCATTCCGGCATGCTCGTTACCATCGACAGCGCGGGAAGGTTGGTTGTGCCGAAGGCACTCCGGGAGCAGTTCAACCTGACTCCAGGGTGTGAGCTCGAGATCGAAGCCGGCGCCAATGGGATCACCCTTCGCCGGACCGACATTGAACCGGCTCTCGTTCGCAACCAGGGCATTCTCGTCCATCACGGGTCCACGCGCGCGCCGGTGGACATCGGCGAGTTTGTCCGCGCCGAGCGCAAGGCACGAGGGGCCCGCATCGCCCGCGACATCGACTGAGTGCGCACGCTGTTCGACACATCGGTGGTCGTCGCGGCTCTGGTGGACCAGCTTGGTGCCCACGAAGCTGCCTTCCGCGAGTTCCGGCGCTGTTCGCACGGCGAGAACGCGGGCTATTGCTCGACGCACGCGGTGGCCGAGGTCTACGCGACGCTGACAGCCCTGCCGCTGAAACGGCGAATCTCGCCGGACGAGGCGCGACGGCTCATCGAAGACACCGTGCTCGGCCGCCTGACCGTCATTCCGCTTGGCTCCGCCGACTACCGCGCCGTTCTCCGCCAGGTCGCGAATCAGGGCTTGGGCAGCGGCGCGATCTACGATGCCCTCCATGCCCACTGTGCCCGCAAGGAACGTGTCGACCAGATCCTCACCTACAACCTGTCCGATTTCGATCGGTTCGACCTCGACGGCATTCTGGTCGCGGCACCGTGAAGCCGGGGGTGTACGACGGTAGGTCCTAGTTTGGCGTCATCCAGCGCTTGCCGGAGCTGTGCGGCGCGCTCCTGGCCCCGCGGTTGAAGGTCTCCGCCGCGTGCGGGTACTCCGCCCCCACGACGCCCCCGGCGCACTCGCCGGCCGGCGGGATCACCCAATCGCAGCCGGGCGTGTTCTCCGGGCCGTCGGCCCAGCACTTCTGTAGCGCCTCAAGATCGGCGGCCAGTGAACCCGGATCGTGCGGCGGCATGTGCTCGTTCGGGTCCCAGAAGTCGCCGGTGAACTCCTCCAGCGTCTCCATAGCCATTCGGTGGCAGCCGAGGCAGCCGTTGCCCTCGATGTGGATCGTCCGCATGTCCCAGTCCGGCGCGCCCACGACGTAGTAGGGCGGATTCGGACCGGGCAGGACGGGGACCACGGGCTGGCGCGGGTTCTCGGGAAGCCGTGCCGACTTGATCCACGGGTTGTGGATGAACGGGTCCGCCTGGTGGCAGCGGACGCACTGGATGTCGCCGGCGGGCATGTACGCGTCGTCGAAGTCCGGATCGTCGGGGCCCGGCAGCACACCGAGCAGGCGGTTGTTCTCGCCGACGGAGGTCCAGGGGCTGTTGTCGCCGGACTCGAAGAAGCAGGTGGCGCCTGACTCACGGTTGTAGCCGATCATCTGGACCGAGTCGCCGATGTCGACGTTGAAGACGTCGTCCCGCCCGTCGTGGCGGCAGAAGCTCACCCACACGACCTCGGGACGCGGCGTGCCGTCGGCGTTCCTGCCCTCGTAGCGCTGGAGGCTCGACCCCGGCATGCAGTCGCCGATCTGGAGGCTGCCGTCGTCGCAGGCGTGGAGCCCCGGGTCCTCGAAGATCTCGTTCCCGTCCTGCCGGATCCGGATGCGCGCGCCCTGGCTGCAGTCGACGGTGGGTGCTATGCCCAGGTGCGGCTCGCACATCGCCGCGTAGGCGCTCGCGCTCCGCGGCATCGTTGGGCTCGCGCCCGCAGGCGTGCACTGTTCGGCGGACTGGCCCGCCGCAAGACCCGGGCCCAGCGCAACGGCGAGAAGCAGCGCAGAACACTGGGTGCGTCGGCGCGTCATCCGCCGGCCGCGTAGGAAAGCGGCTCCGCACTGGGTGCGCCGACGTCCTCGTCGGCTTCTGAGAAAGACGCGCCGCGAAGCGGCGACCACACTCCGAGCTGGCACCGACGAAGCGGATGCCGGCCAGAAGGCCGGCGCACCCAGTGTGCGGCGTTGGTGAACGACCATGCCCCTTACCCCAACCCCTACATCTCCAGCGCGACTTCCTTCTTCGCGTTCGACTCCAGCGACTGGACCTCGCGGCGCAGGTACTTGTTGAGCTGCCGGTCGTAGCGGCTCGTGGCGCCGGCGTGGCGGCCGCGCACGTAGGGCTCCCAGCGGGCTTCGCCGGCCGCGACGACCTTGTCGCCCATCACGGTCACGCGCTGGATGATGCGCTCCTCGTCGAAGTCGTTCAGCACGAAGTGCTGCGTGCAGCGGTTGTCCCACATGGCGAGCGTGCCCTGTTGCCAGCGGTAGCGGACGGTGAAGCGCGTGTTCGTCGCCCAGCGGGTCAGGTATTCGAGCAGGTGGTCGCTCTCCTCGTGGCTCAACTCGACGATGCGGCGGGTGAAGTGTTCGTTGACGAAGAGCGACTTGCGGCCGGTCTCCGGGTGCACCCGGACTACGGGGTGGATCGTCATCCTCTCCGGCTTGCCGTGCGGGGTCGCGTCGTGGAGCGCCGTCAGGCCCTCGCAGAGCTCCTGCAGCGGCGGCGAGAGTTCCTCATAGGCCTTGTACATGTTCGCCCACATCGTGTCGCCGCCGACCTCGGGGCACTTGACCATGTTCAGGATCGCCATGACGGACGGGCTCTTCTGGAAGCTGATGTCGCTGTGCCACTCGTCGGCGACGCCGCCGCGCGTGGCCACCAGCTCAAAGACCTCGGGGTGGTCGAGGAACGGGTTGTTCAGGTGCGGGTGTCCCTCGAGTTCGCCGAAGTGCTGCCCGAACCGGACGTGCTGCTCCACCGTCAGGTGCTGGTCGGGAAAGAAGAGGACCTGGTGGTCCAGCAGCAGACCGCGGATCGTCGCGGCCTCCTCGGGGCCGGCCTCGGCCAGCGATAGATCGTGGACCTCGGCGCCAAGGGATCCGGAGAGACGAACGACTCGATGGCTCATGGGAGTTCTCCTGCGGGTTGAAGGAACGAGGCTATAACGCCGGTCCCCGTGCGCGACCCGCTTGGTTGTCTGTCGCCGTCGCCAGTTCGCGGGGAGACAGCGTCCCTCCGGGGCCGGAGAGTGAGCGAATGTCATTTCGATGATGCGATCACCGATCTGACATGAACGCCACAGCGAAGCAGACCCGGGAACCTCGAGCGAGCCCCTAGACTCTCCGTCATGCGCACTCAACTCGGCCTTCTAGCCGGAGCCCTTGCCTTGGGCACCCTGTCCTGCTCGGAGCCCGCGGAGCAGGACGATCGTCCCCGCGTGGAGGCCGACGGCACGGTGCACGTCCCGGCGTTCGACCTGCCCGAGACCTCGTACTTCAGCGAGAAGTCGCGGGCGGCGATGAAGCACTTCCGCGATGTCTACGGACCGGAGTTCGGCACCTTCTCCGAGGGCTGCGCGAACCTGAACGACGTTGCCGGCGATCCGGAGGCGATTCGCGCCGCGCGCCAGTGCGTCGCCGAGGGGTACTACGAGACCGCCATCTACAGGGACACCGTCGCCAAGCATCCTGTCGAGATCACCGCGGAGACGATCGCGGGCGTCTACACCAAGGTGTTCGTCCCCGAGCGGGGCGTTGCCGAAGAGAACGAAGACTACGAGGCCTCCAGCATCGGCGTCTACGGCTGCTCGGCCGGTGCGATGCTCACGGCGCAGACGGTCGCGTACATCCTTGAGCACGACCTGCCCCTGCCGGGCGCGATCGGCCTCTTCTGTGCCGGGATACCGACGACCGACGGCGACACGCCCGGCGTCTTCAAGATGAGCCGGAGCGAGAGCGCCTTCCTGGCGTCCGCGTTAGGCGGCTTCCCGCGCCCGGTCGAACCGCCGGAGCCGCCCCAGCCGAGCGGCTACCTCCGCGGCGTGGAAGCCGGCGACCCCGTCGTCGCTCCCGGGGACCACGACGACCTGCTCGCCCGCTTCCCGCCGGCACTACTGATCAGCGGCACCCGCGATTTCGCCCTGGGCGGCGTGTTGGCGAGCCACAACAAGCTGGTCAGCCTGGGTGTCGAGGCGGACCTGCACGTCTGGGAAGGCCTCGGGCACGCGACCTTCGCGTTCAACCCTCGCCTGCCCGAGTCGGACGAAGTGCACGAGGTGATCGTGCGGTTCTTCAACCGGCACCTGTCCCGGTAGCAGCTTGCGCCGCGGTCAGCCTCGGAGGCTCACCGGGGACGCGCCGAGTAACGACCGAGGCCGTAGAATCAACGCTCACGGAGATCGGAGGGAGCATGAACACGACGTTGACCGCAGTTATCGAACGAGAAGATGACCTCTATGTCGCCCTCTGCCCAGAGTTCGACGTAGTCAGCCAGGGAGCCACCGTGCGTGAAGCGCGCGAGAACCTGCAGGAAGCGCTGGAGCTGTTCTTTGAGCAAGAGCCTCCCGAAGAGCAGGGGCGGCGGTACCGACGGGAGGTCTATGTCACGAACCTGAACATCGCGGTTGGCTAGGCTGCCTGGGCGTCGAGGCCGACCTGCTCGTTTGGGAAGGGGATTACATACCGGACACGCCGGAGAACGTCGCCAGAGCGCTCTTCCGCATGCGGCCCAAGAAGGCTCATGAATGGAAGTAAATTCAAGAGCACCGGGCAAAGCAGGAAGGGAGCTAGACCCGAGCCTACGTGCCACGTGTCGGGCCTGGTGAGTCAGGAATAGCCTTCCTCGAATCCTGTGCCGGTCAAAGTGCCGCAACAGTGGCTACGCCGCGGTATAGTCACATGCCGTGAGTACGGAACATCCAAAATGGTACGTTGACCGAGCGCTGATTCAGCTTCGAGGCATGGAGGACGGCCTTAGGCTGCTCATCGCCTTGTTCGACAGTGCGCAGGCGAAGCAGCCGCCTCGTCAAGACGACTTCTGGGGTGCTGCATCGCTAGCAACGTATAGCTGTGCGTTCTACTGTGAGATGGCACTGAAGACGATCATCGTGGGACTTAGACCCGATCTTGTCTCCGTCTTGGCACGTGTGCCGCCTTGGTTCAGCAAGAAGAATCTGCCGCCCGAGTTGCACACCCACAACTTGCGCAAGCTCTACGATGAGGCAGCCGGCTTGCTTCCTGCATCGGAACAAACTCTTGGCGAGTCGGCCATAGAGTTTGCGAGGGATGGCGGAGGACATATGCCGCTGGAGTGGATTCCGGAAAGCGTTGAGGACGTACTTGCGACCGATTCAACGAGCTTCGTTGACTGGCGCTACGGTTTGGCGGAGGGGGACGACGACATAGTGGGGTCGCCGAAGAGCTTTGTTTGCCCTGGGAAAGGGCCTGACTCTGTTTGCCAACGCGCTCTTCGAGTCGAAGTTCCACGACGCTGCTCGCCGTTCAGTCGGGACGACATCGACACCGTTGCAGACGACGAGACGCCGTCCCGGACACGATGGTGCGGACTAGGTGGCCAACCACGTCGGCCAGCGTGGTTACTCAGGTATGTAATCCCCTTTGGGAAGGTCTCGGGCACGCGATCTTCGCGTTCAACCCGCGCCTGCCCGAGTCGGACGAAGTGCACGAGGTGAGCGTGCGGTTCTTGGACCGGCACTTGTCTCGGTGAGCGTAGCGATCAAGGGCTGCTGGGGCCGCCGACGATGCCCATCACCATCCTTTAGTAGTCCATGTTCGCGTGCCTATCGAAGATAGCTGCTTGTCCGTCGAGAAACCTCGCCATGTCCGCTTCGGATTGCATGGCACGGGAGTACGTGCCGTCCTTGGTGAAACTCAGGTTCAAAGGAAGTCCGCTTTCTTGGATACAGAGCCTGGCGGGCGCTCGGGATCCGGACCAGAGATGTTCTATGAAGCTTTCGATCAGCTCAACGGTCTCATGTTCGACAAAGTCGATGCTTCGTCCGAATCGAGGCGTACCGCCCCGTCCGTCGTCCGGCAGGGTCAACGGGACAGCGCCTACGCGAGAGTGAAACAGTAGCGCCTCTCGATGCTTACCGAACGATCCATGTGTGTCGAAGTTCCTAATCTGTTGACGGATTGTCTTGAGAGTCTCGAAGTACGCCAGCGTGACTGGGTCGCTACAGTCCATTGCCCGACTGAACTTCCGGTGCCAGTTTGAGTCGGCCGCGCGACGCACGTCTTGGCCCGTCTTCAGGTCGCCTTGTAGGATCGCAATGTGAATGAAGACGTGTTCAGTCCAGCTAAAGAACGTGTCGATTGCTGCGATAGCGAGCCACTTCGCTTCTCGGCTGAGTGCCAGAGCAGGCGTAAAGGAGAGGACTACGCTTGGCGGCAGTTTGCGGTTCAGGGTCTCGTCGCTCCCGAGGGCGGCCGCCTCTGCATGCGTCGCGAGGTACTGGTCGACATAGAATCGGTAGCGAGCATAGAGTTCGGTCGAGCGGTTGAGTACGTTCAGGGTAGAGCCGGTGGCGGCCTGATCGGCTAGCCACCTAAAGTAGGGCTCGGCAGCCGCTACGGCTTTTGCTATGCGCATGACAATGGCCTGAGCGGGCTCCTCGTCGAGTGCCGTGTCTTGCGCGAAGATGCCAAAACCACGTTTTCTGTGCTCGATAAGGAAGGCCCGGCCGTTGAAGTCAACGAGCACACCCCACGCGACTTTTTCGGCGTGGCCGAGATTCTTGTAGCCAAGAAGGTCGACGAGCAGAAAGTAGACGAGATAGTAGGGCGGTAGTGAGTCGCTGGCACGGGTCCACTTGGCCGAGAGAAGGAAGTCCCGAGGTGCGCGAGTGCTGGAGTCCACTGGTTTGATCGGGTGGAGGATTGTGCGGGCGGCGTTTTCGACTTCAGAGGTATCCACGATTCGGCGGCTCTCACGGAGTAGAGTTTGGTGAAGGAGGTCTAAGTAGGGGCTCGGCAGCGTTTTCGGGCGGTCGGATTCGAGGTGGTCTTCTTCTCGTACGTCGGAGTTCTTGGAGCCCAAGAGATCTTGCGGGATAGACAACGAACCTTGTAGCATCCGGGGATGCACAAGGTCCTCATCTCATGGATCGGCACCACGGACCTCCGCGCACCTGAGGAGGGCGCCGAGGTCGGCTCTGGGCCAGTCGCACAGGCCCTCGAAGAGCTGCGCTTCGACGAGGCTCGCCTGCTGACGAACCATGAGCCGAGCACGGTCGAGCCGTATCGTGCGTGGCTCCAGGCCCGGGCTCCAGACGTCCCAGTCCACATAGTCCAGGAGACTCTAAGCAGCCCCACGGACTTCGGAGAGATCTACGCTGCCGCGGTTCGCGCCTGTGGGACCGTAGTCGAGAGGGCGCCCGACGCGAACTCGCTCACATTCCACCTGAGCCCCGGCACACCGGCGATGGCGGCGATCTGGGTCATTCTGGCGAAGACTCGCTTCCCCGCGGAACTCATTGAATCCTCCCGCCAGCACGGGGTCCGCGTCGCGTCCGTGCCGTTCGACATCAGTGCGGACTTCCTCCCCGATCTTCTCCGCAAGCCCGACCGGGAACTCGAGCGTCTGTCCGCCGGCCTGGCACCGGAAGCTCCGGAGTTCGAGGAGATCCTGCACCGGAGTGCCGCAATGCAACGCATCATCCTGCGTGCTCGACGGGTCGCCCCCCGCTCCGTACCCGTCGTGATCGAGGGAGAGACCGGTACAGGCAAGGAACTTCTGGCAAGAGCGATTCACCGCGCCAGCCCCCGGCGCGACCGGCCCTTCGTGGCCGTAAACTGCGGCGCCCTCTCGCCCGAACTCGTTGAGTCCGAGCTCTTCGGCCACGAGAAGGGTGCCTTCACCGGTGCCTCAACACGCCGCGAGGGCCACTTCGTCGCCGCAGATGGCGGCACGCTCTTTCTCGACGAGATCGGCGAGCTTCCGTTGTCCGCTCAGGTGAAGCTCCTTCGCGCCTTGCAGGAGGGGGAGATCCTGCCCGTTGGAAGCTCCCGACCGCGTACCGTGAACGTGAGGCCGATTGCGGCGACCAATCGTTCGCTGTCCTCCGAAGTAGAGGCAGGTCGCTTTCGCGAAGATCTCTTCTACCGTCTGGCCGTGGCGGTCCTTCGACTGCCGCCGCTCCGAGAGCGCGCCAACGACTTGGCACTACTGATCGACCGGCTCCTGGAACGGGTCAATCGAGAAGGTGAACGGCAACCAGGCCACAAGCACAAGAAGCTGTCTGCTGGCGCAAGAAACCTCCTGCTCTCGCACACGTGGCCCGGCAACGTGCGGGAGCTTCAGAACACGTTGCGCCGAGCGGCCTTGTGGTCCTCGGACGAAGCTCTGACCACGGACGATCTGCGCGAAGCGCTGCTTCCCGTTGCGGCGGCCGACCGGGGCGAGACTGTCCTGAATCGCCCTCTGGGCGACCGCCTCGACCTTCGAGTGCTTCTGGCGAACGTGGCCCGCCACTACCTTGAGCGAGCCTTGGAGCAGAGCGGCGGAAACAAGACCGAGGCGGCCCGGCTCGTGGGCCTTCCCAGCTACCAGACGCTCACTAACTGGATGAAGCGTTATGGTCTGACGCAGTGATGGCACACGGCTTGCTCTCAACCCTCCTCCTGTGTTCGAGGAAGGCCCGATGACTCCGCACGAAACCGAGGCTGACGCCCGGATCGTGATCGACGACCTGTTGAAGCAGGCGGGATGGGATCCGAGCGACAAGTCGATGGTTGCCACGGAAGCACCGGCGATCATGCCGGAACGGCCCGGCCCCTTGGTCGACCGCCTCGGTGCCCGACCGTTCGAGGCCCACGCTCCTGCCTACGACCTCGTTGCAGCCGCCGGCGACTTCGGCCCGGACCGGCTCGTGGGCAAAGAGGGCGACGAAGTCGGCTGGGCGCCGGTGCCAAGTTCGGTACGCCTCACACGTGATCACTTCGTAGCTCGCGTCGAAGGGCGTTCCATGGAACCGGCGATCCCGGACGGGTCCTGGTGCCTGTTCCGGGCCGACCGGGGAGGAAGTCGCGAAGGCAAGCGGGTTCTGGTCTGGCACCGGGGCTGCACCGACCCGGCACTCGGCGGGGAGTTCTCGGTCAAGCGCTACACGAGCAAGAAGGCCGGCGATGGCGGCGGAACGTGGAGACACCGCGAGATTCGCCTGGAACCGCTCAATCCGGATCCGGAGTTCCAGCCCCTCGTTTTCTCCCAGGAAGCCGAGGGCGATCTGCGCGTGGTGGGTGAACTCGTCGACGTTCTCGACCTGGAGGAAGCCGGCGAACGCGCCGCGGCGGGTGGCGGAAGGGCCGACTACGTCCTCTACGACGGGCGCGGTCGCCCGCTGGCCGTGATCGAGGCCAAGCGGAACGCGATCCACCCATACGTGGCCAAGCAGCAGGCTCTCCCATACGCGAAAGCGCTCGACGCGCCCTTCATCTTCCTCGCCAATGGCGAACAGACCTACTTCTGGGACTGGAAGAACGACGATGCCCGCGAGGTCGCCAGCTTCTTCTCGCAGCGCGATCTGGAACGGCTGGTCGAAGCCCAGGAGAACCGGAAGCCACTCGCCACCATCGAGATTCCCGAGCACTACGTTCGCCAGGGCGAGACGCGCACTCTCCGCCCGTACCAGACCGATGCCATGCGGGCGCTCGACCACGCCCTGGAGCTTGGCAAGCGGCGCTTCCTCATCGAGCTGCCGACGGGTACCGGCAAGACGGATCTCACCTGTCTCTACCTGAAGCGGCTCTTCGAGGCAGGCTGGGTCGAACGCGTGCTCGTCCTGGTGGACCGGGAGCAGCTCGCCAAGCAGTTCCTCGAGGCGGTACAAGACCTGCTCCCGGCCTACTCCAGCTATTGGCTCCGTTCGGGCAAGATCCGCCAGGAGCAGCAGATCACCGTCGCTCTGCTCCAGACCATGATCGGCCGCATCGAGGACTACACCGCCGGCTACTACGACGTAGTTGTCACGGACGAATGCCACCGTTCGATCTACGACGGCTGGAAGCCGGCGCTCACCCGCTTCGAGGCGGTGCACATCGGTCTGACCGCCACGCCGGCCAACTACGTCGAGCGCAACACCTACGACTTCTACCACTGCAAGTCCGGTAAGCCCGACTTCAGCTACCCGATCCAGGACGCCTTCCGCGAGGGCTACCTGGCGCCGTACTGCTTCGCGTCCGGCATCACCGAACTGGTGGCCGAGGGCGCTGAAGTGGACGACGAGCACTACGACCCCGCCGCCTTCGAGAAGAAGTGGACGAACGAAGACAGCAACCGCCTGATGATGAAGGAGTTCGACGAACTGGCCCGGGCGACTTACCAGGAGTTGGCCCCGCAGCAGAGTCCCGGCCTGGGCAAGTCGATCGTCTTCGCGATCACCAAGCATCACGCTGCGCGTCTGGCCGAGCACCTCAACAAGCTCCACCCGGAACACAAGGGACGCTACGCAGAGGTCATCACGTCCGACGCAGCGGACCCCGATGCTCTGATCCGGCGGTTCAAGTCCGAGCCCTACCCGCAAGTTGCCGTGAGCGTCGGCATGCTCGACACCGGGTTCGACTGCCGCGAAGTGCTCCACCTGGTGCTCTGCCGCCGCGTGCGCAGCCCTATCCTGTACCAGCAGATGCGCGGTCGCGGCACCCGCCTGGCGCCCCACATCGACAAGCGGAAGTTCGTGATCTACGACTTCTTCCGCAACCACCAGTACTTCAACGACAGCGACACCGACGCATTCACGGGCGCCGGCGGTGGACATGCTCCCGCGCCTCCCGACACCCGTTCGACGTACCGCGGCGACTTGGTGGAGCTTGGTCTTGAGGACGAGTGGCTCGAAGCGGTCGGGTACGTCGAGGTCGGTCCCGAAGGCGAGCGGGTCGACAAGGAGAAGTACAAGAGCGATTGGCAGGAGAGGGTCCAGACCCGAGTGGCCGACGACCCGCTGCTCCGCAAGGTCCGCGACGAAGAAGCGCTTGAGCCCGACGAAGAAGAGAAACTGGCGCGGCGCCTGAACCAGCCGGAGCGCTACTTCAACGAAGACAACCTCCGCCGCGCCTACCGCGACCCGAGCGGAACGCTCGTGGACTTCATCCGGGCCGCTCTCGGCACACTGCGCATCAAGAGCCGCGAGGAGAAGCTCGAAGAAGCGTTCCGCGCCTGGCTCGTCTCGCGTTCATTCACGCCACGCCAGGCCGAGTACCTGAGTCTGCTCAAGAACCGGGGTATCGCCACCGGAAGAGTGCGCGTAGAGGATCTATTTGAGCCGCCTCTCTCGATTCTCAACGTCGCCGGCAAGGGGGTCGCCCTCTTCGGCGAGCAGGGTCTGCGCGATGTCGTGGACGACCTGAACGAAGGCGTTTTCCTGCCTGCGAAGCGGGCGAGCTGAAAAGGGGGACGCGAGAACCATGGACCACAGCCTGCGGCGCAAGCTCGACCGGATCACCGACATCCTCTGGGCGGGGGGCGTCACGAACCCCGTCACCTACATCGATCAGATTTCCTACCTCATCTACCTCAAGCTGCTCGACGAAGAAGAGGCCAACCGCGAACTGCGGGCGCGCCTTTCGGCCGGCAACGGCGCGCGCCTCTTCCCTCTCCAGGCGGAGCGATACCGCTGGAGCAAGTGGCGGTTCAAGAGCGGGAACGACCTGCGCGACTTCGTGCGTGACGAGGTCTTCCCCTACATGGCCTCGCTCGTGAAGGACGAGCCGCAGGTGGCCGGTTACTTCCGCGACGCGGTGCTGGAGATCACCGATCCCAACGTCCTCAAGCAGGTGATCGACGAACTCGACGGCATCGAGTTCCAGAAGCTCGGGCCCGACGTCAAGGGCGACGTCTTCGAATACCTGCTGACGCACCTCGGCCAGTCGGCCTTGAACGGCCAGTTCCGCACGCCGCGCCAGATTCGGGCGTTCATGGTCCAGATGACGGACCCGGACCTCGGCGACACGATCTACGACCCGGCCTGCGGCACGGCGGGTTTCCTGATCGACGCCGTCGATTACATCCTGGCGCGCTACAGCGAAAACCCCGAGGAGGTCCCGATCTACGGTGAGGACTGGTTGGAGAAACGGGGCCAGACTCTGGAAGAAGCTAAGGCCGAGATCCCGAATCTCCAGACTTACCGCAAGGGATCCGGCGACCTGCTGCCGGATTGGAAACGGCTTGAAGCATCCATTCATGGTACCGACGTTTCGCGCCAGATGATGCGCATCGCCGTGATGAACCTGGTGCTGCACGGCATCCGCGGCGCTCGCGTCAAGAGGGCTAACGTGCTGTCCGAGATGAGCGGACTCACGGAGGACGATCTGCATCGCCAGTATCAGGTGATCCTCTCGAACCCTCCGTTTGCGGGCCAGATCCCCAGTGAGTCCGTCCGCGCCGACCTCCCGACCAGGTCGAAGAAGAGCGAGCTCCTGTTCCTGTCCCTGATGATGCGCTCGCTCGCCCCTGGCGGCCGTTGCGCCGTGGTGGTGCCGGAGGGCCTGCTCTTCGGCTCGACGAAGGCCCACAAGAATCTCCGCGAGAAGCTACTCCACGACTTTGAAGTGCTGGCGGTCGTCTCGCTGCCGGCGGGCGTCTTCAAGCCCTACGCTGGGGTCAAAACCTCCGTGCTCGTCTTCAGGCGCCCTAAGACGCCACCCGAGGATGGTGCCAGCGCGACTGGCCGCATCTGGTTCTATGGGATTCGCAACGACGGCTACGACCCGGACAAGATCCAGCAGGGCGGGCGGCCAGAAACCCCGAAAGAGAATGACATTCCCTCTCTCGTGGCCGCCTGGTCGCGGTACGAGGCCTCGCGTTTCGCGAAACCTCCTGGAATCGAGACCGGTCGGGTTCTTCCCGCAGGCAGCGAAGAGCCGTGTTCCTGGTGGGCTTCGATCAAGGGCATCGCGGAGAACGACTTCAACCTCGCATCGTCTCGCTACAAGCCCCTCGTCGCTGAAGAGGTGCCTGACGAAGATCCGGTCGAGCTGATCCGCGAAGTGTTGGCGATCGAGAAGGAGATCTCTCGGCACCTCGAGTCCCTGCTTCAGAATCTGGACTTCACGGCATGAAGTGGGAGCTTGTTGCCCTAGAGCAGCTCGTGGACCTGGCGGATCCTGGCGTGTGGGGGCCGGAGGACGTTGAATGCGGCGTTCGGATTCTCCGTTCTACGAACTTCCGGGATGACGGATCGCTTGACCTAGGTCGGACCGCGTTCAGGTCTGTTCCACCCGTCAAGAGGCGCCAGAAGACCCTGGAGAGTGGCGACATCATTCTCGAACGATCTGGTGGAGGCCCCAGCCAGCCCGTGGGCCGCGTCTGCTACTTCGATGGGGCCGAGGAGCCGCACTTGTTCGGGAACTTCTGTCAGCGACTACGGCCGAATCCGAAGCTCCTTGAGCCGCGATTCTTGTTCTGGCATCTCTACTACTTGCACCGATCTGGCGGGACCCGGGCCTACCAGAGACAAACGACTGGCATCCGGAACCTCGACTTCCATGGGTACTTGCGACACCCTGTCCCTCTTCCACAGCCCTCAGAACAACGGCGCATCGTCGGGATCCTCGATCAGGCCAATCGTCTCTGCCAGCTCCGATCCGAAGCCGAGGAGAAGGCGGAACGCCTTCTTCCGGTCCTCTTGACGCGTATCCTCGGCCGTCCTGAGACGTGGCCGAGTGACTCGGACTGCAAACCCCTCGGCTCACTGGCATCTTTCGTCAGTGGAGCGACTCCGCCCAAGTCAGTCGAGGCCTTCTGGCAGGGCGGGGTGCCTTGGGTGTCGCCCAAGGACATGAAGACGGACTTCCTCTCGGACAGCCAGGACCACGTCTCAGAGGCCGCGGTCCAGGAAGCCAACTTGAGGCTGATCGAGCGAGGCACCACGCTTCTCGTGGTGCGTGGGATGATTCTCGCCCGCACGATTCCACTGGCGATGAACTTGACTCCCGTGACAATCAACCAGGACATGAAGGCGCTCCTACCGAAGAGGGAATCGATCACCGGCACCTACCTCTGGGCGGCTCTTACGGTAGCGAGACAGCAACTGAGGAGTCTCGTCCGGACTGCGGGACACGGCACACGGAAGCTCGACACGCCCGACCTCATGCAGTTCCGGGTTCCTCTTCCGACTCCTGATCAGACCCAAAAGGTGAGTTCCGTTGTTGAGACTCATCGCCACCTCGTCGAGAGCCGGGAGAAGGGTGCGCTTGCGACGAACCGCCTTTTCCGCCTGCTCTTGAGCAGGGCCTTCAGTGGTTCTCTGACATCTGCGTGGCGCGAGAGCGAAGGGGCGGAGGTACTCGAGGAGAATTCGCGGAACGACTCTTGCTCCGACCACATGGAGGGTGTGGCGTGAGCCTCGACGCACTTCGGCTCGCCAACTTCAAGGCGTTCGGGCCGTCTCAGCGGGTCCCGCTACGGCCGATTACGCTCGTGTTCGGCGCCAACAGCTCCGGAAAGTCCTCGATACTGCATGCGATGGCACTCGCGCACCATGCGGTTGAGACAGGCGACCTCGATACACAACGGACGCGTGTGGGCGGCGAGTCGATCGATCTGGGCGGTTTCCGGCAGTACGTGCATCGGGGACAGCTCGATAGCCAAGTGGAGATGGCGTTCGAGCTGGATCCAGGGAAACTCTCGGGCAAGCTGGCGAGCATGCTGGGAGCGTCCCGTGTGCCGGTCGTTGACCTCGCCATCGGTGGCGGCTTCGCCTACATGTTCGAGAGGTTCCACGGGGGACGCAATCTCGAGGCCGAGAGGGTCTTTGGCGGCGTTAATCTTGAGCGCTTCACACTGGAAGTTGACGGCGCTCCGATGCTCTCGATGAGCATGCGTGCCGGCGGTGAACTCAGGCTCGATCGACTGGACCACGGGCATCCGGTGTTCCGTGAGATCCTCCACGGGATTCTGGCGCTAGCCACGACGGCGCGCACGGTGCGCGACGACGACTTCGCCGGGCTGGCTCCGGTGCTGGACGAGCTGGCCCCAGACACGACAGCTCGTCGGGAAGGCCTGTTCCCTCGAATCGAAAGTCCGAACTCCGAGAAGGCCGGGACAAGTAATCGGCTCCTGCCTGTCAGCAGTGGGCGCCGCCACGAAGATCTGGCTGGGGCGGCGCGGCTCCTCCTACCCGCCGTCCTGCACGATCTGGTAGACGGCCTTTCGGCCGCGCTCGAGGACGAGATCCGCCGGTTTCGCTACTTGGGACCGCTGAGGTCCTATCCGCCGCGACACTTGGCGTTCTCCCAGCACCATGACGCGAATTGGTACGCGGGTGGTGGCTACGCCTGGGATGTTGTGCGCACACGCAAGGACATCAGGGATCGCGTGAACCGGTGGCTTGGGGACGCGGACCATATGAAGACGCCATATGAACTCCGGGTTCGCGACCTGCTGCCGGCAGACACGCTTCCCCCCCAACTTGCAACTGGCCTTGCGGATTCGCTGGAGGACCTGACACGAAGGCTACTGGTGGAGGTGGTGGGCGAGGATCGGTCTGACGCACGCTTGGTGGCGGTGGCGCTGGCGATTGAATCAGTCAAGCGCGAGATCGAGTGGGGATCTGTCGATGTCGGCGACTTGAGTGAAATCGATGTCGCAGAACTGGTCGCATCGTTCGTCGAGGCGGAGCCCACGAGCGAAGAGTGGGTCCAGAGAATCGTCGAAGCCCGCCGCGAGATCATCCAGGATCTCGTGCTGATCGACAAACGCTCCAATACTCCCGTGAGCCACCGCGACGTGGGGATCGGCGTGAGTCAAGTGTTGCCCGTCCTGGTGTCGGCCTACGCTTCAACGGGCAAACTGATCGCCATTGAGCAGCCCGAAATCCACCTGCATCCGGCCCTTCAGGCGGAACTCGGCGACGTGTTTCTTGAGTCGGCGCTGGGCGAGTTGGGCAACCGGTTCCTGATCGAGACGCACAGCGAGCACCTCATCCTGAGAATTCTGCGCCGCATCCGCGAGACGTCGGAGGGCGACCTACTACCGGGCGCGACGCCGGTCAAGCCCGAGGACGTGGCGGTCCTCTACGTTCAGCCGGGGCCAGAGGGCGCCGAGATCATCGAACTGCCGATCACACCCGACGGCGAGTTCGAGCGTCGATGGCCTGACGGGTTTTTCGCCGAGCGGGCGAAAGAGCTCTTCTGACGGTGATTCAGGAGTACGCACTCGAACCCGAGATGGTGGCCAACGCGGACCGAATCCTCGGTGGCCGCTTGCTCTCGGGTTTCAAGATGGGCACGGGAAGGATCGTCGCACGCTACCCGAAGAGGTGGAAGCGCCATGTGTGGGATGCCTTCAACGACACCAGCGACCTGGACAGAACACGACTGGAAGTGCTTGTCGACACACTCTTCGAGTTCGCCGCAGCCCGAGGCGAGGTTCACTGGGATTCGACTGCAGCCTCTTGGCTCGACAACGCGGTCGTCGAGCATCAGCGCCTGCCGTTTCACGCGATCATTGCCAGCTCGAACCCGGGAAGGCACTCGCACGTCGTCACGGCCCGCGCGGTTCTGGAGGAAACGGCGCCGCTCTGGGATGCGGTCGGCAGTAGCCTCGTCGAAAGGAAGGCCGATCTCATGGCCGACTTGATCGCGCCAGTCCTCAAGAGGGGCTCGGTCCTCGTATTCGTGGACCCTCACTTCGGCCCGGAGAAGCCGAGGTACCGTCGCACGCTCGAGTCCTTCCTCAAGCGCGTGGAGGAGCGGGCGGGAAGTCCGCCGAAGCGCGTTGAGATCCTGACCGGTGCGGGCAAGACAGGCCGCAGGTCGTTCTTCGAGACGGAGTGCCAGAAGAGACTGCGCCAGTGCGTCCCCGAAGGAATGCGGGTCGCTATTCGTAGGCTCCAGGAGAAGCCAGGAGGCGAGGGGCTCCACAACCGCTATGTCCTGACCGAACTCGGAGGAGTACGCTTCGACTATGGGCTGGACGAGGGGAACTCAGGAACCACGGACGATCTTTCGTTGCTTGAGCGCCATGTCTACGAGCAACGTTGGCGACAGTACGTAGGAAACGACGGAGGGCCTCCGCCAGCCTTCGATCAGGAGGGCGAGCTGATCCACGTAGTCGGGAGCCGCCGGCTGTGACCGAGGCTGCTTCTGGTCAGGGAACATGACGCGTACCGGTTAACTCCCCAGCCGCATGGCGCGAGCCATCGTCGACACGGTCGACCGGGAGCAGATCACCTCCAACGCCCTTGCTACGGATCTCTGTGAAAGCTAGGGAGAGTCCGCCGCAAGCCGCCAGAGATCCCAGAACTCGTTGGCCAGCCCGAGATAGCGACATGAGCACGGTGCTCCGAGAGATTCGCTGTTCCGCCGCACCCGTCCGAGCGCTGTGCGATTCTCCTACGCCGCTCCGCTCCTGAGTTGCGCGATGCCCGCCGCTCGATGCCCGGTTCAGAACGGGATGGCGTCGTCGAAACCTGTCGCGGCCTCCGTGCGCTCAACGGGCAAGGGTACGTTGTGGAGGATGAACAAACGGGCGAGGTCCTTACGGTCCATGAACAGGATCTGGCTTCTCTGCGACGCGTCCAAGCGCTCTCCGAGCCAGTTCCTCGCCTGTTTCGTGATTTCACCTCCGGCGGCAATGATCGCGTGATCAACGAGCCGGCGATTGTTGACGTCGGGATCGAAGATCACATGGTCCAGCATCATCCGAGTCTGATTCAGAATCTCTGTCACGTTGGCCTTGCTCTTTCCCGACGCATTCAGCTTGCCCTTCTTCGCCTGCAGTCCGAAGTACAACCAGTGCCCAGTCGGAAGCTCGTACTTCATCCAGAGGTCCTTGCCGTACTCCAGCGCCTTGTCCGCGTGTCCTGCGACCGAGACCCTCCTGAATCTGAGAGTCTCGAACAACGGCACCAACACGTCCGCGATTAGTTCATCCTCGCTGGCCTGATCGAGGAAGGCCTCCAGGTCCTCCCGTCTACGCCGTTCCTCGACAGAAAACGGTCGGTCCAGCAACGACTCCGTGGGCGCCTTCCGTGCCGGCCCTCGTGTTTCTGACGTAGCAACAACTGTTACTCGCATAGAAGGCCTGCAGGTCTTCCCGCGCCAACGTGGCGTTTAGCTCAGACAAGGCGGCTGCGCGCTCGGGGTCATCCTTCACCGCGTCGGCCTTGTCCATCAGGACCTTGACGACGGTTTGGAACCCGCGACTTGGCAGCGAGGGACCGTCGGAGGGGATGTCCCGCCGGTTGTTGAAGTTGGGGAGTAGGGTGGCGGCTCTCCGGCCCGGTAAGCGGGCCGATTTCAACCAAGAAAGGAGCACGCCACCCATGGTCAATCATGGCAGTCGGA